>Ga0255766_10001548_pt1 | contig 21002 bp, 17 predicted proteins | sample 071ome_23_FD_179966 | JGI IMG/M metagenome (GOLD analysis project Ga0255766, IMG submission 179966) | Coastal salt marsh microbial communities from the Groves Creek Marsh, Skidaway Island, Georgia - 071403BT metaG (version 2) | ecosystem: Environmental > Aquatic > Marine > Intertidal zone >... | reverse complement strand
AGGCTTCCATAAACAGATGGTCCTGAACCTACAATAAGAATCTTTTTGTTTGTCATTTCTTTTTAGTTAACCAAATACTTTTTACTATGTCTGAGTTTATAGGAGAAGATATATTTAAAGTTTCGAGTAATTTTAAAGGAAAATATATCATTGACCAATGTATTGGAATTGAAAAATAAAAATTTTTTTTTAAATTTAAAATTTCTTCTAACGTTTCATTTTTAAAGTTGGTGTATACATATACTTGATTTTTTAGAGAGTTTAAAGAATTAGAAAAATTTATTAACTCTGCATTTCCAGTCTTTTGAAACGAAGAAAAAACAGGGTAAATTTTTGGATAAATTCTATATTTGCGAACAAAGGATTCCAATTTTTTATATGTTCCTTCTAATTCATACCCTTTTAATATTACTGAACCAAATCTAACTACTGAGAAATTATTTTTCAAGGCTATATCTTCACATTCAGCTTTAGTTTTATTGTATTTTGATTTTGAATATTTAGATGCAAATAAAGTTGAGATAAAAATTAATTTTATGTTTCTAATTTTACATATATCAACTACATTAGAAAACGATTCAATATTTTTATCTTCATATTTCTTGTCATTAGTATTAAAGTACCAAGATAAATAAACAACAATATCAGTATAAGAAAAAATTTTTTCGTCTACTTTAGTCCCGATAATATATTTGCAAGATGTAAATCTTCCAATACTTTTTACAGAAAAATCATTTTTTTTAAGCAACCTACTTAGGGCACTTCCTACGTATCCTGTACCTCCTATAAGTAAAACATTCATAATTTAAATTTTTAACATTCTTATATAGAGTTTATAGCATTATTCTTTTTAAAAATTTTTAATAAAGCATTTTTAAAAATTTAAAAATAAATCAAAGTGAATTAGAAAAAAATCACGAAATTTACAATTTTGGACAAGATACATTTTTGGATACATATACATTAGTACATCTATCTTTAGTTGGTGGACAATTGATAACAGACCAGATAATTGATGTCATAAGGTCAATAAATTTAAACAACTGAAATTTTGTTAGTTTCCTCACATTCGTAAAGGTGTATCGTTATATACAGGCGCACACACAAATTAATATATGCAAACAGTGGACAGACTTACCAGCATTTCTCTGAGACCTTACATAATTAATATAGAGGGGGGTCACATTGACATCGTGGGGTCTTAAGTTTTTAACTGACGCCCAATTGACGCTCAAAAGAATTCAAACGAGAGGTAGTCTCTGATACTCTCTGATAACTTTTAAGAGGTTGAATCAATTGGGGTCGTATAATTTTAAGAACCTCTGATATTCTCTAGTATTTAATCGTTCTTCCTTACAAGGAAGAAGTCACAGGTTCAAATCCTGTAGCGTCCACAAGGGTATTTCAGAAATACAGTAAGAAATAAATAAGTTTGACCCCCAAATGACGCCCATTCTTTAGAAAAACATCTCAATTCACACTAACAAATTAGAATCTTCTCTCTGTTATAGCATTTCTTACCCCTACTCAGAAAACTATTTTATTAGCAAAATTGTGTGAGGTGCTTAACCTGTGAACTAGAACAATCTAGCGATTTTTTACCCACCCCCTTCCTATCAAGGAAGTTTTATTTCAATTAGTTCTCCGGAACCGGTTGTAAATAAAACTGATTCAAATTTTGTTGGGTGTATCTCAACAGATGTTATGAAAGAATTTAAATTTCCGAGAGGAATGATAAATAATTCATCTTTATTAAAATCATATGAAAAAAGTTCATTACTTAAATAATCTACAAACAGATAATGTTCAAAGTATTTACTTTCTTTGTTGTGGACTACCCCTCCACCTATAATTGCTGCTCTAAAATTTTCAGGTGCTTGATGGGTGTAATATACTTTAGGAATAATTGAATTTTCCTTAACAAAACTATTTATGTTTTCAGGTATTCCATTTTGATAAAGATAAATTTCATTATATTTTATTTGATTGTCGATTGTTCCTTCATAATGTGGCCATCCAAGTAAGAATGGTTTTTTTGTATTTGAAATATCTTTCAAATTTAAAATATTCAATTCTTCCTCACTACTTAATCCAATGTCTGGAACAAATAATAAGTTTTCGTATTCATAGGTTTTCCAAGGATTCCTCAATCCATAAGCAAGTAAATTTTTATATACTTCAGAATTTAAATTAAGTGATAATTGCTCTGGGTTTGATACCTCAGTATTTAATAAAACTATTTTTCCTCTCATTGAAGTTGTATCAAGTGGTTCTGAATTATAAAAAGGCGCAAAATTTTCTTCCATATCTCCAATACTCAATATAAAATCTTCAAAATAATTTGACCATATAATGTTTCCTGAGAAATGATTACCCTGAGAGTTAGGAATCTTTAGTAAAATTTCGGAATTTTCAACTATTACAGAATTGTCTTGGTTAATAAAAAATTTTTCTACAACTAAATTATTCTCTAAATCGGAGTAAGTAACTAATAGAAAATTATCTGTTGGATGAAATGCTAATGAAAATAGGCCTTGTTCTCCAGAAATTTTTAAATTTGGATCCGTACGATTTAAAACTTTTGAAGATATATCTAAGAAAATGTTGCTTGGTAAATTTTTATAAATAACTCCAAAAACATCCAATACATATATATCGTTTTCAAAAACTATTACATTATTTAAACTTTCTGAATATTTCGTACTACTAACCAATTCAACACCAGTTCTACATTCTTTAAAATTATCACTTCCCAACCAAGGTGAGCATTCACTTTCAATCTTTCCTGGTTTAAACAATGTAGTAGTAGTAGTAGTAGTAGTAGCATCTACTGAAGGGCTTTCGCTTGCATTTTGAACTCTTAAGAACGTGCTAGACATTAAAATAACTAAAACTGACAGAGGTAATAAATATTTAAATTGTGTGTTTTTAAATTTTTCTAATCTTAAAAGCCAAATTAATAAGTAAGTAGATAATACATATACTAACAATCCAAATAAAATTAGACCTCTACTGAAGTTATATAACCTAAAAAAATATAAGAATCCAAATAAAACAGCAGAATAATTAATAAAAATTTTAAATAACTCATTAAAAAAGATTAAAGGGGTATCTACTTCAATAGTTCTAGGTATTGAAATATATATTAAAGTGCTAGAAAAAATAGAAATAAATAGTGCTACAAAATAAAAATTGATTGTAAAACTAAATGGAATACTTAATTTTAAAAAATCGTTTTGAATATTGACTAAATTATTTAAAGAAATATTTACATCTCTATCAAACAATCTTTGAATAAATAAACTGTTAAAGAAAAAATTCCATAAAAACAAATTTAAAAGGTGCACACTCAATTATATATAAGTTTCCATAAATTCGTTAAGGTGTGTCGTTAAAAATACAGTGACGCCCAAATGAATATATGCAAACACTATACAGATTTACCAACAATTCTCTGAGGGCTCACATAATTTATATAGTGGGGGGTCACATTGACATCGTGGGGTCATAAGTTTTTAGTTGCACACACATTACACACACAAATTTATTAAAACGATAAGCAACCTCTGATACTCTCTGATAACTTTTAAAGGCTTGTAATTACTGCACTCGTATAATTTTAAGAACCTCTAGTACCCTCTAGTATTTAATCGTTCTTCCCTTACAAGGAAGAAGTCACAGGTTAAAATCCTGTAGCGCCCACAAGGGTTTTTCAGAAATATACCCACTAAAAACTAAGTGAAGCTTAGTTTATTTTAAATTTTGATCACGATTTGAAATAAAAAATATAGAAAATATTACAGAAATATATATGAAAGAATCAAAATTTGATAATGTTAAAATAAATTTTTTATTTTCATATAAAAAATAATTCCAATTACCAAGATTTAATAGGTATCCCATTATTGTTATTAGGATTAAAGTGTTGTATAAATTAGATTTCGTTGAAAATATATAATGTATAATCACTACAGCTATAAATGCATTTATTGGGTATAAACTAAACCTTATTGGGGGGTACCAACCGATCAAACTCCAAAAAAAATAATAGGTTAAAAATATCAGATATACTTGTCTATTTATTTTTATTTCTTTAAAAACAATTATTAAAACTGAAAATAATATTATTGGAAGCATGTAATTTAAAGAATATATTGTATCTTTTAGGTAACAGCTAAAAAATTCTGGAATATCTGTACAGTACCATTCACCTGAAAAATACTTAATTTCAAACTTATCAATTTTCAAATTAAGAATTTCAATAATATAGTTAGTAACTTTAAATAAATATTTATTTAACCAGTAAAACTGACCCCAGTAATTTGTATTCGCATTATAAAAATCAATATCTCTAAAAACAAAGATCATTCTATATACAAAATATGGTAAAAAGAGAAAGACTGCATGAACAAATGATTTTACAAATTTTACTTTTTTCGATAAAAAACTAAATAATATAATTAAAACAAAAAATATGGCAGATCCATTAAAAAGATACATTAAACCAAGTAAAAATACATACTTACTTTCATAATTTAAAGAATAATTCATTGAAAGTAAAAAAATTATCAAAGTACCTGTTTGAATGGTGATTTCAGTAAGACTGTATTTCATTACTGGATTGAGAATAAGAATTAATGCAGACATACAAATTTTTGAATTAGATAATTCATAATTTTTACTTAAAAAATAATTGATTACTAAATAAAGCTGAAAAATAACCAATGTAAAATTAAATATAAGATAGGAATAAATAATTTTTTCAAAATTTGAAAATGTAGTAAATTTAAAAAAAGAGTAAATAAAATTTACTAAAACTATTAAAAATGGTCTTGCTTGGTATGTATACATTTCCGAAAATAAAAATTCTAAATTTTCAATTGTAAGTTGATAATCTTCAAAATCACCACAATAAATAAATTTAAAAAATTCTGTAATTTGATTTACATCGCAAAATACATATTTAGGAGTTAAATAATTAAAAATAAAAAAATAAGAAATATATAAAAGAAAAACATAAGGTAATACTTGGATCAATTTTTGAAATTTTTGATCATTTTTAAATTTAAATTTAAATGAATTATATTTCATTATTGTCATTTTAAACATTCATATTTTTTTCTTCTATATAATCAATAATTATGTTCAAAAAATTAATAATATTCATTTTATTATTTTCATTTTGTTCTAGTTACAATCCGGAAATTTTGATAATTAATTGTCCAACAAAAGTTTATACGTCGAGAAATTATCACAACTTGAAATACAGAGTAATTGCAGGACTAACAGATATATATTCAATAGAAGAAAATATTTATAAAAATGGTGAGCTATACAGCTCAACAAAAGAAGTTTCCAGCAATCCACCGACAATACAGAAACTCAATGCAAAAGAATTTATAATTAATTTAAATGAAGAAACTGGATTAAACAATTATGTCGTTGAAATTATTGTTACTGATATAGATAAAAATTACTTATCTGAGATGTGTGATATTGTCTTTGATTTACCTTAATGTATTTTTGTTATCAATAGAAATATTCATTTAAAAGTAGATGTATAACAATAGATTATTAAAGAAAGGGTTGATTTTATAAAATGACTTTAGTTTTACAATTCTTAGTATTTTATTTGTTTACTTATTTTTCTGGAAGAGGAATTTTTTGCTTAATAAATAGAGAGAATAATTTACAAGAAAAAGTAATTGAATATAATAAAAATATTTTTTATCCAATTATTTCTATAGTTTTTTTAGGAAATTTATCTATTTTTTTCAATTTTTTTTATAAAATAAATATTTACTTTACAATATTTTTTTATATTTCAACAATTTTTCTAAATTTTTTAAATTTTCAAAAATTTGATTTTAATATTATAAATTTTAAAAATTTGTTATTTTTATTGCCTATTTTTTACATTCCTATATCAACATACAACTTAGGCTTTAGTTATGATGCTGGTTTGTATCACTTAAATTTTCAAAATTGGCTAAGAAGTGAAAAAATTGTTTTTGGTCTTTCAAACCTTCATATGAGATATGGATATTCGTCTATATTTGACTACATTAATGCTAATTTTTGGATTAATGAAAATTTTATTTTGTTACATTTCGTAAATATAACATTTATAATTTTCTTTTTTCAACTTATTAATGACCAAATTTTTTCCAAAAAATATAAAACCCTAGGCATAGCAACTGCACTATTAATTTTTGGATTTTTGGATAACTTTGGAATTAATGGCGGTAAAAATGGCTTTATTGAAATTGAAGGAATAACAAAATATGATACTGTTTTTGGCATTGTTTTTGTTACATTTGTTATTTTATTTATTTCGGCTTTAAATAAAAGTGATCTAGATTTATCAGAAATTACATTCTTGGGAATCAACCTAATGTTTGGTATACAACTCAGACCGTTGGGGCTTCTATTGTTGATCCCATTTGTTTACTTACTATTCTTAAATTCAAAGATAATTACAAAAAGTTTCTACATTACAATTTTGCTAATTTCTTTGATTCATTTTATTAAAAATATAATAAATAGTGGTTGTCTTTTATTCCCAATTGAGCCTTTATGCTTAAATAATTTAGATTGGTATCAAAGAGGATATGCTTTAAGCGAAACAGAAAATATACGACAATCATTAAGAAGTTATAGTTTTAATGAGAACATATTTGATTGGTTTTACTATTGGGCAGAAAAGAATGATTATAATTCATCAACTTTATTCAACTATTTATCAACAATAATAATTATATATTTGGCTATTTTATTAATTTTTAAACTAAAAATTGGCCTAAAAAATTATATTTATATTTTATTAGGAAATATTGGTTTATTACTAGTTTGGATTATTACAACACCAAATCCTCGTTTTGGAATTGGATTATTTATGACATCAAGCTTGTTATTGATGAATAACATCATCGATGTAAGGCTTAAAAAGAGTTTTATAAAATATTCACATATCGCACTTTATTGCTTAAGTTTAATTTTCTTTCTGAGAGTAAGTGGTGTTGTTGCATTTATCCAAGATCCTTTTAAAGATTTTGCAATTGCAATACCTGATGATATTTCTTATACGGAAAACAAAAATGGAAAAATAATAAGATCAGATGAGTCCGAGCAATGTTGGATAAATAAATTCTGTGTTCCTACCTATTCAGAAAATATAGAAATTGAAAAAATAAACTTTAATTACAAAAAAATAAAATTAACAGAGTCAAAGAATTAGTATTTTATAATGACTCAAAAACATATATGTTTTGATTTAGATGGTGTAATAATAAATTCAAAAGATATTATGTATAAATCTTGGAATGAAGTTAAAAATAAATTTAATTTAACTGAAGAATTTGAAACATATAAAGAACATATAGGAAAAGAATTTTACACAATACTCGAGGAGCTTAAATTACCAAAAGAAAATTGGATTAAAATTAAAAATTTATACGATAAGACTTCCTCAAAACATAAAAATGAAATTTTAGTTTATGAATATGTTTTCGATTTCTTAAAAGAATTAAACAATAAGAATGTTGACGTTAGTATCTATACCTCAAAAACTAAAAAAAGAACTTTAGAAATTGTAGAGTTACTACTTCATGAAATAGATTTTAAAACTATATTAACTCCAGAAGATTTAGGAAAGCTATCTGGCAAACCTAGCGGGGATGGGTTAAAGAAAATTATTGAATTACATCAATTAAGATCTGATGACCTTCTGTATATTGGTGACACTTATTATGATTATTTAGCTGCAAAAGATGCTGGGGTTAAATTTAGATACGCAACATGGGGCTACGGTAATAAATCAACTATCAATGAAGAGTACTGGCTTGACTTATATTCTCTAAACTCTTTAATTTAATATTTTTTATGTTTTGGTATGTACTCTATTTGCAATAACTTTGTATTCATTTTTACATATGAGATATATTGAAATATTAAGATATAAATTAAAAATAATATTATTAAATAGAATGTACCCACTATTAATGATTGAAGATTTCCTGTGTTGTAACCTTGGTTAAAGTAAGTTATAAAAAATCTAGAAAATAATATAAACCCTGGTACAGATAAAACTAACAAGATTTTAAATAGTAATTTTCTTCTATATAAAGTTATCGATTTAACAATTACAAAAAATGACTTTACTATGTATTCAAAATTGCTTTTGAATAATCTTGACTCTCTAGTTTTATTAAATCCAGATAATTCCAAATTAAAAACAGTCAACTTTTTTTCTACAGCTTGAAATAATGTCTCGAGTGTGTATGTGAATGAATTTGTTGTAAAAAGATTATTAATTGCTCTTTTCGAATAAACTCTATATCCAGAAGTTGCATCTTTAATTTGATTTCCAAGAATAAAACTGATTGCCTTAGATCCTATAATCTGAAGATATTTTTTTATTATTTTAAAGTGATTTTTTGACCTAAAATTTCTGCAACCTATAAGTATGTCAGCTTTACTATTTTTTGAATTTAAAAGTAAGCCTTCAAGGTCTTCAATGGGGTATTGGAGGTCTGCATCAAAAATAACTATATAATCATAATTTTTGTCTTTACTGTAGTACAACACGCTGTTAAAAACTTCAGATAATCCAAAATTTATATCACTTGATAAAATAGTTACTTGATTTTTATATGATTCCAATAAGTTCAAAGAATTGTCTTCACTGCCGTCATTTACGCAAATAATGTCAAAGTCATACGAGTCTAAATTCTCTATTTGGCTTTTTACTTTTTCAAGACAGTAGACAACTGTTTCTGACTCATTATAAATTGGTATAGCAATTGCAATATTCAATATTTCTCGATTTCAAATATTAGTATATTATGTTTTCTTGAGAAGTAATATATTAATATATGAATTTATTAGTAACAGGCTGTTTTGGATTTATTGGATATAACTTTTTAAATTATTTAAATCAAAAGCATAAAAACGATTTTAATTTAATTGGAATAGATTCTTTACTCTCGACTACATCGAAAAAAAATTACAAAGAATTCAAATCTGAAAAAGAGTTTATTTTTTTTGAAAACGACATTAATGATATTCAAGGAATAGAATTTCTTAATAAGCATAAAGTTGATTACATAATTAATTTTGCTGCGGAATCACATGTTGATAACTCCATTACAAACCCTGAATCATTTATTCACTCAAATGTAAGTGGGACAAATGCAATTTTGACTTATGCTGTTAAAAACAAAGTAGAAAATATAGTTCATATATCAACTGATGAAGTATATGGGAGTGCAAAAAATCATTTCTTCAAAGAAGATGAAATATTAAATCCCTCCTCACCTTACTCAGCAAGCAAAGCCTCGGCTGAGATGATTTGCAATGCTTTTAAGAAGACGTATGGTTTAAATATTAAAATGTGTAGGCCAGCAAATAATTATGGTTTCTACCAGCAACCAGAAAAATTAATACCGTATTCAATTGCGAATTTGCTTAACAATAAAAATATTGAAGTTTATGGAGATGGAAAAAATATAAGACACTGGCTTCATGTTCAAGATACCGCAAGTGCAATTTTTGAAGTCTTAATCAACGGGAATGATAATGAAATTTATAACCTTGGTTCAAATGAATATTTTACGAACATAGATGTAACAAATATAATTTTGGAAAATTTGAACTTAGATTCATCAAGACTTGAATTTGTATCTGATAGACCGGGACATGATTTTAAATATGCTGTTGACATCACAAAATTAACATCGATGGGTTGGGTTCCTAAGTATAATTTTGAAGAAGTCATTCCAGAAATTGTCCAATGGTATGTGGACAATATAGACTGGTGGAACGAAGAATATCAAAATGTTCAAAAAAAGAGAAAGTTAAGAAAAACTTTAATTTGAAAAATTATTTTATTCTTAAAATTTTTACTTTTGATTATTCATTCCAAAGTTGGGAAAATTCAGGAATATTAAAAAATGAACTAAGACTATATCAAAAATTAGAAGAAACTGGTTATAAATTTATTTTTTTAACATATGGAGATAAAAGTGATCTAAAGTATGAAAAATATTTTAAAAATTCTATAGTTATTCCAATATATAGCAAAATTAGACTTCCAAAATTTAAATTAATTAGAATTTTACAAAGCTTTCTTATTCCTGTTTATTTTTATAAATCACTAAATAATGTGAAATTAATAAAACATAATCAATTACTTGGTGTATGGGTTGCAATAATACTCAAAATTATCTTAGGGGTTCCATTATATGTAAGAACAGGATATGATATGTATACTTTCAGCAAGTCAATGGAAGTTGGAAAAATTAAAGTTGCTTTATATTATTTCCTTACTCAATTTGCTCTTGTATCGTGTAATTTATATTCTGTATCAAGTAAGACAGATTTAAAATTTCTAAGAAAAAAATATATTTTTACAAAAAAAATTAAAATCAGAAAAAACTCAGTAGATGTAAAAGATACTGGTCCATTTGTTAAACGTATAGAAAATGAAATTATTTGTGTAGGAAGACTAGAAAAACAGAAAAATTATGAATATATAATTAAAGAATTTTCAAATTCAAAAATTCAAATAAATATTTATGGTGAAGGCTCACTAAGAAAAGAATTGGAAATATTAGCAAAAAAAGAAAATACTAAAGTTGAATTTAAAGGGATGCTAGATAATGATCTTCTGAATAATGAATTGAAAAAATACAAATACTATATAATACCATCACACTTTGAAGGGAATCCAAAATCTTTACTTGAAGCAATGGCAAATGGATGTGCTGTGTTTGCAAGCTCAATACCAAATAACAAAGAAATAGTAGAAGATAAAGTAACAGGATATCTATTTAAATTAAAAACAAATGAATTAAAAAATGTATTTTTTAATGTTAAACAAAATGAAATATTAAAAGTAGCTTCAAATGGTAAGGAATTTATTAACAAAAATTATTCTGTTGAAAAGGCTGTAAAAAAAGAAATCGAGGATTACAAAGACTTGATTGATTTAAGATAATAATTAAGAAAATACAATTTCCAAATTCTTAAACCATTAATTCTAGACTTCCATAAATTAAGATACTTAATTTTTCTAATATCAACGTAATTTGAAATTTCTCCATTTTCGAGTTCTTTTAAAATTTTTTTAAAATTTTTAAATATCCAATCTTCAAGATTAAAAACAAAACCCATTTTTTTTCTATTATAAAATTCATCTGAAAAATCACTACTTAAAATTTCTTTGAATATTTTTTTTGAATTGTTTATGTCTAAATGGTTTTGGTTTAAAGAGTACATATACTCAACTAGATCAGTATCAACATAAGGTGACCTTGCTTCAACTGATGAGGCCATAGATGTTCTATCTACTTTAAGATGCATACATTCATTTAAATAAAACAAATACTCTGATAAGAAAATATTCTTATAAATGTTTTTGGTTTCACCTAAAAATAAATTTTTTGGTTGGTAATTTTTAATTTTAAGTACTTTTAAAAAATTTAAATCATGAAAATATGAATTGTACGCATTCTTAATATTATTATCATTTCTTAAAAAAAAGTTTCCACTCCCTAAATATTTTGGATAAATTTTATACAATAATTTTAAGTATTTATGGAATGTCTTTTTTTTAAGTAGATAATTGACTCTATTATACCCATTAGAAAGTTCGTCTCCACCGTCTCCAGTAATTGCTACTTTAAATTCTTTTGAAATTGATTTATAAATTAAATATGAAGGAAAAGTCGAAGGGTCTGCATATGGTTCGTCAAAAATATCAATTGAATTAATAATTTTTTCTCTTTCAATTTTATATTCTATTTTATTAGATACGTGAGTTGTTTTGTATACATCTAATACTTCATTTATCCATTTTTCTTCATTATATTTTTTATTACTTTGAATACTTGAATAGGTATTTGGGTTTGATTTATGCTCAGATGTTAATTTTAAAAGTAATGTACTGTCAATACCCCCCGACAATAAATTGGCAACTGGAACATCAGCATTAAGTCTTTTTTTTAGAGAATCATTTAATATTTTATAAAATTTTTTTGCATCAAAATCTTTATTATTTGAATATTGTTGCAGCTCCCAATATAAATTTTTAGATTTAATAGATATCTCCTTATCTATGTCAAAAATTATTACTTCAGATGGTCTTACTTTATAGATTTCTTCAAATAAGGTATTAGGAGAAGTTACTACACCTAGTGAAAGATATTCATTCAAACTGCTTTCTTTAATTTTTTTTCTTTCAATTATGTTTAGTAAAGCCTTTAAGTTTGAAGAAAATGACAAACTGTTGTCCTGAAGTGAATAAAACAATGGTTTCTGACCTAATCTGTCTCTTATTAAATAGACTTGATTATTCCTATAATTAAAGAATACGATTGAGAACTGTCCTTTAAGTTTTTCTATAAAATTGGTACCAAATTTAGATAGCCCTAGAAGAGCTACTTCTGTATCAGAATGATCAGATTTAAAACTAATACCAAGGTCTTCTAGATATGTCCTAAGTTCTTTATGGTTGTATATTTCACCATTGAACAATATTGACGTCTCAAATTCTTCAGAAATCATAGGTTGTGAGGCAGTTTCTGAGAGATCTAATATAGATAATCTATTAAACACTTGGTATACATTAAATTCGTTCTCAAAGTTTATAATACTATTCTTTTGATTATCTAATTTTTTAGTTTGATCGGGACCACGACATATAATATGACTGTTAGCTTTATTAATTAAGTTAGAGTCAATTAAACTGTTTGATACTTGTCCTATAAATCCACACATATCAATAATCTTTATTTTTAAAGAAAACAGAGTAGTGCTTTGGGTTGAATCCAAGCAACTCGAAATTATTTTGCATTAAGTAATTTGTTACATCCGATAAGGTACTTTCACTATCTTGTCCTCTTTCAGAACTAACATCAACTGTAATAAATTCTGTATTCTTCATGGTGTTTTTTGCACCTATTAATATTTCCGGTTCAAATCCTTCAGCTTCTATTTTTAATAATTTTAGTTTGTTAATTTTATATAAATCAAGAGGATTAGTTTTTATAATTTGATAATCTTCATCTCCATAATAAGAAAGAGAAGAATCTGCCCCGTCACGACTTAAATAAAATTTTTCTTCTCCAGATTTGCTTGAAAGGCCTATTTCGTATAATTTAACATTTTTAAAATTAGATAAATTATTAGTCAGACACTTAAAATTATTGGTGTCAGGTTCAAAAGCTATATATTCAAAACCTTTTTTTTCTAAAAGCGAAAAATATAATTCACCAATATTTGCTCCACAATCAACTATTAAGTCACCTTCTGTGAAATCAATTTCGTCTAAAAAATATTTTTCTTTAAACCTTGTTTTTAAATTGTCTAATTTGTCAATTGCTCTAAATATTCTTAATTTATTTGGATAAATAAGTGAAGTATCTTGGTAAAGATATTTGTATCCAAGGTTTTTTATATAACTTACATTACCATTTTTAACAAAAAATAAGTTAATGGCTTTTGCATACAAATTTGCGTCAAAAAATTTATAAATCAATATAAAAAGTCTTGAGTGAAGAAACAAAAGAATTTTTTTATATTTTGAAATTTTTGAAATATCGTAATTGTCATATAAATTATCTGGAAGATTAAATAAATGACTCATATTGATAATCTTAATATTTTCACACAAATATAATGAATATATTGTATTTAATGAATCTTAAAAATTTTTTTATAAAAGATAATCTCGACAAAGCATTATTTTTTATCACATTTATTTTTAGCCATTCAGTAGCTAATTTATATTACGACAGTTCTTCTGGACAAGACTTTGAAAAATATAATCGTTACTTAAAGTTTTTTAATGGAGATTTAGTTTATACAAACTTAGAACAAAACCCAGTATATTTTTTCTATGTTTCAAAAATAATGGAAATGAATTCAAAAAAAAATATTTTCAATTCATATGAAAGCCTTGTTAGCTTTTCAATCCAGTCAACCAATTACTTAATCTATGGTATTGGTCTAGTTGGCCTTTACAGATTATTAAAACTTTACAGGGTTGAGGTGTCTAATATTTATTTGTCTTTAGCATTATTAAACTTTTTTCCACCAATGATTGGAATGAGAGTAACAATGAAGCCTGAAATATTAAGTTTCTCGCTACTAATTTGGATAATATATTTTATAGAAATGAACCTAGAATACAAAAAGCAAAAATACCTTTATTCATCTATAATTTTGTTTGGTTTCGTATTAACTTTAAAACTTTCTGTAGCAGCGATGCTATCAATTTTTTTAGCATTTGTTTACTACAAAGATTATATAAAAATTGATAAAAAAACGTTCTTAACCGGATTGATTCTTTTATCAACTGTTTTTTCTTTACTGCAATACGAGTCTTATCAGGTAAATAATAAATTTGTCTATGAGGCAGAACATGATGCAAAATATAACAATAAAGCCTCTCCTTCAATTATTTATAAAATTAATCCTATAAAGCTATTCAAAGAACCTTATGAGGATCGACACAAAGATTCTATGATAAGTATTTTGCTGCTTGATACTTTTGATGATTACTTTAATTTGTATTGGAATTATGACAAAGGATTATTAGAAAAAAATGAGAAAGTAATTATAACAAGCGAAGAATCTGACAAATTATTTGAAATAGATTCATATAATAAAACGTTAAATTACTCGGGTCCATTTAATTTTTATACAAGATTTATAAAACAATATATAGCAATATTATTAACTTTATTTTTTGTTCTTGCTTCAATAAGGTACAGTGGTAAACACAAAAAATTTATATACTCCCCTTTAATAGGTATCGTTGTTTTAATTATCAATAATGTACTCGGGTTTCCCTCTAATAACTTTGATCCGAATCGAGCAGATACATTCAAAACTTTTTATATTGCAATATTTTTATCATTAAGTTTTATATTTGTGAATATTTTTTTGTTGAAAGTTTTAGGTAAATACAGATATATTTACATAGTTATTTTTATTCTGTTAATGTTGTTTATTTTTGGTCTACCTTTAGCAAATAATTCTGATTTAGATTCATCACTATCAAGAAACAATTCTTTATCAATTTTTTGCGAAATAAATTATCCATTTTTAAATTCTTCATTATTTGAAAATGAAAATCTCACTTGTATCACAAAGTCTTCTGATGTTAGCGGTTTGTATGAAATTGAAACTGTTCCCTATATTAACGTTTTATTTTCTTTTTTAATTATTGGAGTACTATTATTTGAGATTATAAGTCAATTCAAAATTAGAAAATAAATTAATGAATTCCGAAAAAATATTGATAACGGGGGCCAATGGACTTGTTGGATCAGCTTTAACACGTTACCTCAAAGATAAAAACTACAATATATTTCCAGTAACAAGAAAAGAAGCTGATTTATTTAAATTTGATGAGACTATGAATATTGTAAATGAAATTAAGCCAACAATGATCATCAATTCTGCAGCAAGAGTTGGTGGTATATTAGCGAACAATGAAAACCGAACAGAATTTATTATTGAAAATTTAAAAATAAACATGAATCTTCTTGAAGCTGTTAAATTTCACAATGAAATTAAATTTATTAACCTTGGTAGCTCTTGTATCTATCCGTTAAACGCACCAAATCCAATAAAAGAAGAATCCATAATGAGTGGGCATTTAGAACCAACAAATTCACCCTATGCAATGGCGAAGTTAACTGCCATTGAAATAGGAGACGCTATTACAAAACAGCATGGAAATACAATCATAAACTTAATGCCAACAAATCTTTATGGACCAAACGATAACTTTGATGAAAAATCTAGTCACGTAATTCCTGGTTTAATAGCTAGGATGCATAAGGCCAAAATTAATAGTTCTAAAGAATTTAAAATATGGGGAACAGGAAAACCTTTGAGAGAATTTTTATTTGTTGATGATTTTGCAGACGCTGTTCAGTTTATTATAGACAACAACATAAACGAAAAACTCCTGAATATTGGTAGTGGTAAAGAAATTTCAATTTTAGACCTAGTTAAACTAATTAAAAATATTATAAATTTTGAAGGTGAATTAATATTTGATTCTGAAAAGCCAGATGGAAATCCAAGAAAACTTCTTGACTCCTCAAAGATTAATACCTTAGGATGGACTCCAAAAACTGAGTTAGTTGACGGAATAGAGAGAACTTACAACTGGTATAAAAACAATTAAATTGGATTTTCCCAAGTTGGAGATATTAAATTATTTTCTAGTAGTACTTTTTCTTGTTTAGCTAAATCAAGATCACTTTTGACCATCATTTCAACTAAGCCTTCAAAAGAAACTTTTGGTTCCCAATCTAACATTTTTTTAGCTTTAGAAGGGTTGCCTAATAAATGATTAACCTCATTTGGTCTAAAATATTCTTCTGATACCTCTATATATTTTTTATAGTCTAAATCAACAATTTCAAATGCTTTGCTTGCAAACTCTTCTACTGTATAAGTTTCTCCGGTCGCAAGTACCCAGTCATCTGGTTTATCGTGTTGAAGCATTAGCCACATTCCTCTTACGTAATCTCCAGCAAAACCCCAGTCTCGGCTTGCTGACATATTCCCAAGTGTCAATTTTGATTGAAGGTTTAAGGAAATTCTAGCTACAGCTCTTGAAATTTTTCTAGTCACAAATGTTTCTCCCCTATGTGGTGATTCATGATTGAACAATATTCCATTTACAGCAAATAAATTATAAGATTCTCTATAAAGTTTTGTTAAATTATGTGCAAAAAGTTTTCCTGCTGCGTAAGGACTCAGTGGATTAAAAGGCGAGTTTTCATCCAAAGGTTCGGTTGAATGACCTCCGTACATTTCCGAAGATGAAGCTTGATAATACTTTATTTTTTTATCTAAATTTTTAATTGCTTCTAATAGGGTCAAGGGTCCCACTGTGCTAGTTTGAGTTGAATAGAGCGGATTTTTAAAGGAAACTGCCACATGAGACTGAGCTGCTAAATTATAGATTTCATCTGGCATTATTGAACTTACCAAATTATTCAATGAATTTGCATCAAGAAGATCGGAATAGTGTAATACTAGTTTTTTTGTTTTAGAATATTTTGATATTAAAGGATCAATTCTACTTGTATTGAATGAAGAAGATCTTCTTATAAGACCATGTACTTCATAACCCTTTTCTAGTAATAGTTTGGCTAAATAAAAACCGTCTTGTCCTGTTATGCCTGTAATTAATGCTTTGTTCATTTTATATTTAATTATGTTAACAAGTTTGTCATTCTTTACTTAGGTTTTTAAAAGATAGGCCTAATAATGTTAAATAAACTACAGGAAATTGTACACTTTCCATAGCAACATCAATCAAAGCGTTCAAGAAAGGAGGGATTATTAGCAGTAAAATATAATAATTTCCTTTAATTTTTCTGTAGTTATAAAGCATTAAGATCCAGAAAGCTCCAGTTGCAAGCAATAACAAAAGGCCTCCTCTAGCCAATATTGTGATTACATAGTTATGGACATGCTCATTTAGCCCATCATAACCATATCTACCTGGCTCTTCTGGGTCATTCATTATTACTAAAAGATCATCGTAACCTACTCCAAATAAGAACTGATTATTTTCTAACTGGTAATCAATGCTATCTTGCCAAATGTCTAATCTCCAGTCTGTAGTTCCATCTAGAGAATAAATTCTTCCATCAAGATAATAAAATGACATAAACGTTTCTGGGTTATAGTTCTTTCTTTGAATTGCAGTTTGTGTACTCGTTGCTACTTCTTGGCTAATTTCAGCAACACCTTCTCTTGTTTGAATATTAAATTCTCCAAAAATCCAAATAGTAGAAGTAAAAAATACTAATCCACAAAATATCAAACTAAAGGCTGTAAAAAGTTTATTTTCAAATATATAAGACCTCAAATAGTAAATACTATGAACTGCATAAATTGCACAAAAAAGTACAGATCCACGGCTATTAAACGCTAACAAAGGAAAGATTAAGGCTATATTAAATAAATATCCAAATAATAATATTTTTTTATTTTTCATATTTACATAAATCAAGTGATTTACAAAAATCAAGACCATTATCAAATTCGAAGCTTTTATTGGTTCGACTTTATCAGAATAATTTACGAAAAATTCATTCAATAGTTCAGGGTAGAATCCGATGTAAGGAAATGTCCCAATAGTGGTTGCTAAAAAATATTGAAGAATAAGTATTAACCAAAAAAAATAAGCGGCATTTATATTAAATATATTTTTTTTGCTTATCAATAAACCTAAATAAAAATAAATTAAAACCCAAATAATTGAACTTGACTTAAAAAAATATGCATTATTTGGAAGATGTTGATTTAACAATAAAGACAAAAAGAAACACAAAATTATTAATTTATGTGAGTAGAAGAAGCTAACTGATAGATTTGTAAGTTTAATAAACTTTTCTCTTGGAATGAATAATAAAAATAAAGAAAAAATCACAGAAACCGCGATTAAAATTTCACCTATCCTAAAACCAAAAATAGAAATACCGACAAAAGATCTACTAAATAAAAGTATTCCAGTAAAGAGAAAATAGAGAACGTACTTTAAAACATTATGGAATTTGACATCTTTAATCACAATAATCCATCCTAATTATAAGATTATAATAATGGTAATGTTTATATGAACGATATGGAAAATTTAACATTTATTTTTAAAAAGAGAAAAATGAATGTTGAGAGTAACATTGCACACTTTGCAAAAGAACATTTCTACTATTTTTTTGAGTTTAAAAAAAAATATACAACCAATTTTATTGAGGAAGAAAAACCAAATATTGTATTGTTTTTATGTTTAAAAATGTTCCGTAAAATATTTAAACGTCCGCTGTATTTGGAAAATTATACAAAAATCAAAAGTATTGGTAAGTTAATTAATTCAAGATATGTAATAACAACTAATCAAAATATTTTATACTCTATTTATCCATTACTTTTTTTAATAAAATTTTTTAAAAAAAAGATAAAAATCTACACATTTGTTATGGGGCTTAATGAAAATTTAAAACTTAGCAATAAAAAATTGGCAAAAATCTTTTTTAAAAGTATTGATTATCTTTTTTTTATTTCTAAAAACGAAAAAAATTATTATGAAAATATTTATCCAGAATACGCTAAAAAATTTAAATATATTCCATTTAGCATTGACTTAGATTTTTGGAAATACCAAAAAAATGAGACTGTTAGAGATAAAATTTTATTTCTTGGAAGTGATAGTAAACGAGACTATATTTTTTTAGAGCAATTAATAAAACATATGCCAGAAAAAAAATTTATAGTTGTTTCGTCGAATATAAATCTTAATTTTACAGATTATTTAAATGTTGAATACTATAACTCAAATTATGAAAACCAAATACTGACAGATTTAGAATTAAAAAATTTAATGAACTCAGCTTTTATATCAATAATACCAATTGTTGACTCACTACAGCCCTCTGGACAAAGTGTTGCGTTACAATCTATGGCAATGGAAATTCCTGTAATGATTACAAAAACTAATGGCTTTTGGGATCCAGATAATCTAATAAATAACAAAAATGTAGTTTTACTTAAAGAGAACAGTCTAGAGCTATGGAAAAACGAGATTGAAAAATTGGAAAATAATTCAAAACATAGAGATCATTTAATTGAAAATTCACGCTTAACCTTAGAGAAATACTTTAATATAGAGTCAAATTTTAAATTATTAAGTGAATATTTTTAACTTGATAGTATTAACAAGCTTTTTATAAATTAGGAATAAAAATACAATAGTACTTTTTTTTGTTTCTAATTTTGATTTATTAATATCAGTAAATAGGTTTTCATATTTAGAAAACATATTCTCATTACTAAATTGATAATCTTTCATTTTTAGTAAATAACTACTATGGTTAGCCATTAATTCAGAAATCTTACTTTCAAGATTTTCTGAATCATACTCGAGTCCATAACCGTTGCAATATTCAGGAATTCCTCCACTTTTTTTAAAGAGAATAGGTAAACCACATTGAGCAGCTTCAATATGATGATTGCCTGATGGTTCATTTAAAGACCCGGTTATGTATGCATTATTTTCGTTTAACTTTTTGACCAAGTCTGCTCCCGCAAGAGGTTCAAAAAAATTGATATTTTTAAAATTCTCTTTATTTGAAAAATTACCTATAAAATTAACTTCTATTTTATTTCCCAAATCAGAGGTAGATACAATTTCATCTAATTGTTTATATAAATCATGTCCTTTCATAGCATTATCACTCCAGTGATGGGATACTAATTTAAATTTTTCTTTGTTATTCCATGATTTATTCCTAATGTTTTTAAATAAATCGGAATCACCCCCTCCTAAAATAACTGAAAAATCGGCATCAAATCCATCTTGATTGTAAACATCATATAACCAACTGCTTACAAAAACTGTATGGTCTGCAACTTTATTAGCATTAATATAAAATTTATTTACTCCTTTTGTATTTTTTCTTTGATCACACTCATTAATTCTTTGAATAACAAATACATTTGGATTGATATTTTTCTTATAAAGTTGAATATCTTTGTGGGTGTAAGAACTAGAAAGAGATGATTTTCTAGGGTCTGTTAGCAATATTAAATCTATATCTTCATCAGCTAAGTGATTAATTACTTTTATTCCTTTTTTTTCAAAATATTTATGAAAATTTTTAAAAAAATTATTACCCCCACCCCAAGGCCCATCAATAATATTTGCACCTAAACTAATTTTATTAATTTTCATCAAACATATTTCTAAATTCTTCAAATCCATTAGGAATTATATATTTTTGCGAGTTTTTATATGCTTCAGGAACGTTAGGTTTAGCATTTCTAAAATTTTCCATGGAAAATAGTGATTCTTTTGAAAGAATTTCTTTAGCCACACCCACATCTGTTGAAATAATTGGAGTTTTAGTTATTGCACACTCCAATATAGCCTGTGGACCTCCCTCTACTCTAGAAGTAACTATATATAGATT
>Ga0255766_10001538_pt1 | contig 21071 bp, 20 predicted proteins | sample 071ome_23_FD_179966 | JGI IMG/M metagenome (GOLD analysis project Ga0255766, IMG submission 179966) | Coastal salt marsh microbial communities from the Groves Creek Marsh, Skidaway Island, Georgia - 071403BT metaG (version 2) | ecosystem: Environmental > Aquatic > Marine > Intertidal zone >... | reverse complement strand
CATGGTCAAAAGTATGTGGACAGATGTACAACGCAACATTGGTAAATTTCAAGGTCTGTTCGGCGTATCGAATTTAGTCATTGTCGATAACAACAAACCCGATGAAGACATTATGGCAATGGCACAAAAGAGAATACGACAGTTAATCAAACAACCCATAAAGAATGGACGTGCAAAACAATGGATCGCAAGAGAATTAGAGAAACGCAAGCGATAATACCAAAGAATCCTCAACGAGGTATTGTGATTGCATGGGAAAATCTATCAAAAGTGTTGACAAATCCACTGAAATATGATATAATACAGAATGTCCAACAAACAAAATCCAATCGCTAGAGACCTACGAACATCAAAGTATCGTAAAAGGGTCGTTCAGTCAAGGAAAAGAACACCGAAAAGAGAGTTTATGGAATTAGAACGACAAATTGACGCAGAATGGCAAAAAGATAACAAAAGATTGAAATGGGAGTAATAAATTATGACAACAAAAGAATTAATTGACAATATAGTGACATGGATATACAATTACGCACAAAACAGTGGTATGAAATCATTAGTTGTAGGCATTTCAGGAGGTATTGATTCGTCTGTTGTTTCTACGTTATGTTGTAAGACCGGTCTACCGACTTATGCGATCTCCCTACCTCTACAAAATTCAAAGAATCATTCAGAATTATCACAGATTCATGGTCGTTTTTTACAAGCATTTTTTTCTAACGTTTCTCATCTTACGATACCTCTCAGCACACCCTATGCCGGTTACAAAACAACGTTAGAATCTCATTCTATCACCGAACACGCTCTTGCCAATCTCAAATCACGTCTAAGAATGTGTACACTCTATGCGATTGCACAAAGTAAACAAGGATTAGTCGTGGGCACAGGCAATAAGATCGAAGACTTCGGTGTGGGATTCTATACAAAATACGGAGACGGTGGCGTTGATCTATCCCCTATCGCCGATCTCTACAAATCAGACGTGTATCGCATTGCTCAAGAATTAGAGTTAGATTTAGATATACAAGAAGCAGAACCCTCCGACGGACTATGGGAAGACAGTCGTACAGATAAAGATCAACTCACCTATGACTATGCCACATTAGAGAAAGTAATGAAAATTGCAGAATCAGGTGCATATCCACCCAAAGAACTCAAAGATGCCTATAATAAATATTGTTACTATAATCAAATCAATAAACATAAAATGATCGATATACCAGTCTATAAAGTACCACAAGAGTATAAGATACTACATGAAACACATATTCATTGTGGAACCGGAGATTGTTGTTCAGAATGTAGTGATAAAACAAAGAATAAGAATGTTTATATAACGGAAGATGATGGAGATATAGGATGTTAGAATTAGTCAGTAGTATTATTCTTGTAGGCACATTAGTGTTGATTTTATATGCATATTACCTGTTAAGAAACGTAGAAGCACGTATTGGATTGGTAATGATGCATTTAGATGGACTATACGCAAAGATACGAAAAAATGATAGGTTGAGTGCATTAGAACAAACGACTTATCGGAAAAAAAATTTATAATGAACAAAGATTTCATGGGACAAGACGGGTTTTCTTGGTTCACAGGTGTTGTCGAAGACCGTGCAGACCCTTTACAAGTGGGTAGAGTTCGTGTACGGTGTCTCGGATATCACACAGAGAACAAAACAGAGTTACCTACAAGTGATTTACCTTGGGCGTCTGTCATGCATCCTGTCACAGACCCTTCGATGTCAGGTTTAGGGCACACTCCGTCGTTTCTTGTTGAAGGTTCATGGGTTGTGGGGTTCTTTCGTGATACGGATATGCAAGAACCGATTGTTATGGGCAGTCTTCCTGGTATACCTTCTACATTATCTGATAGTAAACAAGGGTTTAACGACCCAAACGGCACTTATCCGACAGAAATCAATCAGTCAGATGTCAACAAACTGGCACGAGGCACTCAAATACACTCACAGTTAACGGTTCCGGCGCCAGAAAACATCACAGAAACAGTCAGTTTACCCTCCGACCCTTATAATTCTACCTATCCAAAGAACCACGTTTATGTTACAGAGAGCGGACACGTGAAAGAATATGATGATACAACGAATGCTGAACGTATAAGAGAACGACACAAGTCCGGCACTTACTATGAGATACACCCCAATGGTGATAAGGTCACTCATATTGTCAACGACAACTATACGATTGTAGCAGGTAATGAAAACGTACAAATTAAAGGGAATGTCACACTCAACATAGACACAAACTGCACAACAAACATCGGAGGCAATTGGGATGTGAACGTAACAGGTGATATAACCATAGACGGTGCAACGATTAATCTGAACAATGGTACCAAAGGAGCGGCAAGAGAAGGTGATGTAGTAGCAGACGTAGACCCAATCGGAGATGGTGTGATTTCAGGTAAATCGAGCACTGTATTCATAGGATAGGCACGTGTAGATGCTGTGTGTATATAAGTCGTCTGTCGTTAATACTAGCAAACAACTGTAATCTATAAATGCAATAGACACTCTTGTTCTATAACGAAGACCCTCTATCGTGGATTCTAGCAATAACTCTATACATTTTCTATCAAAATTTTTTTCGGTGCTATTTTTTCTTCGTATAAGTCTTTTCTAAATATCTCTACATGAAACTATTGAAAGCAAAGAATATTCTCTGGCCTGAATGGTATAAAGAATATCACATTAAACAACTAGAGAACTTCTATAACTATGATCGACTACTACTCAAAGGACACCGTACAGAATCTCAAAAGTTTAGACTAGATTGTCTAATTGAAGATATGGATGAGCAAGGATTACTCTATCCGATCATTGTTTCATGGACAGGTTATCGTGTATCGGTCGGACATCAACGAGTATGGTATGCACATAAGAGAGGTTATACTCATATCTCTTGTTATCATGTGCCGAATCAACGTGTATGGAATCGTATCATGCAGTCGCAGTATAGTGATGATTATTGGAAAACACGAGTGGGTGAGAAAAAAATCGTCCTGGTAGGAAAAAATGCCGAAAAGGTTTTGAATCTCGGATATAAAATCGAAGAAATACCTCTGAATGATATCACTACGATTGACGATAATACACCAGGAAAAGATAAACAGGCGATGGATGCGATGTTAAGTAAAGAGATACCGAAGAAAGGTATGTTGTGGCCGATTCTACTACGACCGGCACAAGATTCTATATGGGATGCTCATCGACATCGAATGAAAAATCCTCTAGCAAAGTATATTATCTGGTATGGAAATAATCGATATCGATATGCCGAACGCAATCGATTTACACATATTCACTCAGTCGTGTTACATGAGCAATCTGGTAAAGGTAGAGAAACTCTTTGTGAGTTAATGAGAATACCCACAAAGAGAAATGGTTTGAATAATGATTACTTAGAGTTAGGTCGTTCTATTTTAAATACAAAGGACCAGTCCACTGCATAGGATAGTGTCCGTCAAAGACATTACCTCTTGCACGGTTCATGGCAGGTGCTCTCCATGATGCGGCCTTCAGTACATCACCTTTTTTAAATCGTAATTGACCACCTGGTGTGTACATATCTTGTTTCACAATAAAACTGTGAACAGAATTTTTAGATACTAACTTAATGAATTTCTGTCCTGGTGAAATACTCCAAGAATTTTGAAATTCAGATTTCATGTTTTCATTATCGATAAACATACCATAGTCTTCGTTACTTGCATCGATAATGTTTTGTATGCCTTCGTCTAAGGACTTTGCAGGTTGTACTTCTATCATGTTATGCGACCTCCGAGATTAATGAATAAGGAACTCTCCATTTTGTTCCAGTTGATTCTTGTATCACTGCCTTCGCAGGATTACATTTCAGAATGACACCAACGTGTTTACGACCACGTGGGCGACCAAACTCTACTTTCTCACCGATACGAAAACCGGCAAAAGAACCCTTCATCGGGTTTCTACGTTTAGTGAGTTTCGATTGTTCTCTCACCATTTTAGATACAGTTACTAGACAATCGTCTGGTAACTTTCGAAGAAGATCCTTGATCTTCAACATGGTTTCAAGGTTTGATAAGTTATGTTTCATAATGTAGTGTCTCCTTATATTATTGATTAAAGATTTCTAAGTCTTCAATTTCATCCATAGTCGCAATGTCAACGTTTTCGTTGTCATCAGTTTCGATATTGAACTCTTTTAAAAGAGCATCAATATTTTCATCTTCATATTGTTTTTTATTCATGTCTCCATGTTAGTGGAAAAATGCTCATTTGTAAAGCCTAAAAAAGAAAAAAATCCCATTATTTTGTACATAATTGTCGCACTTTAACGTCAGCTGCGACACTATGTCGCACTTAAATCAACTCTTATAAATACTTTTTATGAGCGAATGTAAAAATTGTGGTCATAGTTGTCACTGTTCCAATGGGGGATCGTGTCAACCTTGTGGCTGCGGAAACTGTGAGTGTAAGTAATGGCAAGATCAAAAGGTACTGATAAACCCTCCCACGAGCCTATCGTCAAAGGAACTTCAATTGGGAATGGTAAATTAAAACTCAACTCAATGAATAAGTCAAAGAGAAGAAGTTTTAAAAAGTATAATCGTCAAGGTAGATAATTTCTTTATTTGCCATATAAATATTAGGTATGGCAATATATCAAACAGGAAGTAGGGACGCCTCTCGTACTAATAATAGTGCCAGAAGTGCTCGTATCTATAAAGATTTAAATCTGATATTTTCTCCACATCCGAATACAAAAGATATAACAAAGAAAACAGATATTGAAGCGGTTAAACAAAGTGTCAAAAATTTAGTGTTGACGAAACACTATGAACGACCATTTCATCCAGAGATTGGATCGAATGTCACTGATATATTATTTGAACCGATGACACCGTTGACTGCCAATCTGTTAACAAAACAAATTTCAGAGGTCATCAATAACTTTGAACCTCGTGCAAGATTGGTCAGTGTGAATGCTAACCCACAATTAGATCGAAACTCATATGAAGTAACGATCAACTTTTATGTGGTGAACATACCTGGTGAGTTAGTTTCATTTACAACCTTCTTAGAAAGATTACGATAATGGCAGAGAGAATTAACATTACAGAATTAGACTTTGATGAAATTAAATCTAATTTAAAAACCTTCTTAACAAAACAAAATGAATTTACAGATTATGATTTTGAAGGTTCAGGTATGGCTGTTCTCTTAGACTTATTAGCATACAATACTCACTATCAATCAGTCTATGCAAATATGTTGGCCAATGAAATGTTTTTAGATTCTGCTGATTTGAGAAACTCAGTTGTATCTCATGCAAAACATATCGGGTACACTGCTCGTTCATCACGTTCACCATTTGCTACTTTATCAGTAACAGTGAATGATGCAACAGGTTCAACTTTAACAATGCCAAAAGGCACAGCGTTTACGACAACGATTGATGGTGTATCTTATAACTATGTGACTAATGTAGCACGATCTATTACACCAACAAATGGTGTGTTTACTTTTTCAAATGTCAAAGTATATGAAGGTACTTTAGTTACAAACAAATATACAGTTGACACATCAAACGCCAATCAAAGATTTTTAATTAAGAACACAAGTGCTGACACATCTACACTAAAAGTCACTGTACAAAATTCTTCAAGTGATTCAACAACAACTGCCTATACTTTAACCGAAGATGTTACTAGTGTTGATTCAACATCTGCTGTTTACTTTTTAGAGGCAGTAGAAGATTCACAATATGAAGTGAAGTTTGGTGATGGTGTTTTAGGTAAATCATTATCAAACGGAAACATTGTTAGTTTAGAATACATTGTCACTAATGCGGCTGATAGTAATGGTGCAACAACATTTACTAATGCAAGTACGATTGGTGGTTTCAGTAATATCACCGTTGTAACTTCATCTGCATCGGGTGGTGGTGCTGACGCTGAGAGTGTTGATTCGATTAAGTTTAATGCACCAAAAAAATATTCTTCTCAAAATCGAGCAGTGACTGCTAACGATTACAAAGCATTGGTAAGAAGTTTATATGCCAATGTGCAATCAATACAAGTATGGGGTGGTGAAGATAATAACCCACCAACATATGGTCGTGTGTTTATTGCAATCAAACCTACCAGTGGTGTTACGTTAACAAACTCTGTTAAAGATTCAATCAAAACAAGTTTAAATAGTTACAATGTTGGTTCAGTCATTCCTGTTATTGTTGATCCTGTGATTACTTACTTAATACCTGAAGTGTATGTAAAGTATGATTCAAAGATTACAACAAAGACAGACAATGATATTGAAACACTAGTCACAACAACAATTACAAATTTCAGTACAAATAATTTAGAACAGTTTGGAAATATGTTTAGATATTCAAAGTTTATAAAATCAATTGATGATACTGATGCTTCTATTTTATCTAACATTACAAGATTAAAAGTATATCAGTATTTTACACCAAATACTTCTGGTACAAATACATACACAATTAATTTTGAAAATAGTTTATATCATCCACATATGGGACATACTTCTATTTTAGAAACAACAGGATTTAATACCAATGACGGTTCAGGTAGAGAATACTTTTTAGATGATGATGGTTCAGGTAATGTAAGATTATATTATCTTGTCGGTGGTGTAAAGACGATTCAAAACTCAACACAAGGAACAATTGATTATGCAACTGGTAAAATTACAATCAGTGATATTTACATTACTGCTGTTTCAAATGTTGATGGTGCAACAAGCACAAAGATTAGAGTAAAGACACAACCTGCATCAAATGATATTGTTCCTGTTCGTCAACAACTTTTAGAAATTGATACTGCGAACATGGTTGTTGATGCATCACTAGACACTTACGAATCTAATGCAGGTGTTGGTTATACAACTAACGCAAGTTCTTACACTGCAACTGGAACAACTTCAACAACATCAACAGGTACAACAACTACTGTAACAACAACAGGTGCTGGTTCAGGATCTACATCAAGTTATTAATGACCAATGGCAACTAATGATAAAAAATTATCGAACTTAGTATCCAGACAATTACCTGAGTTTGTTCAATCACAAAGTCCTGCTCTTTTAGAATTTGTCGAAAAGTATTATACTCTTTTAGAATCTGCTCAACTTACAATTACCAATCAAGGTGATATTGATAATATACTTTTAGAAACTGAAGTTACATCTTTTCTTCAACTCAATGCAACTGATGAATTTGGAAATGACAATGGTGATTATCTTGTTGATGAACAATCAGGCATTGGTGAATTTCAAAAAGGCGAAACAGTCACAGGACAAACATCTGGACAAACTGCAACTATTTTAGCTGAAGATGCCGACAATGGTAAACTTTATATTTCTTCTAATAGTAAATTTATTACAGGTGAAGAAATTGTAGGTTCATCATCTAATGCGACTGCAATCATTTCAAAGTATCGTGCCAATCCTGTAGAAAACTTTACCAATCTTTTAAAGTATATTGACATCGATGATTCGATTGATGATTTCTTTATACAGTTTCGAAATAAATTTTTAGATACAATACCGAATGACTTAGATCCTAGTTTAGATAAAGAAGCATTTACAAAAAGAGTTATCGACTTATATAATAGTAAAGGTTCTAAAAAGGCACATGAAGTTTTCTTCCGTGCATTATTCAATGAAACACCTGAGATATATTATCCAAACAGAGATATGCTTCGTGTGTCTGATGGTAAGTTTTCAACTGACACAATTTTAAAAGTTACACTCAAAACACCATCAGATGGAAACGTTGCTAATCTTGTTGGACAAACAATCACTCAACAAACAGTCGTAGGTAATACTGTCATAAAAGAAGCAACGGCTGTTGTTGATCAGGTGACATTGCAAACTGTTGATAATGGTGTAGTGGTTGCAACTTTATTCATCAACTCAGGAAGTATTAATGGAACTTTTATTTCATCAACAGGTGATAATTTTCAATTAGAAGATGGTGTTGCAGGAGATATTCTTCTTTTAGAAACTGGTGATGAAATAGATCAAGAAGAAGAAGTTCTTTTAACTGGTGTTGACAATACAGATCCTGACATTATTATTACTTGTGCAATACACAAAGTTATTGATGATATTACAATTAATTCTATTGGTAATTATTATAGTTTAGATGAAGTAATTGAGGTAGATAACTCAACATCAATTGGAACAAATGGTAGTGTGACAGTTGGTAGTTTGCGTCAATCATCCATTGATGAAATTAAAGTTGAAACAGGTGGTTCTGGTTATGAAATAGGAGATACTATTGTTGTAGATAATACAAATACAGGTGGGTCAGCTTTAGCTGCTAAAGTTCGTGTCGTTAATGGTGGTTTTACTTTAGAAACATCCGATGATAGTGATCGTCTTATCAATGAAGAAGGTGATATTATTATTATGGAAGATGCCACAAACAGTAGTCTTGATGACATCACAGATATTTTAATTACAAATAAAGGTGCAGGTTATTTTACTGTTCCAAATTTAACAATAACAAGTACAAGTGGATCTAGCGCATCATTATATGCAATCGCCAGAAACGCAGGAGGATTATTAAATGTTAATTTATTGAATAGAGGATTCCGATATGATACTGCCCCACTAATTAAGCCAAGATTGCATATGCAAATTGAAAATCTTTCTTCATCATTTACAGTTGGTGAAACAATTACAATGAATGCTGTTTATGATTTAAATTTAGAGATTGGATCAACAAGAGATGATAGAGTAGTTTTAGAACCTAATCGTCCTTCAGAAATTTTATTAGAAAGTGATGATGGTGGTATTCAATTAGAAGACGAATCTGGTTTATTCATTGCACAAAATTATGAAGGTGGTGTTTCAAAGAAAAGTATTTTAGGTACAAGTCCAATTGAATTTTTAAAATCAGAAAACGATGAGTATCTGATTGCTGAAACTTTAGTACAAGACGATACACCATTTGACATTATTGCTGAAGATAATGATACAATGATTACAGAAACATTATCAACGGCAACCGCAACTGTTGTTTCTTATGATGGTGATAAAAATATTTTAACATTATCAAATGTTGACGGAACATTCTTAGTTGGGCAAACAATTACAGGAAATACTTCAGGTGAAACTGCAACTGTTGTATTAGCAAATCAAGCTGATGTTACTTCAACAGTCGGAACAACTGTTACAGGATTTGGTGAGTATATTAACGTAGATGGTCATGTTTCTGAGTTAACAAAAAAGATACAAGATAGTTTTTATTACCAAGATTATTCTTATGTAATAAAAGTTGGTGAAGCAATTACATCTTGGAGAGATGATTTAAAACGTTCAATACACCCAGCAGGTTTCAATGTCTTTGGTGAAGTTTCGATTCGAACAAGTGTAAGTGCTGAAATTAAAAAAGGATTTACATTACTCAATGGATTTGGTGAAGGTGATTTTGTATCATTACTAGAAGTTATCTTTGGTGAGAAGATTGGTAGACGACTAGGTACAACGTCTGACGGTACCTCTGTTCGTGCCAATGCAAATCGTGGTATTGAACTTGCTGATAGTTTCACATCAAATACAAGAGATGTCACATTAAATACACAAAAGACAATTAAGTTTCCTTCTTTACCAACAGAAACAATTCGAGGTGTTACAGTACGAACAGGTCTTGCATATTCTGGACCACGAATTGGTACTTTACAAAACGTACTATATAAAACAAGAACATTTAGTCATCCATTGTATGATCAATCAAGTGATGATACTGATACAGGTATTACAATAGGATCACTGAATAAGATAGTTTTAACAGGTACACGAAATACAAGTTTAAACGGTCAAGCAGTAAGATTGGGTGAATTTGTGAGTAATCCTAAGATGAAAACAAATTTCGCAATTCCTGCTGAGGTGACAACATCATCTTAAAAAGATGTATAAATAATAGAGTAAATGGAGTTTAATGAAAGATGCCAGCAATAATAACAAACAAATTTAGAGTTCACAACGCTGAACAATTTAATGAGAGTTTTGGTGAAGCAGGCGATACTTACTATCTTGGCATTGGTCGTCCTCAAGCATTTGTTGATAATCAAGCATTTAACGATGGTACAGATGCAGCCCCACCTACTCCAAACGATGACATAGGGTCTGAGTTCTATGCTTATGATGATATGTTATCTGCTAAAAAGATTACAAGTTCGGATGTATCGATAGTCATTCCAAGAAGAAACTGGACCTCAGGTACAGTATATGATTATTATCGACACGATTATGGAAACATCAATTCAGCAGGTTCTGCTATTTCTGCTGATTCTGGTGCAACAAATTTATTTGATGCTACTTTCTATGTAATGAATAGTACATATGATGTCTATAAGTGTATTGATAATAATGGTGGTGCAACATCAACAACCGAACCTACAGGAAATAAATCAACATCAACGTTCACAACTGCTGATAGTTATGTGTGGAAATATATGTACTCACTAACTGCCGCTGAACAAGCTGCTTTCCTATCAACAGATTTTATGCACGTATCAACTGAATCAACTGACTACTCTACAACTGCTGGCGCTATTGAGAATGTCAAAATCACAGACGGTGGTTCATCTGGTACTGATAACACTTATACCTCTGTTGCCATTCGTGGTGATGGTTCAGGTGGTGAATGTACAGTTGTTGTATCATCTGGTGCCGTTACAAGTGTTACAATTACCAATGCAGGTTCTGGTTATACCTTTGCAAGTATTCTTGCTTCAGATTTTGGAAACGTATCAGGTTCTGATATTGACTTTATCATTTCACCAGAAGGTGGCCACGCTACTGATTGTGTAAAAGAACTTGGTGGTTTCTTTGTAATGGTTAATGTAGATTTAGAACAAAGTGAAAGTGGTGAGTTTACAACTGACAACGACTTTAGAAGAATTGCATTAGTAAGAAATCCAGTTGATAGTACAACAGGTTCAACTGCAACTGCATCAACATTAGATGCAACTAAGTCTATGACTTTTGCTTCTGATCCTGGCACATTCACAGTTGACGAAAAGATTACAGGAAGTTCAACAGGTGCTGTTGGTTATGTTGTTGATTATAACACATCAACTTATGTGTTGAGATATATTCAACCACAATTTGCTAATCAAGGTGTTGATGCAAACGGTAACCTAACAGAGTTTACATCCTCTGATACAGTGACAGGTGCTACATCTGGTATCTCTGGTTCACCTTCAAGTGTTGATACAACTCCTGAATTAACACATGATAGTGGTGATGTGCTTTACATTGAAAACAGAAAACCAATTTCAAGAGCATCTGACCAAACAGAAAACATCAAACTCATAGTGGAGTTCTAATAAATTATGGCAACTAACTTTAATGTTAATCCATACTATGACGATTTTAGTGAGGATAAAAATTTTCATCGAGTTTTATTTCGACCTGGATTTGCTGTTCAAGCAAGAGAACTAACTCAACTACAATCTATCCTACAAAATCAAGTTAAAAGATTTGGTGATCATTTATTTAAAGATGGTGCTCAAATTATTCCAGGTGAATTAACTTTTATTAATACATATCATTTTGCAAAACTTTCTACAATATCAACATCGACAGCTGCTGATTTAGTTGGTACAGTATTTACTGGTGATACAAATGGTGTTGTTGGTGAAGTTATTAATGCAAGTGAGGCTTCTGATACACAGGCAGCAACAATTTATATTCGATATACTAAGACTGCATCAACAGGTGTTATAAACAGATTCGTTGCAGGTGAAACATTAACAGGTGATGGTGGAGAAACTGCAACTGTCGGTACTGATAATGTCACATTACCAATCGATTCTAAAGCAACAGGACAAGGATCTGCTGTTCGTGTTGAAGCAGGTATCTATTATGTTAATGGTTTCTTTGTAAAAAATTCAGCACAAACTTTAATACTTGAACCATACTTTGTTAACCCAAGTTATAAAATTGGTTTTACAATTACTGAAAGTTTTATTACACCTTCCGATGATGCATCATTAAATGATAATGCACAAGGTTCATCAAACGAAAACGCACCAGGTGCTCATCGATTTAAAATTACATTAACACTTTCTAAAAAAGAGTTAACAGATACAGATGATGATGATTTTGTTGAATTGTTAAGAGTTAATAATGGTAACGTTCTTAGTAAAGTTGTTAAAACAGATTATAATTTATTAGCAGATACTCTTGCTCGTAGAACATTTGATGAATCAGGAAACTATGTCGTAAAGAATTTTGACATTGATGTAAGAGAACATCATTATGATTCAACTCTATCACAATATGAAAGAGGCATCTATCGACCAGATACAACAATAAATGGAACAGCTGCAAATCCTTTATACGAAATTGATTTAACTGCCGATCAATCAAAAGCAAGATTGGCTGTAGGTGTTGGTTCTGGTAAAGCATATGTTCAAGGTTATGAGTTGGAAACTATTGCAACAAAGTATGTGACAGTCGATAAGGCAAGAGATTTTGAAACAGTCAATAACTCAACTGTTGGATTACAATTAGGTAACTTTGTTAATGTTACAAACATTTATGGTTCACCTGATGTTGATACTGTTACAGGTGAAACTGAAGCATATAAACAAGTTGTCTTATATAAAGAAGCAACATCATCAAGAGGTTCAGCAAACAGTGGTGCAGGTACAGACATTCACACAATTGGTGTTGCACATCCAAGATTCTTTGAATACACATCTGGTACAGTTGGTGCATCATCATCAAATACTTCATCACAATACAAATTAGGTTTATTTAATATTACTGCCTTTGCACATTTAAGAACAACACTAGCACATTCACTAACAACTGGTGAAACAGTCACAGGTGGAACATCAGGTGCAACAGGTATTGTTGAGGCATCAAGTGCAACAGTTTCAGCTGCAATCAGTAATATGGTTGGGGCGTCTGATACATTAACAGTTACCACATCATCTTCACACAATCTTTCAACAGGACAAAGAGTTACTTTTGATAGTGTTGGTGGTATGACTGAAGTCAATGGAAATACTTACGAGATTACTGTTACAAGTTCAACCGAATTTACAATCGCCATCGATGCGTCTGCATTTACATCTTATACATCAGGTGGTACTGCACAAAATGGTATCGTAGTCATTTCAAATTTAAAAGGTACATTCTCTGCAGGAGAAACAATCACAGGTGCAACATCAACCAATACTGCTGTAATTGATTCTGATACAAATTATTTTAAATCAATTGTTGAATATGATTTCAAAGATGCAAAACAAATTTATCAGGCAGGTACACCAGCATTTACTGCTGATACTGTGTTGACAAGTGATTCAACTGATCCTTACGATGATTCACAAACAACACTAACAGGAACACTAAGTGTTGCAAATTCAAGTGCTGCTGTTATTGGTAAAAATACAAAGTTTACAACTGAGTTAATTGTTGGTGATACAATTGCATTTACAGACAACACAGGTGAATCATTAACAGGAACAGTTCTTGCAATTGTAAGTGATACAAGTTTAACATTGGCATCTGCTGTTGGTTCTGCTGATGTCACAACATCTTCACCAATTGAAAGACGTAGAACAAAATTACAAGAAAGTCAAAACAATACTTTAGTTTATAAAATGCCAGAGGGTGTTGTTAAGACATTAAAGACAGCATCCAATGACGGTCTAACAGATACGACATTTACTGTAAGAAGACAATTTGTCGCAACACTAACAGGTGATGGTATTGGTATCTTCAACGCAGGTGCAAACGAAACTTTTGCTTCTTTAGCATCTGGTGATTATACACTAATGCATATCACTGCTGGTTCTTCATCAGGTAGTGTTGGTGATATTACATCACTATCAGGAAACAACCATGAAGGTGATTCTATCTTTACAAGATCATCTGGTAATGATCAGTTAACAATTGACTTAGGTGCTAACTATGGTGGTTCACAAGTTAAGTTAACTGCAACAATTACAAGAGAAGTTGCTGGTGAAAAATCTAAAACTTTAGTTGCTGGTTCAACTTTAAATATTACTACTGAGGCAACTGCAACTGCAAGTTCTATCTCACTAGGTAAAGCAGACATCTATGCATTAAATTCAGTTTACATGGCAGCAGACTTTTCAACTGCGGCTACTACATCAGATACAGATATCACTGATCGTTTTGATTTAGACAATGGTCAAAGAGATAACTTCTATGACTTAGGTCGAATCAAATTAAAGTCTGGTGCTCAAGCACCAACTGGTCGATTACTGATTAACTTTGATTACTTCTCACATGGTGCTGGTGATTATTTCAGTGTTGATAGTTATGCGATTGATTATGCTAATATTCCTTCATTCAAATCTGAAGTAAGAGAAGAAACTTTAGAGTTAAGAGATTGTATTGACTTTAGACCAAGAGTTGCTGATGGTAGTGACGTTGTTGGTTATAATGATAAAGATGCCACTGGTGCAAAGAACTTCTTAAACACAGGTGCAGTATCTGTCGATATTCCAAAACCTGGTTCTAACTTTAGAGCAGACTTTGAATTTTATCTATCACGTATTGATTCAATTTACTTAACAACAAAAGGTCAATTTAAACAGGCAAAAGGATCATCTGCTGTTGATCCACAAAGACCTGATGCTATCGATAACTCTATGGTTTTATGTTATTTAAGATTACCTGCTTACACATTTAGCACAAGTGATGTAACAGTTATACCTGTTGATAATCGTAGATACACAATGAGAGATATTGGTAAGTTAGAAAGTCGTATTAAGAATTTAGAATATTACACAAGTTTATCTTTACTAGAACAAGAAACATTAAATTTACAAATACAAGACGCTGATGGTTTCAATCGATTTAAAAATGGTTTCTTAGTTGACACATTCAAAGGACACAACGTTGGTGATACAACAAGTGCTGATTATCAATGTTCAATGGATTTAGAAAATGGTGTTGTAAGACCAAGATGTACAACTGATCAAATTGCTTTAACAGAAACAGCAACAACTGATACTGCAAGAACATCAGCGGGCTATAAAAAAACAGGTGATTTAATTACACTACCTTACACAGAGGTAGAACTAGTTTCAAATTTAAGTGCAACTACAACTGTGAATGTTAATCCTTTCAATGTATTTACATATTATGGTAATATGAAATTAACGCCAGAAGTTGATGAATGGAAAGATACAAAAACTTCACCAGATTTGGTTGTGAATAATGATTTACTTTACAACTCAATCAAAGATATTCCAAATCCTGCACACAAAACAGGAACAGTTTGGAACGAATGGCAAAATAACTGGACTGGTACTTTTGTAGAAAAAACAAACAGTGGTAATCAAAGAACAGTTAAAGAAGGTCGAACAGGAACTGCAACAAGAACTGGATTAAAAAGAGAACTCTCATCACAAGTTGTACAACAATCATTTGGTGAGAAAGTTGTTGATCTATCATACGTTCCTTATATTCGTTCTAAGACAATCACATTTACAGTTACAGGTTTAAAACCATTATCTAAACACTATGCATATTTTGAAGAAGTAGATGTATCTGCATACATCACACCAGACGGTGGTTCACTTGGTGGTCAATTAACGTCTGATGCTAACGGTTCTTTAACAGGAACATTTGCAATACCAGAACCAAGTGTTTCTGGAAATCCAAAATGGAGATGTGGTGAAAGAGTATTTAAAATTACTGATTCAACTGCAAACTTTAGAACAGGTTTACATAATGAATCATTTGCATCAGCAAAATATAGAGCACAAGGTTTGTTAGTTACAGAACAAGAAACAATTTATGCAACAAGAGTTCCTGAAGTATTAGAAACAAAACTTATGGAAGAAAATTCAATAAGAGAAGTGACTGATTCTTTCACATTCTATAATGGTGGTTCTTCATCATCAAATGCAAATCGTGGTGGTAATGATAGAGGAAATCGTGATAGAGATGGTGATGGTATACCAGATAGTAGGGATGCTGATCCAGATGATAGTAGAGTAAGACATTTACATGAATTAAGAAACAGAGAAGAACAAGAATCATATGCAGGAACTCCTTTTCAAAAATATGATCCTTCACCAAACACTGGTGCTTCTAATAAAAACAGTGGTAAGAGTATCATCTGTACTCAAATGTATAGAACTACTGGTAATGAGAATTGGGAACGTGCAATGAAACTGTGGTATATCTATCAGCAAAAATTCTTAACAATGACACACCAAGAAGGTTATCATTGGGTGTTCGGTCCGTTTGTAAAAGGAATGAAACGAAGTAAAGTATTAACAAAGATCGGTTCTCACATTGCACAGAGAAGAACAAATCATATCAAACACATTCTATTAAAAACAAAACCTGATTATCTAGGGAAAATATATATGACAATAGGTGAACCTGTGGTGTATCTTGCAGGTAAAGTGTTAAATATTATAAAGGGAAAAAAATAATGGCAGTTGCACAAACATTCGTTAACAATGTGGCAGAAGGTTGTTTCGTTACATCACTAGATTTATATTTTAGTGCCAAAGATTCAACACAACCTATTAACGTTGCATTACTTGAAACATATAGAGATAGACCTGGTTCTAAAATATTACCATTTAGTGTAGTAACAAAGGCAGCCGCTGATGTTAATACTTCAACTGACGGCAACACTGCGACAACATTTACATTTGATTCTCCTGTATTTCTAAAAGGTGGGCAAACATATGCAATTGGTCTCACAGCAAATAGTACCGATTATAATCTTTATGTTTCCGAATTAGGTCAAACAGTTATTGGCACAACAAGACGAGTTTCTGAACAACCTGCTGTTGGTAGTTTGTTTAAATCACAAAACGTAGGTGGTCAACAAGAATCACCTTTACAAGATATTAAATTTTCACTAAAGAAAGCAAACTTTACAACTTATACAACAGGTACAGTTACATTTAATAATTCAACATTAACTGCTGAAACACTAGGAAACAACCCTATTGAAACAAATGCAACTGCAGGTTCTGGTACCGCATTTGGTGGTAATCCTGCCATTATTAAAATCAATCATCCTGATCATGGTATGAATGATGATAAACCTGATAAGGTAACAATCGCAGGTCTGACAGATGCTACTGATTACAATGGTATTTTAGGTAGTGCAATTAACGGAACACATGATATTGGTAATGTTACTTTAGATAGTTATACAATTACAATCTCTGGTGATACTGCAACATCAACAGGAAGTGTTGGTGGCACATCTGTTACTGCAACAAAGAATGTTGCCTTTGAAGTTTTACAACCACAGATTGGTTTCATGCATCCTGAAGATGCAACGATGACACACAAAATTACAACAACATCAAAACAATCTATACATGGTTCTGAAACTTCTTATACTGCTCAGACAGAAAAAGAAATCACACCAAACGATAACTACTACTTCACTACACAACAACAAGTTGCATCTGGTATTAATGAAACAACACATTTCTCTGGTAACAAAACAATGACATATAAAATAGAAATGTCATCTGCAAATCAAAATGTTTCGCCAGTGATTGATACTGCAAGAACAAACTTAATTGCTGTTTCAAATCGATTAGATGAACCCACAAATTCTAACACAACAGGATTTGTTGATGAAACAGAGAGTACAGGTGGTAGTGCAAACGCAAAGTATATTACAAAAGAGATTCTATTAGATAATCCTGCAACTGCATTAGATGTTAGAATTAGTGCAAACAATTATCCAACATCTGATATTAAGTTATTGTATAAGATTAGACACGTTGATGACAGTCGACCATTTGATGAAATTCCATATATCTATTTCAATACAACAGGTTTAGCAGACGATGCTATTACATATTCTGAAAGTCGTTCACAGACACCTTATAGTCCAGAATATAATACAAGTTACAACGAACAAAAGTTTACTGCTGATGGTCTTGGTGAGTTTACATCATTTGCAATTAAGATTGTAATGACAGGATCTAATCCTGCTTACCCACCAAGAATCACAGATTTACGAGCAATTGCATTGGCGACATAATGAGAAGAACAGTAGAACAGAATAGAAGTTTTGTAAAAGACACAACAACTCAAGCAGTTATAAATTCTGATCGAAAGGCTTATATCGCTTATATGAAACGAGTAAGAGAAAAACAAAAAGATAATGACAAACTCAGAGATATTATCAGAGATGTCAATTCTTTAAAATCAGAGATGTACGAGATAAAAGAATTATTATTAAAGGTAGTTAAGTAATGGCCGCAAGAACAGTATTAACAACGAATACATTAGAAGAATTTAGAACGACTTTTAATAGTCTTTCTTCTACTGATATTGGGGATCCAGCATCGTTAACAACGACTGCAACAAGTGTTGTTGGTGCGATTAATGAAGTCAATTCGGCAGTTACTGCTACTGATTTAGACTTTTCTGCTGATTCAGGATCAAATGGTTCTGTATCAGACGCACAGACATTTGCTCTATCTGGTACTGCAAATCAAATTACAACAACATCAGACGGATCTCAGACAGTTACTTTTGCATTGGCAAGTGCAATTTCTGGTATTACAAGTTTTACTGCCACTGGTACAATACAAGGTGGCACCATAACAGACGGAACTGCAAGTTTAACAAGTGGTTCAATCACAGGAGCAGTCAATATTACTGCATCAGGCACCATTCAAGGTGCAATTATTAACGGTACAAGTGATGTTCAAATAAACGGAACATCAGTTGCAACAACAAATTTTGCAATTGCACAAGCAGTTGCATTAGGATAGTATAAATAGTACAAAGGGATAAAAATGGCAAACGATTTTAAAAGATTTACAGTCGCCGATGTGAACACAAGCGCAGGTGCATCAGCATCTGCTGTTTATACAGTTCCTTCCTCATCAAGTACAGCAGTTGAATCTATCGTTATCGGTATTACTCTTGCAAACAAATCATCTTCTGGTGTGACTGCAAGTGTTTTCTTAGATAACTATGATGGTTCCAATGATGTGTATATCGTAAAAGATGCAAGTATTCCTGCCGGTTCTTCACTTGAAGTAATGTCTGGTAATAAACTTGTTTTAATGGGTGACGGAACAACAAACGATGCTATTCGTGTAAGTGCGAGTGCATCAAGTTCAGTTGACGCTACAGTTTCAGTTTTAGAGGACGTATAATAAATGGCTTATATAGGAAAGCAACCCGAAACAAAGTTTTCGGCCGCTGCGAAAATAGATAGATTTACAGGTGATGGTTCAACAACCGCATTTGATTTAGCAAATATCATACCTGCAGGTGGTGAAAACTCACTGATGGTTTATATCGACAATGTTCGACAAGAACCAGGTTCTTCCTATGCATTTACAGTTGGTAATGATGGATCAGGTGATTTAAAAAGAGTTACATTTACATCCGCACCTGGAAGTTCTGCTTCGATTTATGTAATCACACCGTTTGAAGCAACAACCATGGCAGGTCCTGCTGATGGTACTATTACCTATGATAAACTATCCAACGATTCAAATAACGTTATCTCTGGTGCAACAGAACTAGCAGAACAACGAGCTGATGATGATTTATTTTTAGTTTATGATACATCTACAAGCACAATCAAAAAGATTCAAGCATCTAATGTTGCTAGTGATTTAGATATCAATGCAACAACAGAATTAGCAGAAACACCAGCAAGTGCTGATGAGTTCATCATTTATGATGCAACTGCAGCTGCTAATCGAAAAGTTACTTATGCTAACATTGTCCCAACATTAACTTACACTTCAGGAACAGCGACAGGCGATGGTTCAACAACTGCGTTCACCATTGATTCAGGTCGAAGTGTTGCTGATGTTTTAGTGTACGTCAATGGATTTAATTTAGTTCCAACAACTGACTACACAATTTCTGGTACAACATTAACATTCACAACAGCACCGGCATCTGGTGCTGAAATTGCTTATCGTTATTTACCATTGGCTGGTACTGCAACTTATACAAATGGAACAGACACAGGTGATGGTTCAACAACTGCATTTACAATTGATTCTGGAAGAACAGTCGAAGATGTAATCGTAACTGTCAACGGTGTGACACTAGTTCCAAGTGATGACTATTCAATCTCAGGAACTACATTAACATTCGTTTCAGCACCGGCATCGTCTGCTGAGATTTCTTACAGATATTTAAGATTAACCTAATGACATGGAGGTCTTATGGGAAGTATTATTAGAACAGCAGCCAATAACGTTGGCGCCAGTGGAGTATTCTCATCTAGTGCCTTCAATAATGCCTCACTAAACTCCGTTACAAGTTTACCAACTGCCGTTGACGGCAAGATGAAACTGATTCTTTCTACTACTGCTAGTGGTAATACAACAAGATCATTTACATCTGGCATTGATTCAACATATAAGACATATGTTTTTAAGTTTATAAACATTCATCCAGCCACTGATGATGTAAGTTTTCAATTTCAAGGTAGCACACAAGGTGCTTCATCTACTGATGGAGACTATGCTAATAATATCACTTCAACACACTTTGCCGCTTACCACGATGAAGCTGATTCAAGTCCTGGTCTTGGTTATGAAGCTGGTAGAGATTTAGCACAATCCTCTTCATTTCAAACTTTAGCAGGTAGAGTGGGCGCTGATGCGGATCAAAGTTTATCAGGAGAATTATGGTTATTCAATCCATCTTCTACAACTTATGTAAAACATTTTATGTCAAATTTACATTCATCTTATTATAGTGATTATGCCTTTAACCAATTTGCGGCAGGTTATTTTAATACAACTTCAGCAATTAATGCTATTAGATTTAAATATAGTTCAGGTAACATAGACGCTGGCACAATAGCACTATACGGAATAGCATAATGGGAACACGAATTACATCACTTGCCAATAACTTTGACACAACAGGAAAGTTAAAGGCAGCAGGTATCAACAATGCCAGTTTAAGTGGTATTACAGCGTTGCCTTCTGGTGTTGCTGGTAAAATGACTTTACTCAGTACACAAACAGCATCTGCTAGTGCTTCTTTAAGTTTTACATCTGGTATTGATTC
>Ga0255766_10001530_pt1 | contig 21101 bp, 20 predicted proteins | sample 071ome_23_FD_179966 | JGI IMG/M metagenome (GOLD analysis project Ga0255766, IMG submission 179966) | Coastal salt marsh microbial communities from the Groves Creek Marsh, Skidaway Island, Georgia - 071403BT metaG (version 2) | ecosystem: Environmental > Aquatic > Marine > Intertidal zone >... | reverse complement strand
CATTAGATGGGATAACAAGATTGATATTGCAAATACTATTCATCTTTCCTCCATTACCACCACTTAAACCGATAGTAATTGCGCCATAACTCTTAGCATACTCTAATGCTTTTATGACATTATGACTATTGCCTGAGGTGCTAATACCAATTACTAAGTCATTTTTATTAAGAAGTGCTTCGAGTTGCCTACTGAAAATATTCTCATAACCAAAGTCATTACCTATGGAAGTAAGCGCTGATGTATCTGTAGTTAAAGCAATTGCAGGCAGTCCCTTTCTATTTGTTTTATATCTTCCGACTAATTCAGCTGCAATATGCTGAGCATCAGCAGCAGAACCGCCATTACCAAAAAAGATAATTTTTCCATTTCCCTCAATAGCTTTGATTGCAAATTTGGCAATTGACTCAATTGAGTTAGAAAGTTCATTCATTTTTAATGAAACTTCATTATGAACCTTGAGTTCATTCTTAATTATGTCTATCATCTGCTTTAATTTTCGAAATAGTATTTGATGTGCTTCTTCCCTCAACAAAATCAATAAGAATCAATTCTTTTGCGATTTCTTCACCAACTACACTTTTGTTCTTGTAGTCAGCACCTTTAACTAGTATATCTGGAACAATTGCTGTGATTAACTCAATTGGCGTATCTTCATCAAATGGAATAACGTAATCAACTGATCTTAATGAAGCGATTATATGTGACCTATCATGAAGTGAATTTATAGGACGTGTGTTGCCCTTTAATCTTGATACTGAACTATCAGAATTAATACCTACTACTAGAATATCGCCAAGCTTCTTAGCCTTCTCTAAATATTTAACATGGCCTACATGAAGAATATCAAAACAGCCATTTGTAAAGACAATTTTATTTTTTGATTTTCTTAAATCATTCAGAATTTTGATGAACTTCTTTAGGGAAATAATGTTTTCTTCAGAACTTGAGAGGTGAAGCATAGATTCATAACTAATAATTTCTTCAAATGATGCAGTGGCAGAACCTATTTTTCCAACAACCACTCCTGCGGCTAAATTTGCCAGGGTTACCGCTGAGTCAATATCTTGTTTTGTGGCTAAAGCATAACCAAGAGCTGCAATCACTGTATCTCCAGCTCCGGTTACATCGAATACTTCCTTGGCAACTGTTGGATGAGATCTGAATTGATCATCAAAGATGGCAATACCATCCTCACTGAGAGTAATTAGGGATGTGTTTAATTTGCATGATTCCTTTAAGCGAGTTAGAGCAGATTTGAGCGAATTTTCATCTGAAATATTAATGCCAGTCGCTTCAGATGCCTCTTTTTTATTCGGTGTTAGGAGGTAGGCAGAAGTATATTTAGAGTAATCTGAACCTTTGGGGTCAACTATTACTTTGATTCCAATAGAATTTGCTATTCTGATAATTTCTTGAACAACACTATTGGTTAAGACGCCTTTTCCATAATCTGAAAGGATAACCAGTTCAAACTTATTAACAATTGATTTGAAAAATTCAATTAAATTTTTCTCGGAATCTTTATTAATATCATCATCAGTTTCAATATCATATCTGATTACCTGTTGTTGAGCAGAAATAATCCTCGTTTTTTTTGAAGTAACACGATCTTTTTGTTCAATTAGATAGTCAGTACTAAGGTTGATTTTTTTAAAAAGTTTTCTCAACTCATTAGAAATTTCACACCCTCCAATAACACTTAGCACATCAACTTTAGAACCAAGCGAGACTAAATTATTAGCAACATTTCCTGCTCCACCAAGAACTTTTGTTTCCTTTTTTACATTGATTATTTGAACAGGTGCTTCAGGTGAAACCCTATTGCATTCACCCCACAGGTATTTATCAATCATCAAATCTCCAATTACAAGAATTCTAGGCTGAAGTTTCTGAATTGAATGAAGCATTAATAAAAAGGTGTATTCAACATATCTTTAATGTAAGGGATATATTTTTTGATCCCCATCTCAAGAGAAAAAGTAGGTTCGAAGTCGAAGTTTTCTTTTGATAAATAAATATCTGCTTGGGTATGCATCTGATAACCAGTGTATGGATTTGAGAAATATTTTGTACCATAGTCAGTACCAAGCTCATTTTGTAGAATATCTGCTATATCCTGAAAGCTCCTTGGCTTTCCAGTGCCGACGTTGTAGACACCATTATTTTTTGATTCACATGCTTTAATATTAGCCTGTATTACATCATCGATAAAAATAAAGTCTCTGAGAATTCTATCAGAACCCTCAAACAACTTAGGAGCATGACCGTTAAGAATTTGATGTCCAAGCTGAATAACCATTGAAGAGGTTTTGTTTTTAAAATATTCTCTAGGTCCATAAACGTTAAAGAATTTGAGTCCTATAACTTTTAAATCTGGATTTTGATTAGAATATCTTGCTGCAATTTGGTCCATAGCATATTTACTGTAACCATAAGGGTTCTCAGGATTTTCAATACCAATTTTCTGAGGGGATGGCATACTTCCATATGTGGCAGCAGAGCTGGCATAAACAAGAGTTGCATTGTCATTATTTGCTTTCTCTAAAAACCAATAGAAAGAGTTAACATTGGTTTTCATTACAATTTCTTGATCATAAACTCTAGTGTCTGAAATGGCAGCCTGATGAAAAATATAATCAAATTTGATATTATCGAGAAGAGCAAGATCATCCGGGTTATTAATATTCCCGCAGATAATATCACCTGTAAAACCTATTAAATTCTTATAGTGCCCAAAACTTCTGAGGTTTCCATTTGAGAAGGTTTCCTCGCTTCTAAAACAGTCAAAAACTACAATTTTGGAATCAGGATAGTTTTCTTGGAAATAAAATGCGAGATTGCTTCCAATAAATCCAGCTCCTCCAGAAATAAGGATTGTTTTTTTATCAAAACTAGTTTCAGTATAAACCATATTGCAATTATACTTACAATGTCAGTATGTATCATACTTCAAAAGTTATTAGTTTTAATATCCAGTCTATGAAATACGAACGGAATTTTTATGAAATCAAGTCCAATGATGAGATTCTCAATAATCTAACAGGAGAGCTAGAAAAGATTGGGTATTATTCTCTTCATGAACAAGATATTAGCCACATCTTGTCCTATGCAAAAAAAGTTGATAAAGATTACATATATGTAATTGGTATCGGTGGATCTAGTCTTGGATCAAAAGCAATTTATACTTTCTTAAGAACGACGCACATTTTCCCGAAAAAGTTATTTTTTCTTGATACGATTGACCCATTAAGGATAAATTATTTATTAAATCTTGGAGATTTAAACAATTCCCAATTTATTGTTATCTCGAAGTCTGGTGACACTATTGAACCAATAAGCATCCTCAAATATCTTGATTCAAAGATAAAGATTTCAAAAGACAACTGTTCTGTTATAACAGGAAAGAATACGAAACTTTGGAAGTTTGCATCTTTAAAAAAACTTGAAAAATTTTTAATTCCAGATAATGTTGGAGGAAGATTTTCAGTCTTTAGTCCTGTAGGGCTCTTGCCTTTAGCAATAATTGGCGTAGATATTCAAAAACTTTTAGATGGATGTAGAGTTGTCCATGATAGCTTTTTCAGTAAACAGGATTACTATGATCTTATAATCAAGAAAGCCAGATTTCTTGTAGAAAATAAAAGTCGATTTGCTATGAATATTATTTTCTCGTATTCGTCAGTTTTTAGGGATTTTAATCGATGGTTTGTTCAACTTTGGGCCGAATCTCTTGGTAAGAAAAACATTAATGGCACCCGTCAGGGATTAACCCCAATTTCACTAATAGGCCCTGATGATCAACATAGTTTTTTACAATTAATCATGGATGGACCGAGAGATAAGACTGTGACCATTTTCAAAATTGATAACTTAAAGGATGAATCCTTCATTCCAGATCAAGAAAATTTTAGTTGTTTTGATCAAGATTGCCTTAACAACAAGAGCTTTAATGAACTAATAAATTTGCAAGCAGATTCTACTTATGAGGCGATTCTTCAGGAGAAAGATATTCCATGTGACAAAATAACAATCACAGAAATTGATGAAATAAATATTGCAAAGTTAATGTATAGATTTCTTCTTTTAACATCCTCTGTGGGCTCTTTTATTCAAATAAATACTTATGACCAGCCTGGTGTTGAGTTGGGAAAAGAAATTTTAAAAAATAAACTTAGTATTTAATGATTAAACATTGCTTATTTCCTGTTGCTGGGTTTGGTACAAGATTTCTTCCAGTAACTAAAACCGTTCCAAAGGAGCTACTACCTATTTTGGAGAAACCCTTAATTCAATATGCAATTGATGAGGCATACGAAAGCGGTATTTCTGAAATGGTCATGATAATCAACGAGTATAAATTAGCTATCAAAAAATATTTTGAACCTTTCCCATATCTTGAATCTTTGATTTCTTCAAGCCCTAAGATTGAGAAACTCAATTGCATCAAAAATATTTCTGAGAACTGCACGCTAAATTTTGTCCAACAAAACGAGATGTTGGGGTTGGGTCATGCGATTTTTCAAGGAAAGGATGTTATCGGAAACAACCCTTTTGCTGTAATTCTTCCTGATGATCTATGTTATAACAAGAATCAGTCTGTTCTAAATCAAATGATTGAGGTTTTCATAGCAAACAAAGATAAATGTATTGTTGCTGTAGAGGAGGTAGGTATTCAAGATGTCAGTAAATATGGAGTTATTAGTTTTAATTCTTCAATTAAAAATAAAAACTTATTTCATGTTAATGATATGATTGAGAAACCTTCTTCTAGTGAAGCGCCTTCAAATTTAGCTATCATAGGTCGATATATCCTTACTCCAGATATTTTTGAAATTCTAGAGCAGACTAAGCCTGATCAAAATGGGGAAATTCAAATCACTAATGCATTAAGAGAGCTTGCAAAAATGGGAAAGGTTATAGCATATAGGTTTAAAGGCAGAAGAATTGATTGTGGTTCTGTAGATGGATATATTGAGGCAAATGTATTTTTTTCAAGTTTGGATACTAGGTTATAAATTACCTAGTATCCGATAGTATTTTCTTATTTAATACCAGTCATCATCTGATTCTTCGTCTAGGTCATAATCAAAATCTTTTTCGTCCTCATCTTCAAATTCATCATAATCATAATCATCAGTAGCCATCATATTGTCTCCACAATAAAAAAATTTAAACCAAGTTCTATTGGCTCAAATTCAGAATATACTCTTAATTAGGGAAAAGTAAAGAATTATTTTTTAACCAAATTTATATTAAAAATCAATAAGTTATTAAAATAATATTCTTAATTCTTAGGGACATAAAATTATATTTCTTTAGGCAAAAATAAATAGCTAATACAAAATTTGTCTACTTTGTCTTCAACTTCTTTTATTAAAGCTTCAAAATGAATTTGTTGGGATGAACTTTCAGAACTTTTAATAGTATCCCTCATCTTATCAACACTTTGAAACAGTTTGTAAATCTCCCCATAAGTTTTTTGATCGTAAGCTTTGAGATACTTTCTAATAAGATTTACTAATTCGATACGAAGTTCTCTATTAATTTTTTGTTCAAATTTAGATGGTTTTGGTTTAATTTCATGAGGATGGAAAAGAATACCTTTTTCAAAACTCTTTTTGAATGAAGGGTTAATTTTAGAAATATTAAAACCTATTCTTTGGAACATCGGAAAGTATGAATCCTCATTTATAAACAAACCAAATAGATTGTTAATTTCAGAATTGTAGTCCATTTTATAAAATTATCATTTCATATAGTTTATCTATTTCTTAAACAACAACCTCTATCATGTTATGCTGAGTTTGAGGAAAAGATCATACAATGCTATTTTGCAATTTCTTCTTTACTACTTAACTTATACCTTTAAAAATTTCATGGTTGACCCTGGCGGGAGATTAGATATTCAAAATTTAGTTGAACTGCTTGCTTAATTATTACATATTTTAAATCTAGTAAATAATGCTATAAAATTACAAATTTGCGATACTGAATTATGCCCCATAGTATAACTCATTCATTAGTCTTTCATCACTTTCATGGAGATAAACACTTGCCCTCCCAAGGAAGTTTGAGTTCTTCTGATTTTATTCAAATGATTGACTGGTTAAACAACCACTATTCAATTTTGAGTGCCAGTCAATACAAGAAGAACTTTGAGAATGGCACCCTAAAAAATACTGATATTTGCCTGTCTTTTGATGACGCATTGAAATGCCAATACGACATTGCTGTTCCAGTTATGGAGAGATTAGGCATTCAGGCATTCTTCTTCGTTTACAGCAGTGCTTTCTGTCAAAACCCAGACCCTCTGGAAATCTACAGGTATTTTAGAACTGCTTTCTATTCGGATATTGAAAATTTCTACGAAGATTTTTTTGATGCAGTTGAGCAAATAGATGCGACAGAATTTTCACGGCATCATGCCAAATACTCACTACTAAATTACCTATCAGCATTTCCCTTCTATACCGAAAACGATAAGTGGTTCCGTTATCTTCGAGACCAGTATCTAGATAGAAACCAATACGATGAACTTATGAATGAGTTGATGATTAAAAATAATTTTGATGCAAATACAATAAAGAAAGAACTATTGATGTCAGAAGAGGACTTGGTTAGCACCGAGTCTAAAGGCCATCTCATTGGTTTGCACTCATACTCACACCCAACCCAAATAAGCAAATTAAGCAAAGTAGAGCAAGAATTGGAATATCAGAACAACTATAACCATCTTATAGGTTTAATTGGCAAACCCATCAAAACCATGTCACACCCATGTGGGGACTATAACGGAATCACTCTAGAAATTCTTAAAAGTATGAATATAGATATCGGATTTAGATCCAATATGTCTGTGAAAGAAATTCGTTCACCTCTTGAGATTCCTAGAGAAGACCAAGCCAATGTATTCAAGGAGATGCATCTATGAAAGTTACTATTTTCATCAGTAAAAGACTCAGACATCTAAATCCCTAACCTTATAGTATATTAATATTGTTATATTATTCATAATATACCTAGTGCTTTAATTTGGCCTGTCTTGGTCGCCATCAGCCTTGCAAATTCTCAGTTTATTTGTTTCTTTAGTGTCAACCATAAAATTTACTTTAATATTTTTTTGGATAAAAGGAGAAAAATAATTTGGAGCAATAATTTCTGAAGACTTTAGGTTTATTTGTGAAAAACCAGCTCTTTTAAGGTTTTGATGGTCAAGTCCATAGCATAAGAAGTCAACGTATTCATAGCCCATGTTTACAACAATTTGGTATATTTTATTTGTTATGTACACAATAGGTTTTTCATCACCAAGATAGTCCACAATTCTCAGAACCTTGCTATCTTTATATTTAACTTCCCTTGTAACAATTAGAGATTTAAGGTCTTTTCCCTTATAAATTCCATAAGTTTCATAAATGTAGGTAGGATGTTTAAAGTATCTTTTAATGAAATAATTCTTGTCTTTATGTGGAATAAAATCCTGATCATCAAAATCGAAATTTAACTCCCTCTCCACTAACTTAACAAGTTTATATTGAGCATTTTCCATAAAGGTTAAATCCTTTATGGATTTAATATCTTTAATTTTAAGAATATCGAACTTTTTTATGTGTTTATTTATTATGATATATTGATCTAAATGGTTGGTGTAGAATCCAAGATATTTGTATATTGGTATTACTTCGTCAGCAATACCGACACATGACAATTTGTTATATCTATAAGATTCTCTTAAAAATTCAAGTAGCTCTACCCCTAACATTGGGTTAGAGTGATATTTAATAGACTTCCACAAAGCAACCCAAATATTATTATTCTTATTTGAAGATTTAATAAAGCCTAATACGGCATAAATAATTTTTTTGTTATCTTCTGCTAGAACAAAATTTATCGTCTTATTCTCTTGATATTCAAATAGAAATAAATCTTTATCTTTTGACAGAATATGGTTTTTTTTCCAATGATTGTGAATAAAATTCATAATTTCATCTACATCAGTTGGCTTTGCAAATCTGATTTTTAACATTAAAAAATAACACCTTTGTTAGTGAGAATATTTATGCTATCAAGCGCAGAAAATAAAGGCAATAATTCTGCAGATTTGAGGGTTGAAATCGATTTTTGAGATGATAAATATGGGCAGGGAATTAATATTATCAAATTTGCTAAATTATTAATTTTAGAATAGCCCATTTTCACTTAATATAATTCTATGTAAGAATAGTTTATCCAAGAAAACTATGGTCATTAACGAGTTAATTTATTCCTAACTATATCAATCATATCACCAACATTTTTTAAATTCATCAGTTCATTTAATGTAAATTTAACCTTAAATTCTTTTTCAATAGCATTGACTATATTAATATGATTTAAACTATCCCAATCCTCAATATCATCTGGATTTGTTTTACCTTCAATAATCATTTCCTCTTCATCAAATATATCTCTAAATATATCTTGAATTCCGGAAAGCAAGTCTTTCCTAGTCATTTACAATTCCAATTAATTTATTTTTATTTTTATAATTTATGATATTGAGTTCCCAAACAGTATCTTCCTTATCTTGTTCCAAAAGACTAAAACCAAGATTTCTATATAAATTTGAGACCATACTATTCTTTTTGGTTTTATAGTAATAACCGATTATCTTAGACACACCTTTGTTTTTACATTCTCTAACAAAGGTATCCAACATAGCTAGTTCCATACCTCTTTTGAGAACTCTGCAACTCATAAGCCATAAATCAATATGGCAGGATGTATTAATAATTTTTCCTACAGTTGCTGAAACTAAACCACTTTCTCCATATTTGTCGGTTAATTTTCCATAGATCTTGATAAATTCGTCATTAGACGATATAGTTTCAATTTCTCTATTTGTATACCTTTTTGTAGTTAGATTAAATTGGTTAGTTTTATTAGTAAGTTGTGCGATCCTATTGAAATAAATTGATGAAAAGGATTTAATTTCAGCAGTCATATTAAGTGAAACTAAAAAATCATCTAAAGATTGAAATTTAACTTGCTCAGTATCTCTATTTTTATTGGCTTGATAATATGCGCTCCTATTTATATCCTCATCAAGGATTGATACAGGCTCAAAATATCCATTTCTATCAATATGCCTTATAAATTCCACAACATCACTACCCACATTTGGGACTGATACACTTGGAATTTGGGACGACACTATATCTCTTTCCATAGGGCTATCATCGATAAATACTAGGCTATCCAAACCGATATTTATCTCATTGGCAATAGCTAAGATATTGTGATGTTTCTCGCTCCAGCAAGCTTTAAATGAAGTGAAGTCTTCAAAATTTAAAATACTCTCTGGATGGCTAAACCCCTTTTTGGCATTTTCGAAATCATTTTTAGAACAAACAGCAAGTGTAATGCCTCTATCTTTTAACTCTTTAGCATATTTCTGAAATGTTGTAAAACTCTCAGCGATAGCAGTTTCTGTACCTATATGAATGCCGTTGAAACCATCATCAGCAATAACTCCTCCCCAACATGTATTGTCAAGATCAAGAACTAAACATTTTTTAGACTTCCCAAAAATAGAGATCATTATTTTGCTAATGTTATGTGCGAGTTCTGGAATTGATTCTATACTCATAGCATACTTGGCCTGGTACCATAATGATTGATCAGACCAATATCTTAGACCTAAATATGAAGATAAATAATTAATATCATTAATATAAAGGTTTCTAATCTCTTGTGCATTAAGAGAAAATGCTTCATTGAGTTTATTGATAAAATAAGTTTTACCATGAATATCGTAACAATCAAGGTTGCCTAAGTTCCTATTTTCTGTGAAGTCGAAATTATTCTGAATAATCGCACAATCAAATTTTGATAAAGAACTCCATATCGACTGATATTTTTGAATTTCAGCACTCAAAAGAGTATCGATATCTTTTATGGTATCTCTAATTTGAGGATATTTAATTATGTTTTTATTGGTTGTGTGTATATAAACAATATCAGGATTAAATTTATCTAATTCTTCATTTCCAAATAAGGCATCTTCATAGTACTTGTTGTATTCGGATTCATAAAATGTTGGTTTAATGCCATTTCTTAGAAGGAAAAGCTCAAGTAAATTTTTTATTTCTGCAGTTGTGGAGCCGCCAAGGATAGCGATATTTTTATTAATTAAATTTTCATTAAGTAATAATTCTTTCTTTATTAATTTCTTTTTTCTAAGAATTTTAACTACATCTAAGGGGTACTCTAGGTAATGCAAAACAAACTCCGAGAGGTTAAAGAATATTATTAATTTTGCTATAAATTTTACTTTAATAAATTAATTTAAGGTATTCTGACTCCTCCAGGGTGATTTTGATAGGTAATATTTGACCTCATTTATGCATTCTTGAAGCCTTTATAAAAGAGTTACGGAGATATTTGAGAATTATTTCGAAATTATTCGACTGTTACAGACTTGGCAAGGTTTCTTGGCTGATCTACATCACATCCTCTAAGGAGAGCAACATGATAGCTAAGGAGTTGCAAAGGTATTGAAAAAATAATAGGCCCCGTTATTCTCCCAAGACCCTTTGTAACAGATATTAACTTCGTATTTGGAGTTTCTTTAATATCAGCTAGCTCGTCTTTAAATACATACATCAATGAACCTCTTGAACTTACTTCCTGCATATTAGATTTTAGTTTCTCTAATAAATCATTTTTTGGCGCTACAATTATGACAGGAGTATCTTTATCAATCAGAGCAATTGGACCATGCTTTAACTCTCCTGCAGCAAAAGCCTCAGCATGGATATAGCTTATTTCTTTAAGTTTGAGAGCGCCTTCCATTGCAATAGCATATTTTGTACCTCTCCCAAGAAATAACGCATTATTTTTATGCAAAAAATCTTTTGATATTTTCTTAATAATAGGTTCAACATTTAGCACATCTTCGATAAGGCCTGGTAATTTATTAAGACCATTAGCAATTAATTGCTCTCTATCTCTAGTAATTGTTTTTTTGGCCTTTCCGATTGCTGTGGCTAATAATGAGAGACTTACAAGTTGTCCAGTAAATGCTTTGGTGGATGCAACTCCAATCTCAGGTCCAACATTCATTAAGAAGACCATTTTAGATTCTCTGGTTAAACTTGATTCTGCAGTATTGCATATACAAAGAGTGACTGAGTCAGGTTGTTTATTATTTATTGATTTAAGCGCTTCTAGGGTATCAGCTGTCTCGCCGCTTTGAGAAATTGCTACAAACAATGTATTTTTCTGAGTTACTGATTTTCTATATCTATATTCACTTGCAACCTCAACACTACAAGATACTTGGGCAATATCTTCTAGCCAGTACATGGCAACCAACCCTGCATTAAAACTAGTCCCACAAGCAATTATTTTTACATGTTCGATTGTTGAAAAAACTTCTACAGCATTTGGACCAAAAGATTCAATATATACTTCATTGTGAGAAATTTTCGATTCAAGAGTGTCTCTAATAGCTTGCGGTTGGTCATAGATCTCCTTAAGCATAAAGTGAGGAAAGTGGCCTTTGGTAATTTGTCCACGTTGAAGTTTAGAAGTAATGATTTCACGTTTAGCGAGTTCGCCATTTACATCATAAAATTTGATTTCACTATTTTTGATAAGCGCAATGTCTCCGTCCTCCATGTAGGAAAATTTTGATGTTAAGTCGATCAGTGCTAATTGGTCTGATGCAAAGAATAATCCTAAATCGCTGAATCCAATAACCATAGGCGCTGATTTTTTTGCAATGACAATCTCATTAGGGTTATTTACAGAAGTAACCGCTATGGCAAAAGAACCTTGAAATTTTTTTATTGATTTTTGTGTCGCTTCTAAGAGAGTGCTAGAGGTTTTTAGACAGTCATAAATGCAATGAGCAATAACTTCAGTATCAGTATCAGAAGTAAAAATATAACCCTGCTCTAATTGCTCATCCTTAAGATCTTGAAAGTTCTCAATAATGCCATTTTGAACTACAGCAATAGACTGATTACAAATGTGAGGATGAGCATTATTTTCAGAGGGGATACCATGAGTAGCCCATCTTGTATGGGCAATTCCAATATGACTCACTAATTCATCTGTTAAGTCATTAATTTTCCCTTCCAAATTGGAAACCTTGCCTTTTGCTCTAAATCTTTTGAAATTTTTTTCAACATTAACAACAAGCCCGGCAGAGTCATATCCCCTATATTCAAGGTGTTTCAAGCCTTCAATTAAAAAAGGGACTATATTGTTTTGGGAGATTCCTCCAACAATTCCACACATATTTATTAGTTATTTAAGTTCAAAAAAAATTAATGATATATCATACTTAATATGAATATAGATCTTCACACTCATTCACATTATTCAGACGGTTTATTATCACCGAAAGATGTTGCGAGAAAAGCGGTAAATGCAGGTTGTAATTTTTTTTCTCTTACAGATCATGACACTCTAGATGGTCTAGAAGAGGCAAAAAAATACTCAGAAAGTTCGAACTTGATGTTCATTAATGGAGTTGAGATTTCTGCTCAACACAATTCTCAGTCTATCCATGTAGTTGGGTTAGGAATTAATCCTAATGAAAAAATATTAATTGATGGACTAAAAAAAAATAATCAATTCAGGGTTGACAGGGCAAAAAAAATTAGTGAAGGGCTTGGCAGAGTTGGAATTTTAGGAGCGTATGAAAAAGCAAAGGCTTTAAGTAAAACTGAATACATTACAAGGACCCATTTTGCCCAGATGCTAATTAATGAAAAGTTTTGTTCTAATATGTCATCAGTTTTTAAGAGATACATGACTGGCAATAAACCAGGTGCAGTAAAGGGAAAATGGGCTTCATCATTTGAGGTTATTAAATGGATTCATCAAGCTGGCGGATTTGCTATCTTGGCACATCCACTCAGATATAAAATGACTTTAACCAAGTTAAAAAAATTAGTTAGAGATCTTAAGTTATTAGGACTTGACGGTATTGAAATAGTAAACTCATTTTCAAGTACTGAAGATATACGTATTTCAAAAATGATTGCAGATGAAAATGAATTGCTATACTCGGGTGGTTCTGATTTTCATGGATGGAGTGGTCAAACAATTAAGTTAGGGAATATTCCTAAATTTGATTATGGAGATAAATTAGTCATTAATTATCTTAGATGAAAGCAGAAATTTTTAGTATCCATCGAGATAATCCGCAAAAAAGATTAATTAAGATTATTGCTGGCAAGATTCTTTCTGGGGCAATAATTGTTTTTCCAACGGATTCTGGATTCTCAATTGGTTCTGCGCTAGAGAATAAGACTGGAGTTGAGAGAATAAGATCAATCCGCAATTTATCTAAGAATCATGACTTTACTCTAATGCTTAACTCATTAAGCCAAATTGGAGAATTTGCAAAATTAGATAATGACGCTTTTCGTTTCATAAAACGAATAATCCCCGGTAAATTTACCTTTATTCTTGAAGCTACCAGAATAGTCCCTAATAGATTAGTTCATCCTAAGAAAAAGACAATTGGAGTTAGGGTTCCTGATAATGATTTTATTCAAAATTTGATAGTTGAATTAGGTGCGCCTATTATGAGTGTCTCGCTTATCATTAAAGGGTACGAATTCTTAAGTACTCAGGATGTTGTTGATAAACTGCAAAAAAAAGTAGATATTATTGTCGATTCTGGTTATTGCTTGCCGATACCTACATCTGTCATCGACTTTACCAAGAGTCCTTATGATGTGCTTAGGAAGGGGGCTGGAGATACCTCGGAAATCTTTGGATGAGGGATTATAATATTGTCTTTTTCAGTCAATCTATGAACTAATGAAAACTGCTGAAATTCGAAGAAAATTTCTTGATTATTTTGCTAAACAAGGCCATGCTATTGAGCCTAGCTCCAGTCTTGTACCGCATAATGACAAAACATTACTGTTTACTAATTCCGGGATGGTTCCATTCAAAGATGTATTCAGTGGTGCTGAAAAAAGACCATATACTCGAGCTGCCTCATGTCAAAGATGTGTTCGCGCTGGAGGTAAACATAATGACTTAGAAAATGTAGGATATACAGCCAGACACCATACTTTTTTTGAAATGTTAGGTAACTTTTCTTTTGGTGATTATTTCAAGAAAGATGCAATTAATTTTGCTTGGGAGTTTCTTACAAAAGAAATAAAGTTACCACCTGAAAAATTATGGGTCAGCGTTTTTGAAGATGATGATGAAGCGGAAGATATTTGGGTTAAACATATAGGTTTTCCAAAAAATAGAATTTCAAGGTGCGGTGCTAAAGATAATTTCTGGCAAATGGGAGATACAGGGCCATGCGGACCATGCAGCGAAATTTTTTATGACCATGGAGAGTCTATCCCTGGCGGTCCTCCCGGTCACGCTGATGAAGATGGCGACCGCTACATTGAAATTTGGAATCTAGTATTTACTCAATTTGACAAACAAGAAGATGGCTATCTTATGCCTCTCGATGCTCCGTGTGTTGATACTGGAATGGGTCTTGAAAGATTAGCAGCAGTTCTTCAGCATGTTAATAATAATTATGACACTGATGGATTTCAAGAATTGTCAAAGGAAATTGTTAAGTTGTCAGATTCAGGTTTAAATATCGATCAATCAGATCCCTCAGTTCGAGTAATTGCAGACCATATTCGCTCCACAGCTTTTATGATCGCTGATGGTGTTCTTCCATCAAATGAAGGTAGAGGATATGTACTTAGAAGAATTATTAGAAGGGCAATTAGGCATGGGCATAAGATAGGAATTAGTAAAGTTTTCTTTTATCGTCTTGCTCCGATTCTCTCTCTGCAGATGAATAAAATCTATCCTGAACTTAAAAAAAATCTTGCTAATGTTGAAAAGGTTCTTAAGAAAGAAGAAGAGAGATTTCTCGAGACATTAGATCAAGGTATGAATATTCTTGAGGAGAGTATTTCTAATCTCAAAACCAAAGAAATTGATGGAAAGACTGTTTTTAAGCTATATGACACTTTTGGTTTTCCAGTTGATTTGACAGCAGATGTGGCTCGAGAAAGGGGGCTTACTCTTGATATGGAAGGCTTTGATTTAGAAATGGAAAAACAAAAAAGTCGGGCAAGAACTTCAAGTGATTTCGCGACTCAGAAAACTTTATCAATTGACTTTGTAACAAATTTCCTTGGTTATGACCAATTGGAAAGTCATAGTTTAATCTCCACAATTATAAAAAATGGGTCACAAGTAAAACAACTTGTTGAAGGAGATGAAGCGATAGTTGTTTTAGAAAATACCCCATTCTATGGTGAGTCAGGAGGGCAAGTAGGCGATTCAGGACAACTAGTCTCTGATAATGGAGTTTTTGATGTAACTGATACACAAAAGCAAGTTTCAGGAGCTTACGAACATCATGGTAAAGTCTTATCTGGTTCAATAGGAATTAACGACACTGTTAGTGCTAGAGTCGATTCATCCAGAAGAAAAAAAATAGCTAGGAATCACTCTGCCACCCATCTCCTTCATGCTGCTCTTAGAAAAGTTCTTGGCGAGACAGTATCTCAAAAAGGGTCATTGGTAGATTCAGATAGGCTTAGGTTTGATTTTTCTCATGATGAGCCTTTATCTTTAAAGGAAATCAATGAGATTGAGTCTATGGTGAATAGAAAAATCCTAGGAAATACAGAAGTTCATTCACAAGTAACTGATATTGATCATGCTATAAAAATAGGTGCTATGGCATTATTTGGTGAAAAGTATGGTGAAACGGTTAGGGTTCTAACCATGGGTAAAGGTGATTTTTCGGTTGAACTATGTGGCGGAACTCATGTTGAAAGACTTGGAGATATTGGCTTGTTTAAAATTACTAATGAAACTGGCATTGCTTCTGGGGTAAGAAGAATAGAAGCTATTACTGGATTTACAGCTTATCAATATGATAAAAGTAAAGAAGATCAACTCAGTCTGATTTCAAATTTAGTTAAATCTGAACCTTCTAAAATATTTGAAAAAATATCTCAAATTTTGGATCAGCAAAAGAAACTTGAGAAGCAAATTTCTAAGTTTCAAACTCAACTTGCTCGGAATCAGTCTGATGCTTTATTAAATAAAGCCATAGAGGTAAATGGAGTTAAATTACTAACTGAAAAAATTGAAGATGTTGACATCAAAGAATTGAGGAGTATGGTCGACAAAATTAAAGATAAATGTACTAAGGCAATAATCGTTCTAGCTTTAATCAAGAATAATAAGGTTTCTTTAGTTGCAGGCGTAACAAAGGACCTGATAGATCTTTATAGTGCCGATAAGGTTCTTAAACATGTTACATCTCAAATTGATGGGAAAAGTGGTGGAAGAGCAGATATGGCTCAAGGTGGAGGTAATGATATATCAAATCTTGACAAAGCACTATCTTCAGTGAAGCATATAGTTGAATAGTTTTTGATTTGGTATAAATTAGAGTTGAAATGCTCAAAAGAAGATTCTGAGCTAATAGAGCAGATCTTAATAGAATATGGATCTATCTCAATATCCCTATCTAGTGAAAATAATAATGATATTTTGTTTGAAAAGTCAATTGGAGAAATTCCGCTTTGGGATAGGATAGAAATTAGCGCCTTATTTCAAGATAAAATTTCTTTAAAAAGTATTTATCAAGTCCTAGATAATTGCAAATTTTCACATCTTGTAATTTCTTCTTTTAAGGATAAAGATTGGGTTAAAAATTTTCGTAATAATTTAAAAGTAATTAAATTTGAGAATAAATTAGGCATTTATCCACTGGATTTAGTAGATGAACCTATAGAGGAACTTAGACAAAAGGTTTATATGGAACCTGGTTTGGCTTTTGGGTCCGGAAGTCATGAAACAACATCCCTATGCTTAGACTATCTTGTCAATCAAAATCTTCTTAATAAACAAGTAATAGATTATGGTTGTGGAAGTGGAATTCTCGCAATTTCAGCATTAAAACTTGGAGCAGCGCATGCTTATGCAATAGATATTGATTCACAAGCAATTTTGGTTACAAAAAAAAATGCTAAAAGAAACAATGTTAATAATTTAATTAGCGCTGGATTGCCAGAAATATTCCCAGAAATCAAAGGCGATATAGTTGTTGCAAATATTTTACTTGGTCCAATAATAGATCTCAAAGATAAATTTTTATCAATAATTAAACCCAAAGGTAAACTTGTTTTAACTGGATTTTTGAGTTCACAAATTGAATCAATAAAAAAAATTTATGGAGAAGAGTTTAAACTGAAAACTATTAAACAAAAAAACAATTGGGCTCTTGTTGAATTCTCTTTGCGTAGGGATATAAACTAATTAAGAAAAATAATTAAATACATGATTATCTTTATATATATTCTTAAGAAATTAGTTAAGACATTTTTATTAGTCTCTTTATTAATAGTATTAATCTTCGCCCTTTTTCATTTTTTAGAAGAATTAGATAATGAGTATCCAATTAGTGAGAAATTTAATTACATAATTTTCTCATTGCCATACATATTTAATATTCTTTCTCCTCTTAGCTTATTGATTGCCTCATTAATTACACTTGGCAGGATAACATCCTCCAGAGAATTGTTAATTATCTTTTCATCAGGAATATCTTCTTTGAAATTTTTTAAAATCTTCTTTACAACAATAATAACTTTTTCAGTTATATTGGTAATTACTTCAGAGTTTTACTCTCCTTTCTTTTCAGAAGAAGCGCAAAAAATAAAAACTATTGCATCTGGTCGAACTTTTAATAATGAAAATGAAAATATCTGGTTAAAAATTGATAATAAGTTCATAAAAATAGATTCGAGCATAGATGGAAAAGAACTCTATGGTCTTAAACTAATTGAGATAGATGATTCATCAGAGCTAAATAGTATTAAGTATTCTGATAGGGCAAAATTAATCAAAAATTCACTCTTAATTGAAAATCCAGTAACCTATGAAATTACAGAGATTTCAAATTTATTTTCAATTAACGAAAATCATATGAGCGAAGAAGAATTAGTAATGCAATTCGACGAAATAAGACCCTTAAAGAAAGATGAGACAACAATGTCAATTATTCAACTTATTGATGCCATATGGTTTTCAAAAATTTCAGGTTTGGATAATAATTTTTATATTCTGGAAGTGTTTTCGAGATTAACAAGACCATTAGTTTTAGTAAGTCTTCTATCAATTACATTACCTTTGGTAATTAATTTTCAAAGAAGCGCATCATTAGGAACTCTAATGTTAATAGCAATTTCTATCTCACTTTTATTTAGTTTACTTACAAAACTCATGAATGTTTTTTCGTTAAATTTTGGGTTAAGCATTTATTTTGCAATACTCATACCACTATTCATCATTTCAATTGCAGGAGCATATTCTCTAGCTAGGTTGCAAAAGTTTCGATAGAAATCACCCCCCTCCTACAGCATTTATTATTTCTATTTTGTCACCATCTACAACCAGCTTATTTCTTAGTTCAGATCTAGGAATAATTTCCTCATTTATTTCTACAGCAACTTTTTTGTTAGCATGGCCTAGTTCAGTTAATAATGTCTCTAAAGTTAAGCTAGATGTAAAGTTTCTTTCAATCCCATTAATAATAACATTCATTTAATAATTATATTTCCTTAGACTCCCTTTAGACAGTAATTTTGAATCTAATTTTCAAAATATAAGAACGGATTGATATGGTAAAATATTACAAATATTTCATGGAGTAAACGTGTCAAGAACTGCTCTTCTGGCTCTAGAAGATGGAACTGTGTTTCATGGTAAGTCTATTGGTGCATTAGGTTCTTCAGTTGGTGAGGTTGTATTTAATACTTCCATGACTGGTTACCAGGAAATATTAACTGATCCATCCTATAAAAATCAAATAGTTGCGCTTACATATCCCCATATTGGAAATACTGGATGTAATTCAATAGATGAAGAGTCAAATGAGCTCCATTTATCAGGATTAATTATTAGAGATGAGACATCTATCCCAAGCAGCTGGAGGAGTGACAATTCTCTAAATTCATATTTAAAAAAATCAAAAACTGTAGGTATCTCAGGGATTGATACTAGAGCGCTAACTAGACATCTTAGAATTAATGGGTCAATGAAGGGCTGCATTTCCTCTGTCAAGAATATCGACGAAGAAAGAGCTATTGCATTGGCAAAAGATTTTGAAGGGATAAAGAATAAAGATTTAGCAAAGATTGTCTCTACTCAAGAAAATTATTCCTTTGATGAGGGGTCTTATGACCTTGATAATGGAAGCTTCTTAAAGCTAAAAAAAGAAAATCATGTAGTAGTCTATGATTATGGTGTTAAGAAAAATATTCTTAGAATGCTTGTTGATAGGGGTTGTAAGTTAACAGTTGTTAATGCCATGACTCCAGCAGAGAAAGTTATTTCCATGAAACCGGATGGCATATTTTTATCAAATGGTCCTGGCGATCCAGAGCCGTGTGATTATGCGATAGAGAATGTTAAAGAAATTTTAAATAAGGAGATACCTATTTTCGGTATTTGCCTTGGCCATCAAATACTTGCCCTTGCATCTGGAGCTAGGACTGAAAAAATGAAATTTGGCCATCATGGGTCTAATCATCCAGTTCAAGATCTTGAGACTTCTAGTGTCATGATTACTTCACAGAATCATGGTTTTGCTGTCTCAGATGAAAATATCCCAGACAATATTGCTATTACTCATCGTTCACTGTTTGATAATTCAATTCAGGGAATTAAAATTAAAAACAAGAAAGCATTCAGCTTTCAGGGACATCCTGAAGCATCTCCGGGTCCTCATGATGTGGGTTATTTATTTGATCAATTTAAGGAGGATATGTTGTAATGATTAAGATTATTCAGTTTTTTTTAATTCTTTTTTTAATTATAAGTCCCTCTAAAGCAGCTATAGGTCCAATAAATGTATACCTTGACGATGTTGATCCTCTGGAAGAGTTAAATCGTCCAATATTTGAGTTCAATCAAACCCTTGATCAAAATCTTATAGAACCTATTGCAATTTCATACAGAGATAACACCCCTGAATCAATCAAAAAGGGGGTAAGTAATTTTTTCTCTAACCTTGGTGAAGTTAGTACACTTGCAAATCAAATTTTACAGTTCAAGGCTGGAGATAGTTTTATAACACTTAGTAGATTTCTTATAAATACTACTATCGGTCTTGCCGGTATTTTTGATCCAGCCTCAGAATTAGGATTAACTAAGAAGGATGAGGACTTTGGTCAAACTCTTGGATTCTGGGGAGTTCCCGAGGGACCATATTTTGTAATCCCAATCCTAGGTCCTTCAACTTTGAGAGATACAGCAGGTTTATATGTCGATATGACATCTGATGTGAACCTAATCAACAATCTTGATACAAATGGTGAGATTGCGGCTACTTCAATTAAGACAGTTGATAAAAGAGTCGAGCTTCTCCCAGCAACTGACTTAATTAATAGATCATTTGATCCATATACAACTATGAGGTCTTCATATCTTCAGAAAAGAAGAAATGATGTGAATGATGGTGTTGATAAAAATAATTCTTCAGATTTCTAGAATTTTTAATTATGCCAAAAAGAAATGACATAAAGAGCATTCTGATTGTTGGTGCAGGCCCAATTGTGATTGGACAAGCTTGTGAATTTGATTATTCTGGTGCTCAAGCTTGTAAAGCACTCAGAGAAGAAGGCTATAGAGTTATCCTTGTTAACTCAAATCCGGCAACAATCATGACTGATCCTCAAATGGCTGACAGTACCTATATTGAGCCTATTGAGTGGCGAACCCTTGAAAAAATTATTGAAATAGAAAAACCAGATGCACTTCTTCCTACAATGGGAGGACAAACAGCTTTAAATTGTGCATTGGACCTTGATAGAAACGGAGTTTTAAAGCAGCATAATGTTGAAATGATTGGAGCTAATAAAGAGGCAATTGATAAAGCTGAAGACAGAGATTTGTTCAGGCAGGCTATGTTAAAGATTGGCTTACAAATGCCTATGTCTGAGGTTGCTCACAACATGGAACAAGCAATTCAGATTCAAGAAAAAGTTGGATTTCCAACCATTATTCGACCTTCATTCACTATGGGAGGAAGTGGCGGAGGAATT
>Ga0255766_10001524_pt1 | contig 21169 bp, 23 predicted proteins | sample 071ome_23_FD_179966 | JGI IMG/M metagenome (GOLD analysis project Ga0255766, IMG submission 179966) | Coastal salt marsh microbial communities from the Groves Creek Marsh, Skidaway Island, Georgia - 071403BT metaG (version 2) | ecosystem: Environmental > Aquatic > Marine > Intertidal zone >... | reverse complement strand
TTCTGTGTTAGAAGATAAGTCAATTGTATTGCCATTACCATCTAAATCTCCACCTAGTTGAGGTGTTGTATCTTCTACTACGTTGTTAATAGATACTGATTGAACACGAGCATCAGTGTAGTATAGATTTGTGCTACCTTCTGAAAGATCATCTGTGTCTTTTGCAGAGAATGCTGTATCAAAGTCTGATTGACTAAATGGAGCTGAAGGAACAAAGTTAGAACCATTCCAAACAAGAGCATCGCCATTTGTAGGAGAAGTAGAACTAATATCTACATCAGATAAATCGTCAACAGATGCTGCTGCGATTCTTGCATCAGCTCTAGTGTCTGTGTAGTAAAGATTAGTTGAACCTTCTGAAACATCATCAGTATCGAGAACAACAACACCAGCTGCACCATTTACAGATGTAACAAGGTTTGTGTCATCTAGTAATGCTGAAAGATCTAATGTAAATGTACTAGCATCGTCCCTTGTAAATGTGACAATACCTGTAGAACTATTTAATGTACCAGAAGCAATTGCTCTTGAATCTTCATCTAGATAAGCAGAAAGATCGATATTGGTAGTGTTACCAGCTTCGTCTGTGTAGTCTAGAGAATTGCTGTTTAGAGCGATACTTGTTAATGTCTCAGCAGTTTCCGTAAAGCTAATAACACCAGTATTACTGTCATAAGCTAAGTCGCCTGAAACACTGATAGCTCCACGAGATCTAGCATCTGTGTAATAAAGGTTAGAAGAACCTTCAGCTACTTCATCTGTGTCTGGTTTGTGAGATAATCTGACTTGAATAGTACCATTGTTTGCAGCATTAGTTACTGCAGCAAGTAGTATTGCATGATCTGTCGGTGATGGCTCTGTTGTTGTGAAGCCACCAGCAGTATTTGGATCTAACCAAAGGAGATCACCATTCTGATAAGTACTTGTATCATAGTTGGTTATTTTACCAAACGAAACTACATTAGCAAAGTCACCTATAGACATATTAGACTCAGCAACACCCATAACCCACTCTGGAATAAACCCAGATGCAGACATGTCAGCTTTAACGATTAGTACATGGTCTCCTTGAGCACCATTGAACATTACTACATCACCTTTACTAATAGAAGCTGAAGCTTTTGCATAGTAAGACAAGTTACCTACTAAAGTAGCATTTACGCTTCCAGTAGCTGTAATATCTCCAGTGATATTGATGTCACCTGTACCTGTGATATCGTTCGAGTTTAAGTCTAAGTTTCCACCAAGTTGTGGAGTAGTGTCCTCAGAAACATCGTTTATAGACACTGCCTGAACTCTTGCATCTGTATAGTACAAGTTAGTAGAACCTTCTGTAACATCGTCTGTTGTTCCAGATAGTTCGCTCAACTGATCTTTTGTAGCTACTTGAGAATCAACGTAAGCTTTTACAGATTGCTGAGTAGGAACTTTTGTGTCTGTGTCGCTAGACATATTATCTTCGTCAACAACGAATTGCATTAGGATAGTAGAAGTATCTGACTCCATTACTGCACCTGCTGCTTCAACGTTAGTTGAGTCAGTTACGTCTGCGTTAGTCTCTATTCCTGAGAGTTTTGTATCTTTAGCAGATGTGAAGTTAATCTCTGTTAGTCCTCCATCACCTACTGAATAAGTTGTATCTGTGTCTGTATCGACATAGCCAAGAGAAGTCCAAGCAGTAGTTCCATCACCGACCTTAAGATATCCTGTGTCAGTTTCATAACACATTTCTCCTGCATAAGGAGTCGGATTATTAGAAGTCCAGTTTGCTGCTGTGTCTCTCCTTATTTGAATTTTAGTTGCCATTACTAATTTCCTCCATAGTATTAAATATCAGAGTCTCCACCATTGATTGAGTAGTTGTAGATCGGATCACTGGCATCACCACCAGTAACTCTGCTGTCGTAAGTTGTTGTTTCTGAATCACCACCATCATAAGATGTTGGGATGTTGAATTCGTCGTATCCGCCAATATGTAGCCATTTAAATCCTACCCACATATAAACGTTGTCTTCTGTTGAGTCATACCAAACATCTCCTGCTGTAGGAGAGGATGGTGCTGTAGCAGCAGAGGTAAAGTTTATTCCTCCACCACCAGAACTAGTGCCAAGAAGTTCAACGACATTCCCACTAGAGTTCTTAGTATATAGCTTTTCATCGGTTGTGTTGATAGCCAATTCACCTTGCGTAAGTGTGCTAGATGCTGGTATCTTTCCTGCAACCGAACTTTGCTTTAATTTAATTACGTTTGCCATATATATGGTCTCCATTGTGATCTAAAAAGATCGGTTCATAAAATGTCCTATGTAGGACTGCCTTAAGATATTTATCGAGAACACTCCGAGAATGCTCTCTGTAAATATATTAAAACACACTTGAGGCAACTAATTGAAAAGTTGTCTTAGTGTTGTCTCTTAAGTTAGCATAGCTTCCTCCACTAACACAAGAGTCTAATTCTTTCTTACCTATTATCGTGTAAGTAAGATTTATTGTGAAAGTAACACCATAAACTGGACCAGTCGTATCTTTAGTGTAACTCCAGCTAAGAGTCTCCCAAGCTACGTGATCTGTGTATGTTGGTATTGTAGTATCAGTTGGTCTGTAAGATATGAATGGATAAACTGCGATATCGTAATCAGGTGGTAACTCTAGACTTACTGTAGTCTGATAGTTAGATTGTTCACCAGTAACAGTTATCTCTCCTAAACTAAGTAATCCAAAAGTGTTACCATCAAATAATCTTCCACCAATATCTTCTATCTCAAATCCGTAAGCCATTATTCTGTACCATGATATCTATCCCACTCAGCTAGAAGTATGTTTAGAGTTTCTTCAGTGATACTTTCTTCCTGATCAAAAACCTCTAATATCTGTTCTCTAGTAGAATTCTGTAACCAGTCTGAATTAGGAGAAAAAGTTCTATCATTAAGTTCACTAAGTGTTTGTCCTAAAGTTTCTGCTTGAGTATTGTCTTCTGTTAAATCAGTCATAGTCTGCTCCATCTATCATAAACACATCATAAGTTCCAGAACTAGGAACAACTCCCATAGTGTGACTAGGTGTGTAGCTTGAAAGAGTAGCACTGGGATCTCCAACACAGCTGTCTGTCAAACTATAAGTACCTTCTGGTCCCCAAATATACTCAGCGTTATCCAGCCAAGGTTGCCAGTACTGACTTTTCAGAACTGCACTATCAGGAGTAGGTTGACTGTAGTATGTTGTGCTCAAAGGATGATTCCAAGTTAAACCACTAGTATCTGTCATAAAGTAATCTTGTATAGTGAAACTTCCAGAACTCGTAAGAATAGAGTCAGCCCAATATATGTGAGTAATGTCAACATTACTAGGAATCCATCCGAAGAATGGGCTATAGAACCACCTATAGTAAATTAAAAAATACACAAATCCTTCTCCAAACAAAGGACTCATAAAAGCTGGTTTAGATATGTTAGTAAAGTTACCTGAACCTCCAGATCTGCTTACTCCAGTAAAAACATCCTTTATCTGTAGCTGATCATAACCAGAATCAAAAACATACTCTCCATTAGATTTCTTTACTTGAAATCCATATCCAGAAGTAGAACCTGTGGTATATCCAGAGCTAAATATGTAAGCAGTTACGTCTGATGGAGATGGAGAAGTAGATGTTGCTAACTGAACAGTAACTTGCCAATTTGGAGATGATCCTGTAATCTTTTTAACAAAAGCGATATGTCCATCGTTGGTGTGAACAAAAACAAGTGGCATATTAGGACAAGTAACAGACCAAGTCACTTGCTTTCCCCTATTATCATCAATAGTCCAAGAACTTGTTGTAAATTTTCCAACGAATCTGGGCACTACTGTGTCTCCACCTATTACTCTTTTGTCTCCGTCATTGTCTAATCTTATGCCAAAACTCATGGTGTTAGATCTCCTATGAGAACTCTTACATTGTTAGAAGAGTCATAAACTTTAATTCTACTATCTGTTATCTCTATTCTTTCTCCAGAACCAGTGTGATCTCCAATAAGAACAGCACCGTCTTCATCTACACTGAATTTAATATTAGTATTGTCAGAAGCAGTTTGAGAACCTGCGTATATTCTTCTAGCTTTTGATAGTCCTTGTGCTGTTGCAGTTCTTCCATCTAGAGCTGCACCTTCTGTCGAAGTAGAGCCTACAGATACTTGACTAAGAGCATTTATCCTGTCGCCATCTACTGTGTTTACTACAAGCTTAGATCCTACTATAGATCCTGTGACAAATAGATTTCCATCTATTTCTTCACCAGCAGATTGCCAAGAACCTCCTATGAATGCTCTTGTTATTTTGTTAGAACCAGGATTAGCTATATCGTAGAAAGTTCCGTAGTCGTTTTCTACTGGACCAGAATGTCCAGTCTTTGTTTGAAAAGCTAAGTTCATTGCAGCTTGAGTAGGACTTCCACTATTGTAGTCTGCTGTGGACATACTTGCATAGAATCCTATAACTGGACCACGTTCACCATCAGCTCCAATAGTTCCATTAGTTCCATTCTGAGCTAATACTACAGGTGCAGACCAAGTCAGACTGCTATCAGTTCCTGTTGTTCCTTGTATGCTCGCAGTAGTAGAACTTGTGTATAATGGATCTGTACCACTAGGAACTGTGTTTGACCATCCACTAGGTGGAGTTCCAGTGTTAGTAGAGAAGTTGTAACTTCCTCCAGTAGGTGCAGTTCCGATTACTGTCGAGCTTCTTTGAAATATTTGATAGAGAAAAGACGAAGTACCATCAGCACCAGCTGCACCATCGATCTTGTCGAATACATAAGTAGATCCTGTTGATATTGTCATACATCCTCCTTAGAATTTATCTTTTTGCGAAGGTTTTCTCTGACCAGTTAATTACATTGGTATCAGGATCACCTGCTTCCATTGCATCTAGATCTGGTCTATGTTTTCCTTTCAACCACCTCTTACGATCTTTGTGGTTGCCTTCTTCTGTTTGAACACCAGCAATGTAGTGTCCATTCTTATGACCTTCTATTTTCATTCTACGAATCTCTTCATCTTTTGCCAATCTGATTCTTCACGTATCTTATCATTTTCGGTAATGGACACTTGTCCCACCATAGTTGGAAGATTGTATTCATTTCTTACTCCTTATAATATTTGAAAGCATTCTAAAACTTCGTTACCTACTAAATAAGGCTGAAGCTCGTGTTGTTTCTCGTAGCAGGCTACATCTGTCTCGTAACTACCGATTTTCTTTAATATGACAGCATCTCCTTGCAGCAACAAATACATCATTATCCACATTATGCTATCTTCTCCGTCTTGTTCTCGAACCATTTTGTGGCTTCTTCATCCCACTTGTCCATACGAACATAAGACATATAACGAGGGCTGTTAACCATATTAGGATCAACATCCAACCCAATTCCTTCGAGGAAATTAACGATACCAATTCTTTCAATCATCTCTCCAGTTCTTTCATGCTCCAATGCATTCTCTGCAAAGAAGTCAATCATTTCACCAGCTAGTTCTTCAAGATATTCGTAGTCTTCTTCTGTCTCCATTTTAAGAAATGGTATTACTACTGTACCGAATAGATCGCCAATCTTAAGTGTTCTCTTACCACCTACACAGATTGTTACACCTTTGTCATCTCCTGTAGCAAGAATTGCTTCTGGTTTACCATCATTGTATTTATGAGACAGAGGGGATGTTACGTTTAAACAGTGCATACATTTAACACAGTTCTTATTGTCAATCTTTAACTCAAAACTGTCAGTATTGAAGTCCATGCACTGTGTAGGACATCTACCAGTAATATTGTCAACAACATATTGTGTTCCTTTCTCAGCAACCATGTTCTTCCAAGCTTCTTGGTTGATTTTAATATCATCTCTCCAAGTGCCGATAGTAGACATGTCAGATCTTTCAATCGAGTTCATGCAATCATTTGCACAACCTGACACTTTAAATTTAAATTTATATGGCAATGCAGGTCTGTGCATATCGTCTAGAAATGCGTTTACTAATGTTCTCAGAATACCCTGTTCATTAGCGTTTGACATTTCACATCGTGCTGCTCCCACACAAGACATTCCAGTTCGTACAGCAGGACCAGCACCGCCAAGATCGAAACCGTAGTCATTAAGTGCATTAAATATTTTCTGAACACCTTTCTCATTTGCTCCTTGCATCATTATATCGCCACTTTGACCATGAAATGCAATGAGTCCTGAACCACCGTTGTCGACAAACATATCTGAAAGGTCTCTAAGAAGTTTTGAAGTATAATGCATCCCTGCTGGTGGCTGGATTCTGAGAGTGTGAAACTCTCCAGCATTTTTAAATTTATAGTCTCCATTCTCATCCTTTAATTCATTGAATCTAGGAATGATACCTCCACCATATCCTAATACTCCAACAGTTCCACCTTTCCAGTAACCTTTCTTAGTTACATATGAAGTTTCAAGTGTTGCTAGTACATCTCTGATCATTGGTGCACCATCGTGTTCGTCTGTAGCTAGTCTTTTTAGACCAGTAACGAAGCTTGGCCATGGACCATTTTCTAATTCGTCTAAGTTCGGTGTATTATATAGTTCTGGCATATTATCTCCTATCCGTAGTCTATGTCACATTCTATAGTTGCTGCACCCCCACCAGTCGAACCTAATATGGCACTGGCTGCATCAATTCTTAATTTACTATAATCGTAATCGTTTCCAGCTGATACTCTGTCAGATCCATCATGGTTTTGATCACCATCACCAGTCTGAGTAGCTAGAGTTCCAGTAGGATTATCTGTTATTAAAGTCCTAGTTCCACCACTTGTTCTGTAATACCAAGCATAACTGTTTATAGTGCCTGAGTATGTAGATCCTCCCTCTTTCAAGACAGCTTCAAACACCACTTCTCCAGTGTTATTACTCATAGCTGGATTTCCACTGTCTACAAGTATCTCTGTATTTATAGAACCAGCAGTGTCTAAGAAAGTTATCTGAGAAGCAGTGGTGCTTTGTAGATAATTAAACTGAGTTATGCTACTACCTTCTCCTAAAAGATCTGCCACTCTTATTATGACATACTTCTGAGTATTAGGAGAGAAAGGTGTAGATTGTAAAACACCAGAATCTGTAACTGTGTATTGAAAGTCTATAGTAGAAGCAGTAGCCACATCCAGATTAGAATCTCCAACAAACACATGAATATGTTTATAGTCGTCTGAATCTGGTGTGTCAAAATGAACTGCCATAGATGTTCCTACTACAGTTATCTTTGGTTTAGTAGTACTGTAAGTGATAGGATCATCTGGGAGGTTAGTGTACGATAATGAATCTATCGAAGGATTTGATAAACTTGTAATCGCCATTTTGTCTCCTTAGTTGGTAGTAACAGATCCAGTAACTTCAGCAGAATCTCTACCGATTGTTCCTAATGCTTTAATCTTAAAATCATACTGAGTTCCAGAAATAAGATTAGCAGTTATGTCTGCTCCATTTCTAGCTATAGTGACAGGTAAGTCGTCTACTGTCTTGACAGTGTAAACTGTGTCTGTACTCTTCTTAAAACTTATAGTCCATCCAGCTACTAGAGTTGAAGGAACTGATGAAGAAAATGAAGCATCAACAGTAATCTCTGGGTCACTTGCTATAGCTTCAACATCTACATAAATATTCCTAGAACCGACGCCATAGTCAGTCTGAGCAGTAGCTTTAGAATACTCGTATGTATAATTATTCTTGTCTACGATAACTCTTCTTAATTCTGTAGTTCCGTTAACATCGTTGTAGAACACTACTTCGTAGTGATCCATTAATGTTTCCTCTCCTGCAGTCCAAGAAGATCTTCCATCCCAACTTATATTCCAACTCTCTGTATCGAAAACAGTAGAGCCACTGTCTAATGCATTGTCGATGTTAGTAACCGTTGGTAAAGAGGAGCTAGATGAAGTCAAACTTAAAGTAGGACTAGGCAGATTAATATTGATATTAATGTTGCTATTAGGAGCTTCATCTGTCAATAGTATCGTCTCAGAAGTGTAATCTGACTCATTGTATTCTTGACATGTTATAGAAACACCTAGTATATCAGCACCATTTTCTTTTAGAACTAACTCTTCTACTTCGTGTATCCTGAACTTCTTACCATCCCATCCTGGAGTGGCATGAGTTATCTTGATAATATCTCCAGCAGTCAAATCTGAGTTTTCTATACTAGTATTAAATTTAACTATTAGATTCTGTCTAGACTGATTGATCATAACTGTACCAACTCTGCGAGCTTGAACATTATTATTGACCATATCTAATTTAATAGTTCTTTCAAGTCTAGGTTCATATGGACCACGTATGGGCATTATGAATAAATTTTCAGTAGGATAAGATCCTTCGCTAAGACAATCAACTTCTTCAGTTATGGTGAAATCATCTGTGAATCCACCAGCACCATCAGAAACTCTACAGTAAGCAGTAGTAGAATCTATTGTCAATTCTACTTGCTCTTCCATGTATTTTTGATATGGTGAAGTAAATTTAACTGTCAACTCGTTGATCATGTTATCATAACCAGAACCAGTTATACCTAACTTACCAACGATATTGTCTTCAGAGAATACTACTTCTGAACCAGCTCTCGTTACTACATTTCTAGATCCTTCAGATATGACTCCGAACTTTCCAGCTGTGTAAGTGAAAGAAGCACCATTACCCATTGTTAGGTTATTGATGTTTCTATCCATATCTTCATTGGTATTCAAGACACCATTAGTAGCATATCTTTCTGCTTGTGAGGTTGTCCCAGAAACAACCCAAGTACCAAAGTTATTTTGGTCTGTTACTTGTTGTTCACAGGATAATTCGTTTCTGTAATCGTCAGGATTTATAGGATCACCATTTAATGTATCACCTGATGGAAATGTACAATAACTCTCGTTGTAATCTAACAAGTTGTCACAGAAAGTCTTGTGACTATACAAGCTCTCAAAATCTAAATCGTCTGAAGAGATAGACTCACCACAACCATATCTTGTACTTAATAAATAATCTACTAGACAATCCACTGGATTGCTTGAAGCTTGAGTAGTAGTTGTAACGAAGTTTCCATCACCATCGTCCAGCTGATCTACTGTTCTTCCATTCATAACAAAGAAGAGTTTACTAGGTAACCCTGTTACTCTCTTTTCTCTATTATAAGTTAATTCTACATAAGCATATGCGACATTCGTCATAGTTCTGCTTGATGCATCATAGTTCCATCTAGAGCTGAAAGATTCCATATGTGAACATCTTCCACCATCTTTGAACACTGCTATCCTTACATTACCATTAAGAAAGTCGTCTGACTCATTATTATAATCAACAGCGTCTGTGACACTATTTAAGGAAGTGTTTAAAGTTACTGATAACTTTTTGTCTTCCCACCAAACTTCCGTAAAACCAGCAACTGGACCTTCAGAAAGAGCAATAATAAATGCCATCTTCTGATTGTCATCTGATATGTCTGCAAATATAGTTTGACCTGCAACTCTCGCTTTACCATAAACCACTGGAAGTTTGTTTTTAGGATCTGAAGGCATTCTTGCTGATACACCTTGATCTTTAGCTGGTTCTGGCTCGTCTGGAGCAAACACAGAAGCGATCACATAAGAAATAGCAAAACTCATAAGAGCTACTGCCCATGCAGAAGCACCTGCTCCAAGTATTGCTGTCGCTATAGCTGTTGGCATTTTATCTCTCCTTTAAATAGAATTTCTCTTGTAACTTAAATCCAAGTTTTCCGAGAACTTTCTCATTTAGATCTGAATCTTTATGAGAACCAATCCAAATCATTGGAATCTCTTGTTCGTCACACTTAGTGATAAACTGTTTCAATAATCTACCTGCAGCAATTCCTTTTCTGTATTCAGGTTTAACATAAATTGCCAATAGATGAACTTCTTCTACCCAATCGCTAAAAAGATTATATCTCCTCTCAGCTAAAATAACTCCTATCGGAAGATCTTTTTCATAAACCCATACATATCCTTGTTTTATACAATATCTTACGATATTCGATATTTTTCTACTCGAGAATCCTTTCTCAGAGAGCTTAAGATGAGTTTCTGGTATCTGTTCTTTCAACATCTCGATTATAGCAGGTATATCTTTTATCTCTGCTTCTCTAATCATTAACTATTTCTCCTTTCCGAATTCAGGATTGAAAGTCGCTAAAGATGGAACGAATTCCATAGACTTGTCAGTACCAAAACTCTGAGGACTTGTAAATCTTCCAGATTGTCTCTGCAATATTGTGCTGAGTAAAGATCTACAATTTAAAGTTATAGTTATCTTATTACTGTCACTAGTACCATTGCTAAGTGTATAGTCGTCTTGTATCGCATAACTATGAACTCTTCCAGACCATCTGTCGTACACACCGTAGTCTGGATCATTATATCCGTGTAATTTTCCAGTAGACTCGTTATAGAATCCTCTAGATATAGTCACTTTAGAACCTTCTATGTTCTTAGTAAGTATTCTTGAAAGTATCACATCGTCTAATCCAGATAGAGACAAATCTAATGAATTGTCTTTGACTTCTAGATGTTCACTGACATTTGAGAAACCAAGAAGATCTCCAGCAGACAAATACGTATTTGAACCTACTTCAATGTCGTGATAATGATTCGTGAGATATATGTCTTCAACACTTGAGATATCTACTTTAACTAAATCCACTGGCCATGGAATAGTATCTCTTAAAGCAACTATCATCGCATTTGAAAAACTTTTCATAATACTCTCCTTATGTGTCTTGTATTACTTCCTCAAACATAAAAGTTCCGTATTCAACTATGTTTCCAGGAAGATAGTTAGCTCCTGGTTGGTCTTTTAAACAAAAATTAAAATTCACATTGTCGCCCCAAACTACAACCGAAGCATCTGCTGGACTAGTGACCAGAGGACAATTCAGTATCAAGCTTGTTGTAGTTGAACCTTCCATTATCTGATAAACTTTAGTTGAACCTTCAAATTGAACAAAGTCAAAAGGCTCTACAGTTCCAGTAAGTCCAGATACAGTAACAGTGTTTCCAGTTTGGTTAGCACCGTTCACTACAGGAGTTCCACTAATAGAGCTTCTAGTTTTTGCTATTAAGCCAGATTTCATAACACCAGAAATTGATGAATCATAAAATGTATTTAAACCATATTCTAGCTTCAACAATTCTTCTTCTATAGCATAATAGGTATCACCATTCAATAACTGAGATGGCACTTTTACTTCTAGGTTGTAGAGAGTTGGACCACGTTTTAGTGCTTTCCTTCTGCCACCTTGAGTAAGAGTTTGTGCTATATTAGATGCTCTGGATAAGTATAAACTTTCTCCAGCATTAATAATATCACTCATTAGCTTCTCCTAATTTTGTGTGTAGTTAAACGAGCATCGTTCATCCTATAAGGTGCGTTTCTCTAGAAACGTCACCGTTAGCGATGCGAGTTGTGAAAATATCTTTATCGAGGACACCAATAAATGATGCCCTCTGTAAAGTTATCTTCTTCTTATTCCTGATGTGCTACGTCTACCAGAGTTATTGGCATTATTGACTTCACGAGGACTATTCTGAATAATATTCCTAATTTGTTCAATTGCTCTCTGATCTACGTTACCAGATATGTCAAGATTGTAAGTGTTATAACTTGATGCGCCCATGTATTTGGCTAAATTCTCTTGCTGACCAGCATTAAGAACTACCTCTCCAGGAGTTAACCAAGCAGGAACAGTATCTGTACCTTGTGGTCCGATTTGACCACCAGATGCTAGATAATGAGGTTTAGGAACTATTCCACCTTTAGAGAAACCAAAGAGAGTACCAATTCCAGATAGCAATCCTCCTTCTGCTCCTCCTCCTCCTCCGAACAACGAACCGAAATCGAAGTTATTGAAGAGACCAGTGAAACTGTCCATTATTCCACTCATATCAAAATCTTCGAACAGACTTGCTATTCCGTCTCCTATTCCACTTAATTGGTCGAACATTCCACCACCAGAGTCTTGAGATACTACCCAATTCTCTATCCCAGCTTCTAATGGAGCAAAAGCTCTATCTAGATACTTTTCAGACATACCCATGAACAATCTGTTCACACCTGCCTTAAGAGCATCTCCTAGACCTTTTCCACCTTTCAATAAAGATTCCTTTATAGGAGCAGTGAATTCTTCACCAATTCCTTTCCAGAATTTAGCAAGATCTTCTGCAGCAGTTCCTAGATCTTTAACAGCTCCAGCAGTGTTTGCTGTAACTTCTGCTTCCTTTTTCTTTTCAGGAAGTAGTTTTATCAATTCTTCATTGACAGATCTAGCGTAACCTTCTTCTAAGATTTGAGCTTTTGTCAGATTTTCTGACCCAGACTGCAGAGACTCTAACATCCTTACTACTTTTTGAACAGCAGGGTTTGTTTTGTCAAGATTTCCAATAAACTTGTCTATAGTCTTCTGTACACTAAAAGATCCTTTTCCTTCTCCAGTAAATTGCAAGAATTGATAGGATTTAGCATCCGCTACAGAACCACCATCTTTAAAACCTCTTATACCACCAGAATTTATGGCTTCTAAGAGTTTTCTATTCTTCTTAACAGCTTTAGCTCTTACTACAAACTCTCCATTAGAGAGCATAGCAGGTATAGAATCTGAAGTACCAGTTCCATCACCAGAAATGTAACCACCACTGGCAGCACCTATTCCTGTGTCTACTGTATTTGCGTCTGCAGGATTATTTCTTTTGAATAATGACGGTATTAAGTTCTGGAACCAAGCTTTTATCTCAGCACCTTTCTTTTTGAACTCTTCTACGATACCATCCCAGATACCACTCCAATCTATGCTTGTGAACCAGTTGACACAATCGTCATACATTTTCTCAAAGAAAGGCTTAATGTCATCCCAGTAAGCATAAGTTAAAGCACCTACTGCAGCTACACCTAAAGCAATCCATCCTATTGGACCAGACATAATGCCTAAACCTAAAGGACCAAGAATTGCACCAAGTCTAGTAGCAAGAGACACCCATCCTTTCTTCATAAGTGTCCAAGCTCTGTTACCAATGTTCGCTACAGCTCCTAATCCAGGAGCACCGAACATGAGCCACATCATAAGACCTTCTTCACCATATTCTGAAATGAAGTTAGAAGCTTTCTCTTTAAGACTGTCAAAACTGATGTTCTTAATCTTTTCCATTATAGACAAATCTTCTGAAGCTTCTGAAGTTGCAGCAGCAGCACCCCATATCAATGCAGCGATTATTCCACCTTTAGCAAATCTTCTCATGGACATTCTTTTAACTGAATTAGCAAAGAACATTCCAAAAGCTTTCAATCTGTCTTTTATAGCCACTAAACCACCTTTACCCCAGACTACATTTCCCATCAATCCATTCTTTACGTAAGAAGTGAAAGATGCGACTTTCATCTTGGTTATGGTATTACGAACTGAAGCACCAACTGCAGTCATTTTAGCAGAGAAACCTTGAGCACCTTGTTGACCAAGCATCATCGTTCCTAGAACACCACCTCTGAATCGAGATCCAGTAGGTACTTTAGATTTTATCTTCTCATAACTCTTACTGAACATCGTAGATGTTTGAGTAGCAAGACCTTTTATTTTACCTCTTATTGTATCTGTGTTCTTTTCACCAAAAAGTAATCTAGCGAACCTACCTTTTCCAGTAGTATTCATAGCTACCTTATTAGCATGCTTCTCAAGAATTTTTGTCTGAATGTCGTTTTTAGCTTTTAAGATATCTGTATCTATCGTCGCATATCTTTTAGCTAACTGAACTCTCTTCTTGAACTGTCTGGTAGACTCTCCAGTCATCTGGTTCAGCTTACCACCTTGTTGCAAGGTCATTGCATCTCTTACATGCAATAATTCCTTTCTAGATTTCTTAACCTGATGTTGGAAATTTCTAGCAGTGCCTTCCTTTCCGTAGATGACACGATTCATAAAACCTTGTTTACCACCTACATCAGTAAAGCTCTTGAAAGAGTTAGTTATGTTCTTAAAATTCTTTATTGCGAACCATCCTGCGATAACTCCTCCAATGACTGTTGCCATCTTCTCAATATTAGAGAAAGTAGCAGTCATTTTAGCATCTGTTTTGCTCATGTCAAAACCAGCAGATTCAACTGTTAACGAACTAAAGTAACCTTTAACTTTGTCTACATATTCTTTTATTGGATCTACAAACCAAGATTCAAGTCTACTTGTCCAGTCTTTGATGCCTTCTACAAAATCAGGATAGTAAGAGTTGCCTACTACATCATTCCAAAGCTTTTTAAACCAGTTTATAACATCTTTTACAGAACCGATAACACTTGAGAACACATTATCCCAAGTAATAGAGTTTATATAGTCTACTGTTTTACCGAACCACTGTTTTACGTTGTTAAACACTTCTTGAGCATCAAATCCTGCTTGGAAATTGTGCCAATATAGTATCACTTTTTGGAATGCGTATTTTCCACCTTCCTCAAATGCGTTAAGGTACTTCAGAACACCAATTATAGCACCAATTACTCCTCCAAAAATCAGAGTTGCACCAGTTCCTAGAAATGCTAGAGATACACCTAATGCAGTGACAGCAGCAGTTATTTTAAGTATTCCTGGATATGCAGCTATTACTTCAGCAAAGAAATCTACTATTGGACCTAGTGTCTTAGCCATATCTAATAGAGAAGGAACTAATGCAGCTCCTATTGTCTCAGACATGATAGACAAACTACTGTTGAACATGTCAAACTGAAAAGAAGCAGTTTGTTTTACTTTTTCTAAAGCAGTTTGAGTAGTTCCAGCAGAATCTCCCATAGCTTCCATATTTCTGTTCAGACTCTTAAGCCCAGTGTCAGAAGTAAGTACAGCTACAGTGTTGATAGCTTCTACAGAGTCAAATAATCTACCTAACTCGTCAATATTTCCACCAGTCTTTTCTCTAAGATCTTGCATAAATCCAGCAAGACCCTTAGTTCTAAGAGCAGTAGAGTTAAATTCTATTCCTAATCTTTTTGCAGTCTTCTCAGCTTTAGGAGTAACCTTGATTATGTTAGAAAGAACAGCTTTTAGACCAGTAGTTGCTTGTTTAGTTTGGATACCACCAGCAGTTACTGTTGCCATTGATGCAGCATAATCTGCCATTCCTAAACCAGCAGCATCTACAGTAGGAGCTAGGAAACCAAAAGTGTGACCTAATTCTTCTACAGTAGTCTTACCATATTTAACTGCTAAGAATAATTTGTCTGTTATACTTGTAGCATTTTCTCCATTATCTGCAAAGATGTTAAGACCAGAAGTAACAATGTCGATTGCTCCATTCAAGTCTGTGTTACCTGCTTTAGCTAATTTAGTTGCTGCAGTTAGTCTGTTAAGGGCTTGTTCTCCTTCTTCAGCACCAGCAGATATGACATCATAGTAACCTTTAGTTGCTTCTGCACCAGTTACACCAAACTGTTTTCTAAGACCGTTAAGCTGATCTCTTACTTTAGCTAGATCTTTTACACCTAGTGTTCCTATTTGAGTTAGACCATCTTCAAATTTTTTAAAATCAGAGACACCTTTACCAACAAGACCTGTTATTGCTAAACCGAATCCTGCAATTGCTGCTCTGTTTTGTTTTATTTTCTGATTTATTCTGTCAAAAGACTTAGAGACTTTTTGTCCCATGCTTTGGAATTTGCTCTGAGTCTTTTGTACTTGGGAGTCTACTTTCCTAAGATTTTGGTTAACAGTAGCTAACTTTCTGTCAAGTTGCCCAGTTACAGCCTTTAATTCAATGCTTGTTTGAAAATCAGCCATAAGTTCTCCTATTATGTAATGTAATACAGTGGAGACTTCTTATTTTTATACTTGTCTTAACTGTTTTAAAAGTGAGGATTAACACTTCTCAGTGGTTCACCTTCTTCTGAATATATTCCAGCATCTATCAATTCTTTTCTAAGATGTTCAGGAGTTTTATCCCAATCTACAGCGTACTTGCCGTGTTTCTTCTTATTGTTATAATCTAGTTGTGGATAGATGTCTGTTACTGATAGCTTCTTGGGTTTTCCACCCATAGCTCCAGTTATGTAATTTGCGATTGTTATAATTTGGTTGGCAGATCTTGTATACTCTGCCTCTTGACCAATACCGTACAAGTAGAAATACTTTCTGTAGAGTGAGTATTCTCTTGCAGGTAAATAATCTTTCATTGAAGATATAGACATACCAAGTTGCAATGAGAGAGCACAATCAAATCTCTCTTCTGCAGTTAGTCGTATGTCATCTTCTACTTTCCCTCTTCTTCACCACCTAAGTCAGACAACTCGATTACAGCTGTAGATACTTTTACAAGATCTGAGGGAGCCATATCTAATATTCTCTTTTTGTCTGAATTATCAAACATGTGTTTACCATCTTCAGTGATTACACCGTTTAGAACAACTATTGCTGCCATTTCCAATTCTGAACCTTCTGCTTTTCTCATGGACTCCATGGCATTAGCTGTAAGTTCTTGGATATGAATCTCACCACCCCAATTAGGAACATCAACAGTAGATTTCTTTAGTGAGTAATTGTTGAAAATATCATTTTTATTCATCTTGTTCTCCTATATGTATGAATATGTTTGTGGTATTTATTCTTGAGGTTCTTCCTCATCTTCGATGATGAACTCTAATACTTCTTCTGCAGTCATTTCATCATCTGCTTTTAATTCTTGTTTTGGAGTGTCTTCGCAGAAACATAGAACACATACTGATCCGTCTAGGTTATTCTTCACGATACACTTTTCTGAATGACCACTTAGATCATCTGTGTTATCAATTCTAATCATAACATTCTCCTAATTTTTAAATAAACCCCAGTCCGAAGACTGAGGTCTATAATGTTTGCTTCTATTAAGCTGCAGTACCTGCAATGAAGTTCAAAGCACCGTCAACTACGAAAGTTGCGTTTGCTTTAGCTACATCATCAAATGCAGTATCGATACCGAAAGAAGATACGAAACCTTTGAAAGTTGCGTACTCAATACCTTCGTTACCAGAACCTGCTGCACCTGTTGAAGTGTCGATCCATTTAACAGTAACGTAAACTTGTGTTCCGTCTTCAGCTGCATTTCTAAGAGCAAGGTGACCAGCGTCACGTGGAGCCCAGTAAAGAACTGCGTCTAATTGACCAGCGTCTAACTGTCCTCTTAACTTACCTTTAAAAGATTCACCAAATTCAGGAGTTTCAATTACGTTAGCTTCGTTAGAAAGAGTTCCGATCTCAGAAACTAGATTTACTTTGTCACCTGCGATTGCAGTCTCTAGAGCTGCAGCAGTAGTGATAGAAGTAGTATCAGTAGTAGATACATATAGTTCCGAGAAAGAAGTTACAAACTTATTTGAAATATCAGCGATTGCCATTTTACTTTCTCCTTATTAGGTTTTTGTGTTAGGTATAATAATTAAAGATATAATCAAGGTTGTATTGTAGATAACCATCGTCATCGTCTGATACTGGTGTTAAATTCCCATTACGCAATTGTAAATTTCCTGTAACACCTGAGATACCTTCGTTACCTGAAGAGTAATTTAAAAATCCATTAAGTTCATCAGCCATTCCTCGAATAGCTTTGGAACCACTTCCGTGTGGACTATACAACTTAAATCTGATAGATCCAGAAACTAAGTTTCCTTCTGTTAGATCAGAGTTGAATTCATCTTTAAGATTAGATGATTCTGAGATGAACATAACTGCCCAATTAGACCCTGTCGGTTGATCAAATTCTCTTCCTTCCAGATACACTGGAAATGATATTGTACGAAGACTGCCACTATTACGCAAAACACGAGTTTCAATTATCTGTCTGATTTGCTCATACATTACTTGTTCCTCCTAGATGCCATAGCTGCAGCGATTGATGGATTGATTATACCAGCTGGAGCCTGTTTAGACTTTCCATTTTCTAAATCTACAACATAATCTAGACCATTCGCCACATATACATTGGGAAAGTTGTCTAAATTATCATCAAACAAATTAGTAGTGTTTGAAGTGGAGTTAGTAGTAGAAAAGTCTGGAGTCTCCGATGATATATTCCAATTCGCTCTCGCTCTACCTGTTTTAACTGGAGTATTTTGGATCACCTGTGAAAAGACTTCAAACGCAGTTGCTTTATATTCTAAAGCACTCTGAGATTTAACTTCTAAAGACACAGCATGACCTAAATTACCCAGATCAATTTTTCTTTTCATTATTTCCTCCTTAGATTGATTGTATAAACCGAATCTAATGGAGCAATTGTAAAGGATTCTACCTTCCAATCTTGTTCGTTGATTGTGTAAACTTGATCTACAGCTACATCAAAACTAATTTGGTCTGGAATCACAATAAGTTGTGTTCCTCCACCATACGAATTCTCACTTTGATTATCTAAAGACTTCTCTATCAATACTCCTTTGAAAGAGTAAAGAGTAGAAGACTCCGTAGAATATGTAGCAGTGATAGGATCGTAATTAGATATTTCATTTGTTGTATCTGTAAAGTTTACAGTAACATAGAGTCCTTGTGCTTCCAACAATCTGTCGATTTTAGTCAACAGTGGTGGAATCTTAGTTCCTATGCTCATAATTAACTCCTGATTAATGGTATAGACTGAGCACCTAAGTAATTAGGATCAGCTTCTGTTACCTCTCTCAAAAAGTCTCTTACAATGTTAAGAACTGCATCTGGCATATCGGTTATCGCAACGTTATTCTTATCAGAATTAAATTGAATATTCAATGCACCACCAAGATTGATGCTGTCGATATCATCATCATAGATAGATAACTCATTCTTGTCGCTATTACCTCTTAACAATAAAAAGTTTGCTAATTCTGCAGTAGCATCTTTTAAGAATTGAGGAATCGAATCATCATCGATATATTGGAATGTTAGACTTACTGGTGTGTTTACATCAATATACTCTAACTCTCCTCTAAATCCTTGATTTATCGAATTACGGTTAGGTACAAACCTACGTGGCCAAGCTAGTGGCTGATCATAAGTTTTTGGTGCACCTATCCATTTTTGTCTATGAAGAATATCTGTGGCATGAAATAATGCAGAAGTTCTAGAATCCTCATCTGCTGATCTCCAAGTATCATTTCCTAATCTTCTACCATGATAAGTATCAGCTTCTATGATAGAACAGAAAGAGTTATAACTTGAGGAATCATCTGAATAAGTAACTAAAGTTGGTATTGTGAAATCACATTCAGACATGAGAACCTCCTATATCTGTATTATTATTATAAAAATTTTGTTATGGTATTATAGAGTACCGTAAACAAGACCTAATTCTGAGAAATGAGCAAGACCACAATACCACTTAACACGAGTGATATCAGCATCTGCGTCTTCACGAGCACCAATGTTTTGAACTTGGATACCAGCTGCATTCTTAGCAGTAAGACCAGTAATACCGTGAGTCATTGAACCATCGTCAAGAGTACCAACATAAATTGGGTTGTTGTTAGCAGTACTGTCAGCGTCAGCGTTATCAACGTTAGCGATGAAATCGTTACGGAAGATAGGAACACCTCTGTAAGACTGAACTGAAGCAACTTCACCTGAAGACATTTTAACATCCATCATATCGAAGCCAGTACCAGCTGAACGGAATGCTGCAGTGATCTTTCTAACACCAGCAGAGTTAGTCATAATGTAGTCAACCATACCATCTTTATCAAGAACAGAGTCTACAAGAATGTCTAGTTTAGCTAGAACGTCAGTAGAAGTGTCGTCTAAAGTTGGAGTTGTAGCTGTAAGGTTAGCTAGACCATCGAAACCTAAGTTACCGTTAGTAGCGTCTACTGTAGCTGAACCATTGATCATTAGATCCATGTATTTACGACCAACACCTTTTGCTTTAGCTGCAACTTGTACCGCTCTAGCATCGTTAAAGTCAGAACCAACAGCTTGGATTAAACCGTTAACTTGAGCGTCACCGATGATAGTTGTTAGTTCAGTTGACTTACGTGTGAAGTTCTGTTGATCTTTGTTGATACCAGAACCGTTAGTCTTTAATACAGATACTAGATCCATTTGATCTTCGCCAGCAGTCTCACAGTTATACGCTAGTGCGTTACCAGAAATGCCTTGGAAAGGAAGTGCACTGTAGAACTGATTAACAGTAACAATTGATTCAATAATACCTTTTACCAACATGTCGTTGTTAAGGTTCTTTTGATTTCCTAATGTAAGTGCCATTAGATTTTCTCCTTGTTTATTTTCCACAGATGTGGAATAGATTAAGTTTTATTTGCTCTATTGAGTCCTAAAATATTTAAAACTCGACTATTCAGGCGACACCGTCACCATCTGTAGATAGCTCCTAGCTATCTTATTTTATAGATTTTTAAGTCCAGCAAGAATAGATTCATGTGCGGACATTTGCTCGACAGCAGGAGCTGCAGAACTGGTTGTTGGCTGTTGCGTTCCTGATCCAGATGATGCCTCGAATAAATGTGGAGCTGACTTGGTAAGACCCTCAATCCATCCGTCGATGCTGAGTGGTGTTACTGCGTCTTCCATATAAATTGGTCTACCATCTTCATTATACGCTTGAGCCTTTCCGTCTTCAACACGGAAGATATTTCGACCTCTAGAGAGTACGTCTTCAATAGCAGAAGATCTTACTCCTTTAACACTAGCGATCTTAGTTATTTCGTTGTCTACTAACATCTTTGAAAGTTGTGAGTCGTATCCAACTAAATCCGATTGTAAAGCATTAATTTTTGCTTCATATTGCTCTTTTAAAGATTCTGCTTCTCTTGTCTTGGCTGCAACAACTTCATCAACTCGAGAATTGATAAGTTTATCAACTTCTCCAGCTTCAATCATCTCTTTCTCAGCCATCTTTCTAGCTTCTTCCTGAGCAGCATGATATTGCTCCAGATCGATACCAGAATATTTTTCTTCTATAGACTTTAAAGCATTCTGCATTTCTGCCATCTTGCTTTCATAGTCAGAAATTTTAGAGTCATAACTTTCAATCTCTTTACGTAGATTAATGTTGTTGTCTCTAAATTCATCTAAACGAGATTTGTCCACCATACCTTCTGCTTTTAAAGTGTAAGTATCTGTCTCTTCGTTTTTAGAATAAAATGATTCCAATCCTTCTGGAATGTCCTCAACGTTGTTATATGTATTTTTTAGTGCGT
>Ga0255766_10001507_pt1 | contig 21253 bp, 17 predicted proteins | sample 071ome_23_FD_179966 | JGI IMG/M metagenome (GOLD analysis project Ga0255766, IMG submission 179966) | Coastal salt marsh microbial communities from the Groves Creek Marsh, Skidaway Island, Georgia - 071403BT metaG (version 2) | ecosystem: Environmental > Aquatic > Marine > Intertidal zone >... | reverse complement strand
GTAGTTTCAATAGATGTTATTATTCCAGAGAAACCAGAAACAATTTGAATACCTCCCAAGTTTTCATAATTTGGACTGGGTAAAGGAACGATAGTTTTTGGTGCAACAGTGTATCCAAATCCTGGATTTGTAATATTGATTGGAGTGGTTAAAGATCCACCACTCCCAACTGTTACGGTTGCAGTGGCAGTTGTTCCGAATCCAACACCAACACGTAAAGGATTTTGGAACTTAACATTAACAGTAGATCCAGTGTATCCACTTCCACCATTAACAATACTAAGAGAACTGATAGTTCCACCTGCACCAATAGTTGCAGTAATATTTGCTGGTGAAGGATCTTCTTTGCCATCAACAACAATACCTTTCAATGAATTGTATGGTCCAGCACCAAGATTATATGTGAAATCACTTACATCATCAACAAAAATTCTAGAATCTGAAGTTGAAACATCTTTAATAATTTTTGCAGTCGGATATACTTGAGAAATTGTAGATTGTCTCGTCTTGTAGACAAACTCACCATTAATTACTCTATCGGTTTTTTGTTTTGTCCATGACATGGGTTTGTCATTGACTTCATCAACTCCTTGATCAGTATATAAATTTGTTTCAAACTTATCTGAGAAAGAGACATCAAAAATAGTTCTTTGATCTTGAGTAACTGTTCCAGAAATAGTATCATTTTTAAATACTTGAACATTATCACCTCTTTCCAAAGTTGGAATAACATTTTCTACTTGTATATCATCTAAACCTCTTGTCCCTCTATAGAAGAAAATGTCAATATTATCACTTGGTTTTGGTGCAACACTGAATGCGAATGATGTACCACCATCAAAAGTATATGCATCTCCAGGACTTTGAAGAACTCCATTGATGAATATTAATAATACATTTTGAAGATCTATAGTAGAATCTTCTGGTTTTTCGAAACTAAGAATTGATCCATTATAGAATAGTGGGAATCTGATTCTTATTCCATCCTGATAGTTTTTAATAGAATCAATGAAGTCAAGTTCTCCAAACTGCCATGCTCCAAAATTATCAGTAAATGTCTCCAATACAGTTATTTCAAAATCAGATAGTGGAGATGCTAATCCAGCAGCAGTGACTAATCCAACTGGTTTGAATACGTCACCTTTTCTGAATGCATATCCAGATCTTGCAATAGAGAAACTATTAACAGCAAAGTATGTTGATCCAACACCTACTGTTGAACTTGCACCAACATTGACATTAAGCAATAATCCAGTTCCAGTATCAGTTGTTGCACCCACACCTATTCTAGAGACACCGGTTATTTCAAGGTTTTCATATGAAGGTTCTGAAACAAATATTTCTGGATTATTATATCCACTTCCACCATCATTGATAGTGAACACCAATGTTCCACCTGCACCTACTGTAGCACTAATATCTGCTACATTTCCACTATGACCATTTTCATAAACACTGATACCTATTGATACAATTCCATTGTATCCAGATCCAAAGGTTCCTCCAGTAATTCCAGTATTTAATCCAACAATAACACCAGCAGAAACTACTGCAGTGACTGCGGCACCAGCAAGAGGTGCATACCCAAGTCCACCAGTCGATCCAAGAGAAATAATAATACCACCTCTAGGAATTTGGTTTTGATTTACATCGGATTCCGAAATCAAAATACTATTTGGATCTGCTATATCTGTTCTAATACCACTGAATACGATAGAAGATATTCCTGTAGGAGAGGTTTGCTCAATAATTCTGAAATTTCTTGATGGATTATTTTGAGTTGTTGGAGTTTGGAATATTCCATTGATAAACACTACTCCATTTCCACCAGTAGTTCCAATACCAGCAGTATTTGCTCCACCAACAGTTAATGTAAATGTTCTACCAATTCCACTAAATTGGTCAGAAACATCATCATAAACTTGGTTTGTAGTGTAATCACTCCTAAGGAACACTCTGCCAGTAAAGTCGGAAGTTTCAAACTTTAAGTTGCTACTATCTCTAGTAATACTTGAATTACCTCTCGGTGCTTTTGTAAAGAAAATGCTATCTCCAACAATATTGTAAGATCCTTTGTATATTCTAGTCGATGTCGAATCAGTATGTGATGTTGCAGAAGATCCTACGTGACCTCTCTCAACCTGAACTAATTTTTCAGTTCCTGTATTGGTAATAGGTCCAATATTTGTTGTTCCAAATCCAACATTAACAACTTTCATATATTCATCATCTATTTTCAATATATCAAGAGGAACTATAGTTGTGATTCCACTTAAAGCAAATGTTGTTGCTGAGGTTGTGATTCCACCACCATTTCCACTTAATGTTTGAGAGATTTTTGTGAATGTAATTGGGTATTGTGCAACATTATCAAGGGTAATAATAGTTTTTTCATTTCTCTTTGCCATTGCAAATTGATGAGCATTTCCTTCACCTAAAGATGTAAATGTTACTGCTGTTCCTGATTTTGTTGTTGATATTGAGAACTCGTTATCGTTATTATTAACAATAGCAAATACTTGTGTTGGCAGTTCTGCAATAACAGATCCATTCTTATACATCATTGGAGTTGATCCAACACCGACAAATGTTGATCCTGGAGTATAAACTAATTCTTCACCATTACTGAAGAAATGATTATTAATCGAAAATACTCCTGTCGATTGATTGAGAATATTTGTATTTGCTGGATCAAATGTTTTGGCAAAAATTGGAGTATTGTTTGATCTAAGTACAAAGTCTTCTTTATTAATTCTATCTCCGTTGATTGCAAGATATTGAGAAGTATTTACAGTTTCTACAGAATTTCCATACAAAAGATCTGGTGCTTGATTTACAAAATCGACAGTCGTATAAAGACACTCGCTGAAAGAGTGAATTTGAACATTGCCAGTAAAACTTGCATCTGGATAGAACTTAATTAAAACATTATCTCCAGAATATTCTCCACCAAAGGTTCCTATTCCCGTTGTACTTCCAACTGAAAGGATTGAAGATTGTTGAATATAGATGTCAGTTTTGTCCTGAACCATCATAATTTGGTGAATTGATTTTGTAGATCCAATACTAACTTCAACTAAAGATTTCGATGCATCAAAAATATTTTTATCCAATGTTAAAAATGTCGTTACACCAGTTCCTCCAGCAAAATCGGATTGATAAATTGCAGATCTTTCATTACCCACTGGTTGATTTGTTAAAATATATCTGTAAGTCCCAACACCAACGGCAGTTGTTCCAAATCCAACAATTCTAGTTTTTACAACAACATCTTCATTGGAATCATTGTTGAAAGTTAAATTGACTATTCCAGAATTGATATTTGCCCCAAATGATCCGATTAATCCACTAGATGTTGAAAAATCTCCAGTATCAAAATAGAAATCTGCAATATTTGTATTTGTTCCATCATGAGTTAAATATAACTCAACAAAATTCATCTCATTGCTTACTTCTTTGTAAACCTGTGCATTAACGTGTAATGAAGTAAACTTATCAGTTGCAACTCCAATAATAGTTGAAGTAATTCCGATAATAACCTCTTGACTACGAGAAGTTAGATCAACAAATCCAACTGATTTTGTTCCTACCCCAACAACTTGATTATCAAACTTTTTGTAGATATACTTGATATCATATTCAATATTAAATGGATCTTCCGGAGTAAATCTGAGATAGTTGTTTCCAAATTCATCACTTTCTACTGAGAAATCTCCATATTGCTCCCCATCCTGTGTGGTAAATCCGGATCCAACATTTACCAAAGACTGTTTTTCTAAGATTGCAATATTTTTATTAGTATCATTCTTCAATAAAACCAGATTTGTAAGTTGAACCTGATTTTCGTTACTTACATCAGAAACTTTAAACAAATAATTATTATATGATCCAACATCATTTAGATCTAATATATCTTTATAAACAAATGGTTCGGATTCAAAAGCACTAAATTGATCTTGAATATTGTCAATTTTTAAAACAATATTAGATCTGGACTCATTATAATTTGTGAGTTTTTTGTTTGATAATTTTAAGAATTTTGATCTTTCATTGACCAAATCAATATCTTTCACAAAATCAAAGTTATTAATGGTATCCACTCTTTTTTCATCAATATAATCTCTTACGATTGTCGTATTGTCTGAGAAACTAGAGATTCCAATCTTATCATCTTCATCGGATATTACTTCTGTATCTGAGAAATTTTTAGTTCCAACTGAGTGAACCAAACTATTAACTGGTGTCCTAATGTCTTTCCATTGTTGATTACTCTTAATAGAGTAAGAAAGATTTTGATAATAATCATTATCTGCAAGAACCTGATAATCTTCACTCAATTTTCCAGTTTCAGTATCCCAACCTTCGTCTTTTCTATTGGAGAACTGAATCTCATACATTCCATTATATTTGACCAAAGATTCGATAGTTGCAATATTTCCAGATGTTTTTCCCTCAATTATCTCATTAGTAGATAGATCATAAGATCCAAATACTTTAAGAGACCCAGTATCATCATATCCAGTGACTTCTAAATCTCTCTCTATACCATTACTAATAATCTTTTCTCCAACTTCAAACGCAGATGGTTTTAATGAAATTGTAAACGTTGGATAATTGTCTTTAGATATGATTGTACCAAAAGAATCTTGAATTGTTTTTGCAATTCCAGTATTAGTTCCTAAACCGGCAATACTAACGGTAACTTGATCATCAGTTAATCCGGGTGTAAATTTATTTTCATATTTTGTGACCGTAAAGAACTTATATCCATAGTCACTAGAATTGAATCCATCTCCAGAAGCACTATACTTTTGAATACCTTCAAGGAAGACCTCATCATTCACTGCAAATGCATCTGTAGAGAATCCTGCAGATGGTGTTGTGAGAATGCAAGTAAAGATTCCAGTATTTGATGATTGGACCTGTTTTATACTAATGCCATTGGTATTATTGACAGTAAAAAGTTCTGCCGATTGATCTGAAATTCCTTTTGGTGGGACATCAATATTCAAACTTGTAATTGAGTTGGCTGTCAATATTGGTTTTATCAATCCATTATCCAATACAGTTCTTGTGTTGTTGTTGACAACAACTACTTGAGGTTCTGAAATATATCCATATCCACCGGATGTTATGGTAACAATACCAATCGTATTTGAATCCTTTAACTTAATATTTGGAGATATGAAAGCTTCTGGTTGTAATGTTTTATCGGATGAATACTCAAATCCCTCATTTATAATTTTGGTTTCTATAATGTTTCCAATTTCATCAGAATTGAGGGAAACAAACAGATTCTCTCCATTTGTTGAAGTTACATTTGATAAGGAGGGTAGTTTTTTGTATTCAGATCCACCGGATAGAAGTTTTACTTTATTTGCTGGTCCTGATGCTGATAGAGAAGTAGTTGTATATTCTAACTTATCGCACTCTGCAGATGAATATGATAATTTTTCCGGTTTTTGTTGTAATGAAACTTGGAATGTGGTAGTTCCTACACCAGAGATTGTATAAGTCTGATTGTAAATACTATTGACAAATTCAATCTCGGAAAAATTATTTACATCTTTATCGGATGTGCTAATATATCCTGCCCTTTCTAATGAATAGTAAAGTTTTTCTGGGAATCCCACAGATGAATGATTGATTGTATAAGTCGCACCCGGTTGACCTGTAGTACCAACACCAATCGTGTTAAAAGTGGACGTAGATCCTGTGGATACAAATTCATTATTAAAATCTTGATCGTAGTAAACCTTAAATGCATATCCATTTAAAGAGGAATCTGATAAATCAAATACAAGATTATTATTTACAATAGATTCTATTTTTGGATTGATTGGAGAAATAGTTTGAGATGATCCGCCAGTTCCGGCAATACTTACCACTACCGGTGGATTTTGTTTGGAATTAATGAGGGTTTCGCTTAACTTAATAGTGTTTGAATCTACTCTATAAACAAAGTAAGAACCAGTGCTTAAACCAGAAGCAACAGTATTTGCTTCATAATAAATCTTATCTCCCGTTTTCAAATCATGGGAACTAATAGTAATCTCATTAGTTAATGTATTGACACCTATAGATGTAAATCCTATAGGATTAATTTGAAGATTTCCTGTAACTGAATTTCTGTTTACTCTAATAGCAGTTGAAGTTCCTATTCCAACAGAAAGATTCGGTTTGACATTTAAAGTGATTGAATCACCAGCAGTTAATCCATGCGTTGTTGATATTGAAACAGTCGATAAAATCTTTTCAACTTTTCCTACTTTTTGTTCGAGATTACTTTCGAAGTAATAATCATCCGCATTGTCACCATTTGTTATGAAAAATACTTCATTGGATGTAAGGGAGGTTTTTATACCAATCGTACTTGGTGACTTATTAACAGCATATACTGTGGTTGGAAGATTAAATGGTGTTCCTGTTGGAGAAGTAGAAATTGAAATATGACTATTACCGTTTCTACTATATGTTAATTTTTGATTGGTTTTGAATGGATGATCCTCTAAACTAATTCTTTGAGTGGGAATGGATCCCGTTATTGTTTCTTGTCCAAATGAATAGGAAACCTCATGTCCAGTTCCGGCAGTTGTGCCCAATCCAACAGATTCTCTAGGGTTAAAATAAATCTTATCATTAACTTTTGACTTAAAATAATCTAGTTGCTGATCAATAGTAAAGGTTTTTGTTTTAGCCGTTATTGCCACACCGACATTATGTGTAGTTCCGGGAAGACCTCTCTTTACTCTGAGAACATTTTTATTTGAATATACATTAAGAACTTCAATAGTCTCTGTCCCAATCCCAATTGTACTACCAACAGAAATACCAGATGGAACTTGCGTCACATAGATTTCTGTTGTTGCAGCACCGGTTCCTGCAATCTCTGTAGTTATTCCTATAGTTGGAATACTTGAAACATCAATTTGAAAATAACCATTTAATGAAGATAGTGTAGATGTGGAGAATCCGGATATTGAAACGTAATCATTATCTCCAAATACGTGGAAAGGTTCTATAGTTACGTTTACCTTCCCGTCCTTTCTCCAAGTAAATAAGGCATTGTTATATGATTGATATATTGTATCAACTCTATTAATAGTTTTTCCTTTTAACTCTGAAATTTCTGCAGAAATTCCACCACCATTTGTGTTACTATTGTCAAAGTTTAAAGAATCATTTACTTTAAAATTGTCTCCAGGATTTACAATGTCTATAGATTTAATAGATCCTTCTTGAACAGACTCGATGGATATTTTTTGTCTTCTAATTTCATTACTTTCTATGATAAAATCATTATCGGCATTTGGTTCTGAAATCTTATATGGAAGAGTGTTTCTAGAAAGTGACGAGTTATTAAAATCAAATGTTTGATTTAATGTGGGATTTTCACTTAAAGTATTTGATCTAAAAGTGTCTCCAATAAAATATGGGAATTGTGGTTTTCCTGATACTGGATTTATTGATGCGTAGTATGCATATACACCATTCGGAAAATCTTCGGTTTTTGCAAATCTTCCATTATTTCTATCAAGATCTCCACTTCCATTTTCATATCTATAGTCTTCGACGAAAAATCCTAGAGGGAAGTTGGATGTTGATGGTCTGTCATAAACATTAGATGTGTTTTTAACATAACTAGAAGTCATCGTTTTGATACCAGAGTTTATATTTTCTGGATCTGGGGATGAATATGACCCATAGATTGGATTTCCATCATATGCCCATCCGATGATTCCGGAAATGTCTGATCCATCATCTTGGAAAGATGACCTCAATGTATCAAAATATCCGGATACAGAATATGATAACTCATCATCAACGTCTCTTAAAATTTCAGTTTGTTGTGTCGAAAGTTTTTCAACTTGATTAACGGACAAAGATCTAATAGAACAATCAAATATTTGATCCTTTCCACTTGGAATGACTTCAATAGTGCTAGAAGTTGAATATCCAATACCTGCATTAATTATTCTTAGTTCAGAAACTTTGCCGTCAGAAATTATTGCTCTTAATTTAGCACCCGTTCCAGATCCAGTTGGATCACTAACAATAACATCAGGAATTGAAAAATAATCAAATCCACCGAATTGAAGATTAACTTCATTTACTGATCCATTAACTATGATTGGAGAGAACTGTGCATCTCTGCCATTTTTAATTGTTAATGATGGTTTCTTTTGAAGATTTAAAATATTGGATCCATATCTTGTTCCTGGTTCATAAAGATATACTTGTTTGATTGATCCTTTGATAACAGGTGTCAAAGTTACAGACTGTATTTGAGTAGTTGTCCCAAGTCCAACTACTGTAACTTCAGCCGATGCCCGAATATCGGGATACTTAAATTGCTGAAAACCTGTCCCTGTTGAAGACAACTTTACAAAGTTTTTCTGCTCATAATTTGTGAGGTTAGTACCACCAACACCCGCATCACAAACTCTGAACGAATTATTGTTTTCTTTTAAGATATAGTATTGATTGGTTGTAGTTAAACCAGAAATATTTTGTGGCTGTGTGGATCCTAGTCCAACAACTGATGCATACTCTACGATTTCACCACTAGAAAAACCATGATTAGTAAAGTTAATCAAACTTTGTGATGTGGAAATTCCTGATGGTTTTACCAAAAGTTTTCTATTTGTGAATGTTCCACCATCAATAACCTTTATTTCCGAAATAGTTTTCTTTGCAGTTCCGGTTAAAAATTTGTGAGTTCCACTTAGAGAAGTAGTTCCAAAAGAAATAACATTTGCATTGGATTGATAATCATCAAAAGTATTGAACAGTTGAACAGTAGTATTATTATCAATCTTCACAAAATAATTTTTATTATCAACTAATGCAGATACTCCTAGACCGATACTGATATTTTCATTTCCGTTATTTCTATAAGTAACTTCTTCACCATTTGTTAAGTTATGATCACTTAAAAATGTAAGTTGTGATGTAGTAGTACTTATTCCCCCACCTTCAGTAGTTGCTCTACCGTCGAATAATATCTCTCTTCTCTTTACAACTGTTACTGGTTCAAAAGAACCACCAGATCCATTTCCACCAGTAACATTGACTGACAATACTTCTTTGATATTAAAATCTTGCTTATCAACAAAAATTTCTTGTACAGAACCACTTATCACTGGTTGAACCAATGCGGTTGTTCCCAACCCTGCAGAAACCACTATTTTTGGTGGATTGATTACATCAAAACCAGATCCTCCATTCAAAATATTTACATTTTCAATAGGACCAGAATAAATCTTATCAAAAGTTTTATAGTTGGAAATTTCAACCCCATTAATCAGCATTCCAGTTGTTCCTGGAATTGTTTTTTCTCCGGTTCCGTTTTTAATATTTGGATTTAGAGTAAACTTCTTTAAAACTTTTTGTGGATTTATTGTTCTCGATTTTTGAGAATATAAAACAAAACTATGTGTTTCGAGTGGTATTGTTGAAGACTCAAACTGAACAGCATTGGAATCAGAGTCTAAAAATGAGTTTGAAGTAAAAAGTTTTATCTTTTTGGGGTTTGATAAAACTTTAACATAGTAAGAACCTTCAGATAATCCGCTGAGAGGGGTTCCAGATGCCGTGTATTGGATTTTTTCTCCACTTATGAAGGGAACATTGGTATCAAATAAAATGGAGGTATACAAACCCGTTGCGGGATCTAAATCGGATAAACTTCCAGAAGTTGCAGAAATTGATGCAGAATTTAAAGTCTTTGTTATTTTGTAAGTATATGTATTTCCAAATCCATTCCCCCAAGAAGGCAAAGAATTTGATGCGACATACGCATAATCATCATTATCTAAGTATAGATTTTGAACATCCGAAATAATGCTATCATTTCCATATTTAAATGAAATGGAAGAACTATTTGCTTTATTAATTTTTCTTCTTATCTTATAGTTTTTACTTGCAACTGGAGTAAATCCAGTTAAGTTTCCTATAGATAATGATTTTGACTGAAAGGGTATATTTGCATCAATATAAGGTTTAGATGAAGATTCTGTTGGAAACACAACAGTGTTTGTCGTTTCATCTATAAACTCTACAAGATCTCCTTTTTTAAATTGAGATTTATCTACCGATGTTTTTAATAAAACCGATGCTCCATCAAAAGAATCAATACTGACAGAAGAGCTAGTGTTATAAATCCAAGAGTTTGCAAAAATTTCTTTATATGTTTTATTTTGCTCCGGATTTTTAACTAATGTGCCAACATTTTTAACAGTTATTATATCACCTTCACTAACAGAAATCGTTTTTGACTTTTGTACAAAATCAGATAAAACACCTGTAAGTCTTAAGACAACCTTTTTTGAAATATCTCCATCTTCATATGAAAAATAAGTATCATCCGAATGAATATTATCGGTAGCAATAATATCACTAGTAACTCCAGAACATCCCAAAAACTGATTAATACTCTTATCAGAATATTCGATAATATTTGATCCAGAATATAATATTCCAGTTTGTCCAAATCCAATTGTAGAATCTACTGATATTACTGATGATCCTACACTCACACTCTCTAAAACTTTTGAACTGGGTGTAACTGCAAAATTTCCTTGAACACTACTATTGTCATCATATCCAACAAATAATCCAATCTTAAAATATTGTTTTTGATTTCTTGTAAATGCTTCAACAGATGATATTGATGCATTAGTGGCATCATCTGTTGTTTTTGTTAATGTTTGCCCAACTATTTTTAATGGATTTCCAGAAATTACTTCAGCAACACATATTTCTCTTCTGATAAATTGTGCATCAGATGGTTTAATCAGATAATTTTCAAGATTAATAATCTTTGGAGTCTCTCCATATAATACGTTGAATAAGATTCTAAATGAATCATCCGTTCCCTTTGTCTCATAAAAAGATCTTGCTTCTTTGATAAAGTTTCCGGCATTGATTCTTGAATCAAAAACTCTATCTTCGAATCCTGGAGTATATGTAAATTTCAGTTTTTTGTAGAATTCTTTTAGAAATAGTGAACTCAGATTCTGTATCTTTGCATTACTACTGTGAGATTCTGCGGTTGATGTGGAGAAGACTAACTCTTCTTCATTCAAATCCGTATGATAACTAGTAATACCTGAGAAACCCCGAACACAACCAGTAAAAGTGTTTGTTGTAATACCAGTATATGTTATAATCTCACTATCTATTTTTAAAAGACCATATTGATTGGGAAATCCTCTTGTGTTTGAAACAGTAATAGTAGTGTCACTTGCACTAATATTGGAGGAAAGTGTAGTAAATCCAACAACCACATCTGGGGTGAGGTTATCTACTTTTAAATATTCATCTAAATTTTCTACAATATCAACAGGTCCGCCTTGATATTCTTGAGAAATGTAATATTGCTTTAAAAAATCTACTGCCTTTGGACTTTCATCCAAGACAAATTCTGGTAACTGATTGGAAATTATGTCCTGAATCTTTACTCTAGATTCAATCCCAGTCTGTATCATACTACTCTCTGATTAAACTTCCGTTTGAATAACTTGATGTGTAAAAATCTCTGTTGAAAACAGTTCCAGATATTTCATCACCAGATGAAATAACATCTTTAATCATATTTATTTTGGTTTTTGACATATCAAAATTGAGATAAAGATCTCTCAAACCAACTACATCATTGGACTCTGGGAAAGCCTGTATTTCTATAACATTATTTGGTTTTACCGTAGAAACTATATTTACTGTTCCTAGGTTGATTTCACCCTTTACATAATCAACTGTCCCTGCAGACTTGGCAATAACTCTTACAGAACCATCCGGAATATTTTTAACAATTGATAAAATTCCTGTTTTCTTATCTGCATTTGGAACATCAGTCAAATAAACAATATCAGATTCACCAGATATTCTAAATCCGGTCGATTTAATATTTTTGCCTTCATCCGAAACATGGAATTGGTTACCAAAACACAACTCATATTGTGCAAACTGATTTAACAGTGCTACCAAGTTTCTTCTTATTTTAATTCTTGTAATATTCGATGTTACGGCAGTATCAGTATCATCAATAGTTCTTAAAACTTTACTGTATCTGAATCTACCACCAAACTTATTCAAATCACTTGATTGTGAATAACTTGTAAGTGAGTTGGATATTTTTGTTTTTAGATCATTTGCAGTTGATACCATAGAGTCATTATAATAAACAAATGAATCTGCCTCAACATATAATATTTTGAGATCGACTATTTTTTGATTAATACCAGAAATAGAATACTGTTTTAGTTTTGATAAAATCCTCGATTTATTAAAGTCGGATACTAAGAATCCATTTTTGGGTTTAATTGAAATTTGAACCGTACCAAAGGCAGGAGGGTCTAGTTCTTCACCACCAACAACTGATACTGATTCAGTATCTGGATAAATCGTTTTTATAATTGTTTCATAGTCACGTCCAGTAACCGCCCTATTCTGTGCAGAATAAATCCTGGGCGCAAAATACTTGATAGAATCTATGGTTTCAATTTCTGATCCATTCTGAGATGATTGTACTGTTGTAACAGTGAATGGTTGGGGTGAGACTGGATTACCATTACTATCAACTATTCTTCCAGAGAAAGAGAAGTTCGTGGATCCATTACCCTCCTTCCCATCTGTAACCAAATAGTTTACCGTAATAATTTCACCAGTTTCTAATTTTCTACCAATTAGTCCATCACCAAATAAGAGTTGATATTTTTCATCCTGAATTTCTTGAATCAAGTAAATATACGAAGATCCAGTTACATCAGTAATATTATTGATCAACTTATATTCTACACCTAATCCAGAATCTCCTTCTTTCTTTACATATACTTTAATTGTTGATGTATCAATAAAAGAGTTGTCAAGAATAAATCTCTGGTCAAGAGAAGAATCGACAACAAATTGCTTTGTAAGATATGTTCCTTGACTTACTTCAATATTTTCAAATGTTGCAGTTCTTTGGGTTGTAGGAACACCATCTATTGTAATGTCTGTTATTGTAGTTGGTAACTGAATATCCTCTAAAATTGAAAATGTATATGACGTATCATTCGTATTTCCAACACAAGTAAGACCTCTTTTCAATACGAGTGTTGGTGTGGTTGTATTTCTTACACTCACTGTAAAGGTAACAGATGCCTTTGCAGCAGTTCTTGACTTTGGTACGTACCCAATGTTCCTTGCGAGGGATACAACGTTCTCACGGAGGGTTGCAGAGTCTAAGAAAGACTCATTTACAACCATATTGGAGTTGAATGCAGTGATATATGTGTTGTATGCAAGAGTATCGATCAATACGGAAAAATTAGAGCCCTCAAAATCAAATCCTGTAAAATCAGAATTAGCACGGAGATAACTCCGAATGGACTCTTTTATTTGATCGAAATCGAGATCTGTAAATTTTGTAAAAGGCATATTATCTTGTTGCCTCTAATAGGAACGAATATTCTTGTGTCGGAAACTCTTGTCCAATAATATCGAAAATCACTGTGACCTCAAATTCATTTTGATCTGGTCTCGGAAATACTTCAACCTGCAAATTATCAACTCTTGGTTCGAAATTTTCAATCGATATTTGAATTTGGTCACTGATTACTGATGCAGTACCAAAATCAACAAACTCAAATAGACTTCCTCTTACATCAGACCCAAATAATGGGTTAAAAAACTTTTCGGTAGGTATTGTTTGAACAATATTTCTCACAGATCTACGAATTGCCGCCTCATTTTTGAGAACTCGCAGATCATTTGTAATAGGATGGGGTTCAAATGATAAACTAATATCTTTGAATGCTCTAGATATCCTCCGATTTGCCATTTTGACTAGAGTTTTCTGACTTTATTTATACCCTCATTCATAAATTGGTTCGGTCCCGTACTCCCAATCATCATAATCCTCATCATTGCGAATTTTTTCGTGCAGTTCTGCTTGTTTTTTGAAGTTGTGACGTGGTGCATTGTCGTGCATGACCTCTGTTAGCACTCGTTTTGGTTTTTCTTGCATAGATCCATAGTCAGATACGAGTTTTGTAGTTCCCCACATCTCTCTCATATACTCATTATTTCTATCGACAGGTGAATTGCCCATTGTAGCTCCTGATTTACTGCGAAATCAGAACTTTTAGAGGGGTTGCTATCCCTATTTTTATTTATTTTCACTCTCCTCAGATGTTTCTTCACGTTCTTTTGCCGTTTTCCAGAAATATTCGTCCTCACGACCCATTCCAAGTCGATCATTTCCATTTTCAACTTGATAATATTGAGTTGAAACCTTAAAGTCTGGCATTTTTGGATCTACTGGTGTCAGACTATTATCAAAAATACGCAATCTGTTGTTTGGATAGAGAGCATACTGACCATTTTCAAGTTCAATCAGGTTATGTGACTTGTGTTCGGCAGGATTTTCACTGGTTGCCCAGTCAACATAGTCTGGATCATGATGATAGTTATCAATTGTACAAACATAAGTGCCCTTTACAACACCGTGGTCTCTTGTATAACATTCAAAATCCATACTTCCAATGAATTTTTTATCAATACTGATAACACCATAATCCATACAGTTCCAAAACTGTAGGTTTGGTAGATTCATATCGGGATCAGGTAGTTTGGGACGAGATAAAAACGCACTAATTGGCAACTTATCGTACATTGCCGCATACTCGGGCAAATATGTCTCAAAATAAAAAACACGTCCAGGAATCGACTTTGCCGATACCCAGACGCCTTTAACAAATTCACCGTGCCCACTCTGATGGTCCGTAAGATATTCTTTACGAACCCATACTTCTTGTGATGGTAGATTGGTGATTAAACAACTCATTTATCCTTTACCTTGTCCTCGATACATTTTACGTTTTCCATTACGAGACGTGGCGGCATACTTTGTATTCTTGCCGGATCCTTGACGAGTTTTCTTCGGCTTACCGGGCATAAAGCCGTCTTTGTAAATACCAATCTTTGAACGAACTGCCATAATACTCCTTAAATTTCAAACATTTTTGTTTCAAGATCTTGAGGTCTTGGAGAACCTTTCTGATAATACTCTATCGAAAGGTCCTCCATAATATCAAAATACTCATCCTCCGTCAAGTTCTTATAAAGTATGTTTCCCTTATGGAGGATTGTATATTTTGTCTGACTCATCAGATAACCCTTGACTTTTCGTGACCAACTCTGATACGAGGATCGCACCAAATCTCAAATCCTGCTTCGATAGCATCGAGACAGAATGATACATCTTCTCCACACATATCCTGAACTTCTCCACTCTCAAAAATCTGCATCTTTGGTGCAAACCAAGGATATTTCATATCAGAGTGCTCAAAGACTCCGTGCTTGATCAGAACCCATCCGAAACCTGTATAGTCTACGGTGAATGGTTTCTTACGCTTGGAGATACTCTCAAGTGTTTCGTGGTTCATTACACCACCATTGTTACGGAAATCTTCCTCTTCCATCCAGTGTGCAACACTCGTGGTACGACCGTCTTCGGTACAATACCATCCACTGGCAATGTCCTGATCCATCAGAACCAACTGCCAGAACTTTTCTGTATTGAATACAATATCACTATCAATCCATAACTGATAATCATAGTGCAACTTTCCGTCCCAGGGAATCTGATCCGGTCCTCGCAGTACATTCGCACCTAAACACTTGCATCTTGCAAAGTTTACCATTGATGAATAATCTTGCGAGATCTGAATGCTTGCTCCTGCCTGCACAAGATCAAAACAAAGTTGTACAAAGTTTTTGAGATATGTATAAGAGACTCCTCTACCGGGTAGGCAAAACACAACGGTCTTGCCTTTGATCATTTCTTTTGCCTTATCATAGTCCCACTCTGCAGTGCTCTCTGATGGTTTGGGTGTCTTTGCTTTAACGGTGAATCCTTTAGCCATAACTGTAAGTAACTACGTCAGTATCATAACACTCTATCTATACGAAGTCAATAGACTAGTCAATATCACTAATAATGATACAGTCGTTCTCAACCTCAATGTTTACTTCTACTCCCTCGTACCACCCCTTCTCATCACAAATCCACTGAGGTATTGTGACATAATACTCACCGGTTACTGGATCGATCTCTACCGTCGTAAAATTTTCCTGCGGATTTTTTTGCATTTCTTTGAACTCTACCATTGATTTTATATATGAAAAAAATTTTTTATGAGAGTGATATTTAGAAGTCGATTTGGGTCGTTTATAGCTTAGGGAAGTTAGGGGTTTTTATATACGGGGGGCATCACGGCGGGCAACACATAAGGGGGCATAATACCCCCTAACTGCTGTATCACGAACGAATGCCTAAAGTGATAACTTCCTGCGAATATCTCTCTCTACTTGATTCAATGCATGACGACAGGAAGGTGTAGATGCCGTGTGAATCTTGACTCCAGTGCGATGCCTCCAGACTAAATGTTTGTTTGATCGATATAACTCAAACTCATAAGATTGCATGAGTTTGGTGAGTGCCTTCTGGTGTTTCATGATGCAGTCTGAAAACGATTGTTGTTGAAGTTGGCATAACTGAAGAGACGACGATTCACCAACTTATAAGTACCGAACTCATTGGAGTAAACATAACCTTCGGCATCGATTCGATCGTATCCAATGTATGCTTCGGGACCAAGATTACGGCAGAGATAGAGTGCATCATCTTTGATAGATTTCACGAGTGCCCATAACCCAAGCAGAAGAGGATCGCAGTCAAAATCATCATTCACGACGGGACGATTCTCACGGATACATGCATTCAGTTGCTGCTTAATCTTCTTTGCTTTCTTATCATCCACAAAGGTCACAGTCTGTGCCATTTGCTTAGCGAATGCGACCACATCTTTCAGGTCATAAAACATATCCTGATTGTGGATGATGTATGCTTCCGGTTTCACAAACTTACAATAGATTGTGTCGGTGATAGTAAACTTCATCGGGTGTGCAACTGCATCACGAAGGTCAGAAGTTGCGGTGTAGTAAGTATGCGGAGCAACGATGATATTTTGGTCGATTACTGTTGGAAACTTGTAGGTGATTGTGTTGGGAGTATATTCGTCAGATCCACCGAAACCGATAAAATCCCCTTGGAAAATGCCATCTGTATGAGGCAACCAATCAAGACAATCGTGCAGAATTTTTGCAACGTTGCCGACATGGTTTTGATCGATTTCTTCATGAGAATGATTGATCTTGATTTTAACTTTGTTGAAGACAGATTTGGTGCCAACGAAGAACTTTCCGTTGGCAGGATTAGTCCCCCAAACTATAGCGGGAGCACCATCAATCTTCACGGATAAGTGACCCTCAGAGAGGAGAGAATCAAGGCACGAAAGGTCACCCGTGAGGATGGTATCTTCGGGGTGTTCGATGTGTTTGTTCTGAGTCATAATGAAGAAGAAAGGTGAAGTCAAAAGGGAGGGAATAGTCCCTCCGTTGTAACATCAGGCAAGAAGAAGATCGTTGGAGAGAGTACCCAGTTTCATAGAGTTACGGAACTCAGTGATAAAGAACTCAGTGCCATTGTATAAACGAATGAACCAATCAAAGTTCTTCTGGAAAACATACTCACCAGAGATTGCGTGTTCTGAAAGAATAGCATTCAGACGGGACTTAGTGGTCACAGACTGATAACCACCATCCCACAAACGAACTCCGAAATCACCAACCTCTGCAATCTTGTTACCGTGAAGGTATACAGTAGAGGTCTCAGTTTCGGGGTCAAAAGTAACAGCAGTGTTTGCCGATTGCCAGTTGATGCCGTTAGTGATAGCATCGTTCATCTGCCGTTCGATCTTACGCATTGAGAGACTTGAGAGAGGGTTTGAAGGGTGTGGGGGGTGCTGTCCCCTCCACTTCTCTAAGATACACGGAAACGGGGTCCCGTGCCGGTTTAGTGGACACCTTGCCGACTGTCACATGCCGTTCAGGAAATCTGCCAGTGCTTCGCGATAATCATTCTCAGTCTCAAAGGTCCGACCGTGAATAGTCTTCGGAAACTCTCCCAACTTAGCAGGTTTGGTGCATTCTGCCACGGTGTAACCTTTGGATTCGATGTAATCGGTGTAAACGTTTTGCATCAGGTAGTTGTCAGTTTGAAGTGCGAAAGTGCAGGGGTCAGTGTACATCAGGCAACTAGAAAGTTTTCGTTAGCAACAACTTCCCATGCTTTGTAGAACATATCCCAGGCAGCATCATCAGCAACGAAAGAGTGAATATCTGCCTGCTCACAGATGTAATCGTAGCACATATCTACATCAGGATTCATTTCATAAAAGAACCCAGACATGCTGTTGATTGCATCAACAAAAGCAGGATCTTCGATGAGGGATTGAAACTTGTTCTTCATGGTGTGTTCCTTTGACCCTTCTACAATACACGGAAACGGATCCCGTGCCCATTTTGTGTGCCACCTTGCCAACTGGTCGGGCAGCCGACCAGTTTGTATCACTCAGTGCTTTAAACTTTCCAGAGTTTCCTCATCATAAAGGTCCAACACTTCCTCACGAATCTCTTCCTCTGTACAATCTTTGTATGCATCCATTAACAAATCATATGCTAATTGACAGAGAGTGTCCATATCCATTCCGTCAATAATCATCTCACAATAGTTGGATTTGAGATTGTTGAGGTCTTCGGTGTTCATGAGGTGGTTCATCATCAGTAATCGTAGTTGGAGTTGATGTAAGATTCTACATTAAACTTCTCTTCTTTCTCCCATTCTTCTTTATACTCAATGACATCGAAGATTTCACCGGGTGCATCAGCAATCTCAGACCAGAGTTCATCAAACATGGGGAAGTTTCTCAACTGTTGATACAATACACGATTTCGGTGCCCTGTGGGGGTTTAGTGGACACCTTGCCGACTGTCACAAGGGGGCGGCCGAACGGGAGTATAAAGAACTCACGGGGAGTTTGTGTCAGTTTGCGGGAAAGTTTTTGCAGACAGCATCACAAAGTAACTTAATCATTTCATCGGCAAGTTCTTCATTTCCTTGCCCATATTGTGCCGATACAATACAATCAATGTCCTCCATAAGTTGTTCACGAGCAGTCAGCATTTCGAGTTGATTGTTCATTTCCATTTGGGGGCAAAAAACCAGAGAATGATTAAAGAACCAAGAATGACAGTTGTCATCAGTAACGGGAGTCGTTCATGTAGTTTGCATAAACCTCCGAAACTTCCTCCCAGTGGTAGTCTTTCAGGTCACCACATTGTGCTTCCATGAAGTCATAAACCATGCACCAATCGGCATCCATTTCTTCACAGAACTGGGGCAAAGATTGCAGAGCAGAGTAGAACAAATCAGATCCTTTTTTGACCATGAGACTACAATACACGATTTTGGGGGGAACTCAACCCCTCTTGTGCCACTAGTCAGACTGGCACAACGACACCAGCAATAATCATAATCTTGCGGACATCTTTGTAGAATGCCTTACACTCAGGCACGAACACGGTATTAATCCATGCCCAGAAAGTCTTAGCACCTTCGATGACACGAAGCACGAAAAGTTGGGTGCGCTCGGTCATGTTATGCTCTTGCCACTTCTCTGCCACGATGATAGCAACTGCTGCCACGAATGCACAGAAGATCTCTACACCATCCATAAAAGTGTTGAGGTGTTTCTTATAATCAATCTCCATCATCATCTCCACGAAAGCATCAGCGGGAGGGAAGGATTTGGTCAGTTCCATGATAATTTTGAGAAAGAACTTGTGGTGGGTTGATGTAGCGTTTCCCGACCACATTTCTAGAATACACCATCACAAACTCTCATGGGGAGAATAGTGGACAGTTCCCAGATTGGCACACTATTCTCAATAACGAAGGTCTTATTGAGAATCAAATATTATACGTGTGCCAATCTGGGAACTGGTAGTTTAAAAGATATCTGCCAGTTCTTTGATGCTAACATGAACTTTCTCATCACCTTGAAGATCTAGTACTTCTCGCCAGTCTAGATCATCAAACTCTAGATCATCGTAACATTCGATGTCTAGTGTTACACTTACAATTCGTTTACGTGCGTACATGAGAATCTCGTGCGATGTGTGTATATTATACCATATATGATGATACGTGCACATCTCGTAGTGTACACATATCTCGTATATGATTATGCATAATGACGATATGCTAGGTCATTATAATCACATGAATCTCGTGCATACTCATCATCAATCTCGTATGCATCTTGAATATGTGTATACGTATCTCGCATGATATGCTCACACATCTCGTCGAGATCGTATGAATAAGACTCGTTGTTATACTCGTATGCAAACTCGTAGTCGGTTTCGTACATGGTTCTCGTAGAGATTGATGTTACCTTGTTATTATACTGATATCTCGTCTAGAAGTCAAGTGCCCCTCGTCGAGATTCATAAGTTGTCATAATAATATATATGTACTTCGATTATTTTATGTGTGGGTTCTCAGATTTTTGTGCGGGGGTGCTTGACAAAATGCTCCGAGTGTGATAGCGTGCGGACTAAACTTGCATAAGGTAGGAGGGTTTATGAGACATAAGATGAAAGGTTTATGAGACATAAGATGAAAGGTTTATGAGACATAAGATGGAAGATTACTCACAAGAACCAGAGACCTTTATGACGGGTTTATTCATACTATTCTCAATAAGATATTGCAAATGAGAATCAATAAACAAATAAAAGAAACATATTTATAAACCTATTTAAAACCTATTTTTAATCACTTTTTAACATAAAACAGTATAATACTATACCATTTACTAAATTCTACCCCACTTACCGACAGGACACTCAGAGACACCAAACTTGACCTTAGTACCCATATGACAACCACACTCTCTACAACGATTCTGTCTTACACTATAATACTCACACTTCTTACATACATCTAACCTTTCTCTCTGTTGTTCTTCGGATACTATGAGTTTAGTTTCATTAGAGGGTGAGATATCAATAACATTCTTTACCACTTCAAATGTAAACTTTGCAAGATTCTTTCCTTGTTCATTAATAGATGGAAATTGTTCTTCTTTCATCAATCATATCCTCCCAGATAGAACCATCCTGTGATTATATACTTATTCCCTTCTAATACCATTCCCCCTCTATGTGTATGTGTATAACCCGCTGGCCATAACAATAACTTTCCCTTCTCTGGTTGTTCTCTCCTTTTATAATACAAGAACTCTGTTTCTCCTCCTTTAAAATCATCATTCAAATAGACCATCCATACAATCACTCTTCTACA
>Ga0255766_10001486_pt1 | contig 21396 bp, 6 predicted proteins | sample 071ome_23_FD_179966 | JGI IMG/M metagenome (GOLD analysis project Ga0255766, IMG submission 179966) | Coastal salt marsh microbial communities from the Groves Creek Marsh, Skidaway Island, Georgia - 071403BT metaG (version 2) | ecosystem: Environmental > Aquatic > Marine > Intertidal zone > Salt... | reverse complement strand
TTTACATACCCAACCAAGACACAATAAACAAAGCACTGGGATTATAAACCATGGCAGATGGATTAAGTGCGGCTCAACAAAAGAGACTCAACCCAAACACAGAAATACGTCCTGACGGGGCAAAAATCGCACGTAGTAACGGTGAAGATGTAGTTATACCTCCACAATTTGTACAACAGATACAAACAGGATTAGGCACATCTGCTACAATTACAGGATTAACAAATCAGTTTCACAGTGACTTGAACAAAATAGAAGAGACTTCAGAATCTATATCTAAGTCTACTATAGACCCAGGCGCAGAGCCAGCAACAGAAAATTCTAACACTACAGTAGATCCTGAAAACACCGTTAGACCCAATCCTTTGAACAAGTTTATGAATTATACCTATAACATTAGATTTGGTATAATGACCCCTGCTATGTTAAACGAGTTTAATGAAGGCAACTATGCCGCATTAAATCAAAACATACTAATGGGATCAGGAGGACTAGATTCTAGCCAACGAGCAAAATATTTTGATGCTGATTTTTATATAGACAACTTATCAATTAACACATTAATAGGTTTGAATCAAAACACCGGCGGCGCAAATGCCACAGAATTATCATTCACAATCACTGAGCCATCGGGTATAAGTTTTTTTAATAGACTACTGGCACTTTGTGATTCTTTAAAGGTTCCAAGTTACTTGGATGTACCTTATTTTTTAAATATTCAATTCTTTGGTTATGACAATATAGAAGACCAACACGAACAAGTTGCATTTGATATACCTTATATCATTCCTATTAAAATGACAGAAGTAACAAATAGTGTTACGTCCAGCGGTGGCGAGTATAATGTTACTGCTGTATCATTCGCTGATTCTGCTTTGTTTTCAAATGAGATCAGTTTGCATAAAATGTTTAAAAGCAGAGCAAAAACTGTTGGCGAGTTTTTTGATCAACTTGAGGTAGCCTATAACAAACACTATGAAGACGCATTACAAGAACAACAACAAAGTAATGCAGATTTGCCTTTTAACGAAGATTTTTATCACACAATAAAATTTGAGATACCTGATGAAATTAGAAATTCCAGTTTACGATTTAAACAGGAAGTTAAGACAATTGAAACAGCACCTTGCTCACCGCCAGGCTCACCGTTCCCAGGAATACAAGCGGCGGTTGTTTCACATAACAGTAAATCTCCTTGCTTTGTAGACGAGTATTTGATAACAAAGGAAAAAGGATCCAATATTATTAATATAATTAACGATGTTATCATACAAAAAAGTAATTATATTAAGGGTCAAAAAATTGATCCGGAAGAAATAAAAAACATTAATAAGGAACCTGATCCGGAAATACGAGACAAAAGACTAGCAGAATTTGCGCAAAAAAATAAAAAGCCATTGAAGTGGTTCCGTATTAAAACAAAAAAGAAAATTAAACAGTACAATACTACAATGCAACAGTATGCTAGGGACAATACAATTATTGTAGAAACTTACGAAGTGAATAACACTACTGTTCCTAGTTATCCAGGTTGGGGTGAAACTAAACCACTTAAAGAATACAATTATATCTATACCGGACAAAACGATGTAGTATTAAGTTTTGACATACAGTTTAATGCACTTTTTTATCAGTCTATGCTCCCTAATCCAAATCAAATGAGAGAAGCATCGGGAGATACTGATAAGACAGGAGAAGGCAAAACAAAGTCAGATCTAACTAATGCACAAGACGCAGAACAAAGTTCAGGAAGCATTCAGCCTGCTGTGACTGATTCTGTTGGCGCAAGCACCGCGGATCTCAGAGGAGTAGATCCAGGGGACTACGAGCAAGTCGCTGACAGTATATTAAAACAAAATTTATATGCAAATGCCCGAGGAGACATGATAAGTGTTAATTTACAAATCATAGGCGACCCTGAATACATACTGGGATACAATGATAATGATTTCTCTGATGACGAGACAGCTGAAAATGTAAGTCTATTGCGTCTCGCTAAAGAAATTAATGCTTATATAAATTACAAAACTCCGCAAGACTATGATGAAGAAACAGGTATGTTGGTACAGTCTGACGATCCTGCGTTTTTCGATAATGCTATCAGCGGAGTTTACAAAGTGGTACAAGTTACTAACAATTTTAGCGGTGGGCAGTTTACACAAGACATAGAAGCATTGAGACTGTTTAATCAACCTGGCAAGTATACGAAGAAAGCCAACAAGACAGAGCAAAGTGGTAGTGCAACTGATAATGTTACTGGTGCAGGCGGTGCAGATCAACTAGGAACTGACAACACACTACAAGCAATTAGAAGTGGGGCAGGACCGAGCCAAGGTGCTGTAGCAAAATCATTAGCTGATGCCGCAGTGATAGATGGTTCGTTGTCAACAAATATACAGAACCAAGTCACTCAACTTGGTGCGGTGATTAATACCGATAACCCAACAAGTTTTAACCCGTCGGCTAGTATAGCACAGAGCAATGGCTCTAGTGTATTTGCTGGATTAGCGGCTAGTAATAACGCAAAACCAGCAACAGTTACTACAACGCCTCAACAAACATCATTAACAGAAGCACAAAAACGTGCAATTCAAACAGGAAGTTTCAAGACAGGATTTAATCAATAATGGCAGTCAATAACATACAAAAATTTGCTAAACTTAAAAATTTAGATACAGTACAAACAGGAGACTTACTAAATCCTGGTCCTTATGTTGGAGTAGTTAAAAACAATGTAGACTACAATAGGATGGGAAGACTGGAAGTTTATGTTCCTTTACTAGGTTCTAGTGATCCCGCAGATCCAGATGGTTGGATAACATGTCAATACCTAAGTCCGTTTATGGGATTTACAAACATGGATCAACCTTCAGATCAAGAAGTATATGATGCTGTCCAGCAAAGTTACGGACTTTGGATGGTGCCGCCTGATGTTGGCATTAGAGTACTAGTTATATTTGCTGATTTAGATCCCAATAAAGCATTTTGGATTGGATGCGTACCTGAACCTTTAAAACATCACATGGTGCCTGCTATTGGCGCACGTAATTATAGTGATGGGACAGGCACACCGATCGACTTTAGCATGGCAGAGGAAAATGTAACTCTTCCGGCATTACAAGAATCTTTAGAACAACATTTTACCAATGGCGGCGGAATCTCAGACGTAAGATTTCCTACCAGCGAGATACAGTTTAAAACTGTTAACGATATCAAAGACTTTTATGCAAAACCTAGACCAGTGCATGAAGATATCTTTAAACAACTTTGTCTACAAGGTACACAATTAGATATAGTTAGAGGCCCTATTACTTCTAGCAGTCAACGTGAAACACCTAGTCAAGTATTTGGTCTTAATACTCCTGGTAGACCACGTAAAGATATTGCAACAGATGTTAATTTAGTTAATAAAATTAAAAACGGAACTATTGAGGCCGACGAAGTCAGTGACTATAGTAGACCTGGTAAAACTTCTAGACGTGGCGGACATAGCATAGTATTAGACGACGGTAATATTATTGGTGAAAGTAATTTGATGCGTTTCCGCACAGCACGTGGTCATCAAATACTAATGCACGATACAGAAGAAATTATCTATATTCAGCATGCTAACGGCATGAGCTGGGTAGAGATGGATGCATCAGGTCAAGTTACAGTTTATGCCAGTAATAGTGTTAGTGTTCGTAGCGGACAAGACATTAACTTACATGCAGATAGGGATATTAATTTAAACGCAGGCAATGACATCAAGATGCGCAGTAAGAAAAAGATCAAAACAGAAACAGATCAGATGTACATTAAAACGTTTAAGGAAACAAATTGGGAAACTAAGAAAGATTTAACTGTGTTAGTAGGAGGAAGTATTGCTATCAACAGTGGTGAGAGTGGCGGCTGGAACTGTGGCGGTGATACAAATATCACAGCGGCAACAATTAACTTAAACAGCGGCCCTGGACCTCAAAGTCCCAAAGTTGAAGACATTCCTAAGTTTGAATACACAGATGTTAAAGCAGAGGATAGTATTGTTTGGAAAGAAACAACAGACGAAAAGGATGAAATAGAAAGTATCAATCCTATTATTCCAACACACGAGCCTTATCCTCGTAGAGTTAAACCAAAAACTGTAGAACAAATTGCAGAATTTTATAGGAAACTATTGTAATGGATATAAGCAAACTGTTTAGCGATTTACAGTCGCAAGTTGGTGGCAATCAGGATAAGATTAAAACAGCTCTTTCCAGTGCTAACGTGCCACAGGATGCATTCAAAGACTTGAGTAAACAGTTTCCTGGACAAGTAAAAGGGTTAGGGTCTACATTTAGCAGTGCGTTCCCACAGCAGTCTGGTGCAATTGGTTCGCAGTTAACTTCTACCTTGCAATCAGCAAATATACAAGAAGTGTTTAGTAGTAGAAGTGGCGAACTAAATGCGTTCTTAGGACAAGGTGGCGCAGACAAGATAAGCGGCATCTTTGACAATGTGCAAGGAATGGATATACAAGGTAAGTTTGATCTTGCAAATGAAAAGTTTGCAGACATCAACTTTGGAGAAAAACTAGGTGACGTTAACACTAAGTTTGAAGCAGGTATGGCAGAACTTAGTACAAAACTTAGTTCAGGCGAAGTTCAAGCCGCACAAAAGAAAGCATTTGAAAAGTTTAAAGATATCGATGTTGAAAAGATGTGGACAGAGGCTCAAGAAAAAGTTGAAGCCATTTCTACACAAATTAACATACAAGATAAACTTAGTGGGATGTTCCAGGAACTTCCTGAGTTGCTAGAACAAGCAGATGACAAATTAACAGGACTGTTAGAAGGCGGTATTGATATACCATTTGAAGAAATGGCAACTAAAGCTCAAATGAACATAGACAAGTTAGCAAAAGATGGATCATTGTCGGAGTTAGGCAATATGAGCAAACTGCAAATGGACGGTATGATGACGCAAATGGGTAAGTTTAATACCGGATTTGGTCCAGATAGATTCAGTGAAATGTTTGGCGATGGTATCGGTAAGTTTAACATGAATCCTCAAATGTTAGAGGATGCAGGATTTTTACAAAAAGGACTGGCTGATAAGTTTGCTAGTGGTGCATTAACCAGCGGAGATATTTTTAATAATCCTGCAAGTTGGGTAGGTGGCGGCAAAGGCCCTGCTAACTTACAAAGTTTTTTAGGCAATCCCTTAGCACAACATCAAGGATTTATGGCAGGCATGACAAAACAATTTAGCACAATGACAAAATCAGGCGCTTTACTCCCTGGAGACAGCGCAGAAGCACAAGGCGGAATGTTGGCAATATCTAGCAAACTTGGACCTACAGTGGCAAAAGCATGGAGACAAGATAACATTGCAAACATAGCAAGTTCGGTTAGATCATCTGTGCCTAACTTAGAAGCACAAGCAGATAGACTATTTCAAAACGGTAGATTTGGAATAAGCGTATTAGGAGCGAAAAAATGACAATATACAGAGGATTTAGTACATTAATTAATCAGCGTAAAACTAGATTAGCAGACTATGAACTTGCTAAACAAGACTTAATTAATCACTTCCATATCCGTAAAGGTGAGAAGTTACACAATCCTAACTTTGGTAGCAATTTATGGAGTGTTGTATTTGACCCATTAACTGCTACAAGTAAGCAGGCTATTATAGATGACGTAAAGGCCGTTGTAAGTTATGATCCTAGGATTAATGTTACCGACGTCACTATAGTTGAATATGATCAAGGCATACAAATAGAGCTTGACTTAGAATATGTTAATTCAGATTTTACAGATCAAATTAAACTGCAATTTGACCAAGCAGATCAGAGCTTGACAGCAATATAATAGCAGTTTTTAACGGCAATAAATACTAAAAGGTACACTTAATATGGCGATTAATGAACGACAAGTAGGGCTTTTAGCCGCAGAAGACTGGCAAAAAGTTTATCAAAGTTTTAGGGAAGCAGACTTCCAGAGCTATGACTTTGCGACTTTACGCAAGTCTATGATTGATTATCTGCAACTTTACTATCCTGAGGACTTCAACGACTTTGTTGAGAGTTCAGAGTACATTGCCCTAATAGATTTAATCGCATTCATGGGACAGAGTCTAGCATTTAGAGCAGACTTAAACACCCGTGAAAACTTTATTGATACAGCAGAACGCAGAGAAAGTATTCTACGTCTAGCAAGACTAGTTAGTTATACTCCTAAGCGTAGTATTCCTGCTTCGGGCTTTTTAAAGTTTAATTCGATAGGAACTACAGAATCAGTAAATGACAGTAACGGTAAAAACATTAGTAATACTGTTATTAATTGGAACGACACAAGTAATCCAGACTGGCAAGAGCAGTGGAATACTATTTTAAACTTAGCAATGATATCGGGACAAAAGGTAGGTAAGCCTGGTAACAGTCAGACACTTAATAGTGTTAAACATGACGAGTACGCATTTAGAATTGATAACACAAGTTTACCGGTATTTCCTTTTAGTAAAACAGTTGATAATGTAAACACTAACTTTGAATTAGTTAGTCCTACAACACTTAATCAACAATATGTTTACGAAGAAAACGTTGGTCCAGATGGCACATTCCAAATTTTATACAAGAATGATAACTTAGGTAACGGCAGTAACAACACAGGTTACTTCTTTTACTTCAAGCAAGGTTCTATGGGAACTATTGACTTAAACTTCGATGAAAGTTTAGTTAACAGAGTAACAAATATTAATATCTCAAATATTAACAATAACGATCTGTGGTTGTACAGTTTAGATGATGATGGTAATTTACAGGACTTGTGGAATCAAGTTCCTAGTGTCGCTAACGCAAACATCATTTATAATAGTGACACTTCGGCAAGCCGTAAAGCATACCAAGTAACTACTAGATTAAACGATCAGATTAACTTAGTGTTTGGTGACGGCGCCTTTTCAGAAATACCTCAAGGCAGATTTAGATTGTTCTATCGTATCTCAAACGGTTTGACATATCAGATCACACCAAACGAATTACAAGAAGTAACCTTTAGTGTAAACTACGTCAGTAAGCGTGGAAGACAGGAAACACTTACTATTGTTGCAAGTTTAGAGTACACAGTTACTAATGCAACTGCAAGAGAAAGTGCCGACGACATTAGACTTAAGGCACCACAACAGTATTATACACAAAACAGAATGATTAACGGTGAAGATTATAATATCTTCCCATTTACTGCATTTAGCGACTTGGTTAAGTCTAAAGCAGTTAATAGAACAGCAAGTGGTATCAGCAGATTCTTAGATGTAGCTGACACAACAGGAAAATATTCTAGTACAAATGTATTTTGCCAAGATGGTATGTTGTATCGCAGAGATAATAATAAAACATTTACGTTTGACTTTGTAACCAATGCAGACATATTAAATGCTATTAACAATCAAGTTAATCCTGCACTAGCAGAGCGTGAAACATTACATTTTTACTATGACAACTTCAACAGATATACTTTCCCTAACTTAGATTGGAATCAAAGTACATCAACAACTAATACTGCTACAGGATATTTTACAAACGCTACAACAGATGATCCACAGAACATTGGTAGTTTTGTAAACGATAACAGAAAGTATCTAACTGTAAACAGTTTAGTTAAATTTACTGCTCCAAGCGGCAAATACTTTAGTGTTGGCAACTTACTAAAAACTGGTACACCGAGTTTACCAGGAGATCGTACAGTTATATGGGCTACTATTACTAGTGTTGTTACAGACGGTACTAACGGTGGACTAGGTAATTTAGAAAATGGAAACGGACCAGTAACATTAAATGAACTAGTCCCAACCGACGCTGTTATGAGTCAGGTCATTCCTACATATAATAATCAACCAAGTGCAACTATTCAAAACTCAATAATAGAATTAATTAAAGTCTACGATGAGTTTGGTTTGGGGTATGACCAAGACACACGTACTTGGTATATTATTGCTGACGCAGATTTAGATTTAACTAGCGACTTTAGTTTAACATACGCACAAGATACAACCAGTGCAAGTTTAGATGCTAGTTGGTTGATGCATTTTAAGGCTACTAACCAAGTATACACAGCAACATATAGAAACTTAGAATACATTTATGAGTCAGAAGGAGAAACAAACTTCTACCTAGACGAAGCCGCCAAAATATATGATGCGTCAGTCAACAGCGTTGTAAAAGACAATATTAAAGTATTAAGAATCAACAGCGAGCCCGACAGCAGTGATGCGCTGACTACAGATGTTAATTTGCAGGTTTATAAAAACGTAGTTGAGAGTGATGGTTATGCTAATACAAAAAGACTACGTATTAGTTTTACTGACAGCGACGATGACGGGATCGCAGACGATCCAGACTTCTTTGAAACACTAGTCGCACCAGATACAAACCCTAACGATAAGAGAGTTTACTTTAAAACGTCAACGGATCAGTATAGTTTTAGTGATATTGAGCCATTAACTGCTAATACCGTAAATTACGATTTCGCTGACTTAGACGAAATTGAAGCAAACAAAAATGACTATCCTGATGAACAGATATTCTTTACTACAACTTCATTGAAGTTTTATCAACTTAATGTAGTTAGTGATGTTAAAGTTATAAGTTTACTGTCTGGTTATAGTTATTACACTGGAAGACAGAGCTTATACTTCCAGTACAGACACAACGCACCTGGATACAAGCGTATCGATCCTAGCCCAAGCAATATTATTGACTTGTACTTGCTAACAAACGATTATAACGACGACTACAGATTATGGGCACAAGACACAACAGGTAAGTTGACAGAACCAACAAGACCTACAGCAGAAAGTTTAAGATTAAACTATGCTAGTTTAGAAAACTACAAGAGTGTGTCTGACACTATTATTTTTAATAGTGCAAAATACAAGCCATTATTTGGTATTAAAGCAGATGCAGGATTAAGAGCTACATTTAAGGTAGTTAAGAATCCAAACGTTAATATTTCAGACAGCGAAGTAAGAGTACGTGTTGTAGAAGCATTAACAGAATATTTTGAGTTAGCTAACTGGGACTTTGGTGAAACATTTTACTTCAGCGAACTAAGTGCATACTTACACGCAGAGCTAGTTCCTTATGTTGCAAGTATTGTTATTGTTCCAGACAACGCAAATTATGGAAACTTACAACAAATTACATGTAACGCAGATGAAATTTTTATTAGTGTAGCGACAGTAGATCAGGTAGCAGTAGTACCAAGTTTAACAGCATCAAACTTAAAGTTAGGGTAATAAATGGCAGTTAGAACATTAGACTTTTTACCAGCAGTATTTAGGACACCAACGAATCAAAAGTTCCTAAATGCGACTCTTGAACAAGCAACAACAGAAGTTGATCTAAAAAGATTAAACGGATTTGTTGGACGTAAGTTCACACCTACCTTTAAATCATCAGACAACTATATAACAGAAGAGACTGCTGACAGAACAAACTATCAGCTCGAGCCTAGTGCAGTTGTTAAAGATGATGCTGGTACTGTAACCTTTGTTAACAACTATAATGACCTTATTGATTCCATTCAATACCATGGTGGTTTAATTAATAATCACGATAGACTGTTTAGTTCCGATGCTTATACATTTACAGGCGAGATTGACTTAGACAAGTTTGTCAACTTTGCTCAGTACTATTGGCTACCAACCGGACCAGATGCTGTTGATATTAGAACACAAACAGTTGCCACACAAGAAGATTATAGAGTAACTAGAAATTCACAAGTAAGCGAGTATGCATTTGCGGCATCGGGCGATGTGGGAATTGGATTAGAAAGTAATCCAACAATTTATGTATCACGTGGCGGAAGTTACACATTTAGAGTAGGACAGTCAGGTAATCCTTTTTGGATACAAACAGAAATTGGTACTACAGGTTTTAGATTAAACCAAGCAAATATTTCTAGTAGAGAAGTATTAGGCGTAGTTAATAACGGTGACGACGATGGCGTTATTACATTTAATGTCCCTCAAAAAACTGCACAAGACTTTTACATTAATATGCCTAAGGTTGACAATGTTGACTTGGCTTCAACTCTACAATACAAAGAGTTAAACAATCAGTTGTTGTCTACTGTGTTAGATAAGTTTGGTGGTATCGATGGTCAGCGTAACCTAGCAGACAAAACAGTTATATTTTTAGATATAGAAAGTGGTGGCTGGGAAACAGGTGGTGTGTTTGATAAAGACGGTGCACCTTATGACAGTGGCATTTACGACGAAGGGTATGAGCCAACTGACGATGAGAAGTATGGAATATGGAGAGTGTTCTTAGAAGGCAATCCTGAAGACCCTATTGTAACATTCAGACCATTAACAGAGATACCAACTAATCAAAAAGTACTAGTAAGAGAAGGTACTGCAAATGGTAATAAAGAGTTTTATAAATCGACCTCGGGTTTCTTAGAAGAGATCCCTGTTATTACTGCTATATTAGATACACTAGTTTACCAAGACGGTACTGATGGCGAACGTTATGGTACTATCAAAATTGTTGAACCTCAGGCAATATCTAACATTGATGTTGAAACAGATATTTTAGGAAAAGTAAATTATACATCACCTGAGAATGTTGTGTTTACCAATGGACTTAAAGTTAAGTTCGATGAAGGTGTTACACCTGCTGAATACGCAGGTAACAGTTATTATGTTGAGGGCGTTGGAACAGCGATTACTCTCACTGACGTAACAACTTTAGTTACTCCAGAGTCTTATATTGTTGACGAATCAATTGGTTTTGACATAGATTTATATGACACACAAGGATATGAGTCTAGCGCCAATGCACCTACAACACAAGACTACATTATATGTAAAAGAGACTGTATAGATGGCAATGCTTGGTCACGTGGCAACAGATGGTTCCATATAGATGTTATTAATGCCACTGCTGAGTACAATAACTTTACTCCGGTCATTGACCAAACTAGACGTGGCAAGCGTCCAATTATCGAGTTCAATAGTAACTTACAGTTGTTTAACTTTGGACGTCGTGCTAAAAAGCCTGTTGATATTATCGACACAGATACGTTAGATGCATTTACTAATGTAGAAGGATTTGCAAATTATACTGCTGACGGAGTTGTATTAGCAAACGGACACAGAATTATTTTTGCCGCAGACACAGACGACGATGTTAGAAATAAAATTTATGAAGTAACACTAGTTGATCCACAGAATGATGGCACACAGCAAGTACATCTAACTTTAGCAGACGATGGTGAAGTTGTAACAAATGAAACGGTGGTTGTAAAACTTGGTGCTAAAGGTGTAGGTAAACAATATTGGTACAACGGTACAACATGGATACAAGGACAACAAAAGACAGGATTTAATCAGGCTTGTAAATTTGATATATTTGATACCAACGGAAACAGTTTTTCTAATTCTAGTACATATCCTGGGACACAATTTGCAGGAACAAAAATATTCTCTTATAAAGAAGGTACAGGTATACCGGATACTATTTTAGACTTTCCATTAAGTTATAGAACTTTTGAAAGTGTTGGAGATATACTGTTTGATAACAACTATCAAATTGATACATTTGCAACAACCGCTAGTTTAACAAATAAAGTATCAAAAGGCTTCCTGCATGTCAATTCAGATATTAGTAACTACTCACTTGCTAATACATGGAGGAAAACAAGCACTGATACTAGACAGTTCCAAGTTTACAGTTATCCTTACAAAGGAAGTAACTTATTTCTTTATCCTGCAACAGAACTTGATAATATTGGAAGAAGAACATTAAAAGTTTTTGTAGGTAGTAAATTATTAAATGCAGATGAATATACTAAAGTTACTGCTAATAACAAACAGTATATACAAATTGATCTAAATGTTGAATTATCTAACAAAACTATAACAATATTGACGTTGGCCAACGATGTGTTAGAGAACACATATTATAAGATTCCTATTAACTTAGATAATAACAGTTTAAATCAAGAGTTCAACACAGTTACACTAGGACAACTTAGAAATCACTTCCAAGTTGAGTTTGAAAATTCTATCGGAACAACAGGAGCGTTTCCAGGCAGTAATAACTCTAGAGACATACAAGTTAATAAGAGCGAAGGTAATATTGTACAACACGCTAGTGGCATTCCTTATGCAATGTTGTTTACAGGCGATAAGTTGGCGAACTTCTTTGACGGTTTGGAATTATCGGCTAGAGAATACACTAACTTTAAAAACAAGTTTGTGCAAACCGCATATACATTAGAAGGTATAGAATTTCTGTCAACAGATGCTGCCGTTGATGCGATACTAACAAGCATTAATGAAGCCAAGACTGATTCTTTCCCTTGGTACTATAGCGACATGATCCCTGTTGGCAGTGACTATGTAGAGAACACGTATACTTGGGCTAGAGGTAATAGCAAGAGTTATAGACTTACATCAGTAGTTGATATGAATACACCGGGAGAACGTAGTGTACTAGTATTCAACAATACAACACAGTTGCTAAGATACAGAGATTATGATTTTAGTAGTGATGGGTTATTTGTAGAATTAACAACTTCGTATACTCCTACAGCAGGAGATGTTGTTAAAATTAGAGAGTATAATTCAACTGCTGGTAGTTTTGTTCCAGAAACTCCTAGTAAGATGGGATTGTATCCTAGTTACCAACCTAGATTATTAACAGATACAACATATAGAAAATCTACAACATTTATTATCGGACATGACGGAAGTTATACTCCGACTTGGGGTGATGCTAGAGACGACATCTTATTAGAACTAGAAAAGCGTATCTACAATAACATTAAAGTTAGATACAGTAAAGATAGGCTCGACATACATGATGTTCTGCCTGGTCAGTTTAGAACCACAGAATACACAAGAGCAGAATGTTTACAAATTATTGGTAGTGAGTTTGCTCGTTGGGCTGGTAATAACCAAATTGATTATACACAGCACGACTTTTTCTTAAGCAGTGATCCGTTTACTTATAACTGGAATCAAAGTGCTAGTGCAGTAGACGGCAGTGTGCTACCGGGCTTTTGGCGTGGCGTTTATAGATACTACTACGATACAGATACTCCACACTTAACACCTTGGGAGTGTTTAGGACTAGCAGAAGAACCAAGTTGGTGGGCAGACGCCTACGGTACTGCTCCGTTCTCAGCAGGTAACTTAGTGTTATGGGACGACTTAGAAGCAGGTTATATTAAAGAGCCTGGTAACGAGCGTTACGATGCACGTTATAAGAGACCAGGTGTAACCAAGTACATACCTATTAACGTATACGGTGAACTAAGAGCACCTAACGAGTTCTTAGTAAGATCATTTAACGGTAATTACGTTGAAAACAGTTTTTCTATAGGAGACGAAAGCCCAGCAGAAACAGCATGGATTAAGAGCAGTCATTATCCGTTTGCTGTACAAAAATTATTAGCACTAACCAAGCCGGCAAAGTATTTTGGTATTAATGCTAGAGTTAGCGCATACGACAAGAATACAAGTTTAGACCAGTTTGTATTGTCTACTACGAATTCTAGACTAACCAAAGACGATATTCAAGTTAACGGTTCTTTAGTTAATGGTGTGAGACAGTATACAGCAGGTTATATTAACTGGATTGCTAGTAGAATTAGAGACTTGGGTATAGACCCTGCTGTTACACTAAGAAATAAATTAGATAATTTAGACATTCAATTGTCTTATAAACTAGCAGGCTTTACTGACAAAACATACTTAAAAGTTTTAGCAGAACAGAATTCTCCCGCAAGTACAACTGACAGTGTCTTTATACCAGATATCGACTACGAGTTGTTCTTACATAAGTCTAATCCTTTAAACAGATTAAGTTATAGTGCGGTTGTTGTTGAAAAAACATCATCGGGTTACAAAGTTGAAGGATATGATTTAGATAATCCTTTCTTTAGAGTTGTTCCTAGCAGAAACAACAGTAAGAGAAACATCACACAAATTAATATTTTTGGAACAGAAGTAGAAGTAAACAACGACTTTATACCAGTATTTGAGTCTGTTCCATACGGCAAAACATACAAGTCAAAAGAAGAAGTTATTGATTTCTTAATAAGTTATGGCAGATACTTAACTGCTCAAGGTTTTGTTTATCAAGGTAGAGTAGGAACGCTAGGTGAAACTAAATCTTGGTTAACGAGTGCTAAAGAATTCTTAGCATGGGTAGAGCAAGGTTGGGCAGTAGGAAATCTTATTGTCCTCGCTCCTGCATTTGACATGGTCGAGTTGGTATTAGATAATTCAACTGTTGATAATATCTCTAGTGAATTTAGAGGAAGCAGAGTATTAGATCAAAATTTTAACCGTATCAGTAATAAAGATTTACAAGTAAGTAGAATTGGGAATAGCGTAACAATTAAGTCGCTGGAAAATAAAACAATTGGACTTGTGGTACTAAATGAAATTCAGTACGAACATGTGTTTGTTCCTAACAATACCACAGTGTTTAATGATGTTATCTATCAACCAGAGCTAGGTAACAGACAAGGTCGTATTAAACTTGTTGGATTTAAAACAAATAACTGGGATGGAACACTTACTCCAGGCGGATTTATTTTAAATCAAGACAACATACAAAATTGGAAACCAAGTCAAGATTATAAGAAAGGTAGTTTAGTAAAGTTTAAAACTAGATACTATACTGCACTACAGAACGTCACAGGAACAGTTGCGTTCGACGAAACTAAGTGGCAAGAAGTAGATTACGACACCATAAAGAAAGGTCTATTACCTAACTTTGCTAACACAGCGACAGGTATTGAAAAGTTTTATGACATTGATGACATTAACCTAGAAAGCGATAGAGATCTTTTATCTAAGAGCTTAATTGGCTACAAGAACAGAGACTATTTAAATAATTTAGGACTAGATGATACAAGTCAGATCAAGTTCTATCAAGGTTTCATTCAAGAAAAAGGTACGCTTAATAGTATTAACGCATTAACAAGAGCTACCCTTAATAACTTAACATCCAACTTAGACTTTTATGAGGAATGGGCGTTTAGAACTGGCAGTTATGGCGTATTAGATCGTAACCAAGTTATCGAAGTACAAACAAACGATAACGATTACACAAACACAAAGAGCATTGTAAAGTTATTAACATCTAACGAAACTGCTCCTGTTGATATCTTGAGCGTTCCATTTAGTGATGTTTATAAGAGACCTGCACAGTATGATGCAACACCTTTTATCTACAGAACATACGATACTAACTTAAACAAAGATATTAATAAAGCAGGCTTTGCTAGAAAAGACGACATAGACCACACTATATTTGATATAAAAGAACTAGAACTTGCTAGTGCTAATGTAGAGAAAATGGGTGTAGGGCAAGAAGTGTGGGTTGCTAAGGACTGGAGCGGTAGTTGGAACGTTTACAGAATAATGGCAACAAACACAACTCCTATCAGAGTAACAAATGCTACTAACGGTATCATGAAAGTTAAAACAAACACACCAAGTGGTGTTGTTAAGAATGATGTTGTGTTACTAAAAGACTTTAACTTTAAAGTTGATGCACTATATCGTGTAGATAAGGTATTAACAGAAACAGAATTCCAAGTTAAGACTACAGCACTACGTTTAAGTTTGTTAGTAGATCCTAACACCAATGCTCCTGCAAGTTTAGAAGGCTCTGGTAACTTGTACAAGATGCAGAGTGTACGTTACACATATCCTTCGAGAGCAGCCGCAACTGATCCGTTGAACTACTGGAAAGTTGGCGACAAAGTATTCATCGACGAGCACAACACAGCAGGCGATTGGCAAGTATTACAAAAGTCTGAACCATGGACCAACAATAAGAAAAACACATGGGCAAGTGGCAGTGCTGATGACCTGTACGGTAAGAGCGTAATGCTAGGTCACTCTGCTGAATGGAGCGCAGTCGGCGCACCAGGTGAAGGCACAGGTCGAGTAATTATATCCGATGTTAACAGTTTAAATGACTTTGATTTTGCTGAAGTGTTAAGTGCAGTCATTGGTCAAAGCACTGACATCACAGATGACTTTGGTAGCAGTTTAGCAACAGGACAATTAGGCTTTAGTTACGATGGCTCAACAGCATATAACGATGAGTTCTTAGCAGTAGGTGCTCCTGCAACAAACGGTAGCAGAGGAGCAGTCGTAATCTTTAGAAGAAGAAACGACACGTGGACAACACATCAGTACATTGCTCCTCCTTACAGCGCAAGTGCTGGAGCAGAGTTTGGTAAAGCAATAGCAATGAGCAAAGATGCCCGTTGGTTATATGTTGGTGCTCCAGGCGATAACAGAGTTGAAGCATTTGGTATAGACGTAGCACTAGAAGAAAAGTCTTATACTATTGAAGGTGACGGTAGCACTACTGTGTTTACTTTAGACTTCACACCTAAGTCATTGACAAGTATTACTGTTATTGATAACGCTGATAAGATTTATAGACATACAACAGACTATACACTTAGTGGTGATCAATTAACGTTTACTAGTGCCCCTGCTGATGCAATTCTTATAACAGTTTCTCAACCTTTCTACTACAAGTACGAAGCATCACTTACAGCAAGCGACGGAGACTCTGGTGATCAATTTGGAGCAAGTGTTTGGTCAAGTACAGACGGAACACAGGTTGTTATTGGTGCTCCAAGACATGACAACGCAGGTGACGACAGTGTAGTAGATTCAGGCGCCGCCTACTTATTTGATAGAACAGTAGAAGCATTTGAAGGCGACGGTAGCACAACAGCATTTACAACTCAGCGTACAATGGACGCAGACGTTAACAAAGTTACAGTTAACGGTGTACTACAAGATGTACGTAAAGGCAGTGATGTCTATTACGATTATACAGTATCAGGCACAACACTAACATTTAACACAGCACCAGCATCAAGTGCAATTATTAAGTGTGATACAAACACATTTATACAGATGCAAAAGTTTGCAGAACAAACTGCAAACGAGCGTGGCGTTGGTAATGAATTTGGTAAGAGTGTACTAATTTGTCCTACAGACTGCTCTATATACTTAGGTAATCCAAGTGATGATCCTAGAGAACTACGCAACTCGGGTAGTGTTGATCGTTACGTTAACCAAGGTAGAGTATACGGTACAATTACAAGTACAGCAACAAGTCCTACAGTTACAATAGGACACAGTATTAGAATTAACGACTTTGAAGTTGTGTTTACTGGCACAACAGTAGATAGTGTTAAGACAGACATTAATACGGCAGGTATTGCAGGAGTTACAGCATCGGTAACTGGCGGTGTACTTACTATTTCAAGTTCGAGTACAATACAGTTACAGAAACTTAAGGTTCTTCCAGGATTAGGCACAGGACTTAGCGACTTAGGACTAAGTGTATTTTACTATGCACAAACTATCCTAGCACCTAAGGGTAGAACTAACAGCAACTTTGGTGATACACTAGCAATTAGCGATGATGCGTTAACATTATTTGTTGGTGCTCCTAATTGTACAATGCGTGTTAACATGCAGTTTGATGTTGACGCTACAGACGGTGAACCAGACACAACATTTGATATAGACAGCACTACATTCTTCGACACCAATCCTAAGTCTGGTGCGGCGTATGTGTTTGAATATTTAGACAATCCACTTAATGATGTTACTGATCCTGGTAAGTTTGACTTTATACAAGAACTGGAAGTTAGTAGTGCAACTGACGACATGGCAGAAGAAGATCGTTTCGGTGTTAGCATTAGCATAAGAGGAAATTATGCTATTGTTGGTGCAGAACAAGATGACGAAGAAGGCACAGACGCTGGCGCAGTATATGATTTTGATAGCAGTGGTCTTAAAGGTTGGAAAGTATTAAGACAGAAAACTCCTCAAGTTGAAGTAGACGCTATTAATAAAGCATACTTGTATAATAGAGACACAAAAGAAATATTAACATACTTGGATGTGTATGATCCTGCTAAAGGTAAGATCGTCGGACAAGCGGCACAAGCACTAGATTACATTTCTAGTCAAGATCCTGCACTATACAATTCTAGCGCATGGACATCAGACCATGTAGGCAAGTACTGGTGGGATACTGATCAAGTTAGATACATGGACTATGAGCAAGGCAGTTATTTGTACAAGAGCAATAACTGGGGTGCGTTTTTCCCAGGCTCGACTGTTAAAACTTATGAATGGGTTAAAACAGATGTGTTGCCAAGCGATTATGTAACCGCAGGATACAACGGTGTTCCTAAGTATGCGAACGACATAAACTATGTCGAAGTTACTACTAATGAAATAAACACTGGCACAGAAAAAACTTACTACTACTATTGGGTTGGTGATAGAACAGAGACTGATGGAATGGACAAGCGATTGACTACTAGCCAAGTTGATTTGTTAATAACAGATCCTGTATCTCAAGGCGTACCTCATATAGCAATTATGGAAAACAACTTAATTGGATTGTTTAATTGCCAAAACTACATTAACGACGATTATACTATTTTAGGCGTAAACTACGACACAAGTTTAAATGAAGCAGTTCTGCATAATGAATTCCAACTTGTACAAGAAAGCAAGCAAGACACTGCCTTACCGTCAAACATTGTTAATAAATTATTTGATAGTTTGACTGGTGAAGACGTTTACGGAAATGCTGTACCGCAACCAAACTTGCCTGCAAGCGAACGTTATGGTATAGACATTAGACCAAGACAAACAATGTTTGTTAACAGAAGCAATGCTTTAGAATCATTCTTTACATACATCAACACAGTTATGTCAAAGAATCAAATTGTAGAAACAAGATCATTAACACAGTTATTAGAAAAAGAAACAACTCCTACAAAATCTACGGGTGGCTGGACTGAAAGTGTGAACACTTACGCAGAGTTGAAGTTTATTGATACGGATCTGTACTCAGACGGTTACAGAGTATTAGTACTAGCAGACGAGTTGTTTAATAGCGGCGGATGGTCATTGTACGAATTAGATGTTGTTGATTCTAGCACACGCAACTGGGTACAAGTGGACAAGCAAGCATATGATACAACAAAGTATTGGAAGTACGCAAACTGGTACGCAACTGATTTTGACGGAACAACAATACCTGATTATGTTGTGTCTACTAGAAACGGTTTAGAGGAACTGTCTCTCAATAGCGGAGACATTGTTAAAGTTAGCAACAGAGGAAATGGCTTATTTGAAATACTTCGTGTAAAGGCAGATGGTACACCTGAAGTTGTTGGTTTGGAAGACGGGACCATTGAGTTCTTAAGCACAATATGGACAGAAGCACTATCAGGACTGTGGGACGAGTATAACATATACGCAACAGGAAGTGCTACTGGCGTACTAACAATAGGCGCAAATGTAAACTCTATCTGGGGTGTAGGTCAAGGTGATACAGGATATGGTCAATCAGGACTACTTACTGTTAAAGAAACAGACGTTGATCCTACCGAAGCAGAATGGCAAGCAATGTACGATATCATAACATTAGCCGGAGGTCATCAAGACACTACATTGTTAGAAATGGGTACTACTGATGTTGATCTATTCTTAGATAACATTACTGCTAACATCAACAATATCTATAACAACAGATTAGTTACTAGAGCTACTAACGTAGCAATAAGTAAAAACATTACTTCTACTGGTGCTTGGCAAGAAAGTGCAACACAGGAAATTAGATATACTTGGGCAGATCCAGATGAAGCAAGATACTTCTTTAATGCTGGTGGATTCATTACAGTTGATCCAAGTGTTGTTGATTATACAAGTGACGAAAAAGCACGTAGTTGGGACGCATTGACACAGATGTGTGGTGCTATAAAGATTGGAGCACACTCTACCACAGTGATCGGTGATACTATTACTGCTACTGTTACAGAAACACATACAAGTAGTATAAGTGCTGTAACATCTAACAAAGGTTACTATGATTTAACAAGTACTGAAACATTAATATTCAGTAAAACATTGACAACGCCAGCATCACCATACTTGGATGGCAGTCCTAATAGAGTACAAATTTATGCTAGTACAAATGGCGTAGTTGGAGATAACGCAGACAACGGAACGATAATTACTATTAAGGTAGTATTAGAAGATGCTACAACAGATCCAAGTGATGCAGATCCGTACACAATGGACGGAACAGTTAAAACAGTTTCATCATATTACGAACCTACCTCGTCAAGACTACAAAAGACTTGGTCGGTGCCAGCAGTAACATTGTTTAGTAAGACACACGAATAAAGGGATATAGATGGCGGCATTAAATGCAACAGAGATTAGGAACTTATTAGAAGCACTAAACGAAGATATCCTAATAGACGACTTAAGCATAGAAAATCGAAATGCTTTTTTTGTACTGATTAGACATATACTGTCTGAACAAAAATCTGTTGACTATGCTTTTAAAACTTCCTTGCTGACAGTGTTCCATAAGTTGAGAGAACTAGAACAAAACCCTAACTATCAACTTGATAACCAAACTTACTTACAAGATTACATTAACGAGGTTAAGCCTTATCATAGTAAGATCAGAGAATACGTATTAAACTACACAAAGACTGATAACAATTACACTGGTAACAGTGACTTTGACTTGCCAGCATATTATGACAGTAGCGTTGACAGATATAGAAGTCCGTCAGGCGAACTACAAACAGACCCAGAACGATTATCTACAGATCCTTTGTATATTGATTGGTATAACAATCACAAGTTACAAGTACAAAGTATTTCCATTTACGAAGGCGGCTCAGGCTATACAGAATCTCCTACAGTAACTATTACTGGAGGCGGTGGATCAGGAGCAACTGCTGAATCAAGAGTTGTTAATGGTGTAGTCACAACTATCAATGTTACCAACAAAGGGTCAGGGTACACTACTACGCCTACAGTAACAATAAGTGCGGCTCCAGCAACTGGCACCACTGCTAAAGCATACGCACAACTTGGTAACAATACATTAGTAAGATCCTTTAACACAACAATTAAATTTGACCGTATTACTTACGGACATAATATTAAGAATTGGGCCGCAAGTACAGCGTATACAGAAGACGATTATATTAGATACCAAGGAAAAGCATATCAAGCAACAGCAAGTTTTACATCGGGTGCTAGTTTTAGTTTAACAAACTTAACAGAACTAGGTGGTAGCGAATTTGACAATGCTAACGATAGAATTATGGCATTGTATAATCCAACCGACGGTATGCCAGGTAGAGACCTTAATCAGTTAGTTGACGGTTTAGAATACAAAGGTGTATTAGTACAGGATCTTAATACAACTTATAGCGATGCTAGTAGTATCGAAGCAAGTGCTGATTACTACGATACATTTATTAGCAGTGAATTTACAGACACTAACTTGGGTACTAGACCAGAAGATATTAACGTAGTTGGTGGTGC
>Ga0255766_10001474_pt1 | contig 21468 bp, 22 predicted proteins | sample 071ome_23_FD_179966 | JGI IMG/M metagenome (GOLD analysis project Ga0255766, IMG submission 179966) | Coastal salt marsh microbial communities from the Groves Creek Marsh, Skidaway Island, Georgia - 071403BT metaG (version 2) | ecosystem: Environmental > Aquatic > Marine > Intertidal zone >... | reverse complement strand
CCATCTTATAAACTCCACGTCGTTGGTGACATAAACTTTACGGGAACGCTCTACCAAAACGGTTCGGCGTTTAGTGGTGGAGGTGGAAGTAGTGTTTGGACAACCTCGGGTTCAAATATATACTACAATTCGGGTAATGTTGGTATAGGAACATCAAGCCCGGTCGAAAAATTACACGTGTATAAAAACACGTATGGTGAATCTAATGTGCATATAGAGGCGTATAGTGACACTATAGGGGATAGAGCAGCTTTATATTTAGGAACACCACATTCGGGTGATCCAAACGCCCAACCTAAGTGTGCTATTATAGCAGATGCAGTTAATAGTTGGAGTCGTGCGGATTTACACTTTTGCGTTGAAACGACGGCAAGCAATAGTACAGTTTATAGAGCGAGTCCGTCTAACTCGAGAATGATGATAGATGGTTTTACGGGTAACGTAGGTATAGCAACAACAGCACCGAATTATACTCTTGACGTCGCTGGTAACATAAACTTTACGGGAACGCTCTACCAAAACGGTTCGGCGTTTAGTGGTGGAGGTGGAAGTAGTGTTTGGACAACCTCGGGTTCAAATATATACTACAATTCGGGTAACGTAAGTATAGGGTCATCTTCATCTAACGGGAGATTGTATATAGAACCAACGGGGTCTTCGGTAATGGATAATGGTATATACGTATATAATCCAACTAATAGTAGTGGTCAAGATGCTATAATAACTTTAAGAGTAGCTGGTTCATCCGCAGGTGATCCTTATCTAGCCTTTGATATAGCTGGTTGGGCAAGTTGGGCATGTGGTGTAGATACTAGTGATAGTCACAAATTTAAATGGAGTAGTGATTGGGGTGATGTAGGATCTAATACAAAAATGACATTAGACCGTTATAGCGGTAATTTGGGTATAGGAACAACGTCACCATCTTATAAACTCCATGTTGTAGGCGATATATATGCAACTGGAAACGTAACTGCATATTCAGATGTTAGAAAGAAGAAAAATCTAAAAACTATAGAAGATCCAGTTTCTAAAATAGAAAAAATAAATGGGTACACATATGAAAAAGATGGTATAGCATACACGGGTTTAGTTGCCCAAGAATTACTCGAAGTTTTACCAGAAGCTGTATCTGGTTCAGAAGAGTTAGGGTATGGTATAGCGTATGGGAACATGGCAGGTATATTTGTAGAAGCTATAAAAGAACTTAACTCGAAAATAAAAGCACTTGAAAATAAATTAAGTCAATTCGTCTAAAAATCTAAATAATTATATATTTATAAAGTAAAGTAAATATAAAATGGGAATACAAGTTAACCAAACTAAAATAGTTAATAATACAGGCGTAGAATTACCTAGTTTTTACGTCGGATTATCTAAAATCAATAGTAGAGATAGAGAACACACAAATATTCAAATTTCTTCAAATTCGAATACATATACCATAACGGGTTATTTCGATCACCACATTACTAAAGATGCAAAAACTCAGGGTAAAATACCAGTTGAAAATGAGATTGTTACTGTTTCTAACGTCAGTGTAGATTCAAACATTAACATAGTATCAGAACTATACACCGAACTCAAAAAAGGGTACGAAACGTTCACGGATGATGTTTAATTTAAAATTTATTTATATAATGTACACGTTTTTACGTACATTATATAAAGTCTAACTAACTGTATGTCATTGCAAAGAGCTCGGTGTTAATATTTAATTAATACAATACCTGATCCACCACCTCTCGCACGAGTACCACTTAAGTCTCCTTCACCACCACCACCACCTCCGGTATGAGCTTGACCAGCTTGTGCATTACCCGTACCGGAACTCCCATTACCACCACCACCATTACCACCATTACCACCGACTTGTCCACCAAATCCACCACCACCAGCACCACCAGCAAACCAACCAGAATCGCCGTATGTTGTACCAAAAACACTTGAATAATCTACACCAACTCCACCGTGACCACCGTTGTCTTCGTGAGAACCAGCGCCACCAGCGCCACCACCACCACCACCCACATTATAACCATTTGGTAATCTACCACTTCTACCATTACCACCACTATTACCCTGTCCTGAAGTTCCAGATCCACCGGAACCATTGGAATAACCAGTTGCACCACCACCGGAACCACCGGAACTTCCTGGACCAGGTTTACTATAGTCAGTTCCACCTTTACCACCACCAACAGCCGTCGTTAAACCAGTAAATTCAGTGTTAAAACCATTTGACCACGCCCCACTGGTTTGATTCCCACCGTTTTGATACCCACCGTTACCAACTTTAATTGTTTTTGAACCAGATAAACTTTGATTCGAATAGTACACTAAACCACCTGCACCACCGCCACCACCATGCCACCATCCCGCACCAGCTCCACCACCGGCAACCATTAACACACTGGCTGTTATTGTTCCAGATGGTGTCCATGTATACGTAGTTTGGTTACTTGTCGTTGAAGGTGTCCCTAACGTACCCCAAGTGTACGTACCCGAAGGTGTATTTGAATACACGTGTCCAGCGTTTGCTGCATCTGATACCGTCGAATATGCACTCGAATAATCACTCGAGGTAAACGTACCGTAGTGGAAAGCAAGCGTTGTACCCGATGAACTTGAACTTTCAGAGAAGATTACAATACCTGATCCTCCCTGTCCTCCTGCCATAAAATTACCACCACCGGCAAATCCACCACCTCCACCCCCACCACCGGTATGTTTTTGTGCGGCGGTATAGACACCAGAATCAAGGTTATTACCATTACCACCACCGCCTATAGACGCAGAACCACCTGCACGTGAATTACCATCTCTAACACCGCCACCACCACCAGATGCAAACCAACCGCTATCGCCATAGGTTGTTGTAAAATCTGATGAATAGTCTACACCGATACCACCGATACCACCAGTACTTCCACCACTAGTTCCACCAGCACCACCAGCACCACCACCGCCACCGGCATAATCAGCCCCATTGTGTGAGTTACCCCCATCATACCCTTGACGCGGAGGTCCAGCTGTTCCAGAAGCACCCGTAGTACCGGCTTGAGCACCACCACCACCCGAACCACCTGATTTTGGACCATCTCCTGAAGTGACACCATGACCAGCACCTCCACCACCTCCAATAGCCGTAGTAAATCCCGTAAAAGACGTATTCGTACCAGATGAACCAGGTCTTGGAAAATAATCCCAACCCTGTCCACCCGTACCGCCATTACCCACAACAATCGTTTTTTGTGACGCCGATATACTCGCACTCGCAGAGTACACAACACCACCAGCACCACCACCACCACCTATAGTACCACCACCACCACCGCCACCAGCAACCATTAGAAGCTTACCTGTTAAGGTTGTGGTTGGTGTCCATGTATACGTCGTACTCGTACTTGTTGATGAAGGTGTCCCTAACGTACCCCAAGTGTACGTACCCGAAGGTGTATTTGAATACACGTGTCCAGCGTTTGCTGCATCTGATACCGTCGAATATGCACTCGAATAATCACTCGAGGTAAACGTACCGTAGTGAAACGCAAGCGTTATACCCGATGAACTACCACCACTAATTTGTCGATTAGAAAAAGCGACTGTACTCCAATCGTATGAGAATGAAGTCGAATTATTACGCCATTGCGCTTGCAAGTCGTCTCCACCACCTTCTTCACCGAATGTCATACGAAAATCATAATATACACCACCAGTTAAACTTACACCACTACTTGTTACTGTTTGCATACCATGTAAACCACCGTTATCAACAGTTTCATTATCGTATCTAGGATTTAGAGCATTTACACCAACCCACATGTGACTATTATCATCGGATCTTGTATTAAAATAATACGTACTTGTAATAGGTGCTTTAAAATATCCAGTCCATAAATACGAATACGTTTCATCACCGTTAACTGAAGTTTGTCCACTTGAAGCTGTACTTATATTTGTAAAGTCCGTGACACGACTTCTACCGGGTGAAGCATGTGTATAAACAGGTGTTCGTGAACTGAACCAAGTTTGTGCTCCCGAATACCCACCGGAATGATAATTATCATTGTAATACCCCCATTCAAAACCCGAACTATACGTATACGTACCACCCGTACCACCAGTATTAATATTTTTATTCACAAAACTAAGCAAACTTATTGTACCGGATGAAACTGATGAAGTTCCATCTGTAAAACTTATACTATACAATTCAGACATACTATGAGGCGCCGTATCTTGAAGTATAGTGTTTAATATATTATATAAATCCGGTGAAGAACCAACCGACATTTCTTTATATAATATAATATAAAGAACCCATTTTTACCATTCTGGAAAAAGTCACAATGGTAGAAAGTTTTTTTACTTTTACTTTCTCGGAAGCGAATCTATTAACGCGAGAGCTACAACACCCGCGATGAAAAACATAACAACGTAATTACACTCTGTATTGTCTCTACCCAAAACCTTACTATGTGTTTTTGGTGATGGTGTTCTACTAGTAACAACCTCCATCGTCGGACGAACCCTGTTGGGGGTTGGTCTTTCGAAGGGTTCTTCATCTAGAGGACAATAAGCTATCATCTATACTATACTATGTTTACAAATTAATTTCGACTGACTTTTTCTTTCGACCACCACCTCTTTTAGACTTGGTCTGAGTAACTTTGACTTCTCGAACTTCGCCGTCTTCATCGGCGACGTCTTCTGATACTGGTGGTTCAGCTATATCCGAAATATCGTCTTCCATATCGATCTCGGGTTCTTCTCTTCTTTCCAAACTTGTCGTATTCATGGGTGGTTGTGGAGGCATCATTATATTACCCATGAGACTCGAAATGTCAAACCCTGGTCCTTGCATTTCGTGTCTCCCACCTCCACCACCTTCGTTCGGAACGTCGTTCGACGTGCCTTGTTGTTGAGATTTAGACACCGTGTTCTGAACCGCAGACATCATGTTCTGAACAAGTCCTGGGTTTTGTTTAATCACGTCGTTCATATTAGGCATGACTGATTTGAACATACTGTTCGTTAAGTGGAACATCATTGCCGAACCACCAAGCATCATAATGAGCTTAACTTCGGGTGCAACGTGCATTTTTGTCCTATACTTTACGTAAAGTTCCTCGAAAACTTCGTCGTAATCGTCAACGTTTTCCATAACATTCTCGGACCAACCGTCGAGTTGAATCTCGAACGGGTTATACTTTTTGTTCAAAAACTCGAGACCTGTTGTACACGCAATAAGCATGCGTCTCGAAAACTTTATAGACTTATCGACGTCTATGCTATATGTTATTCGCTTAACTTCGTTTCTAAGTTCATCTACGGGGGAATAAACATTTAAACGCTTGTTCACAGTAAACCCCTTTTTTTCCAAACGCCCAAGTTTGTTTACGAGATCCGCTTTTTCTTCGTCGATAGTTTTGTAACCAGGTGAAGGTTTTTCTTCTTCCTCTTCCATGACGTATCCTCCTCCCCCTCCCCCGTAGTCCATATCTGGTTCATTGTCGTATTCACCGTAATCGACAGGTTCTTCTGGGGGTGGAGCGGATGGTGGGTTTTGTTTATTCGGGTTCGCGAAAGAGTCTATATCTTCCTGAAAATACTGCGCCTGTGGCGGAACAAATTGTGTTTTTTGTCTAGGCATCTGTTTTCTAACAGGCTGGGGTCTAGGAACTTCTATTTCTATCTCGTTCATGAGTGCTTGTTCGTTATCATCTAGTTTCATAACGTTAGTATCGCCACGATTAAGAATAATCTCTCCGTCCATTACTCTTTATATTGAAACTATTATAATTTCTTTAACGCACTTTATAAAAAAATCTCAGTTCATAACAAATAATGAAACTCAACAACACAAATAAAAATGCTCTCAGGGCAATAGTCGTCATATTCGTAATCTTGTGGGTTCTTCAACTACTGAACCCAAAGAAAAGTTATTACAGCCCAGTAGAAATAGAGACCGTAAACGAAGGTTCTATTTTCGATCTCGAATCCAAGGAAGAGTGCCTCGGTAAATCGTACTACTCGGATAGCCGAGGCGGTGTTTGTGGGGGACAGGAAATGGTCAACGGACAATTGAATTATAAGATGAAGTAAAATCTCCGGTATATATAAATGGCTTTAGTGACTAGTCAATCAACATTACCTGATTTCGAATGTGAACACCACACAGTTGTACTCGATAACCTGGATACTACCAGTGATACTGACTTTACATTGTATTTACCAACCCCACTAGAGAACGTTGTTCAGGCACAGTTGTTAGCCGCGAGTATTAACACTACCGGTGATACTCAAAGGTGTATACATATAGGCATAGAAGAACTCAAGACGTACTTCAGTCAACGTGGTAAAAATGATCTTAGTGATGCAGATAATCACTTAAACGGCATTTTTGGTACTATTGTATGTGAACACAAATTACACGCAGCTTCAGGTGCTCAAAAAGCCGTATTTTTTAGAAATGAGTATCCAATCATTCAACAATATTATAATCCCATTCGAAAGATCGATAGATTGACATTCAATTTAGATAAACAAGACGGTTCAGCCGCAGACTGTGGTGACGCAGTTTTTGTTTTTAGATTTGTATGCAAAAAAAGAAATTTATCCTATGAATAATTTCAGGACGTTTTTTAACCTTTTCTTATTATAAATGTCTTCTGGTGTAGTTCAACTCATTGCCGTAGGTGCTCAAGACGAACACATTATGGGAAAACCGGAAATATCGTTTTTTAATTCAACATTTAAAAGGCATTCTAACTTTTCACAATCCATAGAAAAACAAACGATACAAGGAGCTGTGAAAAGTAACGCTATGTCATCGGTCAAGTTTACAAGGTCCGGTGATCTTTTAGGTTACACGTATTTCACGATACACAATAACACAAAGGCACTCGATATCCAAAGGTGGGATACTCTCATAGACAAAGTCGAACTGCTCATAGGTGGTCAAGTCATAGATACACAGGACGCTGTTTTTACGGAAAAGATCGCCATAGATACGTTTGCAAACAATATATCGAAAAGCGCCTTAGGTACACACCCAGGTGTAAGCGCACGTTCCTACTTCTACCCTTTACGTTTCTTCTTCTGTGAAGGTCCACAGTGTGCTTTACCAATAATAGCAATGCATTATCACGAAGTTGAAATTAGAATTTACTGGGGACCAGATGCAGGTAATTATGAATTTGATTGTTATTCTAACTACTATTACTTAGATAACGAAGAACGTGGTAATTTTGCCTCTAGAAATCACGAGTTAATCATTACCCAGGTACAAAAAAGTATTCCTTCCAGAGAACTCACACAAGAACTCACGTTTAACCACCCAGTAAAGTATCTCGCGTGTTCGGATACAACAACGGGTGGTGCACTTACATCCGATACAAACAAGATAAAAATAGAAATAAACGGACTCGATATATGCAATTTTAAGTTTGGTAAACCTCATTTCATGGAAATACCCAATTATTATCACACGACGTTTGTTACGTCACCCGATTTCTTTTTACACTGTTTCTGCTTATCAACAAGTTCACTTCAACCAACGGGAACACTTAATTTCAGTAGATTAGATTCAGCAAAAATTATAAGTGAGACCATGACCATTAACGATCCCATATACGCGGTTAACTATAATATACTTCGTATCGAAAATGGCATGGCCGGCCTCACTTACGCAAATTAAAATACACACCTATATTAAATGGTTAAAAACATACCTACCATCGAGCGGTCTACCAAAATCCGGTTTGGTAAACACGCTACGGACGACCAGGCTGAAAATACGATCGTTTTCAATGCCTCTAATGTAGCCATAGATGCTTCAACTGCAGGGGGTGTTTACATAACACCTATGCGAACAGTCGATCCGTCTGTACCAGAAATAACAGTTTTGAGTTATAACACAGTCACGAAAGAAATAGTCAACTCTAACACGGCGAGTGCTGATTTATTTAACGCAAATTTACAGTTTGTATCTCAAAGAGGTAACGTTACGTCGAATACTTTAGAATTTATAAATCCAACGACCGCGTTTGTAACAACTGGTAATGTCGGTATACAAAATACGAGTCCTACACACGCACTTGATGTAGGTTCACAATTTCACGTAACTGAAGGAGGTGAAGTACGCGTGGGTCCTTCTATTTTAATAGATTCTAGTGTAACTAATCAAATTCAAGTCGCAGGTAGAATAAATACAGATTCGATTACATTAGACCATATTGGTTTATCTAACAATAATCCAACTATAACAGGTTTAAGTCTAGGCTCGAGTACGTTTTTACAACACCCATCTGAATCCATAAATGCGTTTAGTACGACCGGTAATGTCAGTGCCGCATTTTACCACGGTGATAGTTACTTTTTATCAAACTTGACTCTAGACAATATTATTTTACAAGGTAATACAGCCGCTTCTAAAACAGTTGAATTTAATAAAAGTGGTACATCTTTAATCACGGCGAGTAATGTTGGTATAGCAAACTCTTTACCTGTACACACGTTAGATGTTGGTTCAAATTTGTTCGTAGACGAGGTAGGTTCAAACGTATTAGTTGTGACCGGTAATACGTATACATCTAGGAAGGCCTTAGTCGGTTCAAACGTGACTATTGATACATTAGGTTCCAATGTCGTCGAAGTTACGGGGAACACGTTTACCTCGAGAAAAGCTTTAATTGGATCGAATGTTACTATAGATACACTAGGGTCAAATGTAGTCGAAGTTACGGGGAACACGTATACCTCAAGAAAAGCTTTGGTTGGTTCGAACCTTGTTATGGATACATTAGGGTCAAACGTCGTCGAAGTTACGGGGAATACGTATACGTCGAGAAAAGCTTTAGTTGGCTCTAATGTTACTATAGATACACTAGGGTCGAACGTCATTGAAGTTACGGGGAACACGTTTACCTCGAGAAAAGTCCTCGTTGGTTCGAATGTTACTATAGATACTTTAGGGTCAAACGTCGTCGAGGTTACGGGCAATACGTATACTTCGAGAAAAGCATTAGTTGGGTCGAATGTTACTATAGATACATTAGGGTCAAACGTCGTCGAAGTTACGGGGAACACGTTTACCTCAAGAAAAGCTTTGGTTGGGTCTAATCTTATCATGGATACATTAGGGTCAAACGTCGTCGAAGTTACGGGGAACGTAAACGTATCGAATTACACGAAAACAGACTATATTACCGTACAAAAAGATGCACACGTAAAAGGTAACCTCCTCGTCGAAGGTACAACAACAACAATTGATACAATAAATACAACTTTCGGAGATGCCGTTATAAGTCTCGCAAACAATAACACTGAAACATCGACAGATATTGGTATTATCATGAAACAACCCAACAGTAATGCGAGTCCAACTGTAACTTTTAGAGGCGACGAAAAAGAAATAATGATCGGCTACACACTAAACAATTCTTTAGATACCGAAATCACACCCGATTTGGCGAACGTCATAGATTTACACGTTTACGGTAACGTAATAGCACAGAATAATATAACACTCACGTCGGGTGAATTAACAGCCATTACACTAAACGGTAACGTCGTTGGGAATAATGTAGACGTGATTACACTTTATGGCAATGTCATTGCAGATAATGTATACGTAACAAACAATATAGAAACAACGTCCGGATTCTTTAAAGGTGACGGTGGTATTCTCTCGAACGTCACTCTTCAACAAGTTACGGATGCGGGTAATACGACATCAAATACGGTTCAGTTTACAAACGCACACACGGCGTTTACGACCGATCTTACGTCTAATGTAGGTGTTAAACTCAACCAGCTCTCTAATGTCATCATAACAGACCCGAATGATCATAAAAGTTTACTTTATATCGATGGGAACTGGATAGACGATTATATAGATTTTACTTCCATAGAAGTAAAAGCGGGTGAAGCACTTTCAAAAGGTGATGTTGTTTATATACACGATGGTTCGGGAGATACACCCGAAGTAAGAAAAGCGGATTCATCGAGCGCTTCAACCATGCCTGCTATAGGTATTGTTATGGATGGTTCTATAAACCAAAACAATAACGGACACGTCGTTACTTTTGGTACGTTTGGTATGACGTTTGACACGAATTTTCAAAAAGGTGAAATACTTTATGTAAGTAACACCACACCCGGTGGGTTAATGAATACAGTCCCGTTTAATAACACGGATAAAATACAAAACGTTGGTATAGTTGTTAAATCCGGTGAGAAAATTCTTGTTACGGGTGTTGGTCGTTCGAATGATATTCCGAACGCAGAGGAAGTTTATGCACAGCCAACTTACGTCTACGTAAACAGCACAGGTAATGAACTCAAAAAGATACTCGCTTCAAATTTGAGTGCAAATAACCAAACTTTGGATATGGTTACGTCGTGGAGTAACTCGACGCAAAATACCATACAATCAACACACACAACAACCGGTTTCATATCGAGTGGTAATGTTCACGTTGGAAGTAATATTTTCATTTCTGGTTTAACGGATCCAACAAACAATTATCTAACAATGGCTGATAAAAATACAGGTGATCTTATTAAAGCACCTGTATATGTAACAACAGGAGGTAAATATGTTATAGATGCAGCAGAAGCCGAATTTACTGGTAATTTAACGTTTACTGGTAACGCAACAACTTTTTCATCAAATAATGTTGTTATACAAGATAGAATTTTTGGTTTGGGTGCAAATAATGCAGTTCACAACCTCGATATGGGTATTTTGATGGAACACAAAGATGATAGTGATTATGCCAATGTTGCTTTAATTTACCATGCAGATGAACATAGGTTTTCGTTAGGGTATACACAAAATACATTTACAGATGATCATATTTTGCATTACCAAGATCCTGACCATGTAATTACCTTTGATATACTAGGTAATACATTAGTTCAAAATAACTTAACTGTGGTACACGGTGATTTGACGGCAATTACTTTGAATGGTAATGTTGTTGGAGACACTGCAAATGTGATTACTTTGAATGGTAATGTTGTTGGTAATAATGTAGATGTGATTACTTTGAATGGTAATGTCTCGGGGGATAATGTGAATGCAATTACACTTTATGGTAACGTCTCAGGGGATAATGTAAATGCAATTACACTTTATGGTAACGTCTCAGGGGATAATGTAAGTGTGATTACTTTGAATGGTAACGTCTCAGGGGATAATGTGAATGCAATTACACTTTATGGTAACGTCTCGGGGGATAATGTGAATGCAATTACACTTTATGGTAATGTCTCGGGGGATAATGTAAGTGTGATTACTTTGAATGGTAATGTCTCGGGGGATAATGTGAATGCAATTACACTTTATGGTAATGTCTCGGGGGATAATGTAAGTGTAATTACTTTGAATGGTAATGTCTCGGGGGATAATGTAAGTGTAATTACTTTGAATGGTAATGTTGTCGCTGATAATGTTGTTTCTACGAACGGAATGTATGGTACTATCAAGGGTGCAAACACTATAAGTGCTTCCAATATTTATGTAGGTACAGGTGCATATGATCTTAATGGTTATGATTTACGGGTCGAAGGTGATACAGAAATTACGGGTAATTTACTCGTAGGTGGTACAACAACAACCGTAAACACCGAAAATCTCGTTGTTAAAGATCCAATTATTCAACTTGGCGATGCATCAGCGTCAGTCGATTCCGGTTTATTACTTGCGCGCCCATCTGATACAGACAATGTATACGTAGGGTACGACCAAAATAGAACGGAGTTTGCTATAGGTTTTACCGATAATCACGCAGGTGATTTTGATATAACTATAAAACAAGGTGAAGATTTCACTTTGAATGTATATGGTAACGTAGAAGCAAATTACTTGTTCGGTAACGGTTCCCAGCTTACAGGTATACAAACGGCAACACCAAACTTACACGATGTAGTGAATGTTGATAACGTAACATCCAACGTTGTCCAGTTCTCAAATGCAACAGCCGGTATAAAAATAGCTTCAAACATCGCATTCGATGATAAGATTACATTACAATCTTTAACATCAGGCTCCAAAAACGGGTTTTTTGTAGTAGATACAATACAACTCGATCCAAATTACGCATCCCCAACACGAAACGTTCTATCATACGATACGACAACAGGTCAAATTTATGATTCTGGGGGTCAAGGTGGTTCGTCGTTCAATAACATAACGGAGGAAAATGCAAATGTATTAATTGGTTCGAACCTTACTATAAACTCACTAGGGTCTAACGTACTCACGGTTTCAGGTAACGTTTCGGCGGATAATATTACCATTGGAGGGTTAACCATTGAGGCATCACCATTTGCATTAGACGATGTTGTAAGTGTATACGATGGTGCAAACGTAACCGCGAATGTACTTACCCTCGGGGGTGTAGTGACGAATGTTGTTACAGCAAATACAATCACCTTGGCAAATAATTTAACCGTTTCAGGGAACACAACTTCACAGAATATTAAATTAACGAACACAGACATATCAGCTTCAATAGCTTCGGGTACTATAACGGTCGATGCAAAAGAAAAAACCTATGGAACAGCACCACTCGTCGTCTCTACAACCGACGTTTCGAATCTCGTATTCTCCAATCTCATAACAGGTGCACAGATCGTTATACCTATACTCGCGAGTGGAGGTGACATAAACATTTCATCCACCATGACGAACGTCAACTTTTATTCCATGACATCTAATGTTTCGGTCACCCAAGATAAACACGCACTCATGACCCTATCGAACCTTTACGGGAACATTTATATGAATGCAATCGGGTTTTCGTAATTTAAAAAAATAAAACCTTACTATAATATAAAATATGTCTGGAGGTATTGCTCAACTCGTTGCTATAGGTGCCCAAGATGCGCACCTCGTCGGTCAGCCCGAAGTTTCATTCTTTAGATCTAACTATAAACGTCACACGAATTTCGCCCAAACTGTCGAAAGACAAGTTATCCAGGGCAACCCAAGTGCCAATGGTATGTCCACCGTCCGCTTCGAAAGAAAGGGGGACATGCTTGGGTATGTCTACATTGCTAACAGAGCCGGCAACATTACCGATTGGTCTGATCGTATTTCGAAAGTTGAACTCTTAATAGGTGGTCAAGTTATTGACGAACAAGATTATACATTTTCCGCATTACACGCAGAAAGAGTTGTATCCCAAACAGCTTCTAAAGCTAGACTGGAACCATTCGTACCAAAAAGTTTTTATCCACTCCGATTTTCGTTCTGTGAAGACGCTCAGTCGGCTTTACCATTGGTCGCACTCCAATACCACGATGTTGAATTACGAATTACATGGGGTAGTAACACTACATCTGATGCGGAAGTTTATGCCCAATTCATTCACCTCGATACGGATGAGCGTACCGCTTTGTCTTCCGCACCACAAAATATGCTCATTACTCAAGTTCAAAAAGTCATTCCTTCGAATTCCAAAATACAAGAATTACCATTTAATCACCCAATAAAATACTTAGTTTCCACAACTTCTACTAATATGGCAGACACTTCTTCAGATAGAACAAAACTCAAACTCCAAATAAACGGTGTAGATGTAGGAGATTATAAAACTGTCGTACCACACTTTGCAGAAACCCCATTCTGGTATCACACAGATTATGGCTATTGTACAGCAGGTGAATTTCATTCTACAATTCTCTTACCATTTTGTCTCAATACAGCTAAGCTCCAACCAACCGGGTCCCTCAACTTCAGTAGACTCGATTCGGCGAGAATCGTTTCCGATAACAAAAACTTCGATAAGACTTTATACGCCGTCAACTACAACGTCCTTCGCATAGAAAACGGTATGGGTGGTTTGATGTATTCTAACTAATTTAACTTAATTTAATTTAGCCACTTATTATAAATGTTTTGGCAACTCATTTTTTTAACAGCTTTCGTTTTTATAATAACGTACGATCCAAAATCAGGTACTTTGAATCACCTCGTCGACTCTAAACAACAACCCGCCCAAAATGCAGAGTGTAAAGAGGGACACTACCAGGAGATTCAATTTGCTCAACAGGGATACGAGTGCCCCCAAGAAAAACGTGTTCATATGGGTGCGATTATATCAACTTAAAAACATGATTTATACTTTTAGTATAATATGTTCACTTTCGATAGAGAAACCGGTATAATAGTCGCTGTTATAGTATGTGTAATTGCATCAGTTTACATGTATAAAGAACTCAAAACAGCTAAAAAGGACCTCGAAGAAGTTAAAGGGTTCAACGGAAAACTCACAAGTTTTTTATCCAGACCACCACAACCTCCTCAACCTACACAAACAGTCTCTTTTTGTAAAAAAGAAGACGTAAAAGAAACCCAAGACGAAGAAAAAATTGAAGAAATTGAAGTTAGTGAAGAAGATTCCCTAAAATAATCATCTCGCTCAATTATAACTTGCTAATGAGCAATGAAAAAATACAAAGCTATAGCTATTCCTGTAACGTTTACGGGTGATAAACCAAAGTTTCTCACTGTCCGGGATCGAAGGTTCAAAGATTGGATATTCGTCACCGGAGGGTGTAGGCGAAGAGAAATACCCAACCCCTTAAGGACCGCTTTGAGAGAACTCGAAGAAGAAACCAGGGGGGTCGTTTCTCTCAAAAAAGGAGAATACACAGACTATAAGTTTACGGTAAAAGAGAGTCCGGGTGTTGAACTCGAGTATAACGTGTTCGTCTTCTTTGTAAACTACACAAACCAAGAACAAATCGAACTCGTTCGAAAATTTAACGAAGAAAAACAAAAAACAAATATGAAAAAACTACAAAAACAACCCATCAAGAGAACACACGATGAAAACGATTTTATGAGTTTCGAAACACTCACGGAGTTTAATACGAAAAAACAATGGGATAGAATAGTTAAAAACATCCTGAATAACCCGGAATTTTACGCGTGTGTGACTTCTCTCAATAGAAAAACCTTTTCTATAAAGTAAATAATGAAGTCGAAAGCTTACATTCTTCATCAGATAAAAGAACTTCTCGTAGATAAACACGGGTATACACCCAAAAGGGCGGAAAAATACGTCGAAAATCACGTAGAAGATAAAGTGTATGAACTTCTAGTATTAAAAAAGTCTTTATCCGAACAGGAAGAGTATCCGGAAGTATCGTATAGAAGGTCTATATGGCACCACGAATACGACGATGAGTGTGATGAAGACTAATATAAAAAAATAAATCTAATATTTGGTAAGTATGTTTAAACAATGGTGTAGAGAACAAGGATTCTCTAACGGAACCAATTTATCACATGTGCTCATGGACGGTGGTGTCCTTTCCGTGCCATTTGATAGATTGAACGATTTTTACGAAAAGTATGTCGAAGCATACAACTCAGGTGAAAAGATATTCGTTGTCGAACAAAAGACAGAAAACTATAACTTTTTCGTCGATCTAGACTATAAAGACGAAGATGAAATGACATTTAATGAAGTCGAAAGTGTGTGTAAAGTAATATGTGACAAGGTAAAAAAATTTGGTGGTAAAGAAGCACTCATTTCTGTAGCGGAACCCAAACCCGCAGGGCATCTCATAAAAACAGGTATACACATAAATTGGCCAGGTTTCGTCGTTGATAGATCTTCCGCTATAGCTCTAAGACAACATATCATTAATACACTTAATTTAGCCTATGGTTCGAAACAGTGGGATGATATAGTAGACGCTTCCGTATATGGAAGTTCACAAAGAAAAACAAAGGGAAGCGGGTTTAGAATGCCGTGGTCACACAAAAAAGGTAAACACGAAGCGTGTTCCGGTCAGGGGTGTACATTGTGTAACAATACAGGTAAAGAAGTTCAAGGTGAATACAGACCCATTTTTATTTATAGGTGTGGACCTTTTAGCATGTTAGAAGCGATTGAAGGACACATTGCGAATACCAAAATCATGCACATGGCTACACTTCGTACCGAAAGATCAGACCCAGTCACTATAGAAGGTGCCACCGTAAAAAAAGAAGGTGAGTTTACAGCTAACCAATTAAAAAATGAGTTCAAAGATCAGGAAGCTCTATTAAACATAGAACAGTTCGTAAGAAAACACCTCGAAGGTCAAAGTATGGCTAAGATTACTAAAATATACGAACACAAAAACCAGTTTCTCGTCTCTACGACGTCACACTACTGTGAGAATCTCAAAAGGTCACATAACTCAAACCACGTGTGGTTCAGTATATCTAACGGAAACATATCACAAAAGTGTTTTTGTAACTGTGAAACCATGAAAGGAAGGTTTTACGGGTTCTGTAAAGATTTTACAGGGAGAAGACATGAATTACCACCGTCTATACTCAATAAACTCTACAAAGACGGTAAAATAGACAAATATATCGAAAGAAAAACAAAAAAGATAGAAAATACAGGTAATAAAAACCCAGAAGAAGTTAAAACACTTCTCACTACGTTCATAAAAAAACACGTTATCAAAAATAAGGATGTACCCATAACAAATATAGAAAAAAAGAAGGTAAAACTTTTTTCAATATCGAGTTCGTATACTTGCGAAGATTGTCTCACGAGAAACGTACCGTTTCAAATTTTAAACGGTAAACTTGAACAAAAGTGTAAGTGTAGAACGCGCATACATGTTCTCACAGATAAAATACTCACTAAATTATAGAATAATGTTACCTGTACTATTATTAATTCTAGTCGTATACGTTACATCTTCTTTAATTAGACCAAAAATGGATACGGATAAAATACAAAGTCTCGTCAAAGAATCTATAAAGTATTCGGGTATAAACCAGAGTGCTTACAAAGATTTTTTAGTCAATATTAACATGGCTATAGAGTATAACGAGAACGTCGAATCGTCTAAAAAGTTTTTACACAGAGCAGTAAATAATCTCGACGAAATAAGTCTTAGTTCCGTTGCAGGTGATACAGGTGTACAGGAAGAAATAGACATTTTAACCATTAAACTACTTGCTTATTTCAATGAACTACACATAAGAAATGAAATACAGCGAGTAAAATACTTAAAAGAATTGTCTAATTATAAGTTACAATGAACAAGAGAACTCGTTCAGGTAGATTATCTAAAGTTCCAGAAAGATTAGAACTCTTCGAAGAAGTAGAAGATGATTACAAAGAAGACGAATACGACTCAGATGTAGATCTCTTAGAAACAGATGACGAGGATTTCTTAGAAGAAGACGAAGACGAAGAAGACGATGAAGATGACTCAGATGCCGACGAAAATGGTAATCTCAAGGATTTTGTAGTAGACGACGACGAGGATGATGAAGACTATTATGAAGAAGAAGAAAGTGAAAGTGAGAGTGAGTATTCATCAGATGAGTAATAATGAGCTTAAAAAAATAGAATTATCTTTATATAATGGAAGCCGAAGTTGGTACACCCATAGAATACAACGCCCGTGAGTTTGACATGAACATTAACGATAAAAATGATGAAGAGGAGATAGAAAATAACGAAGATAAAGAATACTATGCACCACCACCTCACCACTATTATCATCAACCACCGCCAGATTTCATGCTACAACAACAAGCACAAACACAAAAAGCGAAAGATGATATATTTGCAAATTTAGATAAAACGGGGTATATAATAATATTTGTCGCATTTTTGTTAGGGTTTTTCATGGGTAAGACCATGCAACCCGTCATTCTCAGGCCTGGATAGATTTACCTTTTATCCATAAATAATCTGAAGGTGTTTGACGACCTTCAAAATCACCCATAGGACCTTCGAGTGGTTCAGTAAAATAAGCTCTACTGACTATAAGCGGATCTTTGGTATTATCGTTAATTACATCGGATGCTGTAACCAAAACCTCATCTAAATCATTATTATCTGATTTATTTTTTTGATTTTTTCTATACCATCTCAAAAATAAATTAATCAAAATAAGAATGGTGACTATGTTTATTAAAAGTCTACGTGATATAGTCAACATACTTACATTTAGTGTATAAATTTTATTTTACGGTTCGACGTTTTCCTTATTTTCAGAAGTTACCTCATCTTCTTCCCCGGTATTACTACCACTCTCTTCGGTAACCTGACCCTCCGTAGATTTTGCTTCTTGTTCTTGTTCTTCTTCTGCTTTAGCTTTTTCAGTATCAAACTTTTCCATAGCCTCGACGGAATTAAACCCTCTCTCTTTTGCTTCCTTTTCGCGCACCGCTTTAGCATCCGCTTCGCGTTTCAAACGAACCTCTTCCATCTCTTTAGCGACAATTTCATCAGCCTCCTTGACGAGTTCTTCCATGGGTGTATCCGGTTTTTCCTTTTTGAGACGCTCGAGAACTTCAGCTGGGTGAGTGATAGGTGATTCATCCGGTTTCGTGTAATACTTCGAGTTTTCATCACCTGGTTTAATAAACGTTTCAGTACCACCAGCTTTAACAGCCATCATATCAGACTTTCGCTCAGCGAACATCTTTGCGGCGAGTGCCTGATTTTCTCTATATCCCGACATAAGTTCCTCGAGCTTTTCGTTCGTATAGTGAACGTCCTCAATCTTTGCGGTATCTGGTGGAATCAAAAGCCATTTGTACATATCAACGACATAAATATCAAAAGTTGCATCTTCTTTTTGAAGGCGTTTCGCGTGCGAAGCCGCTTCGTCGCGAGTTGCAAAAGCACCTCTAATCTTGATACCAAACTTATCGTTTTTTTGTGGTGCTTCTGGACCGACAATAGAAAGACACGCGTAAAGTTGACCAGGTACAGTAGTATAATCTTGTTCGAGAGACATTGTTATATGGTATACATGTTTTAAAGCTTTAAGTCTTTTTTTTTATTTTTATTATGAACTTTCGATAATTTTTTCTTATACAAAAAATGAAAAATATTTTTTTTAATCTAAAATTTTGAAAAATATTTTTTTTTCGAGGGTTTTTAAAATCAAGTGTTCCGAACTTGTGAAAAAAAATTTTTTTTTGAAAATTTACGATGATTTTTTACTCCATGAAATTTTTGACTTGTCACGAAGTATATCTATTTTAAACCAAATGCGAAAAAGTGGTCTCTGAAAAATTGAATCCAAAATTTCTAAAAAAAATTTTTTTTTACTGTCTTCGAAAACACATGAAAAAAAATTTTTTTTTGAAAATTTACGATGATTTTTTACTTCGCGAAATTTTTGATTTATCACGGGGTATATCTATTTTAAACCAAATGCGAAAAAGTGGTCTCTGAAAAATTGAATCCAAAATTTCTATAAAAAAAATTTTTTACTATAGTTTTTTTGGTCTTAAAATATTTTGATTTTTTCGAATTTTTGCAAAATTTAGGGTATATTTTTAAAATTTTCTAAAACCACAGTGTATATAGAAATTAAATCATTTTTACCACGGATGCGTTTATAGAATATATATAAAAAATAAAATATTTGATCTGATATTTTTTTTTTTAACCTCTAAAAAAATTGGGGAGTATATATGGGGGAAGTTGAAAGTTTTTTTTTATTTTTTTTTTGAAAAATTGATCAAAAAAATTTGGGTATTTTTTTCTAATGTAATATTAAAATGAACAAAAAAAAATTATATAGTACCATTTCCATGACACTTGCTATAACTTTGGTTTATGGTTTCATATACTCAGGTATGAAAGAAGATTTTGGGTTTACAGATGACCCACTCGACCCTTACTATTTTTCACTCACGACCATGAGTACAGTAGGGTACGGTGATTTTTCACCAAAAACAAGGCGCGCGAAACTTCTTGTTATGAGTCACCAACTCGTCATTTTGGCTGAACTTGCCAGTTTTATTAAGAAAATTGTAAAGTGAAGAAATTAAAAAGAACGGTATCAAGAATCTGTGTTTTACCACCGACCCATTTAATGATAGGTTTCATTTGTAGTATTTAACCTTAGTGATTTAAAAAATAAAAACGTCTAAAAATAAATGGAGGAGATACGCAAGTACCATAACGAGGCCAAGCGTCTCCTCATCCAATCGGCTACCCGCGAAGGCGACAGTATTTTGGATGTAGGATGTGGATTCGGTGGTGATCTCCAAAAGTGGCGACACGCGGGGGCTAACATAAGCATGTGTGAACCGAACCCAGATTCACTCAAGGAGGCTAAGTCGCGTGCCAAGAACATGAAAATACGCGTCAACTTTTACGAAGGTGATATATTCGCGTGTCCCCAAAGAAAATACGATGTCGTGTGTTATAACTTTGCATTACACTATATATTCGAAACGAAACAGTTATTCGAAACGTCAATATTAGCCATAAAGAACAGAATCAAACCCGGAGGTCGGTTCATAGGAATCATACCGAATTCCGATAAGATTATCATGAACACACCCGTAAGAGACAATTTAGGGAACTACTTTTTAACGAAAGAAACGAGTTCGGGAAACTTTGGCGAAAAGTTATACGTCCACTTAGCCGATACACCATATTATGCCGATGGACCTAAGGTCGAGCCCATTGCACACAAAGACATGTTATTTACACGCATGGAAGATTTGGGGTTTACTTTAACATTATGGGAAGATCTTAAAGGAAACCCGGTTTCGGATCTGTATAGTAAATTTTGTTTCGTGTTTAGGAAATGATTAGTTATTATTAGTACGTCTATTTTGAGCGGCATTACCCGCCTTTTTTCTCATGTTATTTCGTGTTTTTGGTGTTTTTGGTGTTTTAATTGAACTTTTAATTCGATTTGTTACTTTTTCTATATTTTCCGTGTTACGTTTTAATTTTCTTTTCTCTATTATTTTCCTTAAAGGATTTTTAGTTTTACTAAGAGGTTTTGTTTCCGGTTTAACGTTAGAAATTTTTTTTGCTATTAGATTTTTAATATTTTTCGGTAAAAAAGGTAAACCCGATAATTGGTTTTTATAATAATTGCTATAATTATATTTTTTTTCATACAAGACATTAGGATCGAATGATTTATAATGATGGAAAACGGTAATGTTTTTATTTTTTAGGATATAAGGTATTGTAAGGTTTGGGTTTCGATTCGCGACAATACTTATATTTCTAAGTTTAATAATCTCTTTTGGTAACGTTTTTAATTTATTATTATCCAAATTAAGTTTCTTAAGATTTTCACAAAGACCGATTTGTGGCGGTAAAGATTCTAACGCATTATCACTTAAATCAAGTTTTTCAAGTTTTGTAAGTTTACCAATCGTGGATGGTAACGATTTTAACTTATTATTATTCAAATGAAGTACCCTAAGGTTTTCAAGCTTACCGATTTGTGGTGGTAATGTGGTTAATTTATTAAATCCCAAAAAAAGATACTCTAGTTTTTTAAGGTCACCGATTTGTGGTGGTAATTTGGTTAATCTATAACTTGGTGCTATATCAAGTCTTGTAATATTCATGTTCGTAACACCGATGTTACGAAGCGCCTGTGGGACATTGGAGTTACTCATATACCTTTACTTGATATTTTTTCATGGTTTCGGAT
>Ga0255766_10001470_pt1 | contig 21489 bp, 23 predicted proteins | sample 071ome_23_FD_179966 | JGI IMG/M metagenome (GOLD analysis project Ga0255766, IMG submission 179966) | Coastal salt marsh microbial communities from the Groves Creek Marsh, Skidaway Island, Georgia - 071403BT metaG (version 2) | ecosystem: Environmental > Aquatic > Marine > Intertidal zone >... | reverse complement strand
GTCCAAATTATTGGGGTTGTCGCTCAGGTAGTATCCGCCCAAGTTAATGGGACCCGATGAATGATTATACACCTCCACCCAGTCCACATTTTTACCACGCTCATCCGTAAATCCACGCTGTGAATTGAACTCATTAATGGCCAATTGGCCCCGCATTTCAAAAACACTGAATAGGAGGCTAAAACATATGAGAATTCGGTACTTCACGCTTGGGCAAGATGACTTTCTGCTAATTTACAAGCGGTACGGATATAAGTCTGATTTTATTTATAGGTGGAAAATATTTTCAAATGCTCGAGCGGTACAAAATCAAATTCTCCATTCAATGAAGGTGTCAAGAACAATCAAGTTGTGCCTTGTGTCAAGAAAATATTGTAATTTATAGCGTCAAGTTTGAATAAGACTTCGATTAATTTTAACAAACCAAGTACTATGAAAGAATTACTAAAACAAGAGTTTGAAATAGATTGCCCAGGTGGTGGACGACCAACTAAAATGAGATTGGAAAGAATTTTAAGTTCCTCATCTATCAAAACACCTAAAGGAGAGTATAAATTGAAATCTTCAGATAAGTCAAAGATTAGTTCGCACTTGCGCAATATGGAGCGTGAGACTCAACGTTTCCAGAAACAGATGGAGAAAGACCAAAAAGAATTTTTCAACCTATACGCTAAAATGCTCAGTAATTCAGACATTGTCGTCAAGAGGTAGCTTCTTAGTGTATAGTTATGCTCACAAAAATAATCGAGCTTTTTTTTAAGCGAAAGGTTTCCAGGTCAATTGAAAAATTGTCACAAAATGACCTTGATGTTCGACAATCGTTACTTAACCTTCATAGAGCAGGAGAAGACCTTCATAATGCAATACAAAAACACGAAGATGAATACGGTAAATTCTTCAAATAGTGTTTTGTATTGAAAGGAATCTACGGGTATTGACCAGTAAATCAAATTGCTGGATAAACATTATCCGGAGCACGACAGTGGTTAGAATTGTGCAAAATGCGAACGCTCATCGAAATGGACTCAGGTATAACGTTGACAATTTAATTTCGTTCTCTTAAAAAGATGTTAGCTGTTTGGATGCAATCGCTTAAATCGTTCTTCCATGGCTATAAATAAATTATCCAACAACTCCCTAGCTTCTGTCGATTTTCGAGATATTGGTTTGTAATCAACCACAGTCCGTCCAAATCCACTTTTCTTATCGTCCTCCAATGGGTATATGAATTGATGGTAATCTAAATTTTCTTTATGCGGCATTAAGTTGATAAGCTCTTGTGCATTGAAGTCAACTCTAAAAAGAAAAGGTTCTGTTTTCATCGTAACAAGGCTTCCTATTTGCCTTCGCTTATAAACCAAAGTACAGTAACGCTTACCGGAAATTTTCAAATCAATATCACTTGACATGTGCCAAAGGCTTTTCCTGTAGGTTTCCTGTATGAAATCGACGGGACCATTATTATCTTTCACTAAATCTATGAATCGATCGACAGGTTCTTGAAACTTATCAAATTTGGTGTATTTACATTTATTTAAAACGGCATAAACTGGCGCAAACTCCTCGGCCGATATCTCACCGTTATTGTCTTGATCAACAAGTGCAAAGAACAAATCGAAATAAGCGGATATTTTAGATTTCAGTTCTTCCTTATTGGGAGTTCGATCATAGAGTTTGTTGATGAAAGGGATAGAATCTAGGTGATCCCAGTTTTCTATCTGTTTAATTCTATCTGGTGTCGGACGCACTAAAAAGTAGTTGAAAATTTCAGGCCACGCGACTTGCATGCAAACTACAGCGTAAAGAATTGCAGATTCTTGACTTTTAAGTATCCCTTGTCCCGAACTGGTTTTATACATTTTTGTGATAAGAGAAATATAATTGATAACTCTTTTTATACTACGGGGATTAGATCCTACGGTAAGGGTTGTAATTTCTGCTAGATCTATATAGTCCTCATCATTCAATTTTTTGAGGGATGAAATAGGTTCAATTAGTTTCTTAAGATAATTTATTAAATCATAACTTGAAGATGGCATTACAAAGGGCAACTGAATTATTTTATCAAAAAAGGATTTACCACTCTGTTTTTGAAGGTCAACTCCAAATTTCTGCCTCATACCCATCTGAACCACTTCATAATCTACAGCAAGGACAAAAACACAATTTTCTACATCTAAAAAGTTTTTCAACGACTCTAGTAAATCCAATGCTTTGAGTGGTTTAACACGATCAAGATCGTCGATAAAAAAAACAATTCTGTCAAGTTTGCGGTCGTCTACTATATGCTGAATGAGATGACGAAATTCTTGTTTAAACTCCTTCATCACCTTGGAGATATCTTCGTAATCGTCTCCATCTTTAGATGTTAGTTTGGTTCCATCTATACCAACACCCATAAAGCTAAAGCTTAGACTACTTGCGAGCTTTTTGACACTTTGCCAATTATCATTTGACTCTTGAACGTTGAACTGATCTTTTATAATATTTAGAAGTTCAGAAAGAGCTGCAACACCTAAATATTCATCTCTTCCGAAGAGTGAGAACTGCCACGTATTAAACCATACAACTCCGTAATTTGCCCTGGTTATTTGATTTGAGGAGCCGACAATTTGAGCTTTTATCATGCTCATCATACTAGTTTTTCCAATTCCCCAATCACCCTGGATGCCAATAGTCATGGGCGTGTCACATTCTTCTATGAATTCAACTAGGGCACTTGAATAGTCCTTGGTAGAAAGGAAGTCTTTTTCTTGAATTAAGGCAGCGATCCCCTGTTTTCTATTACCGATTTCAAAATTTAGTGGTTTGTCGTTATTCGTAGCTCTCATGATCTTATAGTATTAATAGTGAATCGAAAATTATGTGTTTAACGGTCCTTTTTTTATGCAGATTTGCTCTTTTCGACATATTCGGTAAATCCTGAAGCTATAATGCCAGTAGGGATTGCGAAAATTCCAATGCCAAGTATTGCGATTACACCACCTAGAAATCGGCCTAGAGCTGTGATTGGGTAAATATCTCCATACCCTACTGTCGTTAGTGTTGCAACACCCCACCACATAGTTTTTGGGATGCTAGAAAACACCTCAGGTTGAGCAGTATTCTCAACGTAATACATCATTGCTGATACCATATAGAGTACAATACCAATTAAAATGAAACTAATAGTCAATATCTCTTTCTTGGTAGACAGAACAAGTTTTACCGTCTGAATTGCTTTGTTGTACCTGGTGAGTTTAAAGATTCTAGCAAGACGAAACAATCTAAAAATCCTCAAATAACGTAGGTCTATTGGTAATAATGTTAAATAAAACGGTAATAGTGCTAAAAGATCAATCAATAGGTCAAAAGAGAATATAAACTGAAGAAAACTTTTTCCATAATAATTCTTATTGTAGGTAAGTATTCGAGCGGTATACTCAAAAGTAAAAATGACAGTAAGAATTATTTCTGTAATCTCAAAGACTACAGTGTAGGCCTCATAGACAGCTTTCTCCGTCTCAAGTGTAAGATGAATAATAGCAATTAAAATACTGAATGTGATTAGCTTGTCAAAAGATGAAGACCATTTGTGTTCGCCATTCACTTTTACCACTTCTCTTAGATTATTTATCATTTTATACAATTGCTTTTAGCGGTGTTATTATGTTCTAGAATAATTTGCTGTTTCATTAGTTTGAGATTGAATAAACGATGCCCATGACAGCGGAAAAATCGAGTGCTAATAGATTTAAATGTGGTTTAGAGTCATATCGAAGTGCAGATTCTATCTCAAATTTTAATTCATCGCTCACAGGGAATTGAAATGAAAGTTCTTCTAGCATCCGGTAATCCAAAAGATTCAACAAGTCAGGTTGAAAATAAAGTGTAAGGTGAACGTCTAAGTTGCTTAATTCTGTAGTTATACTGGTTGCTAAATTCCCCCTGATTAATGTCTGTTCCGTTTGATCAGAGTAAAGTTCATCTTCATAAAAGGCACCGGCAGTAAGATTGTAAATGGTTTGATTCATTTTGAACCTATTTGTTGTATTCAATCCAATCAGTCTTCGATTATTTATTTTCAAAGCCGAATTAAATTGGTTTTGATAAAAACCTTGAACCTGAATCTTTTTAGTTAAAAAATAGTGCGTTCTGAAATTTAAAAACCCCGTAGTATATATTCTGTTTTTTGATTCAGACGCTGAATTATAGCCACCTATAAACCAAACTTCAGTTTTGTCATTCAACTGTCGACCTAAGCCAAGACCAGAGTTCAAGGCAGTAAACACCCCATTACCAGCTGCAAAGGTTCCTTGTAGTTCAGAAGTGACCGACCAAATGGAATCAATAGGGGTTACCAGGTCATATGTATTAACAATGGTTTGTGATTTAACCGTGAATACAAAAGAGAATGAAATTATAGAAAGTAAGGTTTTCATAATCAAATTATTAGATTACTCAATAAACGTGTTGCCATCTGAAATCATCACTCGAGTTAGCCCTTTGGATAAATTCTTCAAAGGTGATATCGGCTAAACCATTTAATTCATCTAAATATTTGGACCCCTCCCAGGTTTCAATCTCATAAGCCTTCTTATATCGATCGTATTTATTTTTAAGTTCATCCGTACTGTAATATGCTTCTATTTCAATGGATGTTAAATAATCCATAACTGAGTTCCAATCAGGAAATTCATTCCATTTTTCATTCACATAGTCCCACCCGAAGTGAAGATGAATACCTTCAAATTCACTTGCGCCGTTCGCTGTTCTATCGTCTATTAAAAAGTCGCCTTTTAATAAGTCTTTGCGATGTGAAATAATCACTTTTTTGGTCAGGAGATCTCCAACATGCTTTTCTACCCAAAGCCTTTTGTGTGTCCAGGAATTTGGATTTTTCCAAGGTGCGGTAGTTAATATAAACACCTCGAAAACCGGAGTGGATGCCAATACTTTAATGGATTCTATAGCGCCTTTAATAGGGGCTAAATCTTTAAAAATATCTGGTATTAAGTCGGGTTCCTTATCATATGGAGCAATACTCGCGATTGGATGTTCCGCAATTGCCGCTCCAAAGTCAGCTATAACACCATCCATGTCGATATAAATGATTTTTCTTTTCATTCGTTAACTTATATAAATGTCTTTTCCAATGCCGCATATTGCGATATAGTCATATTGAATTTGCTTTGGAGTAATAGCCTTTTGAATAAAAAACTCTGTGATGGACTTTTTAATCTGAGCAATTTTCATGGATGTCGACTATTGATCATGGGTTTGTCCAGTCAATATAATGATTTTAAGCTTTTTTTAACCCCTATGGGGTTGCTTGGGACAGCAGGGGTACACGTTTTGATTTGAGTCGATATGCCTTTAAGATTGCGTTCAAATTAACATGTTTAATCTGCCTTTTTGTTATGCAGAAGACTCCAGAGGAATTCCAACCCAGAAAAAAGCCGTCAATGATTGTAGAGGCATTAGCCTACGTATTTATCTATGGACCAATATTCACATTCTTTTATTGTGTGATTGAAGCTATCAAGTGGCTAGTTAGATGTTGAGGATTTGCCTAACTTGGAGTAAATTAAGTTCGTAGACTATGAAACTACTCAATACCATTGCAGCCTTGGCATTATCCTTCTCGGCTTTCAGCCAAGATTATATTGAATACCGAGACTTCAAGTTTTATCAAAATGGGGTAGAGATGTCTTTTGAAGAAGTCACAGAGTTGACCAAGGAATACAGGGTTGCACAAGTGGCCTTTAGACAAGGGAAAAGGTATTTTGCCGCAAGTCAAAGTACTTTACGCGCAACAAGAAGAAATCTAACTAATGGGGCATTAGCCTATGCGGGAGCTCATCTCGGCGGAGCTGGCCTGATGATTTCGATGTTTCAGGGAGAGCCTACATACTTCTACCTAGGTTTAATTTCCGCTTCGGGGGGATATTATTTTCTAAGGTTGATGGGTACAAAGAAAAAATTCAGAGAAAGAGCGGACATTAAATTCAGCAAAACAGCCCAGAAGCTTAACGAGGCTATCCAATTATTTAATAGTCAATAGGTTATGAAACTACTCGCTACAATAACGGCTTTACTATTATCGTTCTCGGCTTTCAGCCAAGACCTTATTGAATACAACGAGGGAAAATTCTCAAGGAATGGAGAAGAACTGTCCATAGAACAAATTGAAAAGCTTACGAAGGAATTAAAGCCATTTCAACGTTGGCGTGCTAATGATTTACTTTATAAGGGTAAAAGAGCCAATAATATAGCTGATAATAGGCTCCATAGATATTCAGTCGCTGTTATTTACACAGGAATATGCGGATTAGGAGTATACGGTTACTTTTTTATCAGTGAAGTTGCGGGCTACTATGATTATAGAGTATTAGAGAAGACTTTTTATGGATTAGGCGTGGCAACGATTCCCACAATACCTTTATTAACCATTAGTGTTTCCCGACAAGAATCTTGGATAAAACTTAGAGATGATTCTTTTATAAGATTGGCTGAAAAGCTAAACCAAGCAGAAATGAAATCAGAATCGAATCAATAGAATTTTAGAGTACCCCTCACCTACTTGCGAGGGTTAGAGGTGAATCAGTTAGATGTGGAGGATTTGCAAGAGTTATAGACATCGCGTGACAGCCACTGTATACTATATACTTGTATAACCATAGCAAGGGATACAAACTCTTGACTATATTTGCCCTCCACGATGGGGATGTAGCTCAGTTGGCTAGAGCGCTTGACTGGCAGTCAAGAGGTCGTCGGTTCGAGCCCGATCTTCTCCACATTGAAAGCCCTTCCTATTCGGAGGGGCTTTTTTGTTTTCAAAGCCATACTCTTACTGACTTCACCAATAATTGATAATCCAAGTGACGGATTAATATTAGAAGAAAGGTAATCAATCTGAAATTTCTATTGTGTCACTTTTGGGGTTCAATCTGTCACTTTTAGTGTCACTCACTTCGTTGGGGGCTTTTACTTTTCAGAAATCTCATTGCTTATGTCAAACAAATCCCAAGCCGGATGAGGACGATTTAAAACAGATGTATGTCTACAACATGTATTGGGAGGCTAAAAAAAGTATGCTTTTATACCCAAATTCAACTCAAACGGATGAGTCATTTCGAAATTTTTGGAAAGGAAGAGATAGTTTAATGGAAAATCAATGTAAAGTTGGATTTGTCAATATTTTAAATCCCGATTTAACTTTGAACTATTCCATCGGGAAGGAAATTTTATCTAAGTTGGATTAATGTCAAAAAGTAGACTCTCAAAATCAACGTTTATCCGTGGACTTCAGTGTGAGAAGTCACTGTATCTCCATAAGCATCATTACAATCTAAAAGACCCTACACCATCATCACTACATGCGGTGTTCGATCAAGGAACCGGTATTGGTTTATTGGCGCAACAACTATTTTCCAATGGTGCTGATGCTTCTCCCGAAAATCATTTTAAAATGGTTGAATCCGTGGAAAAAACTTGTGACTTTATCTCTCAGGGTCAAACCATTATCTACGAGGCTACCTTCCTTTACAACGATGTCCTTGCTGCATTAGACATATTAGTCAAAGATGAAGAAGGTTGGAAAGCGTACGAGGTGAAAAGTTCTACTAAGGTATCCGAGACCTATATCAAGGATGCTGCCATTCAATATTATACAATTACAAATTCAGGTATAGATCTTAAAGACATATCGATCGTCCATATCAATAACCAATACACAAAAGATGGAGAATTAGACATTCATCAATTGTTTACCATTGAATCTGTATATGATCAAGTTTTAGAGTTTCTCCCCCGAATCCCAAATGAGGTTCAAAGACTTAAAAATGTGATTGAGAGTCCTGAAATTCCTCAAGTTGATATTGGTCCTCATTGTTCCGATCCATACGATTGTGATTTCAAAGGAACATGTTGGAAACACATTCCTGAATACTCAGTTTTTGATATTTCAAGACTCAATTCGGATAAGAAGTTCGATTTGTTTAATCAAGGAATAGTCACATTAGATCAGATTGACCTAAGTCAAGTAGACCTGAACCCAAATCAGGTTCTTCAGGTTCAATCTGAATTAAGTAGATCGACTCATATAGACATTGATGAAATAAGAAACTTCACGAATGGATTAAATTACCCTTTGTACTTTTTAGATTTTGAGACTATCGGTCCTGCGGTTCCAATTTATGATGGTAGTAGACCCTACCAACAATTGGTGTTTCAGTATTCACTGCATATTCAAGAGACTTCAACTTCTGAAACAGAACACAGAGAGTATCTCGCAGTTCCAACTGAGGATCCAAGAATTGGGTTCATAGAACAACTGATTCACGATTGTGGCAGTAACGGTGATATATTAGTTTATAACATCGGTTTTGAGAGGGGAAAACTCAATAATCTAATCGAGGTATTTCCTAAATATTCTAATGAATTGAGTGGGATTATTAATCGTCTAAAGGACCTTATGATTCCTTTTCAACAGAAGTGGTACTACACCCCCGAAATGAGAGGGAGTTACTCTATTAAGTCCGTTCTTCCTGCCTTAGTTCCTGAACTATCATACAACGACCTTCCTATAAAAGAAGGAGGCACTGCATCGAATACATTTTTATCAATGGTAAATAGAACATTTGAAGGTGACGTTGAAGAAACAAGGAAACAACTCCTTGAGTACTGTGAGTTAGATACTTATGCTATGGTTAAAATTCTTGATGTACTTAAAGAAGTATAATAAGACTTTGGATAGGATAACTAATGAACTAAACCTAAGCGTTCCACTTCGATTAGCTACTGCACGTGATTCCTACGCCACATCTTTATATAGAAATGGCGCCTCGACAAGTAAGATTGGAGAAGCTATGGGTCAATCTAATATGAAAGTCACGGAACATTATTTTGGGTCACTTGGTTTAGACAAAATTTCAGAATTGAATCAATTACTCACGCGAAAAAACATAGTTCTTGCAAGGTTTGCTGCAAGACTATTGGAGCAAAACGGTAAAATATGTACACATTGATGAGGGGAGAGTTAAATAACACCCTGTATAACCTCATAATCCTTGATTTGATTTACGCTGGCAGTCAAGAGGTCGTCGGTTCGAGCCCGATCTTCTCCACATTGAAAATGAGTTACTTACGTCACTAGATGTAGGTGCTTTGTTCATTTTTTGCATACAATTAGCATACAAACATCCACAATAATCCCAAACCTAAGCAGTCCAGGAGATGAATCGCCCTAGCTTTGAAAGTGTTCCATATAAAAGATCAATCATGAGGACCACCATAATATTTTTGCTGCTCTCGGCATCTACAGCTTTTGGTCAAGTATCTCAATATCAAAACGATTTCAATAAAATCAATGAAAACCTGATGTTGGGTTTGGGGTCATATGCCGTGACCAATTTTGTCGTGGGCAGCATTGGCTACGCCACGAGCCAGGAGGACGCAACGAAGCATTTTCACGAGATGAATGTGATGTGGAATATGGTCAATCTTGGACTGGCGGTACCAGGATACCTTAAAGCTAAAAGAGGGGGTAAGTCGTTGACCCTCGAGGAAATGATTAAAGAGCAGAAGAAAACAGAGACGATTTTCTTGGTCAATGATGTATTGGATTTGGGCTACATCGCCACAGGAATCTGGATGCGGAATGAGGCGGTAAATCAAAGCGACAGAGCGGATATGTTCAAGGGATATGGGAATAGCTTGATTTTACAAGGTTCTTTTTTGTTGGCCTTTGATGCCTATGCTTTTTACCTGCACCGCAATCACGCAAAACAGCTCCCCATGCTGGATAAGGTTTCCGTGTACACGAGCGGAGCTGGGGTAGCGTTGATTGTTGCACTGGACTAAGTGGAAAATTTTAAAACCAAAAACCCGGCGCGCAGCGCCGGGTTTTTTTGTGCCTCGCCCCGCGCGGCGGGGTGCATTGGTGTAAGCGATTAGGTTAGTTGTTCCGGGTACAGGAGCAAGAATTTCCGCAATAGGTTCTGCTTAACATGGTTTTGCTGGTGGTTTTAGGCTCTAGGTTAGAAGGTGTAGACCGCGGCGAGGACGAAAGAGGCGAGGGTTTTGTCGGTCATGGCGTTGAACTGTGGGGTGGAGGTTTGGTCTAATCGGACCTCGCTAATAAGGCGAAGGCTCCCCGAAGAATAGGAGGCCGTGAGCGTGGCATCGAAACTTTGCGTATCCGCACCATAAACGGGCCCACCGGAGGCCAATTCCTTGAAGTACTCCAAACGCATTCCCACCTGATACGCGTCGCTCAACGCTACCGCGGGATATAGGGCAGCGCCATAAAAACCTCCAATTTCCGGGGTCTCGTTATATGAGGCATTGACCCCCAGTGAGAAGGCGTCGCTCAGCTCGTAAGCACCGGTCAAATCTGCTTGGAAGGTAGCGCCTTGACCGTCGGCTTGCTTGCCATAGAGGAAGTTTAAATACGTGCTTTTATAACCGTATTGAAGCCCATAGGTGTAAAGGTCGATGTCGTTCATCTCCGTGAAATCGGTCGGGTTCATGATCGCGATCATAAGGCTTTGGTCGCTACTCAGGGCGTAATCTGCCTTTAGACCAGTGTGCGAGAAGGGCCCATAAGAAAAGAGATAAGACGTGGAGTAGTGGAAATTGTCGACCGGGGAGATAACCTCATATCCTAGGAAGGTGTTGAAGTTTCCTAAGGTGAGGACCAATTTCTCTGAGGCGTTCCAATACGCATATAATTGGTTCACGATGTTGCCTGTCGCGCTATAATACGGGGAGGCGAAAACGGCATCCGTGCCGCGTGGGCCGAAGACGAGGTCTGCTACGAAGCCCCCTTGCTCGGTCTCTTGCTCGGCGATAATGTTGACCATGCCGAGGGCGAAGCCGTTGAGGTTGGCGAAGCTTGAGGCCGGTGCATCAAACTTTCCAGCGCTAAGGTTGGTTCTGAAATAGGTGTCTACAGACCCTCGAAAGGTCATCGATACGTCGACGGTGTCCGCGTCGTCTGCGAATGCAGTGAATGAAGTGAGGGCGAATGTCGATAGTGCCCAAATTTTTAAGACTTTTGAAGTAACAATTTTCATAACAGGGGAATTGTTTTTAGAACCCTGAGTGTTGCCGCACTCAGGGTTCGCTTTTTATAGTGAATAGATGTGTTTTAGTGTTGATTCATGCGGAAATCAGCATAGGCTGTCATCCCGCCATGTTCTGCTTGGTCAAGACCATCGAGTTCTTCCGCGCGATCTACGCGAAGCCCCCAGATTTTCTCGATCACGGTAAGGAAGATCCAAGAGCTTGCTACAGACATAAGGCCTATGAGTCCTACGCCGATGAGTTGCGCAAGGAATTGGTCCCAAGAAGCCATCGCACCGAAGATGCCTACAGCCAATGTTCCCCAGATACCAGTGCCGAGGTGAACGGCTACGGCACCTACAGGGTCATCAAGCTTAAGGCGATCCAGAAGTGATACAGCGAGAACCACGATCACACCGCCAATACCACCTACAAGGACAGCTTCCATGACGGACATTTGATCGGCACCTGCGGTAATGCTCACCAATCCTCCTAGGATACCGTTCATGAACATGGTGAGGTCGAAGTTTTTGTAATAGAGGTGTACAAATCCAGCAGCAGCCAATCCTCCTGCGGCCGCAGCCAAAGAAGTGGTGGTCAATACTAGTGAAGTAAGGCCAGGATCAGCGCTGAGTACAGAGCCGCCGTTGAAGCCGAACCAGCCCAACCAGAGGATCAATACCCCAGCCGCAGCGAACGGGATATTGTGGCCCGGGATGGCGCGAGGCTTTCCATCTTTGCCAAACTTTCCAATACGCGCGCCGAGCTTAGCGATGTACAATAATGCAGCCCAACCTCCCACAGAGTGCACGAGCGTGGAACCTGCAAAATCATAGAATCCCCATTCGTCCAAGAAGCCACCGCCCCATTTCCAAGAGCCGATGATGGGATATACAATGCCTACATACAGCATGGAGAAGGTGAAGAATGAGCCAAGTTTAGCGCGTTCTGCAATAGCGCCAGATACAATGGTGGCGGCAGTTGCGGCGAACATGCCTTGAAATAAGAAATCTGTCCAATAGGTATATCCTTCGTTATAGCTAAGATCGAGTCCTGCCTCGCCTATTGGACTTTCAAGACCGAAAAGGCCTACGAAATAATCGGGTAAGATACCGTTCCAGAAGCTGGCAGGATACATCAAGTTGAATCCGACAAAGGCATATAAGACTAGTCCGATGCTGATGATAAAGAAGTTTTTGAAGAGGATGTTGATCGTGTTCTTCTGACGAGTAAGTCCTATTTCCAAAAAGCTAAATCCAAGGTGCATGAAGAAGACCAACGCTGTGCTGATCATCATCCAAAGGTTGTTTACGGTAAGAGTAAGTGTTGTGTCCATGTGTTATGTGTTATTTCAATGTGAGTCCACCGCTTTCCCCGGTGCGAATACGATAGGCTTCCTCTACAGGAACGACGAATATTTTTCCGTCGCCTACTTCTCCAGTTTTTGCCGCACTGAGAATGGCATTTACGGTCACGTCCACGAAATCGTCATTAACGACAATACTTAAGAACCGACGTTGGATGTCGGAAGAGCTGTAGGCTACACCTCTATATAGGTGTTCCTTTTTTTCATGTCCTACTCCAGTTACATCCCAGTAACTAAAGAAGTACACATTCACATCGTGAAGTGCATCCCGCACCTCATCGAATTTTGATTTTCTGATGATTGCTTCAATCTTTTTCATAATTCCAGGGGGTTGTTTGCGACAAAACTAATGTTTTTGGCATAACACCCCCTAAAAAAATATGGGTAAGTGGTAAAAATTAGCAATAATTTAATTTTTAACCCTAAAATTTGAGGGGTATATAACTCTAAAACAAGAAATATAAGCAAACGACCCCCTGTTTTAACAGGGGTAATCCTAATCAGAATTGTTTTTTAGTGATTTTGACCCTGAGAATTCAGGGACCATGGCTCCAGGGAAGATCCAAGTGGGGAAATAAAAAAGCCCGAGAAACTACAAGTCTCTCGGGCTTCTTAAGCTTATTGGCTTAGCCACACGTACATGGTTCTGTTAGTGGCTCAGGCCTATTGGTTGATTCAAAAGTCAATCTTTTTTACTCGAAGTATCCTATATTTGTGTGATAACATATTTGTCACATGTTTAAAAAACATAATTCACATACCTTTTTGTGCCTCATATTTACTGGTTTAATATTCTGTAAATCAGCATATTCACAGGGAAATATAAGTTGGTATGATGTCCAGGAAAAAGCGATTCACAGAATCAGTGTTTTAAACGGAAATCACATTGTGTTTTATGAAAATAACATAGATACACTTCCGTCTTATCAGCAAGATTACGACAATTCACAGTTACGATTACCGGGTAAGGGGCATCACTTTGTTATCGATGGAAGATTAGTGGCAGTATTTGGAGGGTGTGGATCAGTTTTTTCTTTGGATACTGCGTTAAGAACCATTTCTAGATTGGACCTAACAGTTCATACTGGATATAATTTTGATGCTTATCATTTTCAGAGGCGAGATACAATTTTCTCTTTCGGTGGATATGGGTTTTGGACAGAGAATAATCTTTTAACATATTTCAGTGAGCTGCGTAAAGAGTGGAATGTATACTCCGTTGGAAATTTCCCTCCTTACAACCCCGATTTTGAAAATGATGTGACTTACAAATTTGCCTTCTATGATGAAGGGAAGGATAAACTCTATGTGTTGCGTCAAAATGTTTTTTATCAGTTTTCCTTCGCTATTGGGCGCTGGAAGCGCCTTGGAGTACTAGCCCTAGAAGATACATTTCCCGAGAAAGGCACATTTGGCATAACGAATCTCCATAAGCTGAATGATTCAACGGTTATGATGATGGGTGGTTTGAAGGCTTATTATATTATCCCGCGGCGCAATATTATTTATGATGTTACGCAGCCAAATGGATTGAATACTAGTGGACGTCGCAATAACAAATTCTGGTTGCACTGTGGTTATGATTTAGAAAATGAGCTGCTCCTAACAAAGTTTTCGGATAAGATCGACCAGGGTTATCTATTTGAGTATGTAAATCGATTGCCGAGAAGAATTAATTCGGAGTCTAAACTTTACACTCTGGAATTACTGTCGATTAAGGCGAAGTTTGTGTTGGCATTATTTGGTTTCCTACTAATAGGGGGGGGATTAACGTACTGGATAAGAATGGGTTATTTAAAACGTCGTGATGAATACTTCACAGATGCACAATGGCGGTTCATTGATCAACTAAATAAAGGCGGTTTGCAAACCGAAGATCTCAATGAAATTTTGGGGCTAGAATCATCATCATGGGAAGTACAGCGTCGAAAGCGTAGCGAATTCATAAAGATTATCAATGATTTATGTTTGAGCAAATTAGGTTGTGAACTAGTCGTGCGACAAAGATTACAACAGGATAAACGCCAAGTATTATATGTGCTGAATGCAGATGCTAAGAATAAATTGGCCCGATTTATGTAACTTGCTAATAACAAATCAGTTTACTTATGCGATACGTAATAACCATTTCATTCTTTTGTTTATCCTTTTACTCTTTTTCACAAGGAAGATGGGGTATGCGTACGGGCTTGAACTACACCCTTAATATGGTTCAATTGGATCAAGCTGTAAATTCAGCTCAAGGAATTTTTGAGGGCACGGTGCCTGATAATGGGTACCACCTGGGTGTATTTGGACGTCAGTTTTTAGGGGACCAATTATATGCTTCAGGAAGCGCTATCTATGGTAAGGATATTCAGATGATAACACAGGATATTAATGGGGTTAATACCTTGAGTCGGTTTGACCACCAGTTCGTTCAGCTCGACGCTGGTTTAGGTATTAGACTATTGAAGTTCGCTCGCGCGGAAGCCGGTATCCACTTCATCAATGCCATTGGAAATTCGGCCTACAGCCAAACATTTGAATCTCCAACTGCGGGCTACAACCTGGGTCTTGGGGTGGATGTTTGGAAGCTCAGCCTTGATTTGGTGTACTATGCAAGCTTGCAAGATCACCAAGGCGATTGGAACGGCATTCCCTTGAGCTACGAGCGTTCACAGTTCATGTTGAGCGTGGGAGCGAAACTTTAATTGGCCCGAAAACATTTTTGGCACGCTCTTTGCTCCTAAATAATCGTGCGTCAGCATTTTGAGTGTAAGCGAGTAATTCATATTTGACGCGACATGGTTTTGTTCAGCAAGCCACTCCGTACCCCGGGGTGGCTTGTTTTCTTTTATACCACTGCAAACGCGGCCTCGCCTAGGCCGTCGACTTTCACCAAAACGTTGGAATGACCCTCGATGAAGTGAGCTGCCGTAGAGGCGCCTGCAAACACAATCATTCCCTTCTTCAGGGCAATGCCGTATTGTTGGGCCAATCGTGTTGCGGCCGCCAACGCTTCGAACGGATTGTCTAAAATGGCATCGCTATTTCCTTCGGCGATGATGGCGCCGTCAAAGAATTGGACCATATCCAATCCATTCAACCCCAGAGGAACCTCGCACCATGGGCCCATCGCGTATCCGCAAGAGCTGCAATTGTCCGCGACCACATCCTCCAAAGAGAATTTGAAGTTTTCGTAGCGCGAATCTATGACTTCCACCGCCGCGGCCACGCCATCGACATAGCCCATGACCTTGTCCACCGACAAGGCCCTTTCCACATCTTGGCTCAACCGAAAAGCAATTTCCGGCTCCGCGCGCGGATGTATGCACTGGCTGCGCTGCAAGGGTTGTTCGGTGGAGATGAACATATCAGAAGTTAATTGGCCAATGATCATATCGTCGACCGCCATCTGCTTCATTTTCGCCACCGAGGTGAAGCCCATCTTCACACCGACCACCTCGTGACCCTCGGCCACGCGCTCGGCAATCAGCGCATGCTGAATGGCATAGGCATCGTCCAAGCTATAGTGTTCGGTCGTAGAAAATTGGGCACGCGGGGTTTGAGTGCGTGCGCTATGGTGTAGGGACTTGGCCCATTCTTGATGGTTCATAGGTTAGAGTTTTATACAAACGTTTTTAGGTTCTGTGAAGAATCGCAGCGCCTCAAAGCCGCCTTCACGGCCCACGCCACTTTGCTTCACCCCGCCAAAAGGCGTACGTAAATCACGGAGCAGCCAACAGTTTACCCAAATAATTCCGGCGTGGAGTTTTGAGGCCACGCGGTGCGCTACTTGAAGATTCGTTGTCCACACCGTCGCCGCCAATCCATAGGCCGTGCCATTAGCCATCGCCAACGCTTCCTCCTCAGTATCAAAAGGAGTCAAGGTCACCACAGGACCAAAAATCTCTTCCTGATTCGTGCGGCAGCTCGCAGGCAAATCCTCAAACACCGTCGGCTCAATAAAGAATCCATTCTCACAGCGCCCGTTCAATTTCACTGGATTGCCCCCCGTCAACAATGTCCCGCCCTCATCCAGCGCAACGTTGATATAGGAAAGTACCTTTTCGAAATGGTCCTTGCTGACTACCGCTCCCGTTCTCGTACCTGCCTCCAGCGGATCACCAACGGTCAATCCCTTCACACGCTCTACAAAAGCCGCTTTGAATTTCTCATATATAGGTCGCTGCACATAAATGCGCGATCCGCACAAACAAATCTGTCCTTGATTGGCAAAGGCCGCACGCACACTAGTATTTACCGCTTCCTCAAAATCACAATCCGCAAATACCAGGTTGGCATTCTTCCCGCCCAGTTCCAAACTGAGCTTCTTAAACATCGGTGCCGCTACCGCCGAGATGGCCTTTCCTGTTGCCGTGCCTCCGGTAAATGAAATGACCGGCGTATTTGGATGTGCTACAATGGCGGCACCTACCTCGGCACCCAATCCGTGTACAATGTTCAGCACTCCCTTTGGAAAGCCTACATCGTCCAAAATCTTACACAATAAATACGCCGTCGCGGGGGTCACCTCCGAAGGCTTCGCCACCACGGTATTGCCCGCCGCCAAAGCCGGGGCAATCTTCCAAGTAAACAAGTACAAAGGCAAATTCCATGGAGAAATGCAGCCCGCCACCCCAATAGGTTGGCGCAACGTATAGTTGAACCCTTTCGCTCCCATGTCGTGCGTCTCGTAGGCATCGTGCAAAATGGCGGTCGCGTAAAACTTGAAATTATCTCTCGCCCGAGGGATATCTACCGTTTGGGCCAATTTCAATGGCTTCCCGTTATCCACACTTTCAGCCATGGCCAATTCTTCCAATCTCGCCTCACTCTCGTCGGCCACTTTCAACATCCAACGGCTTCGTTCGGCGGCTGATAAACTGCTCCACCCCAGGAATGCCTCCCGAGCCGCCTCCACCGCCAACTCCACGTCTTCCGCATTCGATCGAGGGATGGTGCCATAGGCTTCGCCCGTGGCCGGGTTGGTGTTGGTAAGGGTTTGGCCGCTAGTAGGTTCAAGGAATTGGCCACCGATATAATTCTGGATTTTCATAGCTTTTGTTCTCTCCCTACGAATATAAGGCAGGAAGAGGCGATGATTTCGGGTCCAATTTTCTTAAATTCACACCACAAAGCAAACAGCCATGTCGATACCAAAGCCTTTCAATTTTCAGAAGTGGTTGGCAGAGAATAGAGACCTCCTCAAACCACCAGTAGCCAACAAAAATTTGACGCCAGAGAGCGACGACTACATTGTGATGGTCGTGGCCGGCCCAAATGCTCGAAAAGATTACCATTACAACGAAACGGAAGAATTCTTCTACCAGCTCGAAGGAAATATCACGGTCAAAGTCCAAGTCGATGGCGAGGCCCACGAACTCCATTTAGGACCTGGCGACATGATGACCGTCCCAGCCAATACCCCGCACAGCCCCGTACGTCACGAGGGCAGCATCGGCCTAGTGGTCGAACGCATCCGCGAGGGACGCGGCTTCACCGACGGATTGTTGTGGTACTGCGACAACTGTAACAACAAGTTGCACGAAACCTACTTCGAGCTCAAAAACATCGAAACAGATTTCTTGCCCCGCTTCAAAGAATATTACGGATCTGAGGAACACCGCACCTGTTCCGAATGTGGGCATGTGATGGAGACCGACCCTAGATTCGTATAATATGTGTGAGATCACCTCGAGAAACTTCACGGTAGATATCCATACGCACATCTTGCCCGAGCACATCCCGAACTTTCGCGAGCGCTTTGGCTATGGCGGTTTCATTAACCTCGACCACCACGTTCCTTGTCGAGCGCGCATGCTAAAGGACGGCGAATTCTTCCGTGAGATAGAAGATAATTGCTGGTCGCCGGAGGCCCGCATCAAAGAATGTGGCCACCAACACGTCGACGTCCAAGTGTTGTCGACCGTTCCTGTTATGTTCAGCTACTGGGCAAAGCCCGAGCACACCCTCGAGGTGAGCCAATTCCTTAACGACCACATCGCCGACATTTGCCACCGTTACCCTGACCGTTTTGTCGGCCTAGGCACCCTGCCCATGCAGGCGCCAGATCTGGCCATTCAAGAGTTGCGCCGTTGCAAAGGAATCGGCCTCAAAGGCATTGAGATCGGCACGCACATCAACGAATGGAACCTCGACGCTCCGGAACTTTTCCCCATTTTCGAAGCCTGTCAAGACCTAGATATGGCCATCTTCGTCCACCCGTGGGACATGATGAGCAAAGAAAAAATGCCCAAATATTGGTTGCCATGGTTGGTCGGTATGCCGGCGGAAAGCTCCTTGGCCATCTGCTCCATGATTTTTGGTGGCGTATTTGAGCGCTTGCCAAAGCTGCGAGTTGCTTTCGCCCATGGCGGCGGTTCCTTCCCCGCAACATTGGGTAGAGTACAGCACGGATTTGACGTCCGCCCAGACCTTTGTGCGGTGGACAATAAGGTCGCCCCCCGTGATTACATGGGTAAATTCTGGCTCGATTCGCTCGTCCACGACCCGAAAATGCTCGAGTACATTGTCGGATTGGTAGGTGAGAATCGCGTAGCCCTAGGGACAGATTATCCCTTCCCGCTTGGCGAGTTGGAGCCAGGAAAATTGATCAATGGAATGCCGTGGAGTCACGAGCGCAAGGGCAAGTTATTGCACGGTGCGGCGCTAGAGTGGCTCAATATGGATTTGGGCCAATTCATCTAAGCCAAAAAAGCGTGGGATTGTCATGGGATTTTCAATAATTTTGACCTTCACAATCTCCCTCTATGAGTGATCCGATCAAACACGAATGTGGTATCGCATTTGTGCGTCTAAGAAAGCCTCTTGAATATTACGTAGAGAAATACGGAACGGCATTTTACGGCCTCAATAAGATGTACCTCCTCATGGAGAAACAGCGCAACCGCGGACAAGACGGAGCGGGGCTTGCAAACATCAAACTCAACACAGAACCCGGTACGCGCTACATTTCTCGTTACCGCAGTGTAGATACCAACAGTATCGGCGACATCTTCGGCAAAGTGCAAAAGCGCATCGCGGAAGGCGTGGGATCGGATGTGGAGAAACTCAAGGATGTGCCTTGGTTGAAGCAAAATCTACCCTTTACCGGTGAGGTGTACCTAGGTCACCTTCGCTACGGTACTTACGGCGGAAATACCATTGAAGCTTGTCACCCCTTCTTGCGCCAGAACAACTGGCCAACGCGCAACTTGATTGTGGCGGGGAACTTCAACATGACCAATGTTGATGAGCTCTTTAATGAGTTGGTGGAATTGGGCCAACATCCTAAAGAAAAGGCCGATACCATCACCATCATGGAGAAGATTGGCCACTTCTTGGACGAGGCCAACGATGATTTGTACTACCAGCTCAAGGACGAGGGCTACACGAAAAAACAAGCGACCGAAGAGATTTCGAAACGTCTTGACGTGGCGGATATTTTGCGTCGCGCCTCCAAAAAATGGGACGGTGGATATGCCATGGCCGGAATGATGGGTCACGGCGATGCCTTCGTGTTGCGCGATCCCGCGGGAATTCGCCCAACCTTCTATTACTACGATGATGAGATCGTTGTAGTGGCATCGGAGCGTCCAGTAATTCAAACAGCAATGAACTTACCGACGGATGCCGTACAAGAATTGCCTCCAGGTGCTGCCATTGTGGTAAAGAAGGCAGGGGATGTGAGCATCGAGCAGATCAAAGAGCCATTAGCCTATAAAGCCTGTTCCTTCGAACGTATTTACTTCTCTAGAGGAAATGATAAAGACATTTACAACGAGCGCCTAGAATTGGGCCGTAGACTCATCCCTAAAATCCTCGAAAAGGTGGAAGGCGATGTAGAAAATACGGTCTTGAGTTTCATTCCTAATACTGCTGAGGTCAGCTTCTACGGAATGGTTAAGGGAATGGAGGACCACTTCAATGCGTTGAAGTTTGAAAAAATCCAAGGTCTCACGAACCCGACGCCGGAAGCCCTCCAGGACATCCTGAACACCCGTCCGCGCGTGGAAAAAGTGGCTTGGAAAGACGTGAAGCTACGCACCTTCATTACCGAGGACAGCTCTCGCGATGATTTGGTGAGCCACGTGTACGACATTACCCACGGCACGGTAACCAGCAACGACCATTTGGTGGTGATCGACGATAGCATCGTTCGTGGAACCACGTTGCGTCAGAGCATCTTGAAAATTTTCGACCGCCTCGGTCCTAAGCACATCGTCATCGCCTCGTCGGCACCTCAGATTCGCTACCCAGATTGTTACGGTATTGATATGGCGCGCATGGGAGATTTCGTGGCATTCCGTGCAGCGGTGGAGCTGTTGAAAGACCGCGGTCAGGAAGGATTGATTCAGGAGGTGTATCAGAAGTGTAAGGTCCAAGAGCAGATGGCCGATACGGAAGTACAGAACTTCGTGAAAGAGATTTACGAGCCATTTACGGCGCAAGAAATTAGCGATAAGATTGCCCAGATCTTGACTCCAGAAGGCGTGAAGGCGAAGGTGAGCATCATCTACCAGGACATTGAAGACTTGCACGAAAGCTGTCCTTCAAATCCGGGCGACTGGTACTTCAGCGGGAACTATCCGACTCCTGGAGGAAACCGCGTCGTGAACCGTTCCTTCATTTATTATGTTGAAGGACGTACCGAACGAGCATATTAAGCAGTGAAAATTTATACCAAAACAGGCGACGGAGGCCAGACCTCTTTATTAAACGGAACCCGCGTATCGAAGGCGGAATTGCGTTTGGAAGCCTATGGTACATTGGACGAGCTGAACAGTCATTTGGGCGTGTTAGTGGCGCAGGCCAATGCTCATTTTCCACTGTCAGAAGCTATTCAAAGCCAATTATTTGCGATGGGTTCGCACCTCGCATTGGAAGGTCAGGCGGAATTTCCCATGCCAAAATGGGACGAGGAATTGGTGGGTAGATTAGAACAGCAGATCGACAGCTGGAACGAGCAGCTGCCCGAACTAAAGAATTTTGTCTTGCCTGGTGGATGTGCCTCAAGCGCGCAATGCCACCTGGCGCGAACAGTCTGTCGCCGCGCGGAACGCGTCGTGGTCGCACTCTGTGAAACGGCTGAG
>Ga0255766_10001456_pt1 | contig 21565 bp, 15 predicted proteins | sample 071ome_23_FD_179966 | JGI IMG/M metagenome (GOLD analysis project Ga0255766, IMG submission 179966) | Coastal salt marsh microbial communities from the Groves Creek Marsh, Skidaway Island, Georgia - 071403BT metaG (version 2) | ecosystem: Environmental > Aquatic > Marine > Intertidal zone >... | reverse complement strand
AGGCATCAGAGACCAAAGATAGAATACTTAGGAGTTGTGGGTTTCCAGAACTCCATTTTTTTATATTTATCTAAGATGTAATCACTCAAGTACTTCTCACTATCGTGATAAATTTTCTCTACCTTTTCTCTTACCGTGTGCATATTATCTAACTTATAAACATCATCGTTCTCATCAAACTTTGCATTCACATTCTCAAATGAATGTGTATATTTTTCTTCTCCTAAGAAATCATAGATTCGATTCAGTTGTTGTTGTGGAGACCTCACAAGATCGTCATAATCTACAAGTAAAATCTTGTCCTGATGTCCTTTTTTATATGCCTCACTTAATGCATGATAAGACATACCCACAATTCCCTGTGGAGACATCATATAATCGCACCGATTATCATTTGTAATCTCTAAATTATTTCTTTTCAGTCCTTCATCAATAAAAGAAACACGTCTATTTTTATGAATAAGATATAAGAATGATGTTAGAATATCATAGATATTTCTCACAGGACATATAATCTTTGGAGAGTCTGTGATGTAGTCTGTGATATGTTGTATTTGATTTACCCAACCTCTTGACTTATCAATGATGATTGGTTCTTTGATATCAAAATAATAGTTGGGTGCAATCGATGATAATACTTTATGTGCCGACTGTGGTTTTGGATGTGCCTTATATTGCTCTGAATTATATAACAAATACTCCTCACTATAATGAATCGTATCCAGCACCGGAGAGTTTGTCGATGCATGAATACTTGGATTCTGATTCAGTAGTGCAGTCAGTAGGGTCGATCCACATCGTGGAAGACCCGACATAAAATAAAACTTTCTCATAACAAAAGTATTTTGATTATTTAGTGTTAGTTGGAGACTCCTGCTAAACTATCTCTTTCTTGTGTTAATCTATTTCCTGGTGCTGATACAGTCTCATTTGAGAAATCTAAACGGTCGATGGTACAAGCAAAAGGTGGAGAACCACCACTACTACCACCACCAAAGTAACCATAATTAGAATTAGAGACTGCTGCTAAACCAGATCTTGCTTGTGTTAAATTATTACCTGGTGCTGATACAGTTTCATTAGAAAAATCTAAACGGTCGATGGGATAATTACCACCAAAGTAACCATAATTAGAATTAGAGACTGCTGCTAGGTATATTCTCTCTCCTGATAAATTATTACCTGGTGATGATACAGTTTCATTAGAGAAATCTAAACGATCGATGGTGTCAACCTGACCTGGATCAATACCACCGCCACCAAAGTAAGCATACTGAGGATTAGAGACTCCTGCTACACCATATCTGTCTCCAGTTAAATAATAACCCGTTGGTTCTGCTACAGTTTCATTAGAGAAATCTAAACGGTCGATGGTGCAAAAATGTCCTGGACTAGCTGTAATCTCACCACCAGCAAAGTAACCATAATTGGAATTGGAGACTCCTGCTACAGATTGTCTTGATATTGTTAAATTATTACCTGGTGCTGATGTAGACTCATTAAAGAAATCTAAACGGTCGATGAGATTAGTATAATCGCTTGGAGGACGAAGACCAGCAGCAAAGTAACCATAATTGGAATTAGAGACTGCTGCCAATTTTTCTCTGTTTTGTGCTAAATTATTACCTGGTGCTGATGTAGTCTCATTAGAAAAATCTAAACGGTCGATAAGGCAAGTACGAATTGGCAGTGATGGAGGCTGACCACCAGCAAAGTAACCATAAGCCTTGGAGATTGGTCGTCCTACTTTCTGGTAGTAGTTGACTTGGGTGCCTGCTAATGAAAATCTTTTTTGTGTTAAACCATTACCTGGTGCTGATGTAGTCTCATTAGAGAAATCTAAACGGTCGATGGTGCAAACAGAACCTGGAGCATAACCACCACCAAAGTAACCATAATTCGGATTATAAACTCCTGCTGAACTTCCTCTTGCTTCAGTTAAATTATTACCTGGTGCTGATACAGTTTCACTAGAGAAATCTAAACGGTCGATAAGGCAAGTAGTACCTGGAACTGATGGAGCTTGACCACCACCAAAGTAACCATAATTGGAATTAGAGACTCCTGCTAAACCAAGTCTTGCTTGTGTTAATTGGTAAGCACCTGGCGATTCTACTGTTTCATTAAAGAAATCTAAACGGTCGATGGTGCAAACAAAGGGTGGTTGACCACCAGCAAAGTAACCATAATTGGAATTAGAGACTGCTGCTAATTGCCGTCTTGCTTGTGTTAAATTATTACCTGGTGCTGATACAGTTTCATTAGAGAAATCTAAACGGTCGATGGTGCAGACACGAATAGGTGGAGCATAACCACCACCAAAGTAACCGTATCCTCTTGGACTAGAGACTGCTGCTAATTGTTCTCTTGCTTCTGTTAATTGATAAGTACCTGGTGCCGATACAGTTTCATTAGAGAAATCTAAACGGTCGATGGTGCAAGTAAGAGATGGAGTAGCACCACCACCAAAGTAACCATAATTGGAATTGGAGACTGCTGCTGAAGCATATTTTCTCGTTGACAAATTATTACCCGGTGCTTCTACAGTTTCAGTAGAAAAATCTAAACGGTCGATGATACAACTTCGAGCTGGAACTTCACCACCAGCAAAGTAACCGAACCCATAAGACACTGTGTTCTCCGACTTACCATAAGAGAAGAAGAATGTTGAGACTCCAACAACGGCTTGTGGTGCTACATGACGTGTCTGGTTCAGTGGGATGTTGATGCCTGCTAATCTTCCTCTTGCTTCTGTTAAATAATAACCCGTTGGTTCTGCTACAGTTTCATTAGAGAAATCTAAACGGTCGATAGTACAAGTGCGACCTGAAACTAATGGAGAAAAACCACCAGCAAAGTAACCATAATTGGAATTAGAGACTCCTGCTAATCGTTGTCTTGATAGTGTTAAATTATTACCTGCTGCTACTGTCTCACTGGAAAAATCTAAACGGTCGATGAGACTAATATAATCGCCTGGAGGACGAAGACCAGCAGCAAAGTAACCATAATTGGAATTAGAGACTCCTGCTAAATTTCGTCTTGCTAGTGTTAATTGTTCTAATGTTCCTGGTACATTTACAGTTTCATTAGAGAAGTCTAAACGGTCGATGGTGCAAACACTAGTTGTGGGTGTATCTTGACCACCACCAAAGTAACCATAATTGGAATTGGAGACTGCTGCTAATCTATGTCTTGCTTGTGTTAATTGATAAGTGCCTGGTGCTGCTACGGTTTCATTAGAGAAATCTAAACGGTCGATGGTGCAAAAATAAGAAATAGCATAACCACCACCAAAGTAACCATAATTAGAATTAGAGACTGCTGCTAAACCTTGTCTTGCATCTGTTAATTGATAACTACCTGGTGCAGATACAGTTTCATTAGAGAAATCTAAACGGTCGATGGTGCAAACCTGAGGTGGAGCATAACCACCACCAAAGTAACCATAATTCGAATTAGAGACTGCTGCCAAACCTTGTCTTGCTTGTGTTAAATTATTACCTGGTGCTGCTACTGTCTCACTGGAAAAATCTAAACGGTCGATGGTGCAAACCTGAATTGGAGTTGTATCTTGACCACCACCAAAGTAACCATAATTCGAGTACACAAGACCCGAAGCATCGAACTCCCCTCTACGAACTTTTCTTACTGTTTCGGTTGTTGGTTTCGTTGAGACTGCTGATAGAAATCTTCTTGCTTGTGTTAAATTAGTACCTGGTGCTGCTACAGTTTCATTTGAGAAATCTAAACGGTCGATGATGGAAACTGCACCTGGAGCACCACCACCACCAAAGTAACCATAATTGGAATTAGAGACTGCTGCTAATTCTTGTCTTGCTTGTGTTAAATAATAACCCGTTGGTACATCTACAGTTTCATTAGAAAAATCTAAACGGTCGATGATACAAACAGCAGGTGGAGTACTACCACCACCGAAGTAACCATATTGTGGAGTAGAGACTGCTGCTAAAAGACTTCTTGCATCTATTAAATTATTACCTGGTGCTGCTACAGTTTCATTAGAAAAATCTAAACGGTCGATGGTGCAAACAGTAGGTGGAGCATAACCACCACCAAAGTAACCATAATTAGAATTAGAGACTGCTGCTAAATCAGCTCTTGCTTGTGTTAATTGTCCAACTGTGACTGGAAATTGTATAGTTTCATTATAAAAATCTAAACGGTCGATGGTGCAAAAATAAGATCCACTAAAACCACCAGCAAAGTAACCATAATTGGAATTAGAGACTGCTGCTAAACCTTGTCTTGCTTGTGTTAAATTATTACCTGGTGCTGATGTAGTTTCACTAGAGAAATCTAAACGGTCGATGGTGCAAACAATAGATGGAGTAGCACCACCACCAAAGTAACCATATTGTGGACTAGAGACTGCTGCTAATTTATTTCTTGCTTGTGTTAAATTATTACCTGGTGCTGATACAGTTTCATTAGAAAAATCTAAACGGTCAATGGTGGAAAAAGGCGTATTACCACCACCACCAAAGTAACCAAACTCAGAGAGTTCTGGCCAACTCGTTGGAGATACTGTATATTCTTTAAGTGGTCCAGAGACTGCTGCTAATCCTTGTCTTCTTTGTGTTAATTGATAACTACCTGGTGCAGATACAGTTTCATTAGAGAAATCTAAACGGTCGATGGTGCAAACTTCAGGTGGCAGCAATCCACCAGCAAAATAACCATAATTAGAATTGGAGACTGCTCCTAATCTACGTCTTGCTTGTGTTAATTGATAAGTGCCTGGTGCTGCTACGGTTTCATTAGAGAAATCTAAACGGTCGATGGTGCAAAAAAAAGAAATAAAATCACCACCACCAAAGTAACCATAATTAGAATTGGAGACTGCTGCTAATTGATTTTTTGCTTCTGTTAAATTATTACCCGGTGCTGCTACAGTCTCATTAGAAAAATCTAAACGGTTGATGGTGCAAACACTACCTGGAAGTGTCGGACTAAAACCACCACCAAAATAACCATAATTAGAATTAGAGACTGCTGCTAAACCTTCTACTCTTTGTGTTAATTGATAATTACCTGGTGCCGATACAGTTTCATTAGAGAAATCTAAACGGTCGATGGTGCAAACACTAGTTGGACCTTGACCACCACCAAAGTAACCATAATTAGAATTGGAGACTGCTGCCAAACTAAATCTTGCTTGTGTTAATTGACCTGGAGTTACTGTTGGTGCTGCTACAGTCTCAATAGAAAAATCTAAACGTTCGATGGTGCAAACACGAAGTGAATCAACACCACCACCAAAGTAACCATAATTGGAATTGGAAACTGCTGCTAATTGTTGTTTTCCTTCTATTAAATTATTACCAGGTAATGATACAGTTTCACTAGAGAAATCTAAACGGTCCATGGTGTTAACACGACCTAATCCAGTAGTATCACCACCACCAAAGTAACCATACTCTCGACGATTGCCGGTAATCTTTGTTATTTGTTCTGTCCTAACTTCCCTAAGTCCAAATATACCAGCCATCGGTTAAGATACTATTTATTTTTATTTATCTTCTTGGAATACATGTGATCCAACATGAGACAATTTAATATGAGTATCTAACCACGAAACAAATCCAACACTCTTTGCTCTCTCAAAGAATGAAAAGTCTTCTGGAAGAAAAGCATCACCCTTCTTCAGTTCATTAAAGTAATGATACGAGTTATGATATTCTTGCTCACTAATTGGATAGGTTGAATGATTAAGTGCAGGTATATACTTCAGTTCTTTTCCATACTCATTACGAATACCTTCAAAAACTCTACGATGAATGAGGGCAAATCCAAATCCAACATTATCAATCTGTATTAAATCACCAGAAGCAACAGGTGGTTGTGTGATATTATAGTTATATCTCAACGGAATACTCTTCATAGGATATGCACCACATACAATATCCTTTTTGTGTGATAGAAGACGCATCACATACTCTGGTTCAAATCCAATATCAGCATCAATAAACATCACATACTCAAACTGAGTATTATTCATAAAGAAGTTAGCAATTCTAGACCTTGCCTTTGTAACTAAACTTTCATTTGCAAGAGTTATCAATCCATGATCGACTCCTGCAGTTCTTAATTCCTTTCCAAGATTGAATAATCCCTTCGCAGTCTTATCACTAACCATTCCCCCATAACAGGGAAGTGCAATTAAAATACTCATACCAGCAATTCGATGTTAAATGAAATAGAAATTCTGTTCTCGTTAGATGTATTGGGGAGAACAAAGTGTGGAAGCCATGAAGGGAATAAGAGAAGTTCTCCTACCTTTGGTTTGTGTGCAAAGTATTCATCACTCACCAAACAAGACCTCTGAAAGTCCATCATTCTTGCGGGTCTTGGATCTTCAAATGTAATTTGATCAGTTCCTTCTGGTAATTGTATATAGTAGACTCCACTCATCCACCCTGACGGATGAACATGAGTAAAATTCATTCCTCCTTTGGGACTTACATTACCCCACATAGATCTAATTACCATCTCTGGTTGTTGATTGGGGGAAAGATCTTTAACAATACTTTGGGCAACATGTACCGTCTTTTCAAGGAGTGGTTTGAAAATTTCTTCTTTCCACAAAAAAGTTTCACTCTGCCAACCACCACGATTGCTTCGGTGAGTTCCAGGATCTTTTTGAGAAAGATTGATCAGGAAGTCTTTATACTTTTGATTCTCTTCCTGATCGTAAATATCGACACTGTAAAATGATGTGGGGAAAATATCACCCTGCTTAATATTAAACATGAAAAATAACAAATAATAATTATTCTATCATGTTATATATTTACCCGCAACATTGATACCTAGAGCAGTGCTTGATGATCTCACGACGATTGTATCAGTAGGATTTAATCGTTTTGCCTTCGGTAAAATTTGAATAGAACTATTCTGAGGAATCGTTAGGTTATAAACAAAGTAACCTTGTCGAATCGTACCTCCTCTAAACATCGAAACAGAAGCATCAATATCGGCAACATCACTATTATTTGTCAATGTGATTGTGTTAATGACTGATGGGTTTGTATTTGATGTGAATACAGTCTCATCGGTGAATGTTGATTTTGTAGTTGATCCAATACCAATATAATTCGTATCAGTTTTTTCGGTATAGGTTACGAAACAATCCAATCCATTCAATACACCAGCAGCAGTTGCTCCAATTCCATTATATGCTGCGAGTCTAATGTTATCTGATGGATTACAAATAATCGTCTCATCAATAATATCAAAAGCACCTTGTTCTGGAACAATAACTTTATTAGTAAATGGTACATCTTCTCCACCATCATAATCAATTCTACTTGTGATATAAAGATCACCTGCCGAAATGTTCGTGACATGAATACTTTGAACCAAGTATTTTCTACCTGCTGTCGATGGGAATGTAACCGCAATCGCAGTGAATCCATCAATATCGTCTGATGCAGAAGCATATTTTGTTGTGGTGATTCCAGTATTAAAGTCTTGCCCATCAGAAGGAGCAACATCAGGAGCAGGAAGATTAATTAATCCAGATCCATCACCATAATAGTAGTTAGCAGTAACAATACCTGCATTTAGAATTGTAGTATTGTTAGGATCTGCAGCACCCGATGGATTTGTGGTTCCAATACCAATGTTCTCATTTTCATCACCAACAATCCAGTAGAATGGATCTTCACCAGATCTATGTCCACCAATTGCTAATTGTTTATCTCCACCTTTTGGTGCATTGAATCCTTCGCCACCGTTCCCAGCAGCACCAATAATGATGTTGTAATCATAATCACCAGTTGCGCCAACGTTATAACCTGCATGGTAACCCAAGAAGATATTATAAGAAGCACCACCACTTCCAAAACTATTGCCTGCGTAAGCGCCAAAGGCAACATTACCATCTCCAGAACCACCAAATAATGTTCTGTATCCTATACCATAATTATGACTTCCACTTATACTGTGGTTCATTGCCTGGGCACCAAGGGCAATGTTAGTACTTCCAGTTAAACCATTTCCAGCAGCACCACCAATAAGAACATTACCAGAAGTACCAGATAATGCGCTTCCTGTAGTTTGACTACCAATCAGAATGTTATTGAAAGATGAAGATGTAGGATGAGCATCAAAAACAATGATTGGATTATCACCAGTGCTATGATCACCACCAAGGGTTAAAACACCACCATAAGTGCTAGTTGGTTTAGCAGTAGCTCTTGTTAAATCAGTATGTCCGATACCAAGTTGTGCTGCAATTCTTACTGTTCCAACACCAGCATTTTCTGGATCTGCTGCATTTACTGATCCACCAATGTCTAAATCGTATTCTGGATTTGTGGTTCCAATTCCAACACGATTATTAACATCATCATAATACAGAGCACTGGCACCACCAACTGCTCCACCATTATTATATTGGACTTGTCCATCAGATCCTGCAGCAGCTGCAGCAGGAAGATTAGTTAATCCAGAACCATCACCATAATAGAAGTTAGCAGTAACAATACCTGCATTTAGAATTGTAGTATTGTTAGGATCTGCAGCACCTGATGCGTCATCAGTTCCGATGCCAACATTGCCCGCCTTGCTAATTCTTAACCGCTCTTCAGCAGTGGTGTCACCAGTTTCAAACGTGATTGCTCCATAAGCAGCACCATTGCCGTTGGTATTTCGCAAGATAAGGTTGTGTTGTTGCGCAGCTGCATCGGTAGAAATGATTGAGTTTGACGTAGTGCCTGTCGGTTTTGATCCTCCCAACTTTAGAGATTGAGTGCTGCTTCTAATCTCTAAAATATCTATATCGGGGTCAGCGGGGGGATTGCCGACGACAGTTTTTCCATTAACATCAAGTTTTTGTGTTGGTTGTGTGGACCCGATGCCGACATTGCCTGAGCTGTCGATGCGGAGGCGTTCTTGTATAGGACCAGTGGAAAACGAGCTGCTAAAGATAAAGTTTGAGGCTTGACTTGCCTGTCCCGCATTGGCGGTAAATACAAAGTTATTTGAGGAGTAATCGATATTGTGGTACTGAGCCGCATTCTGTCTGATTCTTAGGCTCTGTAGAATTTCCAGTTTTGCATTAGGGTCTGTAATCCCAATACCAGCATCACCACTAGAGTTTATAACAAACTTATCAGTATCAATCTCTAAGTAATTATCGGAAGGAGCATCAGAAATGCGGAATATTTCCGACCCACCACTTACAACTTCAAAGATTGCCGATGGTTGTGTCGTGCCGATACCAACGGAGCCAATACCAGTAACATCAAAAGCAGGACTGAGTGAATTACTCTGAATTGATAATGGATTTCCAGCACTTCCATTAACTTCTAAGACTTCTGTAGATCCATCAGAAACCAAGAAGTCTCCATCAACATGCAATTTGCGTGATGGATTTGTTGTCCCTACACCAATATTACCATTATTTGTAACAACAAAATGCTTGGTGCTTCCTGAAGCATTTGTTACCTGGAATATATTATCACTTCCAGAATTGGGTGCAAGTGTTATTAACTCGTCTGTACCAATTCCAATCGCAGTTTGAGTTACCTGTGGAGTGATTGTAAATATATTAGTACTACCGATTCCTACACCAACAGTTGTAACACCTAAAACTGCATTACTATCAAAGTCTAAAATCTGGAAGATATTTGCTCCAGCAGCAAGTGCCGTATCTTTAACACTGAGAAGTGAATTGGATCCAGAACTAACTTCAAAAACACCTGAAGGTTGTGTGGTGCCGATACCAACGGAACCAATACCAGTAATATCAAATGCTGGATTAGAAGACTGTTTCTTTACAGATAAGATATTTGAACTAGATCCACTAAGTGCAGAAAGAACAGTAGTATTACCATCAGAAACTAAAAAGTTTCCATCAACATGAAGTTTCTGTGATGGATTTGTGGTGCCGATTCCAACATCACCACTTGTAGTTACTGTAAATAATGGTGAGGACCCAGAATCTAAAATTGAAAAAATATTCTGGTTTGTTATATTATTTGATAATCTTAAAATTTCACTTCCACCAACTCCAATCGCAGTTTGAGTTACCTGTGGAGTGATTGTAAATATATTAGTGCTTCCGATTCCTACACTGGTAGATCCAATTGTGACTTCCGCCACACCCTGATAATTAAGTGTTGCGATACCAGAGTTTACAATATTCCTACTATCATCAATAATAGTAGATCCTTGTATTTTAATTGCCATCTACCGTCCTCGTTTACACTGGGTAGTTTAATAGTGTAAGTATTTAGACAATCATCTAACAGAGTCGTTTGCTGCCCATACATAAGGACCTTGTGAATCAACAAAGTGATAAAAGATTTGATGATGATATGTATCGTCTTCTTTTTTTATCAACTTACGAAGGAATAATTCTGGTTTTGAGTATCTGGATTCTAATGGTTCTCTCCAGTGCTCTCTTTCACACCCACGATAAATGACTCCATCACCATCTTTCATATTCACAAAAACTTCTTTTCCTTCTTTAGTCTCAAACCAAATCGGCCAAGATTTTTTCTGATTACTACTAACCTGAATGGTAACACTAATCTCACAGGCAGGACGGTCACTGTGTCGTGTTAATTCTTGCCCTGTGAAATAAAACCTATCATAAAAATAAGTCTTCAGTAAATCATATCCAAGCACTTCTTCAATTTTTTTCTTCACAGTAAAATGAGAAGTCTTATAAGGAGGATAATTCCATCTAGATAATGACCCATTCACCTGAGTTTCAACAGGATTGTGGTCAAATTTGTCTTTACGATAGTATGTAATTGCCCCTCTTTCTTCTGGGACTTCCTGTTTTAATTCACTGATATCAAGCATATTAGGCACATAAAGATATCCGTGCCTATCAAAAAATTCTCTGTTACTCATTTCCACCTCGGACCAACAACCCAACCAACTACAGACTTACGAAGTCCTGACTTGACTTTACGCACACGATGAGAAGTGCGTGAGTCAAAAATAATCAGTGTGCCTTTTTGTTTTGGAGCAAAGAAAGTCTTTCCAGAATTATCCATAAACTGCACTTCCCCTCCAGTATATTCTGTTGGGTCTGAAAGTTGCAAGGAGAATGAGAGTTTCCTGATTCTTTCATTCTCGGTAACAGTCTTATCAGGAAGTGTGAATGCCTGTTGTTGATAACCACCAGTGGGAATATTTTGAGGCTTATAACAGGTATCTAATCCAGCATCAATGTGCCAGTTATAGAATTGCCCTTCACCATATTGAGTGTATTGGATACTTCCACCATCAATCTCCTCAACATCATAGAGGAAGTTTTCACGGTTTGCTTTGGAAATATAATACCAAAGAAACCCACCTATCCAATGTGAAGTGGGGACCCAAAAAGTCTTACTATTACGAATGACCTTATCAACCTGTGCTCCCATGATTTCAGAGTCATGTGCCTTCTCATCAAACTTCTGAAGGTCTTTCTCAATAATATCTACAAGGTCTGAAGGAATATCAGTCGTATACCACTGCGCCAAGTTCGCCATATAAAAAATCAATCATATGTGTATTATATATGGTATTGAGAGAAATGTAAATCAGGCAATTCTATAACGGATTATGACGATGCCTGATCCACCAGAACCACCACTAACTATATTGAGACTATTTATTATTTCTCCAGCGCCGCCGCCACCGCCTCCAGTGTTTGCTGTCGCATTATTTCCAGTGGGACCGCCTGTCCCAGAAGCTCCTCCACCAATTCCTCCTACTCCAATTGTTCCAGTAGCTGTAACACCACCACCACCTCCTCCGGCATAAAAAGCAGGATATCCTGTAATTGATGATTCTTTACCAGCACCTCCATTTCCACCAAATGCCTGTGACGCCCCAGGAGCAACAGCATTTGATCCAGCACTGGCGGCACCGCCTCCGCCACCTCCGGCATTCTTGTCTGTATCCGGGTTGCTTCTAGCAGCATTACCACCAGGATTACCTTGTCCCGGCGTCCCATTACCTCCAGTACTGGATCCACCATCACGGTTGGCACCACCACCTCCCCCAGAACCACCAGGAAGTCCTGAGACAATACCAGCATTTCCACCGCCACCACCAAATGCTTCTATAATTGCGGGGGCACTTGGAGGAGCAATTTTCGATGGATCACCAGAAGTGGCAGTTGCACCTCCAGCACCAACAGTAATTGTATAAGTCGCAACATTGAGATTTACTGTACCCGTCAAAAATCCACCAGCACCTCCCCCACCACTAGAATTACTATAACCAGGCGAAGTTCCACCGCCGCCACCACCACCAACGACAAGATACTCAACAGCAGCAATATTATTTGTTGCAGATGTAACCGTCAGAATGCCCGTTGATGTGAAAGTATGAGTTCTATAAGTTACATTATCAACCGTAACATCTACTTCAGTACCACCCGTTGCCGTGATTGGTGAAAAGGTGGGTGTTACGGTTACCTGTGCATTACCTGGGATTGTTACCTGACCACCATAAGAAATCTCAACTGCCATTTTTTTATTCTCCTACGGGTGTTTCTTCTACTGGTGCTTCTGGAGTAACAACTTCTACCCAGTTTACAATTGATTCATTCCATTCATAAACCTTTCCATCATTCGGCATTGGGACTGGAGCATTCCACAAGAGTGAAGTTTCATTCAATACCCAAGAATGATAAGGTTTTGGTGGGATAAAAGCATCATGAGTTTCATCATAAGTATATCCAACACCAGCATAACGGACACGGAAATTATTGTTATAACTGGTCTGCTTCCAAGTGCCAGGGTCTTTTAAAACGTTAGCAATAAAGTTTTGACCGATTGCTTCGGACTCTGGATAATCAACACCACCGCAATCATTATTACCAACAACAATAACTCTCTCAACTCTACCAGAGTTACTATTAATTTTTGCGAAATGTGCCATACTTATAGTAATGTCTTTTTATTATTTATGAGATTCTATAACGGATTATGACGAGTCCATCGGATCCGTTTCCACCATCACCAAATCTATATCCTCCTCCTCCACCACCAGAACCAGTACTTGCTACAGCATTAGCTCCGGGAAGATCAGATCCTCCTCCTGCTCCACCTACACCAGATCCACCGTCACCAACAAAGGCGGGGGTTCCACCTCCACCACCACCGGCATAAAACTGTGGATATCCTGTGATGAATGATTCTTTTCCATCACCACCAGCTCCACCAGTACTAGGTTGACCATTTCCTCCTGCACTACCTGCACCACCACCACCTGCTCCGGTACCGTTGTTTGTAACAGATCCTCCATCATTACCTTGTCCAAGAGTACCGGATCCACCCGAAGTAGAACCTGGGCTTTTGGCTCCACCACCTCCACCAGATCCACCAGACGTACCAGATACATCGCCTCCGCCACCTCCGCCACCACCAAGAGATTCGATAATGGTAGATCCTCCACCACCAAAAGATAATTTTGATGGACCACCATCAGTGCCTGGATCAGAGGGTGCACCAGTAGAGGAGTTGTTTGTTCCCCCCGCACCACCTGCTCCTACAGTAATATCATAGTCTCCAGTGTTGAGATTTAATGTGCCGACTAAAAAACCTCCAGCACCTCCTCCTCCTCCACTGCGACCACCTGGACCAGTAATATGCCTAGCACTTCCACCACCAGCTCCACCACCAACAACAAGATACTCAACAGTAGCAATATTATTTTCTGCAGATGTAACCGTCAGAATGCCCGTTGATGTGAAAGTATGAGTTCTATAAGTTACATTATTTACAGTTACATCATTAATAGTACCACCAGTTGCCGTGATTGGTGAAAAGGTGGGTCCAATCTTCATTTTACCAGTAATACTTACTCTTCCATTTCCAGGAATGTTGACACCCATTCTTTTGTTCTCCTAGTTATTATTATTTATTGATGCTTTGAGTGCATTTATTTCTTCTTGCTGATGCTTCACACACTCAATCAGAAGACCAATCAGACCATTGTAGTTAACCGTTTTAGGATCAGTATCACTAACCAATTCAGGTAATACCTCTTGAATATTATCGGCAATCACACCCATAGAAGGTCTGTTATCCTTAATCCAATTGAAGGATACACCATTGATTTGTAATACTTTCTCAAGTGGATCTTCAATAACTTGGACGTTTGTCTTCAGTCTTGCGTCTGATGTGGAGTTAAAATCGGTTGCTGTTACAACACCAGAAACGATTACACCACCATCAACATCAAGTTTTGTTGTTGGATTATCTGTCCCAATGCCAAGATTTCCATCTTTAATAAAAATAATAGAATCAATATACGCAGCAGTTGATACACCCGAATTTGTTTCTGATGCAGTAATATAATAGGGTGTTGATGATGCTATATTTGTAACTGATCGTCCTGATGGAGTTGTTGTTGCTGTTGACCAAGAAACACCAGCACCAGTTGTTGTTAATAATTCACCAGGATTGCCAGTTGCATTATTGAAATCATAAAGTGCTCCACGAAGTCGTGCATCTCCATTAACATCAAGTTTTTGTGTTGGATTAGTAAGTCCAACACCAACATACTCAGTTGCTCCGAATGGTGCTAACTGAATCGTACCATCGGCATCAACATCAATAGAAGGAATACCAGAGACATCATTGACCGAGAAGATACTACCAGAAGTTAAGTTGTTTGTAACAGAGAACAACTGACCAGCACTACCTTCCCAAGACAGAGTTCCATTATCAGTCGTATATGCTCTTTGAGTAATTCTCTGACTGCTTGCGGCACCAGCAGTGGTGAGCAAGAATTCATCAACGACGTGCAGAGTTGTCTGTGGAGAATCTGTTCCAACACCCAGATTACCAGATCCATTAATTACAACAGGATTATTCGTATCAATAAAGACCTTTGTTGTTAATCCAATTCCAGTTACCCCACTCAAATATCTGGTATCACTAGCACCAATTTCTTGTACATCAATATTAGCAGCAACACCAAGAGAACTAATAGCTTTCCATTCCCATTCAGATGTCTCACCATTAGAAGTTATAACATAATCAGTCGATCCTGCACTAACGGTATGATCATATAATTTTCCTGCAAGTTTAACATCACCAATAACATCTAATGTCTTTTCTGGAGTGGTGCTATTAATACCAACCCTACCAGTGCTAATATCAAAGAGTGTTAATGTTGCACCATAACCCACATTAACATCACTCTGGAAAGTAACAATACCAGTGGTGTTTATACTTGCATCAGTTGTTAATCCTCTAGCAATTGGGTCATTGAAATAATAAATTGCGGTGCTACCAAATCCAACAGCAGTAATATATCCAACTGTTGCATTCTCATTATTAATGGTTAAATCAGTAACCCTAAGTACATCTCCAAGTGTAGTTGCAGTTCCAACACTATCGACTAATTGTGCTGTAAAACCTTCAATTTTTTCTTTAATAATGTCTTCAAGATTTCCACCAGAACCATAATATGCTGTTGCACTTATAATTCCAGAATTGTATATTCTTACTGCAGTTCCTACACCAAGTCCAATACCACTTTCTAACTCTGTCGAACCTATAGAAACTGCATAGTTAGAAATCCATGTATCAGTTGCAAGTCCACTATAAGTGCCAGACTTGACCCACATGAATTGTTTATAGGTGTCTGGAAGTGTATTAATTCCAGCAATATATAAAGGTATTAATGGTGAACCTTCAGTGGAAGCAATAGCAATACCACCATGATTTGCAGTAGTATCATTTGGCGTTTGGCTTGTTGTAAATCCAAGTATTAAATCTCTATCTTCAATAACAACAGTTTCGCCTTGAAGTGTTACGGTAGTACCAGCAACACTAACATTTCCATAGATAGTTAAATCTTTATAGATATTTACATTCTCACGGAAATATGCATCACCACCTAAGACTTCCAGTTTTCCAGTAGGAGTAGCATCAGTTCCTATTCCAAGTTTTCCACTAATAAAAACATTAGAAAGAGTGGAAACACCAGAGACATTAAGGTCATCTAACTCTGTATGACCATCTACATCTAAGTTACCATTAGCATCAATTACACCAGTAAAGGTTGATACTCCCGATACATTAAGGTCATCTAACTCAGTGTGCCCATCAACGTCTAAGTCACCATTAGCATCAATTGCACCAGTAAAGGTGGAAACACCCGATACGTTTAAGTCGTCTAACTCTGTATGTCCATCTACGTCAATAGATGCATTGATATCAACTGCCGATGTAAAGGTAGAAACACCCGATACGTTTAAGTCATCAAGTTCAGTATGTCCATCTACGTCAATAGATGCATTGATATCAACTGCCGATGTAAAGGTAGAAACACCCGATACATTAAGGTCATCTAACTCTGTATGACCATCAACGTCTAAGTCACCATTAGCATCAATGGCACCAGTAAAGGTGGAAACACCACTTACATTAAGATCATCTAACTCAGTATGTCCATCAATATCAACATTACCATTAAAGTCGGCAGCACCAGTAAAGGTTGATACTCCTGATACGTTTAAGTCATCAAGTTCAGTATGACCATCTACATCTAAGTTACCATTAGCATCAATTGCACCAGTAAAGGTTGATACTCCCGATACATTAAGGTCATCTAACTCTGTATGACCATCTACGTCAATAGATGCATTGATATCAACTGCCGATGTAAAGGTTGATACTCCTGATACATTAAGATCATCTAACTCAGTATGTCCATCAATATCAACATTACCATTAAAGTCGGCAGTACCAGTAAAGGTGGATACACCAGATACGTTTAAGTCGTCTAACTCAGTATGTCCATCTACATCGAGTCCATCGTTGATATCTACATCAGAACTGAAAGTAGATATACCAGTAACACTTAAGGTTTGAGATATATTTACAGCATCAAGTTCGGCAAATCCATCGACATCTAAATCACCATTAGCATCAATGGCACCAGCAAAGGTGGATACACCGCTGATGTTAACGTTATCTAACTCAGTGTGTCCATCAACATCTAATCCACCATTAGCATCAATATCACTAGAAAAAGTAGCAATACCAGTTACTGTTAAATCCGAAAACGTGTTTCCACTACCAGTTACAACAACTGTTGTTGCATTAATTATTGAAGCTGTTATTGTATCAGCAACACTTACAGACCCTCGAACATCAAGTTGTTCTGATGGTTCAAAAATGGTAGTACCAATACCAACCTGACCAATAACCTCTAATACCTTTTGGTTTTCGGTACTTCCTTCTATACCAATTTTTTGTTGCTGCTGTCTGCCGCTAAGAAAACGAATTGGTGCTACCATTGTACTTTAAATATTAGAGATTTGATGTTTCTAGAATGCTTGACAAAAACTTGAGGTCAGTAGCATTACTACCAACCATCGTCAGTGTATCTCCCGTTTCTACTACCAACTTTCCAGGGAGAAGATTAGCAGTATCACTGGCTGGGATTGCTAAGTTCTTAACAATCTCAGTGTCAGTTCCACTTCTGCGATGACCAAAACTGATTGTTTGAGTTGATGACCCAACATTAGTTACTTGTGCTAAAAGAACAACACCCGTATAACCGATAGGTGCCGTGTAGATTCCAACTGTGCTTGTTCCAACTACACTCGTGATAGTCTGGAATACATTTACTGCTGCTGCTGCAACTGCCATTTGATTAATCTCCTCCTAATGCAAGAATGAATGGTGTTACTTGTGAGAATAAACTCTTAATGTATACATTACCGGATACAGTTCCGGTTGATTGATTGATCACAACACCATCACCAATCCTAAAGTTACCTCTCTGATCTGTGCTGGTATAGTTAATCCTGCCGCCATCATTAGTAATCACTTCATTTTCTTCAATCGCAACACCACCTCTTGATGGATATGCAGTTTCTATAGTGTTTCCGGCACCAATATATTGGAAAGAATGTGAACTTACAATCTGGAAACTTTGTCTTGCAAAATATGCCGTGCTTCCAACTCCAACTTCATTATTTAGATTCTGCACCAAACTGATTGTTGTGATACCAGCAGATGGTTCAGTTGACTCAAGAACATCATAATAAATTGCGTCTATCTGTGCTGTTGCTGCGGCATCAACTCCACCACCACCAGAGAAAGAAACATTAGGAACACCCGTATATTGTGATCCGGCACTTCTTACAGTAACCACTGTCACTGCACCATTTTCTACAGTTGCCGTTGCCTGTGCAGGAATGGCAACACCAGGACCAGTTGGAGCATCAATCGTTACTGTAGGAGGTGAAGTATATCCAGATCCACCATTTGTAACCACAATATCACTAACAACATAGTACTTACGATCAAAGTAAAGTGCCTGACCATCATAAGGACGATTGTTACCTACACCAGAAACAGTAACAATATTCTGACTTACTGCCGCAGTAGAACTTACTGTTCCAGTATAACGATCAATACAACTAGAAGTCTCATCACCAACTCCTTCGGCAACTAATCCCTTTGTTCCGAATGAAGAGTTGGAGTTTGTGAGATCTAACTGACCACCTTTACCGGCATAGATTGCAGTGTCATCACAAATGGTGAAAATAGAAACCAACTGACAATATGCACCGTTAGTTACCGAAACTCCGATACCACCTTGATTGAACTGGGTATAGGAGTCAACGTTGAATGAACCCTGAACACCAATATTGTTTACCTGATCTCCTTCATCGGCATTGAATCCATCAATCTTTGCTCCAATACTGCCAGCAATAAAGTTGGTGCAGTTTCTTACATAAGGACCTTTTGTGATAACACCAGTTCCTTGAAGTGGACTTAATGATGGATCAGTTATACCAGAAACAATCGCACCACTGTTTCCGGGATAGTTTGTTGTGATACCTGCAGATGCGGGACCAACATCAATAATCGTGGTTACGATTCCTGCACAAGTCGTAACTGCAGAATGAACATTTGCACAGTTGCCTACATCATAAGAACCACCCTCTGCCTGAATACTTTCATCCTTGACTTGAGTTACAATAGATTGATATCCACCATTCCAAGTAATATTGTTGATGCAGGATCTTGCAATACCAACCGAATAATCAATCGCAGCAATCGTTGCATCCTTTACACTATATCCGTTTGGATCAGTTCCGGTAATGTGTTGTAGTGCTCCACCAGCAGTATAATATGATTTACCGGCACCTACACACTTGGAGTTACCACCTCTCGTAATATCGTGGCAGATTGCTCTGTAAATATCTTTGATATCATCTCTACAATTCTGAGGATCTGTTGGAGTTCCACCAGAATCAACAACTTGGAAAGCAGGGTTTTTGTAGTCCGTGCTTGTCAGATATCCTACTGCTTCATTTGCAATGAAATCTAAGTTCTGACGAATCAATCTTGCGGCATCAAAATATCTGTCAGAAGAAACACCGAGTAGTGGACGGAATGCAACGACTGCCGCACCATTCGTCATCGGACCACCGACAAAACTGAGATCAGTTAAGTGACATCCTTGACCAACATAGAACAAATCAGTGTTTGTATTTTGTGGTGCGACCAGACAACGACGAAGTTCTGTTCCTTCTACCGAAACATTGTCTGCAAGATTGATGGGATTATTTTCAGTATAAGTTCCGGGATAAACCTTGACCGTATCACCAGGAACTGCAAGGGCAACTGCTGCTTTGATTGTTGCCTTTGAATTGTTTACGTCTAATCCAGTATTATCATCGTTACCATTTTGAGTAACGAATAAAGTCTTACCCGCAAAAGTTGTTGTGCCTGCACCAACTTCTACGATTCTTGTACCAACACCAACACCACCTGTATCCTGTTTTAGGAAAATCTTACCATCATAAAAGTTGACAGCTAATTCACCTAACTGTAACTGTCCTTCTGTTGGTTTTTTGCCAGCGACCGCTGACCTCTTTATCCTAATCGGAGTGGCCATTTATTATTCTATCGGTATGTACCGGTTCAGAACAGTATATACTGTCCTTTTCATTTATTTATAATACAATATTTCTTCTCGTTCCGTAACGATAAAGATTTGCTGGTGGTTCTGGTTTCATCCAATCTTTGATTTTTTCATATCTTTCCATACTAAAAAACTCCTGGGAGAAATACCATTCTTCCCAAGGAGTATGACCCTTGTCTTGATTACATTCGTGGCAGGCACACACACAGTTCTTGGTGAAATCTGCACCACCCTTAGAACGAGGAACAATGTGGTCTATTGTGAGTTCTTCATCAGACCCACAATAGGCACACTCTAAATCCCATTCTTCCTTTATCTTTGCCCTCCATAATCTTTTCGCTTCGGCAGAACTAGTTGTTTGGAGGTTAAAGACATAGGCTTGGGGATTGTTGTAGAGAGGCATAAGAAATTGCGTCCTACTACTATTTAGAAACCGTACCTCCCTTTAAGGGCATTATAGTTTTGTTGGACTTCTGCTGTTGATAATGATCTACCTTTGTATACTCTAACAGCTGAAATTTTTCCTGACATTGCATAATTTCCCCAACCCCATCCAGGTGTTCCACCTACTGCAAAATTAGAAGTAGATGAAGTTGCCGACCAGTCCCAGGTCTTAGTGTCTTTCAGTTCACCATTTTGATAAAATTTAATATCTCCACTAGTCCCAGTCGCAACATAATGTGCCCACTGATTTGATATTGGTGACATTGCTATACCTTGCCAACTACCTGGATACCCTCTGAAACTTCCACCTGCTGACCATATGTGTGCGGTATTATTTGAACCGCCAAACTGAAAAACTCCAATGTGTCCCACATCACCACTTCCACTAGTAAAATACTCCCACCACTCTATGGCAAATTCTTCGGTTCCAAATAAGAAATCTGTATTAGAAGAAGTTACTGCATAAGCATTAGACCCATCAAACACAATAGAACCACCATCATCAGAACTATAAGTGGGTCCGTTGGTTAAGGTTCCACTGTTTCCATTACCACTTATATCAGTCCAGGTGGTTCCTGTACCTGGATAAGACTTAGTATTACCTGCATCCAGTGCTAATACTAACCCATCTTCTTTTATTTCTGGTCCTGCAAATACTCCCATCAGACATACCTCCCTTTGAGTGCATTGTAGTTTTGTTGGACTTCTGCTGCCGTTAATTCTCTGTTGTAATAGGTGGTATTAGATATAAACCCTCTCATGGACTCTGGCGCATAAGAATGATTTCTACCTATGTATGGAGTAGTTGATGTAAAGTTGTAATCGTAAGTGTACGTGCTTCCAGCTTGGACCCCATTTCGGTATAACTTTAAGGTTCTTGATCCACTAACACCGCCATTCCCGACAAAGGCAATGTGCCACCATTCATCGTTGAAAGATGTGTCGTAATCAGCTATTCTATACCCTTGAGCATAATAGAACACTCCATAAGTTAAAGAATCCATATACACTCCACCGTATGTTGTATTACTTCCAGTTCCACTGAATAAGACGGATTTAGTTCCAACACCAGTTTCTGCAGTTGGTATATGCTTTGCCCAGAAGTTCCAAGTAAATGCGCCAGTCCCTGGAGCAATTTGCGAGCTTGAAAGTGTCGCATAATCATCCACCCCATCAAACTCAAAGT
>Ga0255766_10001455_pt1 | contig 21570 bp, 9 predicted proteins | sample 071ome_23_FD_179966 | JGI IMG/M metagenome (GOLD analysis project Ga0255766, IMG submission 179966) | Coastal salt marsh microbial communities from the Groves Creek Marsh, Skidaway Island, Georgia - 071403BT metaG (version 2) | ecosystem: Environmental > Aquatic > Marine > Intertidal zone > Salt... | reverse complement strand
ACGACGCTTTTCCTTCGTCTCCTCCCCCTCCTCCTTCTACCCGTTGTTGTTGTTGTTGTTGTTGTGGTGGTGGTGGTGGTGGTGAAGCAACGTCGTCAGTCATGATGGACGAAATCGTTTTCGTGTGTTTCGTGTGACTTGTGGTGTACTTATTGACGAAGCGAAGAGAGAGCAGAGTCGGCGGGAGGAGAAAAAAAAAATTGAAAAAGGGAAAAAGAGAACCGAAGAGATTAGAGAGAATCGACGACGACGACGAAACGACGAAAACGACGACGACGTGTCCTTAAACGTCTCGAAATTTTAATATCAAAGAAGGTTTTTTGAAAAGGATGAAATTTCCGTACACCATCTTCCTCGAAAAAAAAAGACGTCTGTCTAGTTCTCGTTACAAAAAGCACACGCACGCCTTTCTCGCAAACAACAACAACAACGACAACAACAACAGCGACAGAGACAGACGAGAGAAGAAGAGGGACTCCGCCGTTCGAGTGCTCTCTCTCTTTGGTGCCGGCGACGAAAAGCGTTCCCCCAAGGCTTTTCTTTCTTTCTTCCTCTTTTTTCCGCACATTTTCTCTCTTCATTTCGACGCCCAAATAATTATTTTTAGAGCAAAGTCGCAGAAGACCACGAGTTAGAATATAAACGATGACGTCGTACAAACGGGGAAAAGATGAAGAAGACGACGACAACGACCGCGTGAAGAAGAGCATAGATGAAATCTTACCCGCGGATGCTTTGTTGCACGTCGTTTCCTTCTTGCCGAACGGCGCGGACGTGTTTAAATTCGCCTGCGCGAATAAAAAGTTGCATCGAATGCTCGTGGAAAACGACGAAGAGGATGAGAAAATATGGAAATGTTTGTGCGTGAAACAGGAAGAAAAGTTTAGCTTCAACGAGAGAAATGGACGCGTGAGAGAAGATTTAATCGTTGGTTTAAATGAATCGTTCGCTGATATGAACAGAAGAAGAAGGAGAAGACTCAACAAATTTCAGAGAGCTTCGGCATCCTTCAGCGGCCACGAGGACGAGGAAAATTTGACAAAGGGGAGTTCTTGGAGAAGGAGGAGAAGAAGAAACAAAAACAGGATTGATAACGATCACACCGATAATAAACAAGGAGAAGACGAACGAGTGAAGAAGGAAGAAACCATCTTCAGATGGCGAGATTTGTATGCCTGGAGAAGACGCATACTTTTTTCCGCAAGAAGAGCGCGCGAGCAAGAAATCGAGGAGAGAAGAGAATCGCAACGACAAATGTTGTTAGAAGCGTCGACATCGTTTGAAAGAGAAGAAGAAGGAGAAAGAGAATGGGCGCGATCGATGTCCACGTCCACTTCTCAGGTATCGACTCATTTGAAGTATAGATTAGCCGTGTGTCACGAAAAGTCTATATTCACGTGCGACCCGCGAGAAGGCGGCGGAAGGATACGAATGCTGCACGAAACAACAATGAATCGATTCGCATTCACGAGTTTGACGTGGTCGAACAACGGTGAGTTATTGTCGGTGCTGATGCAATCAGTGAGAGGTTACTCGGTGCTATGCGCAGCGCCGCACGAGAGCGACTTTTTGAGAGCAAAGATGAAATGCGATCTGAGCACGATTGCGATGCTATCCAGAGAAGATGATTTGGACGATGACGGCGATAGCGGAGGGAAGAAAAGAAAGTTGAAAATCGTGGACGAAACAGAAAAAGAGAGCTTAGAGAAGAGGAGGAGCTTTGCCGGAGACATGTTGCGCGCGTCAAAATATTCTGATTTTGAAAGAACAGACGGAGACAGAGAGGAGCACAAAGCAGAAATGAACATCGACTCTGAAAAGGATGAAGAAGAAGAAGAAGAAGAAGAAGCGGCGTTTCCCTTGTCCAAAAAAATCTTCGATATTTACGAGTCCGAAGAAGAAGAAGAAGAAGAAGATGATGTTGATGACGAGGCAAGCTTAAAGAAAAAGCGCAAAACGACAAAGCACACTTCCTTCTTGCTTCATACAGCTCCGGGAAGGAAAATCAATAAGAAGAGGGGAGACAAGAACGATACGTCCAAGAAAAAGAGAAAGATGATTCACGAGAGGAAGGGAAAGTGGAAAGTCACGATCAAGTTGCCGCCTTCACCTCCACCGCTCGTTAATTTCATCGTCTTACCAAAGACCATGGTTCCGTTCGGAATTCAGTTTGCTCCGTGCGGAACAAAGTTGGCCATTGTAGCGAAGGAAAAAGCAGTTGTACCGCAAGTTCAAGCGCAACATCAAGCAGTTGCATCAGTTCCAGCACCATTACCGCAGTCTGCGCCAGGCGGGGCGGTAGGGGCAACCGTCAATGGCGGTAATAATGGTGGTAATCCACATGCTGCTGCAGAACTCGCTGAGGTTGGTGGGGAAGTTAACGCGCAAGTGGCAGTCACAGAGGCCCTTAATGGGGCACCGAATCAAATCAATGTGGGCGTTCAAACAATTGGACAGCATCAGCAACAACAGCAACCCAACGCGGTTGACCCTCCTTTTCAGGTGCCGGGGATTCAAATTCCAATGCCTCAGGCCGAAGCGGTGCATCAACATCCACAACAACAGCAACAAGGGCGAGACGTCTCGTTATCCATGCTTGATTTAGTACAAACGATGAATTCTCTGTATGGATTTGCGAACAATGGTTTAAAGTTTCCTCGAGCGTCTCATCCAGGTGGCCGCGAGATTGTGCAAAAGATTGAACAGAAAGATGCGAGCATGTACTTCTCCTTTGCGCCGGACAATTCAGGAGACATAATTGGAGTTTCCAAAAAGTTGAGCGCGGTGCGCTTCATTGAAAATGCGACGAATCTTCCGATTTCAAGAGGAAAGGAAAAAGAATCTTTATTTCCTGAGGACAAGTCAGGCGTGTGTCATAGTGACAGTCGTGAATATCATCACCACCATGGCGACGCGTCAACAGAGGTGCCATTATCTTTTCAACAACGTCTCATCAATTCCCATAAAAAATCGATGTTGGAAGAAGGACAACGGAGAGAAGACATGATGGCATCCGACGACGATGAAGTTGATGCAAACGAATTGAAATTTATGAATGATCACGTGCGAATGCTTCAGTCATGGGAACAACGCGAAGCCGAGGTCATTTCTGGGTTCCTCAAGTACCCATTTTGGAATCGAACGAAAAAGTTCGTTTGGACGGTGGCAAATCATTCAATCGCTCCCGCTATCTCTAAGTTGGCTTCTTTTGTCACAGAAAGTGGTCAAAGATTGGTTCGAGTGTGTCGACACCCCATGGTCGGGTTGCGTTTGAAGAGAAAAAGAGGAATATCGATGTTAAGTGATTCCGAGAATGAAGAGTTCAACGATGACGATAATTTGGGTAGTCTGTTGAGCGATCAACACGACGGAGGTCAACATGGTAGAAGAGGAGCTGACTATGCGGACAGAAGAAAGCTACCATCGCAGAATAACAACTTTTCTTCGTTATCTTCTGAGCAAATGTACGAGCAAGAAAGAATGCAGCTGAAAGAAACGACGAGAGTGCCTCGAGCGCGCCCGGAGTCGAAAGCTCGATTTTGCAAAAAGAAGGATGTGCTTTGGCAAATAGGCCGAGGGCATATTCCGATCACGCACAACGCGCATTGGATTCCGGGCAAACGAGGCGTTCAAAACCAGGTGATGGATGCCTCATCGCGCGGACATTGGCTGGTTCCGTTCACGTTACCAGATTCCTTCCCTCCGATCACCTACATGATGTTGGTACCGGCGCCGCCGTCATCTTTTTCCTCTTCCTCAGAATCGACCGCAGTTGCGGAACTTGAAATTGGTTCTAGGAAAGATTTGCTCGACGACGAAGACGATGGAAGAGAAAAAGAAGAAAAAGAAGAGCCTCTGAACGTGGAAAGATACATCAACGATGTGATTGCCAGACACGTGCAAAATCAACCATTCGACCAACTTTCGAAAGAGCGCGAGCTAAGCGCCAAGAGAGATATTTTGAAGTTTGAAAAGCTTATCGTGTGCGAAGTTCAACCTTCCTCTGTGTTTGTTGAACCGAACGTGATGGTTCCGTTCGTTTTGGCTGCTAGACCAGGTGGCGAGCATATCGCGTGGTCGGACGAACATGCCGTCTACTTGAGACGCACGGACCCAGTGAAAGGCGGCCCAATCGGTGCAGCGGTGAAAATTCTTGATTTGAACACGTGCACATTTAGCACCAGAGACGAGTACAACATGGAATTTATGAAGTACGAAGCTTACGGTCAAGGATTAGCAGGCGACCAACCGGTTAATGCAACCGTAGAGCCGATTTTGTATTACGTCGTCGCTTTAAAATGGTCAAAGTCTGGCGATAGGTTGTTGATATGCTTGTGCACCGTCTTTAGCGGCTCGAGCACCTATTGTGTGTACCAATGGATCACTTGGGACCCACCCGGAGCATTCTTTTACAAAGAGGAAGATTTCCCGTTGGAAGATATTTGTAACAGTTTGCTAGATGATCGCGCCAGTGCTCTTGAAGTGGATGAAAACGGCCGAGTTGAAGACTGCGCGACGATCACTATCGGCAGTTATTTCTTCCCTTCTCGACAATTTAAAGAAAAAGTCTTGTTAGTCGATGGTGGATTGAAACAAATTTGGTCGCCAAACGAAGACGCGATTGCATTCCCGGTCATGTTCTTTAGCAAGAAAAGTCCTCTTCCGTCGTACACGACGAGTACGCAGACGAACATCACGCAACAGCAACAACAGCAGCAACAAAACGCCTTCATAGATTCTATTGTCATCCAAGAATTTCCTCTTGCATCGAAAAAGACGATAGGCAGCGATGAGAAGAACAGCAATGCTAAAAACAAGAACAACAGCAGTAGAAATAGTAAGCCGCAGCGAGAGGGAAAAGAAGAGCGATTACGTATGTATCAAATCGACGACGATACGGCGATTCCGTTTCGCGCTCGCTTTCTCCCCAAGAAACACAAAGGCAAAAATTTCATTCGAGTTTGCGAAGGAAAATTTTGCGCGTGGTCGCAATAGGCCTGTAATTTATATATTTTTAGTAGATTAACAGTGCTTCTCTATCAAATCCTCAATACTTAGTGATTGCTTGATGCAGTATGAAGCCGCCAATCGCAAGCAACAAAAATCCCATCCCAAGCTGTAACGTTTCTCGCCTTATAAACTCTAACAGTCTCACGCCAATGCATACTCCAATCATCGCAAAACTGGTGATCAACAAACATAAACCACCGTCGGGTTTATCGATACCACTCGCTAACGTGCTGATAATTGCACCCGTACCCAGCGCAGCGCTCATGACTGCACTTAAAGCGATCAAGACTTTACGATGAACAATGTCGCCCTTCCACACGATAACCATGGGTAAGAACGTTATCGGTCCACCGGTGCCGGTTAAAACGCTGATTAGACCTACTAACACGCCGATGATGAACAAAATGACTAAATCTTTATGCGTGGGTTCCGACCACTGCTCGAGAGCAGTCATATTTTCGTATGCGTCTTTATCTACTACTGCTGCTACTTCTCGTTGTTGATTCTGCTCGTCACCTTCTCCCGGTGGCGATTCTACAGCAGCCGCTGACATCTCTACTTCCTCCAACGCGCGTTTCTTCTTGGCCGCGTGCAAAAGGTACAAACCTCTCAAATCTCTAAAACCAGCTAATAAACTAATCGCGGCAATCAAATATGTCAGCACGCCTCTCGGAGCCGAGTCTAGTAAAAGTGCGCCGGACAAGGTAGATCCCAAAGCGCTCCCGAACCCGACGACGAAACCACACTTCCACGGCACACACCTCGTGTATTTGTGCAAAAGGTACACTCGCGCGTACACGGTCGGTGTAAACGCGACGAATAAGGACACGATGGCCAATTTCGCTTCCACGCCGGCGACTAACAGAGATGGAGTCATGACAACGCCACCAATACCTGTTTTTTTTGTACGCGAGAGAAGGAGAGAGAGAGAGAGAGAGAGAGAGATGATGAAGAGTTCGTTACTTCCATTTCTCCAAAACCAAAACACGTGTGAAAGTTTACGGAGTTTTTAAAAAATTTGAAGAAAAAGGCGCACCTACGGAACCAACGAGTAAAGCACCCAAGCCGCACCCGATGGCGACGACGGCAATTTCACCCGGGCCCATGGATGAGACGACGGTGTCCATGTTTATTTTATCGAACGCTTTTTTCTCTCCGCGTGTGTTCTTTTTATGTCGTTCAACAATGAGGAAGGAATTTTCCATGACGTTATCTAAAGAAAGGAAGAAAAGAGCGCCGTCGGGAGAAGAAAAAACCAAAAATTTGAGCGCAACCACGCGCGCGCACGATGGTGTTTTTGGTGATGGTATGTTATACTATTCACAAATCAACTATGCTCTAAATGAATCGCTCATCTTCTATATATTCTAATACGCGCCTTCAGGAGGAGGAGGAGGAGGAGGGGGCACGACCCCTAACTCGCCCTCTTCTACCGGCATAGGCGGCGGAGGAGGAGGTATGTAACCCGCCGGTGCGTCGGGGATTGGGGGCGGAACGCCCGCGCTTCCGTCTGATGGGGGCGGGGGTGGGACGTTCACGGTCGTCGTCGTCGTCGTCGTCGTTGATCCAATGGGTGGTGGTGGTGGTGGTGGTATGCCCGTGCCTAAAGGCGGCATGATGCCACCGAGAAACGCCGGACCGGCTCCTCTGAACTGTTGTTGTTGTTGTTGTTGCATCATCATGTTCATCGGAGGTGGGCCGCCGTATCCTGCACCTACTCCAAACCGAGGAGCCTGATAGTGCGCGTTACTGTTGTCATCGTCTCTATTCGGTGGTGGCGGTAATCCACTAGTCATTTTCTTGTCTTTCACGTACACCGGCGGCGGCGGTAAACCGGATTGGACGGTCTTTTTCCCACTTTTTTCTTGATTGGCGCCGACGGCGGACGGATCATCCACGCCGATTTCCGAAAGGAAATTTTGATATTCCTTCGTCAACTCTTGTGGAATTTTATCAGTACCACCACCACCAGTAGCATTCGCGGAACCAGCTTTCCCTTTCATCGGGCAATCGCCGGTGGGGTGCCCGCCGTCGCCGCAAATCGCGCACACCACCCCAGCTTTAAATCCAACCGCTTTGTTGTTTTCATTTTCTGGACAATGCATGCCGCTGTGACCCATACCTCCGCAAATCAAACAATACTCCGGTCGATCTTGAAACGTGCCGTTAATCATCGCCAACTCTTTCAGTTGCGCTCGTTTGTGGTGATTGTACCCTTCGTCGATGGGCGTTAAAATCTTTTGCACCATTTCTGCCGCCATGTCCACCGCCTCGTCCGTGTCGCCTTCAATGACCACGTGCAATGGCTCGTCCTCCTTGTAATCCGTTCGGCTGTCTCTATTCGCGTTCCCTTTAACGCATCCTTTCCCTCTCAAAACAATCCTCGTGTTTGTCTCTCTTTGTAATCTTTTCTGCGTGTTCCCTCTCGGCCCGATGATCAAACCGACAAAGTTATACCCCGGATACTCCTTCTCCGGAACGAACAACTTCCTCGTCTTCTTTTCCGGGCGATAATCGTGCGGCGCCGTGAAATTTTCCGGATCGTTCTTCAGTAAAAATTCGCACACTCGATTCCTTTCTTTCCGTATTTTGTCTCTCATTCGCAACTCGCGACTGTTGATTTTGAACCCGGTCACTTTATCGTATTTCGGAGGAGGACTCGGACTTCTCTCTCGCTCCGGTCGAGGATCCGTAAACTCGCGTCGCTGCAACTTCCCGGATAAATCGTAAAACCTTTTATAGTGATCTTCGACGACGGGATTTTCGTGCGGCTCTCGCTTCAATCCGTTCAACACCACATCGTTCCCGCTCCCCCCCGTTCCAGTTCCGCCTCCGGCTCCGGCGAACCCCTTCGCGGCCAAATGCTTGAAGATTTTCGTCGGGTCCAAGTCCAGAGAAATATTTGTCGTCGTCGTCGCAGCGGTTGTTATTTCGTTGTTGTTGTTGGGGTGTGTCGAAGTAGCGGATATTATGCCCATACCGGGCGGTAGCCCGATGCCAGGAGTAGTATTAGTAGTATTCGTCGTCGTCGTCGTCGGTGGTGGTGGAGGTGGAAACGCGTTTCCTCTCTTCTTCTTCCCCGCATCGAATTCTTCTTTATCGTTTCTTTCTTCTTCTTCTTCTGCGTGTTGTTCCCAGCGGGATTTTCTTTTCCTTCTCTTCTCTTCTTTAGAGATGGCAGCGGCGGTGGCGGCGTTTTCTTCTTCGGACGACATGTCGCGACGGAGATAGCTCGTTTCTTTTTTCTCTCTCTCTCTCTCTCTGTGTGTGTGTGTTAGTGTGTCCGAGAAAAAGAGTGTGGTTTGACGCGTATGGTGTGGATGGAGGAGTGAATTGTGCGTACTTTGAAGTGAAAATTTTATAAAAATAGAAAAATATGAGATGAGAAGAACAAGACGCGCGATTTTAAGCGTTTTCCTTATCTACGGCAGCAGCATTAGCAGTAACTACCCCTTCTCCCACCGCATCATCAACGTTTTTCATCGGCGGTTCGTATTCCTTAGGTTGTTCCGGGATGATTTCGTATCGGAAAACGATGCCGGCTCTGTTGGTGCCGTCGTTCGCGTCGGTCGTGCCCAACACGTGTCGACAGTCTTTGGCGATCGCGCACGATCGGACGACGTCGAGCATGGTGCCCGAGTGACGCTCGTGAGGGAGGAGTTTCGCGGCGAGCGTCGCCGAAGGTTTTCGAGCGTCGCCGAGACCGTCTCCGCTGGATTTCTCGTCGCCGACGTTTAAATCGTAGACGTAGACGATTCCATCTCTGGTACCGTTACCGCAGGCGAGGAACGTGCCGTCGTGGGATAAACCAAACGAAACGGTCCTTTTACCGTTCGTTTTAGACGTCGGCGCGGGAACGTTGGATTTTGCGTTTTCCACGCGAAACGTCGTTTCAATCTTTGTTTCTTTCTCGAATCCGTTGGAAAAATCAACCACGGAAACCTCGGAGTCCGCGGTTTTCGCGACGAGAATCCGTCTTCGCTTTTGTGACGCGTTCATTTTGTCGCCGTGCTGATCTTTCTTCTTTTTGTTGTTAATGTTGTTGTCCGTCGTTTTCTTCTGTTTCTTGTTTTTGTTATCGTCTTCCGCTGCTAAAGTCTCTTCTTCGACGTCTTCCTCGAAGCTTTGGATGCAATCTATGCCGATGGATTTATCTCCGCCTTTAGATTTCGCGGACGCTTGGCCAAAACCAAAATTCACCGCCGAGTAACACTTTGAATCTTTCGAGGCGTCCACGGAGTTGATCTTCTTCGGATACTTCTTCTCTCCACCGTTGCCGCCGCTGCCTTCTTCAACGACGAAGGAACAAAAGTTTGTGAACCTCTTCGCTATGGCGCCGGTGGTAAACCCGCACACCAAGCTCCCGTCTTCCAACAACGTCATCGTTTTACACCCAATTCCAACGTTTAAGATTTCCGCAACCACTCTGTTTTCCTTCAAACTCCACATGCAAATCTTCTGCTCGTCTTCCGACAACGACACGACGACATCGCTCAACTTTTTATTCGTCGCCAGACCGGTTATCGGCGCTTTCTCGTGTCCGCCTCTTAAAATCTGAACGACGGCGGACTCGCTGATGGAAACGATCGAAACCACCATATCTTCCCCGGCGACGGCAACCAACGCGTCGCCTTGCTCGTGCTCGCTTTTCTTCGCGTCCACCCACGATAAGCAATACAAAGGTCCACCTTTCGTCTCCGCCTTGACGTTCTCCGTATTTTTAAACTGACACACCAAAGCCACGTGATCCCCGAAGTGATTGTCGTCGTACACCGTCAACATATCCGCCCCGACCGAGGCGAACAAATTCGAACATTTCGAGAAACTCTTGGTGAAGTTAAATCGAATCTCCTCCACCGCTCTCTCGTGGTTTTCTTTGATCACCGTTTTTACCTCCAACTGTTTCAGTAAGCTCGAGTGAAACGAGTGTAAATCTTTCTTGTTTGAAATGTTTTCGAGCTCTTTCGTTCGTTTTCTCAATATCTTGCGCTGCGGAGAGTTCATCTTTTTTTTATGCCTTGCGTTGTTATTATTCACTCTTTCTATTCTTCTGTGTGCGCGTAAAGTTCTTCTTCTTCTTCTTCTTCTTCTTCTTCTTCTTCTATTTCCCAACAACAGCAGAGAGCGCGCGTCTGTTGTTTGTGTGGATGGATTTGTTTTTGTAAATAAAGAGAGAAACACCGTAAAAAAGCACCACGCTTTTTTTGAATTTTTGAAATGTACGTACCTTGCGCATACCGCGATGATGATGGTACATACATGGATTGATGAGGGTGCCAGAAATGGACACACACTTTACAAAAAAAGAACAACTCGCACAAAACACAAAACGTCCACAACATATACACATTTCTCTTTCGTTATTCACCCCCCACCGCAGTCGAAAAAAAGCAGAAAAAAAAAACGTGTGGTCTCTGGAAAGAGAAGAAAAGAGAGAAAACCACTAGTATTAACCGACGTTTCTCTCTCATTCTCTCTCTCTTTTTCGCAGTTGTTGAAACAAACTCTCTTCATATTCTCCACGCGCAAGCGCGCTTCTTTTTTTGTGTCCGACACGAGAGAAAAAAAATGATCTCCTCCGCGCAAGCGCGATCCACCGCGATCGGTTCTTCTCCCGCCGTTGTTCGATCGACCACGAGATCTTCCTCTTCCGTTCGATCGACGACGGTTAAAGTCCGAGCGATGAAAGGTGCGTAATCTTTTTTTTCTTTCTTCTAGCCTTTTTTTTGAAAAAATGTGTGTGGGTTTTTGGCGCGAGCGCCGCGCGTTGTTCGAGATGTTCAGAGAGTAAGAGTGATATCGTCGATCGGGGAGAGATGCATCGACGATGAAAGAGAGAGATGACGATGACTTTTGTTTTCTCGATCTCGATCTTTACCGATCTCTGCTATTTTTACCTTTCGATGAGAGAGAGATAAAAAAAGCGATTTCGTGATGGAGAGACGGCGCCTCTTTTCTTCCGTAAGTGACCGATCGAGAAAAGAAAAGATTAGATTAGTGCGCACTCTCTCTCTTTCTCTCGCACGGCGTCGATGATCGATCTCATCAGTGAATAATCGTATGAATTGGTCGAAAACAAAAAGCGCCGATGCAACGCCTTTTCTTTTTCTCTCTCTTCGGCGGTCGTGAGGTTTCCGTGCGCGCAACAACAACAACAACAAAAGTCGAAAGACGAGAAGAGAGTGATTACCTGACTTTTTTTCTCTTTCACCGCTTCAAAAAAAAATATACACACAGAACAAAAAATCAACGCCGCCTCGGTTTTCGAAGAAGCGGAAAAAGCCATCGAGATCCCGAAAGATGCGGAAGGGATCAAGAAGTCCATCCAAAGACAAATCGCGACGGGGACTATTCCAGCTATTCCGACGTATTTCGATAACGAGGACATGTACCAAGCGACGGCGCAAGCCGCTCGCGAACAGCTCGTCGAAAGATGGAACGATACCTACGCGCACTTCCACAAGGAAAACCCGAAGCAAGCGTACTACATTTCCATGGAGTTTTTGCAAGGCAGAGCGTTGACCAACGCCATTGGAAACATGAAGTTGACGGGCGCGTACTCCGACGCTTTGAGATCGTTGGGTTACTCCTTGGAATCTTTGGCCGAGGAGGAAAAGAACATGGGTCTCGGTAACGGCGGTTTGGGTCGATTAGCCGCGTGCTTTTTGGATTCCATCGCGACTTTGTCCTTGCCGGCGTGGGGCTACGGCATGAGATACAAGTACGGTTTGTTCAAGCAAGGCATCGATCAAACGACCGGGCAACAAAACGAATTCGCGGACGACTGGTTGGTCAGAGGCAACCCGTGGGAAATCCCGAGACCGCAAATCTCCTACCCGATTTCTTTCTACGGGGAAGTTAACAGCAAAGGCGAGTGGGTGCCGGGGCAGCAAGTTGCCGCGGTCGCGTACGATACCCCGATTCCAGGTTACAACACGAAGAACTGCATCTCTTTGCGTTTGTGGGACGCGCAACCGATTGTCAAGGACTTCAACTTGACGGCGTTCAACAACTCCGACTACGAAGCCGCCATGGGCCCGACCAACTTGGCGCAACAAATGATGGCGGTGTTGTACCCGGGTGATGCTACCAAGGAAGGTAAAGCCTTGCGCTTGTCGCAGCAATACATGTTGTGCTCGGCGTCTGTTCAAGACATCTTGGCGAGATTCAAGGAGCGAGGAAACACGGATTGGAACAAGTTGCCGGAAAAGGTGTGCGTTCAAATGAACGACACCCACCCGACGCTAGCCGCGCCGGAATTGATGCGCTTGTTGATCGACCAAGAAGGTTTGTCCTGGGATGATGCGTGGGAGTTGACGAAGAAAACCGTCGCGTACACTAACCACACCGTTATGCCGGAAGCGTTGGAGAAGTGGCCGTTGGATTTGATGGAAGAATTGCTCCCGAGACACATGCAAATCATTCGCCAAATCGATGCGAGATTTATGGAAGAAGTTGCGACCGTGTTCAAGGGTAAGAAGGACGCCAAGGAAATGGCCGCGTTCTTGAAAGCGACGACGATTTTGGAAAACGTCTACGCGGATGCCGTCGGCGGCCCGAAGATGGGCGATACCATGGAAAAGGCCGAAGCGCCGCCGCAAACGGTCAGAATGGCCAACTTGTGCTGCATCGCCGGTTTATCCATCAACGGTGTCGCTCAAATTCACTCCGACATTGTCAAAGCGTTCACCTTTAAAGAGTTTGCGGAAATTTACGGCGACAAGTTCCAAAACAAGACCAACGGTGTCACGCCGAGAAGATGGTTGGCCTTCTGCAACCCGGAGTTGAGCAAAGTCATCACCAAATGGGTCGGAAACACCGACGCCTGGATCACGGACACCGAAGTTTTGCGCAAGTTGATGGACAACGCGAAGAACCCGGAATTGCAAAAAGAGTGGAAAGAAGCCAAGCTCGCGCGCAAACAGATTTGCAAAGACTACATCAAGAAGACTACCGGCATCGACGTCCCGATCAACTCCATGTTTGACATCCAAGTCAAGAGAATCCACGAGTACAAGAGACAATTGTTGAACATTCTCGGCATCATCTACAGATACAAACAAATCAAGGCTATGTCCAAGGAGGAAAGAGCAAAGGTTGTTCCGAGAGTGTGCGTCTTTGGCGGCAAAGCGTATGCCACGTACGTCCAAGCGAAGAGAATCGTCCGTTTGGTCACGGCGGTCGGGGATGTTGTCAACAACGATCCGGAAATCGGGGACTTGATGAAGGTTGTCTTCGTCCCGGATTACAACGTTTCCGTCGCGGAAACCTTGATCCCGGCCTCGGAGTTGTCCCAGCACATCTCCACCGCCGGTACCGAAGCCTCGGGCACCTCGAACATGAAGTTCCAAATGAACGGCTGCTTGATCATCGGTACCTTGGACGGTGCGAACGTCGAAATCCGCGAGTGCGTCGGCGACGACCACTTCTTCTTGTTCGGTATCACTGAAGACGAAGTCGAACCGGCGAGAGAGGAAAGAGCCGCCGGTAAGTTCGTAGCGCCGAAATCCTTCTTGGATACCATCGAGTACGTCCGATCTGGCGTGTTCGGCAAAAAGGGCGAATTCGAAGAACTTTTGGGTTCTTTGGAAGGTAACTCTGGTTTCGGCCAAGGCGATTACTTTTTAGTCGGTAAGGATTTCCAATCTTACATCGAGTGCCAAGAAAGAGTTGACGAGGCGTACAGAAACCAAGACGGCTGGACTGAGTCTTCCATCTTGTCCACGGCGACTTCGGGCAAGTTCAACTCGGATAGAACCATCGACCAATACGCCAAGGAAATCTGGGACATCAAGCCGTGCATCGTGCCGTAAATCGTTCACAGCTACGATGACAATAATACGAAAAACTATTATTGAGATGATGAGAGTGAGAGCGAGAGCAAGAGCAAGAGCGTGCAAGTTTGCGGCGAGCGAATAAATACATACAAAACAAAGAATAAACTTTTAATAATAAACGCGTTAAAATAACGCACTGGTTTAGTAATACTTTGACATCAGCACACGCAACAAGCGATTGTCTCTCCCTATTCTAATTTTCTCTCTCTCTCTCTCTCTCTCTTTCATTTCTACTCCTACGCTTCCTTCTCCTTCTTGCGTACTATCACTATTACTTCTTCGTTTTCCCTCCAACACCAATCAGCGCTTGCTTAGCTTTGTCGTATGCTTTAAAAGCTTTGCACAACGGCGAGTTTGTCTCGCATAAGGCCTCCATCATATCGCGCAACGGCGTGCACCCCTTCTTGCACCTGACCACCCGTTTGCACGTCAGCGTGTTCCAAAAGTTTGGATTGACGATGCACCCTCTCTTTGACGGTCCGTTATCGCACCACGCGCCTTTATCTCTCGTACACGCCACGCACGGTTTCTTCCATTTTGGAAGTCCCCAAAGCACTTTTTCTTGCTGCTGCTCTTTCGCTTCGGATAAAGACACCCAAGAGCCGTTCAGAAAGAAGAAGGCAAAAAAGAAGAAGAAGGAGAAGAAGGAGAGAGAGGACGAACGCGCGATCGTTCTCATCTTTATGTGTGTGCGTATATATCTGCTGCTTATATATTCTCTTCGTTCTTCGTGACGCCGCGCGCGCGAACCACGCACGTAACGAGAACGTAACGACGTTTTTTTTTTCACTTTCTTATGAAAACCCTAAACGTGCATGCATTCGTTTTTTGCTGTAGAAAATTTGACGTCGGCGCGCTACAATATAGTAAGACACGAAAGAGATTTTACGCCGAAGTGAGAATCATGACGTCCACGATGGACGTGGACGATCGCAGCGACAGCGACGACGACGAAGAGATCGTCGAGAGAGGTGCGTTTAATGCTCTCGTTGTCGTTACGTGTGCCCTACAAAAATCCTATCGTACACTCTTTTTTTTATTTGGTCTTCGTCTTCAACGAGAGAGAGAAGGGCGGCGATCGAAACACACGCGCGCGAATTTTTTCTTTTGTATTCAACAAAGAACGAATTCAAAGAAGAGAAACGCGTCGTTCGACTGTTTCCGCACTCGTTCTTCATCTCGTTTTCTCTTCAACCGTGCGCGGCGCGAACGACTTTGCATCGTCGTGAAAACGTCGAGATGGACGTGAATTTGTGTTTCTTTTCTTCCCTCTGCTGTTGTTTTGTGTTAGTGTCTGTTCGTTCGTTTTCTCACTTTCTCCTCCTTTGAGCGGCGGTGCGCGCGCGCGTTGAATGAAGCAACACTACGCATAACTAACCTTTTTACACTCTTATACTTTAAAACAGCTCGCAAATGGCAAAATTTGAACGCGAAACGGTACTCGGACAAGAGGAAGTTTGGGTACACGGAACCGGAGAAGGAACAGATGCCGCCGGAACACGTGCGCAAAATCTTGAAAGACCACGGCGACATGTCCTCGAGAAAGTTTCGATCGGATAAGAGAGTCTATTTAGGCGCTTTGAAGTTTATCCCGCACGCGGTGTATAAGTTGTTAGAAAACATGCCCATGCCGTGGGAACAAGTGAGACATTGCGAGGTGATTTACCACATCACCGGCGCGATTACTTTCGTCAACGAAACGCCGAGGGTGATTGAACCTATTTACATCGCGCAGTGGGGGACCATGTGGATTGCCATGAGAAGAGAAAAAAGAGACAGACGACATTTCAAACGCATGCGTTTTCCGCCGTTTGACGACGAAGAACCGCCTTTGGATTATCAGGATAACTTGTTAGACGTGGACCCGTTGGAGGCTATCAATTTAGAGTTGGACGAAGACGACGAAGATCGACACGTGGCTGAATGGTTTTACGACCAAAAACCGCTGCGTTGGGACTTGGATTTCGTCAATGGGAGTTCTTACAAGAGATGGCGTTTGCCGCTACCGGAAATGTCGACGTTGTATCGTTTAGCTGGTCAGTTATTGAGCGATTTGACGGATAAAAATTACTTTTACTTGTTCGATCACAAATCCTTCTTCACGGCGAAAGCGTTGGGGATGGCCATCCCTGGAGGTCCAAAGTTTGAACCGTTATTTAAAGACGGCGACGCGGCGGACGAAGATTGGAACGAGTTCAACGATATCAATAAATTAATCATCAGATCGGCGATTCGAACGGAATATAAAGTTGCGTTTCCGTACTTGTACAACAACCGGCCGCGTAGGGTAGATTTGGCGACGTACCATTCGCCGATGGTGATGTACATCAAAACCGAAGATCCGGATTTACCGGCGTATTACTTCGATCCGTTGATTCATCCAATCGCGTTTTATAAAAGCAGTAGCAGCGAAAAGAAGAAAGAAGAAGAAGACGAAGAAGATTGGAGCGAAGACGACGATTTTGCCCTACCGGAGGAAGTCGAACCGTTGCTGAAAGATTACGATTTGTACACGGAAAACACGACGAATGGTATCGCGCTCCTGTTCGCACCTCGACCATTCAATTTGCGCTCGGGCCACACGCGATCGTGCATCGACGTTCCGCTCGTCAACACGTGGTTTCACGAGCACTGCCCGAGTGGATATCCGGTCAAGGTGCGTGTTTCCTATCAAAAGTTGCTCAAGTCGTACGTCTTGAACCAATTGCATAAGAAACCGCCGAGGCAAGTGAAACGTAAATCTCTGTTCAAAGCCTTGAAAAAGACGAAATTTTTCCAGTGCACCGAATTAGATTGGGTCGAAGCCGGCTTGCAAGTCTGCAGACAGGGCTACAACATGTTGAACTTGTTGATCCATCGCAAGAACTTGAACTATTTGCACTTGGATTATAACTTCAACTTGAAACCGGTGAAGACGTTGACGACGAAAGAACGCAAAAAGTCTCGATTTGGGAACGCGTTCCACTTAATGCGTGAGATTTTACGTTTAACCAAGCTTACCGTAGACGCGAACGTTCAGTATCGATTAGGTAACGTGGACGCGTTCCAATTGGCGGATGGTTTGCAATACATTTTCTCGCACGTTGGACAGTTGACTGGGATGTATCGATACAAATATCGTCTGATGCGCCAAATAAGAACGTGCAAAGATTTGAAGCACTTGATCTACTATCGTTTCAACACAGGACCGGTCGGCAAAGGCCCAGGCGTCGGTTTCTGGGCGCCCATGTGGCGCGTCTGGATTTTCTTTTTACGCGGCATTGTCCCACTTCTCGAAAGGTGGTTGGGCAACTTGTTAGCCAGGCAGTTTGAAGGAAGAAACGCCAAAGGCATCGCGAAAACAGTCACAAAACAAAGAATTGAGTCTCATTTCGATTTAGAATTACGAGCGGCAGTCATGCACGACATTCTCGACAGCATGCCGGAAGGCGTGAAGCAGAACAAAGCAAGAACGATTTTAGCGCATCTTTCCGAAGCATGGCGAAGTTTCAAAGCGAACATTCCCTGGAAAGTCCCGGGTATGCCAGTTCCAATTGAAAATATGATTTTGCGATATGTTAAGTCTAAAGCCGATTGGTGGACGAACGTCGCGCATTACAACCGCGAACGGATTCGCCGCGGAGCGACGGTGGATAAAACCGTCTGCAGGAAAAATTTAGGCCGATTGACCCGCTTGTGGTTAAAAGCAGAGCACGAACGTCAACACAATTACTTGAAAGATGGGCCGTACGTGACTCCGGAAGAGGCCGTGGCGATTTACACCACAACCGTGCACTGGTTGGAATCTCGAAAGTTCTCGCCGATCCCGTTCCCTCCGCTGTCGTATAAACACGATCGCAAGCTGTTGATTTTAGCGCTCGAACGATTGAAGGAAAATTATTCATTAGCCGTTCGGTTGAACCAACAAGAGAGAGAGGAGTTGGGTTTAATCGAGCAAGCGTTCGATAATCCGCACGAGGCTTTATCGAGAATTAAACGTCATTTGCTAACCCAAAGAGCGTTTAAAGAGTGCAACATGGAGTTCATGGACATGTATTCGCACTTGATTCCGGTATACGCTATTGAGCCTCTGGAGAAGATCACGGATGCGTATCTTGATCAGTACATTTGGTACGAGTCCGATAAAAGGCACTTGTTCCCGAACTGGATTAAACCGTCTGATACGGAACCGCCTCCTTTGTTAGTGTATAAGTGGTGTCAAGGCATCAACAACTTGACCGATATCTGGGACACGAGCGAAGGCGAATGCGTCGTGATGTTGCAAACGAAATTTGAGCGAATGTTCGAAAAAGTCGATCTGACCATGTTGAACAGATTGTTACGATTGATTGTCGATCACAACATTGCTGATTACTGCACCGCGAAGAACAACGTGACCATTGCGTATAAAGACATGTCGCACACGAATTCGTACGGTATGATTCGAGGTTTACAATTTGCGTCGTTTTTGACGCAATATTACGGTTTGGTTTTAGATTTGTTGGTGTTGGGTTTGACTCGAGCGTCGGAAATTGCCGGTCCGCCGCAAATGCCGAACGAGTTTATCAGTTACCGCGACGTTCGAACAGAGACGAGACATCCGATTCGTTTATACTCTCGATACATCGATAAGCTTCACATCTTGTTCCGCTTCACCGCGGAAGAGGCGAAGGACCTCATTCAAAGATATCTCACCGAACACCCCGATCCGAACAACGAAAACATGGTTGGTTACAACAACAAAAAGTGTTGGCCGAGAGATTCGAGGATGCGTTTGATGAAACACGACGTGAACTTGGGACGAGCGGTATTCTGGGACATGAAGAATCGTTTGCCGCGATCGTTGACGACGTTGGAGTGGGACAACGGGTTCTGCTCCGTGTTTTCAAAAGACAATCCAAACTTACTGTTCAACATGTGCGGATTCGAAGTGAGGTTAATGCCAAAGATTCGCATGCAAACAGAGTACTTTGCGCAAAAAGATGGCGTGTGGAACTTGCAAAACGAAGAGACAAAGGAAAGAACCGCGCAAGCGTTTTTGCGGGTCGACGATGAAGGTTTGAAAGCGTTCGAGAACAGAATTCGACAAGTCTTGATGTCCTCCGGGGCGACGACGTTTTCCAAGATTGCGAATAAATGGAACACGGCGTTGATTTCGTTGATGACGTATTATCGAGAAGCCGTGGTGCACACGCAAGAACTTTTGGACTTGTTGGTCAAATGCGAGAACAAAATTCAAACTCGTATCAAGATTGGCTTGAACTCGAAGATGCCGTCGAGGTTTCCTCCGGTCGTCTTCTATTCTCCAAAGGAGATTGGTGGACTTGGTATGCTCTCTATGGGCCACATTTTGATCCCGCAATCGGATTTGCGATATTCCGTTCAAACCGATTCAGGCGTCACTCACTTCCGATCGGGCATGTCGCACGAGGAAGATCAGTTGATTCCGAACCTCTACAGATATCTGCAACCTTGGGAAGCGGAGTTCACCGATTCCCAACGCGTGTGGGCTGAGTATGCCATGAAGAGGCAAGAGGCTCAAGCGCAGAATCGAAGATTGACGCTGGAAGATTTAGAAGACTCCTGGGATCGCGGCATTCCAAGAATCAACACATTGTTTCAGAAAGATCGGCACACGTTAGCGTACGATAAAGGGTGGCGAGTTCGCGCGCACTTTAAAGAGAACCACTTGATGAAGATTAACCAGTTTTGGTGGACGCATCAAAGACACGACGGCAAGTTGTGGAACTTGAACAATTACCGCACGGACGTCATTCAAGCCTTGGGTGGCGTTGAAGGTATCTTGGAACACACGCTGTTCAAAGGCACGTATTTCCCGACATGGGAAGGCTTATTTTGGGAGAAGGCTTCAGGATTTGAAGACTCGATGAAATTTAAGAAGTTGACCAACGCGCAAAGGTCTGGTTTGAACCAGATTCCAAACAGGCGTTTCACCTTGTGGTGGTCGCCTACAATTAATCGAGCAAACGTCTACGTCGGTTTCCAGGTGCAGTTAGATTTGACGGGAATTTTCATGCACGGCAAAATTCCAACTTTGAAGATTTCTTTGGTGCAGATTTTCCGCGCGCACTTGTGGCAGAAGATCCATGAGAGCGTGGTTATGGATATATGTCAGGTATGCGATCAAGAATTGGACGCGTTAGAGATTGAAACTGTGCAGAAAGAGACGATTCACCCGAGAAAGTCGTACAAGATGAACTCGTCGTGCGCGGACATTTTACTCTTTGCGTCGTACAAGTGGCAAATTTCCAAACCATCGTTGATGGGCGACGTGAACGACCAGTTTGATCAAAAATCGTCGAATAAGTATTGGTTGGATGTGCAGTTGAGGTGGGGTGACTTTGATTCGCACGATATCGAACGATACACGCGCGCAAAGTTTCTGGATTACACGACGGATAACATGTCCATTTACCCGTCGCCGACGGGCGCGATGATTGGCATCGATTTGGCGTACAACTTACACGCGGCGTATGGCAACTGGTTCCCGGGATGTAAACCGTTGATTCAGCAAGCAATGGCAAAGATCATGAAGGCGAATCCGGCGCTGTATGTCCTCCGCGAGCGCATAAGGAAAGGGTTGCAGTTGTACTCTTCGGAACCGACGGAGCCGTATTTGAACTCTCAGAATTACGGTGAGTTGTTCTCAAACCAATGCATCTGGTTCATCGACGACACGAACGTCTACCGGGTCACGATCCACAAGACGTTCGAAGGAAACTTGACGACAAAACCAATAAACGGTGCCATCTTCATCTTCAATCCGAGAACTGGTCAACTCTTTTTGAAAGTCATTCACACTTCCGTGTGGGCCGGTCAAAAACGTTTAGGGCAGTTGGCGAAATGGAAAACCGCGGAGGAAGTCGCGGCGTTAGTCCGATCTCTACCGATCGAAGAGCAACCGAAACAAATCATCGTGACTAGAAAAGGCATGTTGGATCCTTTGGAAGTGCACTTGTTAGATTTTCCGAACATTGTCATCAAAGGAAGCGAGTTGCAAATGCCGTTTCAAGCGTGCATGAAGATTGAAAAATTTGGCGATTTGATTTTGAAAGCGACCGAGCCGCAGATGGTGTTATTCAACATTTACGACGATTGGTTGAAGTCGATCAGCTCGTACACGGCGTTTTCTCGATTGATATTAATCTTGAGAGCGTTGCACGTGAATAGCGACAAGACGAAAATGTTGTTGAAGCCAGACAAAACGATCATCACGCAGCCGCACCACGTGTGGCCAGACTTGACGGACGAACAGTGGATTAAAGTGGAAATCGCTCTGAAAGACTTAATCTTGGGCGATTACGCCAAGAAGAACAACGTCAATGTCTCCGCTTTGACGCAATCGGAAATTCGTGACATCATCTTGGGTGCGGAAATCACGCCGCCTTCGTTGCAACGCCAACAAATTGCGGAGATTGAAAAGCAAGCCGCGAACGAGGACGCTGCGCAGTTGCAAGCGGTGACGACAAAAACGACCAACGTGCACGGGGACGAGTTGATTGTTACGACGACTTCTCCGTACGAACAGACGACTTTTGGATCGAAAACTGATTGGAGAGTGCGTGCGATTTCAGCTTCGAATTTACACTTGCGAGTGAACCATATTTACGTCAACTCGGAAGACATCAAGGAGACTGGGTACACGTACGTCGTCCCGAAGAATGTGTTGAAGAAATTCATCACCATCGCCGATTTACGCACGCAAATCAGCGGCTACTTATTC
>Ga0255766_10001434_pt1 | contig 21743 bp, 13 predicted proteins | sample 071ome_23_FD_179966 | JGI IMG/M metagenome (GOLD analysis project Ga0255766, IMG submission 179966) | Coastal salt marsh microbial communities from the Groves Creek Marsh, Skidaway Island, Georgia - 071403BT metaG (version 2) | ecosystem: Environmental > Aquatic > Marine > Intertidal zone >... | reverse complement strand
CAAACTCATTAAATACTTGGAATTTAGCATCTGAGTCTGACCTATCTAACTCAGTAATAGGATTTAAAGTATTATTTGTTGTCCAATAGTTAGCAGCCCAACCAAAAGTAGTTCCTCTCGTAGCTTTTAAAGCCATCATCCAACCACCACCATCATGATTAGAATCCATAATACAATATGTTCTTGTTGGTCCAGAAGTTGGTAGGTCTATATAGTAAACACCATCTGGAGAACTAGGATAATCTGCTTTTATTTGTTCTGCTGATTCGCCAGCTTTAGCTGGAGATAAACCATCTCTACCACCAGGTCTTAAGAGTACACTTCGTGGAAAGCCAATAGGCATAAGAGCCTCCTAGCTAAAATCTTGCAGTGCGTTAACGAATGGTCTTGCTCCATCTATAAATATAAATGTAACTAAATCTACACCACTTAAAGTAGCTGACATAGCCCATCCACCACCACCAGATGTTACTGGAGTAACACCAGTACCATTTACTGTATATGTTGTTAAAGAAGCACCAGCATCAGCTGTATAAGCTAATGAAGCATCTTGTATAACTTCCATAGTAAAAGTAGTGACACCAGTTGTTGGAACATTAGTAAAAGCAACTGCTGTAACATTCTCTGTCAAAGTAAGGCTACCTGTGTTACCTGCATCAATGTCTATAGTTAGTGTTCCTGATGAAGATGAAAGTCCTTGTTTTGTTTCCCTATAGTTCTTTAAAACTACATCATCGACAGCTCTACCTGCTGCATTCAAGTCTTGACCTAATGTTGCATTTGTTAAAGTTTTATTGGTTATTGTTTCTGTTCCAGTAAGGGTAGCAAAGTCATCACCTTGTAATGCTGTATTAAATTCTGTTACAGAACCTGTAAGTGTATTTACTCCTAAGTCTATTGTCTTAGAACTTAATGATTCTGTACCAGCTATTGTTGCAAAAGTACCGTCAGTTAATGCATTGTTAAATTCGTTTGTTGTACCTTGAAATACTAACGTACCAGCTGCAACATCTGCTAGGTCTATTGTCATTAATGTCTGTGCTCCAGAATCAAAAGTTTTATTTTCAATAGTTTCAGCACCAGCTATTGTTGCAAAGCTTCCGTCTGATAATGCAGCATTAAATTCAGAAGTTGTACCATCTAATTTAGTAGCAGGTACTGTTCCCAAAGCTACATTACCACTTGTTACTGTAAACTCACCACTTGTGTATGAAGCTACACCTTTAGTACTACCGTCAGCAGCAGCATCTCCAATTAATCCTTCTATACCATCTTCTGATATAGTTACCCATGATGTTCCAATATAAAATTCAACAGCATTAATTGTGTTGTTATACCTAATGGTACCCTCAGTAGGGTTTGTCTCTCTTTCTACAGTTGTACCTTGAGGTAAAATAATACCTGAATCTTGTCCATTAGCGAACTCTCTCAAACCAGTAGTATCACCGTTGGTTTCAACTTTATGTATTGGTCTTTCTGACATTTATTCCTCGACTTGTTCTGCTTCTATGATAGCAGGCTCGTCAACTTCAACTGGTTTATTCTCTAAAGCTTCTTCTAGTTCAGCTTTAAGATTTTTCATATAATCTTCCAATTTTTCAATTTGTAATGCAAAATGATTAAATTGTGATTCTATGTTTTTAACTCTTTGCCAGTCAGCGTTAGATAAATCTTTAACATCGACTTTTTCTGCTTTCTTCTTTTTAGTAGCCATTATAATCTCCTATGCTTGTGACTCTGACCATGTAATTCTACCAGATGCAACAAATGGTGTTGTTGCATTAATATCAGCAGTATCAACTACTTCAACTGCTAATGTCAATATATCTGGACCATTAGGGAACACTCCATCTCCACCTAATATTGAGTTACCCATGTCTATAATTTGCTCAAGAGAGAAATTAGTAGATGCTGACAATCTCTTATTAGTTGTTGCATCAGTAGTACCACCAGATGCTCTAAAGGAGAATATTTCAACACCACCAGTTACCTTTTCTCCAGAATTATGTTTCTGAAGCTGAGATAAAGATGGTGAGTTAACGTTTTCCCAGTTAATTAATGACAGGTCTCCGTTAAGAATCAATTTAACTTCACACTCGTGAGATAAAATTAATCCTACTTCACTTAATCTAAGTTGCATTCTATTGATAATATCTCTTTCTCCTAAGAATCCAGAAATACCTGAATCAACAGATGGTGCAAGTCTTAAAGTTACAAGAGGTATCAAGTCAGTACCTAAGTTTACAGTGTTATCTGTAGAGTTAGGGTCTTGACCTATGTAAACAGTTGTAGAACCATTAACTACAGGATATACAGCAGGAACATTGTAATAAGAACCTGAACCAATATATATCATTGCATATACTGTGCTTCCTGAGTAGTAAGTCCATGAAATTTCTTCACCTTTTAATTCTTCACCAGTGGTGTACAATGAAGAACCACCAGATAGTTTTGAAGCGTCGTTAGAACTAAATGGTATTCTTACATAAAAATCGTAGTTTCTTAAACTTCTATTGTAGTATCTTTGAATATCACTATTACCAGTAGTAGTAGCTGTAATATTTTGTCCATTTGTAAATGAAAGAGATTTAGATGTAGCAGTAAATAAGTATGCTTCATCTTCGTCAAAAGTACCATCCATAATTACAGAAGTACCCCAGTGGAACAATGTAGGTGCATAAGTTGGGTTTTCACCATTTATAACTTCGTATGCAGCTGCCATGTTACCAGAACGCATATAAGCTTCGTCTAACCTGTTGTTATGTAAGAACTCATGTACATATCGTACATGACCCTTTCTATCCTTAAATCCAAAACGAATCTTACCAGCACCATACCATGAATAGTCCATGTAAGCCATTTGTATAGAATCTATGTCTAAAACAAATCCTTCTAATCCAGAACCGTCACATTTATCTAGATTCCATTCTGATTGAGGAATTTTTAAATCTTCAGTTAATGTTATAACTATATTAGAAGTACTAACACCTCTATATTCTGGTGCTATATACATTTCTGTTTTAGAATTAATTTTTATAACTTTGTAGGACTGACCTCTTAAAACTACGTAATCTCCAACATTAAGCTGACCAGAAAAGTTAGTACCATTACCTGTAACTAAGTTAGAATTTTTATTTACATTAGCTGTACCTGATATCTGTGTTGTAGAACTTCTTCTTACACAATAAAGTTGATTGCCATCGTATTCAAAGAAAAAACCATTCTGTTGGTCAAACATACCAACTCTTGTTGCTGCATCAGTGTAACTTGCTACATTAAACTTAATAATTCCATTAGGTGCTTCAGTTATAGGTGTGTCTTCTAATGTATATGTAAATGTAAACTCATCTACTTTAGTAATAACAAATGTTCCATTATAAGCACTGTCTGAAGAGTATTTAACTCTTATAGCCATTCCTGTATTTAATCTATGAGGATATTTTGTAATTGCTGTAGCAGTAAGACCAGAACCAGTTAATGACTCTAATGTTACAGGAGGGTTGAAGTTTATAGCAACAGAAGTCTGTATACCTTTACCAGACTGATACCTAAAGTATTTTCTTGTTTGTCTTCTAATAGAAGAGAAAGGAGCAGTACCAGCAGCTATCTCTACACCACCGTCGAATGGTCTATGTACTGAGAAACCATCTGGTCTTGCATACAAGTTTGTTGTTGTAAAGTGCTTTGAGTTTGTAGAATCAAAACCAACAACTCTATCTACCTGCATACTTGCATCATCAGCAATAGCTCTAACTGTGTATTCATTTAATTCACCTGGTGTATTTGTGTTGTCTTTTAAGAATATGCTGTCACCAACTTTAAAATATCTTTTAAACAATGTTCCATTTCCACTAATAACATCACTTGCCTCTTCAGTATTAATTGTTCCTGCAGCTTCTGCGATACCAGATATAGTTTGTGATGCAAATTTATGATTACCTGTACCAGCAGTTAATGTTATAGCAGTACCAGATGCAGCATCATCTTCGGAAGCTGCTAATTGTATATATTCTTCGTCTAAAAGTATTACATAGTAACTTGTGTTGTTAGAAAGTCCACCTATATCAGAGTTTGAGTTATTGTCATATAATAATTCTGCACCATTCTGTAAGTTATGACCATCTACAATTCTTACAATACTTCCTAAGTCTACATCTTGAGTAATTCCAGTAGCAGCATTTACAGTATATGTAACAGGTTCTACTTGGAAGTTAGTTTGAAAATTAAAATGTCTTTCTTGAGTATCAATAGCTGAATATGAGCCATCTACAATTCCTACTGTGGCTGGTGTTATAAAACTTAAGTTAGCAGCACCACTATTTGTTAGGTTTAGTTCAAGACCAGTAGCTTTATCTTTCAAAGATATTCTGTCACTAGATTTGACATTAATATCATATTGAGTTTGGTCTGTTAAAGCAGGATATTCTAAGTTAGAATCATAGTAGTCAATCATATCAGTAATTAAATCTCTTGCTTTAGTATTATCCCAAAGAACACCATCATCCATTGAAAGTAATATGTTAAACATAATATCACCATCATTCATTGGTTCGTCTAAATATGGGTAGCTTCTGCTTGAGTTTACAGAGTTAAAAGCTCTCATCCATGCGTTAGAGTTCCAAATACTTCTATTACGAAGTTTTACAGTCATAAGTAACATGTCTGTATCACCAGAGCCAGCAACTCTACACCAAGCATGTGTGTAATACCAGTCATTGTTTGGTCCAGTGTGTGACAAATAGTGTTGATAGCTACTAGGAACAGAAGGACTAGAGCCTGCAGTATAAGCATACAAATAGTGCATAAATCTAAAATAGCTACCTGAAAATTCAGTTGCTTTATACATTGTCATCCAGAAAGGAATTGCTGCGTTAGATTGCCATTCAGTTGCTACCATAGCTGGTTTCCAATCTTCATGAATTGTGTCTTCAAAAGGATAGTAAATTGTTTCATCGTCTAAATCGTTTGGATTTACATTTTGGTATATCCAAGTGGCTTTAGCATCTGACCAAAATCTTGTTTGAATACCATTTGTAGATATATAACTAAAGTTATCAGTTCTTCCAGGTGCAACTGTTGTAGTTATGTATCCCAGTTCTGGTGTACTAGATGTATATATATTTTCAAAACCTGTTTGTGTAGCTAACCAGTTAGTTACTGCTTGTTCTAAAAGTTTAAATTCAAATGAGTTTGTTTCTCCATTTATAGGAGTTATTGTACCGCTTGCAACACTAGGAAGTGTACCTAATGAAGCATCAATAGTAAGTTCAGAAGTATCTGTTAGTCCATGTTCTGGTAAATAAAATGTATTTGATAAATTATTATCAGTAGTACCCGAAAAACTATAAACACCTGTAGCTTCCCTTATTCTTACTCTTGTACCATTTCTTAACAATCTAAATCTATCAGTACCAACTTTTTCCACAGTATAAGCTCCAGAAGAAGCTGTAGCTTCTAAAATGTTATTTCTTTGATTGTAGTTAGCAGTACCTGTTAGTTCTTTGAGGTCACCACTTGAAATAGTTAAATTTATTGAATCTCCATCATCTAATTCAAAATTTGCTGAATGAAATGTATCTGCTTCGTCATCTTCAATAAGTGGAACTACATATATGTCTCTATTTCCATAATAAGCTCCAAAATATCTAAACCCACCGTTGTACCCGTAAGATTTTCTAAATCTCCAACTTTTATTGGTATAAGCTCTACCAGCAAGGTCTATGTTTGTAGACCATTGGTCTGACCAGTTAGCTTGGTCTTCTATAAAGTTCCATCTATTTGGTGTAGTAGATGTTTCTGGAAAAGTATAATTTGTATTGTCTTGTCTATAGCTATATGTTGCTACATCTTTAAGAAAGTCTTCAATTTGTGTATTAGTTCTACCACAGAGCATTACCTTAGATAAGTTTCCGCTTTGAGATGCACCTCCAGATAAACCAAAAGCTTGAGCGTCAGCATCATATTGGTCCATGTCCCAACCAGAACCTACACCGTTATTATAATAGGCAGTAGTATATCCATAACCATAGTTATCTCTATAGTTACCTCTACCAGCCCAAAGTTCATAAACCATACCAATCAAGGCTCTACCATAGTTGTAAGAACCAGTGTTATTAAAGTTTATTGCAGAACCATTTCTAGTAGCAGATAGTTGAATGTTATCTTCATCTACTTTTATTACATAATAAAAATCAAATCTATCTAATCCACCAATTGCAGTATCTCCAGAAGGTGGAACATAAAGAACTACGTCATTGTCACGCATTCTGTGATTTGTCCATACTATAGAATTACCAGCAACATTAACTGCTGAGGCATCAAATTTTATTGAATGTGGAGGTCTAAATGCTTTTGTTTCAGTTAATGTTTGGTCTATTGTAGGATTTACTGTTATTGTGTCAGCAAAATCTACATAAGGTCTTGCATCTGGTGCATCAGAACTTGTAGTATCAGTTATCTTTAAAGTTTTTGTAGCAACTGTGTTAACAAGATAAAAGTTAGAACCATCAACAAATCCATGAGGGTTTGGAGTTTCAATAGAAAGTTTTGATTGAGGTTGACCATCAGTTTCTACACCAGTATCTGTATCATAAGTAATTTGTGAACCAGAATAAAATTGTCCAGGTGTAACTGTTGTATAAATAGAACCTACAGAACCAGTAACAGTTTGAGAAGCATTAGCTTGATACACAAATGATGTTGTATCAGCAGATTTAATAAGAAATTTACCTTCTGCGGTTCTAGATGTTAAACCTTGAACATCAATTGGTGTTCCTAATACTAATCCATGCTCATCAGAACAAGTAACTGTTATTAAGTCTGAACCAGCAACAGCTGTAACATCTTGAACTATTGTTAGTGCAGAGTCTCCGTCAGCAACATAAAATGATGGGTAGTTTTGTGATAATTCTAATGTTTCCCATTTAGTAGGCTGAAGACCATACTCAAAGTCAGTGTCAATTAGGTTTTCTGGAGTAGATACACGAATCTTATGTACTGGGTCTAACAGAGAATCCGCAACTTCAATTTCTTGATAAGGTCTTTCAACTATTATTTGAATTTTGGAATTATCTGTTACACCTAGTGAAGTAAGGTTCGCAGTAGTAGTTATAGTTAATTTTTCTGATGGTTCATCCCAAGTCCAACTATTTACAGCCAATTCAGGGTCAGAAAAGTTAACTAAAACTGTTCCTGTATCTACATCAGTAATTAAATATATTTCTTCTTTCTTTACATATTCGTTCCACACAATAGTGTTTGCAGACGCATCTATTGTGTAATTACTTTGAATAATTTTTTTAGCCAAGAGCTACCACCAATCCTATATTTACTTTTGTTTGATTATACTCAACCCATTTAACGCCATTATACTGAGTTAATGTGTTTGTATCGGTATTGTATAATATTTGACCACGAGAAATACCTGTTAAAGCATCTATCTCTGCTTGAGTTTTGTTTAAAATTGTAATTGGAGTATTTAGTTGTAGTTCTGAATTGACAATCAAAGGCACGTTTTGTGCATCTAATGATTCTATTTCTGATACTCTAAGTGTACTCATGGTGTAGGAATTTCCTCAGGGTTTGTGTAGTCATCTCTGACTTGATTATACTTTATCACATACTCATCCCATTTTTCGGTATTACCAAGTATCTCTTTTTCAGTATATGCTTCCATAAATTCTTGAGAAGTAGGATATGCTTGTGCTCTTAATCTTGCATATTCTTTTGCATCAAAAGCAGCTTTTAATTCTTCTGCTTTAGCTAATATATCTTCAAAAGAAGGATGGTCTTCGTCATTTAACCATTCAATATTTTCCTCTTCTATGCCGTCTACTTTATATAAGGATGAAGGAGATAAGGCTAATATTGCTTCTGCTATCCAATATTCTGTCATACTAATAACTCCATAAGTGTTAAGGTTGAATGTCCTTTTTCATAGTTTAAAGATGTACTTGTATTGATTGTTCCATTAAATCTAAAGTTTGTAGTGCCACCAGAAGTTTTAGCTAAATATATTTTATAAGTAACTAAGTTTGTAGTCGCTGGCGAATCAATCATGTGATAATGAGTTGTATGTGGAGTTGAGTTATAATCTGTATCATTATACCAACCAACATGAAAAGAACCTCTTTGACCTGTTATAGCAGTTGGTTTTAATGCAACTTCAGCTACACCTTGTACAGTTCTAGTAACATAACCAACCGTATCATGATGTCCTGCTTCTCCAAAAAGGTTTAACATAATTAAAATTTTTGAGTTACCTTGTGTTGGTGTAATGGCTGTAGTTAAAGCAGCTAATTCTACGCCGGGGTCTGCATTAGGTGCTGCATAAGTTACTTCTGTATCACTAAATGTAAATTCAAAATTTGCTAACTTACCAGTAGGCATTCCAAGAATTGTTCCAGCACCAGTAGCATCTATGTCACCAGTAAATGTGACATCGCTAGGTATTGTTATACCAGCAGAAGCCGTCTTTTCTTTTAATGTATCAGTAGCAAATCCACCATCTACAGTTATATCTGTTCCAACGAAACCTACTGTATTCCCACCAATATCCAGTCCAGTTCCTAACCATATCTTGTTAAACTTTTCTGTTGTAGAACCAATATCGTGTGTTGTATCTTGGTCAGCTAATATGTTTCCAGCAGCAGTTATGGTACTATCTTTTAATAATGTACCTTCAATAGTTACACCAGTGTTAGATAATTTTTCGTTAATCACATCTGCACTAATTGTTCTATCTTTTAGAAGTACACCATCAACTTCTACACCAGCTTGGTCTGTTAATTCGTTAATTACATCTGTATAAACTTGATTGTCTCTATGTAAAACTCCATCTACAGTAACACCCGTACCTAATGATTCTTCATTTATAACATCAAAAGCATTTGGTAGTCCACCAACTTCGTCCCAGTCTGAACCATTAAAAACTTTTAATAAATCTACAGTGCTGTCATATACTAAATCACCAACTAAATTTCCTGTAAGTGCATTTATTTCAGCAGTTGTGTAATTTTTTACTCTTATAGGTATATTAAAATTTATACCTGAATTAATAGTAATTGGTGAGCTACTAGGGCTTTCTATTTCTGATACTGTAATTTTACTCATCAGGATACCTCATCTCTGAAAACTCGTTACCTGCATCTATCCATTCTTTTACTAATGCACAGAATGAATTATGTTCAGCTCTTTCCTCGTAATCAGGACTACAACTTAAATTTTCTATATCATCTATAAACCATATGTTTATTAGCTGTGGTTCAGTTGCACCAGGACCATAAACTAATTCACAATAATCAATATTCTCTAAAACATGAGGATTATCAACTATTGAATCTAATATTTCTTGCGATGTATTTTCGTCTATACTCATTAGCTACCTATCTCCGCATTCCACATCCATCTCATACTGCTATTACCTCCAGCAATAGTTATGAAATAGCTTACTATATTATTACCAATATCTACATTCCAACAACCCCAACCGATATCATCAATATGACTATAAAAGTTGTGATTTAAATAATTACCGTATTCGCTATAAATACCTCTTACAAATCTATATTGACCAGAGTGTATTTTATCTGGAAATCTATACAGAGGTCCTAACTTATAAGGCAATATTCCATCCATAACATTATTTCTAGAACCACCGCCCCAGCCAATAATTGCTTCTTGACCCTCTCCAACTTTTTGGAAATATCTTGCACAGTTATTAAGTTCTGTATTATATGGAAGTCTTTCAAAAGATGTAACACTTCCACCTATTTCAAGTTTGACATTGGCTAGATAAATATCGAATGAAGAACCACTGTGTTGTAATTTAAAAGCTAAATGGTCATGAGTTGCTTGGTCTCGAAGTGAACCAATTGTAGTTCCTGATGTACTTGATAAAGTCACTGTTCCAGAATATTGAGTCCATGTAGCATCTAATGTATGTGTACTACCACTGTGATTTACAGTAGGAGTAAATGAACCAGTTATTCCAAAAACTTGTGACAATACTACAGAGACATTTCTAGTTCCAGATGCTGTTCTTGCCCAAAAGCTATAAGTTACTTGACCACCTTGTCCAGTTTGTACACCTTCAATTCTTTGTTCTAATGTACAAGTACCAGTTTGACTACTAAACCACCTGCCATAATATTTAGGACTTGATGGAACATCGCTTTGACCAGCACTAAATGCAGCTCTACTTAATTGAGATACGCTTCCTGTTTGTAGCCATCTATCAGCACTATTTGGAGTTCCTGTATTGTTTTGACTTCCAACTGTTGACCTTTGCCAAATATCAAAAGAACCATTCATCAAAAGGTTTGCATTTGTTCCTCCACCAGAACCACCTAATCCTGTAGCAGAACCAGATGTAAAGTCTATAGTTACTCCACTTGCTAATACTAAATCATTAGACAATGTTATATTTGCATTTGTAGATTTTTCTCTTAGTTCGTCAGTTCTGATTAAATCAATGTTCATGTCACCAATAACATCAATACCAGTTCCTCCAGAATTATCTACAATTCCATCTAATTCTATTTTGTCAGAGAATGAAATTTTGTCATCGTTAACTCCAACATTTATAGCTTGAATACTTGAATTACCCATGTGTATAGTATCTTGAACATAAGCTTCATTCCATTTAAAAGTTGAACTACCTAAATCGTATAAATTATTTGTAGATGGAATTATGTGTTGTGATACAGCGGAAGTATCTAAGGGAGCTACATCAAATTCTATAGTTTTATTAGCAGGATTAGTAGTAATTGTTATATCATCTCCTGCAACAAAAACTAAGTAATCATTTTGAGATGTTGTTACAACATCTAATTGACCTTGAACGCTTATAGTATTAAAAGCTTGTGTGTGCTCTGTACCACCAACTTGTGTCCAAACAGAAGTACTACCTTTGTATACTTTTACAGTTCCTTCGTCTGAATCATATACCAATTGTCCATCAACTGGATTTTGTATAGCATTTATTTGAGCAGTTGTGTATGAAGCAAATTTAATTGGAGCTTCTAGATATAAATCAGAAATAACTGTGACTTCATTACCTGTAGGTGTTTTACTTATTTGATTTACTTCTAATTTACTCATTCAGTACCTTCTGGTTTGAAATAATTTTCTGGGTCATAAGGACTATTAATTATCTCCTCCAAACTTTTCTCTATTTCGTTAAAATCTAAATCTTTACTCATTATACAACTACCAATCTTCCTTCAACGGTAATTGTTCCAGAAAAAGTAACTGGACCAACCATCATCATATTATCTCCTGATTGTATTGTACTATTTTCATCGTATCTGTCATTGTTTCTAAATCCCATACCTGCTTCGCCAACCGCATAACCTAAGTTATCAACAAATGCTCTTTTAGCACCACCAGTAAAGAAACTTACTTCATTTGCAGTTTCTTCTGTTGATACAGCTGTAGTTCCAGCTGTGTCAACAATTACTGAGAATGTGTCTTCTTGTACTGCTAGTTGGATATCATCATCAACAAATGTAATACCATCTGTTGTTTCTTGGAAATCTAATACAGAACCTGTAATTGGTAATGGGTCGGAGTTGTCATTTGAACCATCGTATTCTATAAATGGTATTTCAGAGTTTGATACAGGTATGTATTTTTTAACACCTAAAAAGTTTTGTATTTCAATAGCATCAGCTGTTCCACCACCACCTCCACCTGTTACATAAGCTGGTTCGTATTTACCACTTGTAGAGTTATATTGCAATACTTGTTCGTTCTGTGGAGAGCTAGCGTTTACATCGGATAGGTCATTAATACTGCTTGATGTTGTTAGTACAGTACTGTCTATAGCTATATTTATAGTATCTGTTGATGATACAGAAGTATCAATACCAGTTCCACCAGTAAAGGTTACTGTATTTCCATCTGCTACTACTTCTGGAGTTCCAGTATCAGCTTGTATTGTAAAGTCATTGAAAGAACCAGAACCAGCAGCTGCTAATAATGTAGCAACATCTATTTTTACTAAACTTGTAGAACTGTCGTCATAAAGAAGTACTAAGTCATTTGTTGTATCTAATGAACCAACTAATCCTGACTGTCCAGTTATTAATGTTGAAGAATTGAGTGCAACAGTTCCAGTTTCATCTGGGAGGGTGATTGTTCTATCAGCAGTAGGGTCTACAACTGTTAATGTAGTTTCAAAGTTATCATCTGTTGTTCCTTCAAAGACAAAAGCATTTTGTACATTAATACTTGTAGAATCTATTGTTGTAGTTGTACCTTGAACTATTAAGTTACCACCAATTGTGATATCTCCACCAGCTCCTAAATAATCTGAAATCTTAGTATCTAATGAAGCTGTAACTGCTTGGTTAGAAGCATTACCTATAAAGATATCTCCATCATCTAAGTTAGGTGTAGCATTTGTTCTGCTTGCACCCATAACATAGATTTGACCAGAACTTGCGTGGCTTCTAATTACTTTTGCAATCTTTTGTATTCCAGAAGTTTCTCCAGTTGGAGCTGTATTTGTTAATGTTCCAGTTGTAGAAACATATAGGTTATCTCCTACTGAGAATGAGGAAGTGTCTAAACCTATAAACTTACCATGTGTAACAATTGTTATTTCAGTGTTATTGTTTGTATCTGCAAAAGCTATACCAACTGCTGGCATTGTTGCTGAATTATCAGCATCAGCTACATCTACTGTAAACTCTTGACCAGAACCAGATTGTCCAGAAATATATACTGGAGTACCTTTTGTAATTGTTCCACCAGATTCATTTTTACCTTTAACGTGTATTGCACCGTTTACATCTGTTGTAACTTCATCTGGTAAACCAATTGTTACTGAATCTGTACCTACTGAAACTTCTATTTCATTTGTTGTTCCATTAAATGTTAAAGTGTCTGAATCAACTATAGGTGTTGTTAATGTTCCATCGCTAACTGTAAAGCTGTTCATTGAACCAGCACCAGCTTGTGCAATGATATCAGATATTGTAATTCTCTTTAATGAAGTTCCAGCTACATCATAAATAAGAACTTGGTCTTGTCCTACTGGAGTTCCTTTAGAACTTTGTGAAGTAATTATTCCATCATCTACAGAAATAACTCCAGCATTGTAGTCAATACCAGTTCCACCTTGTAAATGGTTATCTACATAAGTATCTGAATAATAAAGATTTGTAGAACCTTGTTGTAAGTCATCAGATGTTTGTGTTGATAAGTCTGCACCAGCTACTGTTAATACAGAATCTCCAGCCATTCCTGAGTGTACAGAGCAGTAATAATAAACTAAGTCAGGTGTTGTTGCGTTGATTGCAATTTGCTTATAAGCTCCTGCTTGACCCTGTGTTCCTACAGTAGTAACTCCAGATGTTATTTCTGTTCCAGAACCATCTTTTCCAGTATTAAATCCAAATGGATGTGAAGCTGTAGAAGAATCTGATAAATCAAATACATAAGTAAATCCTGAAACCAAAGCTAATGAAGCGGTTTCTTCTCCGTCTATGTAATATTTATTATTACCATCTCCATCAGTTGCAACAGTTACAGCATAAGTAATTTTTACTGTGTTTAATTCTAAGTCTATTGTTTTATTTAATAATATATCATCAGTATCTACACCAACAAATCGTCCAGCACTTTCTGGTCGACCTTTACCTTTACCACCTCTATTAGAATTATTTTTAGAATATGGGTATAAAGTAGGTGTTGTTGTATGTACTCGTAAATCTTTATAAGCACCTGCTTGACCCTGAGTACCAACAGATGTTACGTTAGTTGTATATTCTGTACCGTAAGTAAATGTTCTTGTAATTAAATTATGATTTCCAGATTGAGCTGAGTTTACTAATTCTATTTCTGTTCCAGCACTTGCATCTGAAGCTGAAGCAGCTAATTGAAGTGTATCTACATCTATAACAATTATATAGTATGTATCTCCATCTGTTAATCCACCGACTTCAAAGTTATCATTTGAATCATAAATAACCTCATCTCCAGTTGAATATCCGTGTCCAACTATTTCAAATTGGAAGAACTCATCTATACCTTCTCCATCAAAACTTTGTGAAGTGTCAGTAAAAGATACTTGAGTGTTTTCTCCATCTTCAGTTTCTGATAAAGCAAATTCATCAGTTGCTAATGTAGTATGAGATAAATCAAATCTATAAGTAACATTTGCTTCTAAGTTAAGAACTGCTTCAGATACACCATTAAATCTATACTTTCCATTGTTTACATCAACTTCAATGGTTTTAACCATTACGTTGTCAGTATCTATAACAGTCTTATTACTTAATGTATCAGATGTTTCTCTTGCTACTAATGTATCAGTAGAAGAAATAGGCATTGTGATAATATTTGAACCATCACTAAATTCATAGTTTCCACTATTTAAAGTTAGTGTATTTGTATCTAAGTAGATAGATGTACCACTTAGATATAAATCTCTGAACTTAAATGTACTAGAACCTAAGTCATAGGTAACATCTGTGTCGGGTATCAGATGCCCAGCTATTGTTGTAGCTTCTAATGTTTTGTTACTTAAAGTTTGAGTTCCGTCTAATGTAACTACTGTACTGTCAATGTCTACAGTTATAGCTTGATTTGCAGCAGTAGTTGTTATTCCAGTGCCACCAGTTAATGTTAAGCTTTGTGTGTCTAGGTCAATTGTTCCTGTACCTGTATCACCAGCTATTCCTAAATCATCATCAACATCTATTGCATTTACATAATCGTAAACTGCTTTAGTAGTTGGGAAAGAAGTATCGTCTGTGTTATTTGCTACTATGCCTTCTGCACTTGTAATTACCGCAGCACCATCTATCATTGCAAATTCAACTGCACCAGAAGCTATTGTTGTAGAAAGTGCTACTGCACCTGTACCATCAAAGCTAATTGCTGTTGCGGTTACATCTCCAGTTAAAGAAAAGTTTTGTGCAGAAGCTAGAGCAGTTGCTGTGGAAGCATTACCTGTTAAACTACCTTCAAAAGTAGAAGCAACAATTGTATGAGAACCTAATTCATCTACTGTCCACTTACCAGCTGACTCATCCCATATAAAAGATACGTTTGTAGAAGTTCCTCTTTCAATTTCAATACCAGCATCTTGTGATGGTGTTCCTGTTTCGTCTGCATTAAGAACTAATGTATTGTCGCCAATATTTACAGTATTTGAATCTATAGTTGTTGTAGTACCTTGTACAGTTAAATTACCAGTAATAGTTGCGTTACCAGCAATGCTAATATTTGTAGATGTTATATCATCAGAAGTTAAAGTTCCATCTACTTGTACACTGTTAAATTGAACATCAGCAGTTGTATCTACATCTTGTCCTATTGATATTACACCGTTAGTGTAAGTAACACCAGTTCCACCACTCAAATGGTTATCAACTAATGAATCTGCATAAAAAAGATTTGTTGCCCCTTCTGTTATTGAATCAGTATCAAATTCACTAAAATCTATTGCTATAGCACCAGTAGTGTAACTAATACCTGTACCACCACTCAAATGGTTATCAACTCTACCTGTTGTAAACCATAGGTTAGTTGGTGAACCATCTTCTGCTATATCGTCTGTTACTAAAGTTACTGTTCCACCTAAAGCAGTAGTATAAGAATTTATTGTTATGGAATCGTTAGCAAGACTTGCGTTAGGAATGCTAGAAAGTGTAATCTCACCAGTTGCGTTGTCGTAGCTTACACCATCTGCGTTTGGTGCAGATAAGCTAGTAAGAGTAATAAATGCAGATGTAGTATTGTCATAAGTACTTAAATCATCGTCAAGAGTATAAGTAACTGTAATATTCCCTGATACATCTTCAGCATGAGCTACTGTTAGTTGATTTCCAGAAGAAGCAAATAATAAATCTTCTGTGTCTAAATCTAATGTATATGTAGTAGCACCAATTGTTACGTCTAAATCATCGTCTCTATCTAAGCTATCTACATAATCTTTAATTGCTTTTGCAGATGCTAATGTATCATCATTTGCTGATACAGTTGCTAAATCAGTATCTAATACACCTGCAGCAAAATCAGCTACTTCAATATTTGATATTGAGTTTCCTGTACCATTTGCGTCAAATGTTTTGTTTGTTAAAGTTTGAGTTCCATCTAAAGTGACTACTGTACTGTCAATAGATATTGCGCCAGTAGTATTGTCGTAATCTATTCCTGTACTTCCAGATAAATCTGTAAGCGTTATAAATAAAGAATTAGCATTACTGTATAGTGATAAGTCATTATTAACTGTATAACTTAAACTATTTGAATTATCATTATAATTTACAGAAATTAAAGTTTGAGTTCCAGCAGTAAGTAAAGCATCTATAGCATCTTGTGCTGCTTCTGTAACTTCTGCGCTAACTTCGCTTAAGTCAAAACTTACATCAAAGTTACCAGCAGTATTAGCAATTGTTACACCAGTTCCACCTGTAAAAGTTATTGTATCGCCAAGTGAAGCTACTGTTGAAGTAGTTCCATCTGTAAAAGTAATATCGCTGTTTGTTAACTTAGCATTTTCAATTGAACCTGCAAGCATTGCATTTGTGATACCAAGTGCTTTAACTTGTAGTGCATCTGTTGCTATTTCTATTGAGCTATCGTCTACATTTACAGATAAATCAACAACTTGTCCTTCTGAATTTGTAGAAGTTTTTGCTAATCCGTCACCAGCTGTAACGTCTGCAACATAGTCACCTTCAGTATCGGTTCCTAAGTTAAGTGGGTCATTAATCCAACCAGCACCATCATATCTTAGAACATCACCAGAAGCTAATCCTGTAAAAGATACATCATTTAAATCCTCTATTCCTTTTGTAGCGAAGTCAGTATCGAATAAAGATGAGGCATAATATAAATTTATTGAACCTTCTGCTAAATCGTCAGTTGTGTGGTTGGCAATATCGCTTACTTGACCTTGTACTGTACCTTCAATATTTGCTACAAGTGTTGCAGTTGTATGTCCAGAATCACCAGTATCTACTAATGTATTTGGTTCTGTTTCGTTACCAGTCCAAAGTATAAACTTATCTTGTGAAGCATCCCAAGTAAAACCTAAATATTTTGTTGTTGAAGATTCTTGATACTCTCCATACCAACCTAAGTCAACAGTATCTAAAGTATTTCCTTCACCAAGTTTCATTAATACATCTTCAATTGTTACTGTTGAAGTATTAATTGTTACTGTGTCGCCTTGAACAGTTAAATCACCTGTAACTGTTAAGTCATTACCTACTGTTAGGTTATTAAATGTAGGACTATCTGATGTACCAAGTCCTAATGAATCTCTTACTGTTGAGCCACTTTCTACTACCCATGCTGAACCATTGGATACTATAAAGTTTCCGTCACTGTGAGAAAGACCTGCAATTGTAGCTAAATCAGTATCATATGCTTGAATATCAACGCCAATTTCAAGTCCTAAAGCAGATTGTGCTCCAAGTATCGTAGTAGCACCTGTACCACCATCGTCTATTCCTATAAAATCTTCTGCTTGAAACTCAGCAAAACCAATGGCGTTACCGTTACCATCATAATTAACTCTTACTGGTGTTTTTTCTGCCATTATTCTGCTACATCCATATCTATTATTTGGTCATTCCCAGATGAATCTAATACTGTTAATTGTAGTGTACTGTTATCGGATTTAGCTGGCATTAAAATGTCTTGTTCTGTACCATTATATTGCAAAATAGGAATTGCTCTAGTACTTAAACCAACGCTAGTACCACCACCTGAAACAGGGTCTGTGGTTTGCACATTAAAGAATTTATTTCTTAGTGGCATTCCAGCATTTTCACCTGTTTGTGTCACTACTGGTACTTTACTAGCCATTGAAAAAGTTTTTGGTATATTATTCTTTAAAGTTAATTTATTTATATTTGTGTCAGTTTCTAGAGTTACTTTGTCTCTAGTTTGTAAGTATCTAGAATCCATTCCGGTTTCTTCATTAGATTCAAAAGTAACAGTATCTTCTGATTGTGTTGCTTGTATTGTGTTTTGTCCTGTTGCAGCAACATTTTTAAAAGCATTTTGATTTAATTCACCAGATGTACTTGCAGATATTGTTAATGTATCAGTAGATTCGTCTGTTGAAAAAGAAACATTAGAACCTGCTACTAAATTTAAAGTATCTGATGCTTGGTCTGCTATAAGGTTTGTTCCACCAGCATTAATTGTTGTAAAACCTGAACCACCACTACCCGAGGAAGATATAGTAATAGTCTTAGTATTATTGTCTGTAGTTATTGTTACATTGTTTCCAGCTACTAAACTTAGTGTTTCAGATAGATTACCTGCCTGTACAGTGTCCTGACCTGAAACAACAAACCCACCAAAAGCGTACTGTTGTGAAGGTAGGTCAGTCCAAGATAAGTTACCATAACCATCTGTTTTAAGAATTTGGTTAGCATTTCCTGTAGTTCCATTAAGTAAAAATCTACCTGATAAAAGGTCTAAAGCTCCATCTGTTGTTATTTGAACTTGTGGAGTTGAATCAGGAGCAAATATTATTTTACTTGAATTAGTTGTACCTACTACAAATGTTCCGTTAGATAAAATACTCTGACCATCAAGGTACATATCATGTTCAACATCTGATATGTTTACTGTTGCATTACTTAGTTGGTAACCGTAAGGTGTACCATTGGAATCTACGTCAAATACGTGGTCGGCAGAAGAGCTTCCGCTTATCTGGCTAGTCGAACTATGAGTTACATCAGCCATTTATAAACTCAGACCCGAAACTTCCTCCTAACTGCCTATATATATGTTTCAATCTATTTATTTCATCAATAACTACGTTTACTGCTTCAAGCCAATCCATATATTCAGAATGATTTTCATCTAATCTATCTACCATTAGCTCAAAATGTGCTCTTTCAGCTGCAGCAATACGTTGTAATACATAATCTTTTTTGAACTCATCATTAACAAATTTGTATTCTATTTGATAAGGTTTGGTTTGGCTTTCTTGTTCTTCCATTATCCCTCCAACAATTCTACTCTAGCAGTTAAATCTGAAATCTGTGTGCTTAGTTCTTGTATAGCTTTTGTTAATACTGGAATAAGTTCAGAAGACCTAAGACCAAATTCATTAGTCATAGTATCTGAATCAAAATCTTCACTATATTGTGATTCTGTATAAATAGCTATATTTTGGTCAGCACCTTTATGAGTAATTAATTTTTCTTTTATATCTTGTGCAGAAAATCCTAAATGTGTTCTAGTACCTACTGTTGGTTCTATAGTTATATCATCTAATTCTGGTCCTTGTGAAACTGTTCCACCACCGTAAGCTTTCCAAGTATATTCAATTGGTGTTAAGTCATTTATAAAATCTAAACCTAAATCTGTTGTTACAATATTTTCTTTTAAAGTTATATCAGAAGTTTGTATAGTTCCGTTTGTTGCTTTTACATCATCCCACCTATAACTATCTGTACCTAAGTCATAAAGATTGTTAATAGATGGTCTTAAATGATGATAGCTTATGTTTTCATCTCCAGCAGAAAAATCAGTTGAAAGACCACCTCTTAGATATACAGTACTTGTAGCAAATCCTATATTAGAGCTTGATTGAGAATGTTGAAATGTAGAACCACTCACTACACCTTCTGCGTCTACACCACCAGCACAATCAATTGCGTCCGAAGCAGTGGAAGTAACATCAAGTCCTGTAGCATTTACTGCTACACCAGTAACAGAACCACCAGATATTGTAAAACCTGACAATGTACCAGCAGCTATTCTCGCAGCGGATAACTGTCCAGTTGTAATTTTATCTGCACTTAATGTTCCAGTTCTAATTGCTCCACCATTTATTTCAGTTGTACCACTATAAAATAAATTAGTTTGTAAAGTTCCTAATGTTCCACTGGTAGCATTAGCTGTAGTGTTTGCAGTATTAGCTGTAGTGTTTGCAGTATTTGCAGTTGATTCTGCAGTAGATGCAGTGCTACTAGCACTATCAGCAGTTGATTGAGCATTGCTTGCAGCAGTTGCGGCACTGTCAGCAGTTGATTGTGCATTATTAACTTGTGTAGTTGTAGCATAACCACTAATAGTTATACTTCTAAATATTGCGCTACCATCTGCATTAATCTGAAAACCATTACTGCCACTAAAATTTGTTGACTGTATTGAATTATCAGTTACAGATATTCCTCCCACTTGATTGCCGTCAACTAAAGATATGTAATCATTGTTTATTCTCCAACCAGTACCAGTTGAAGCATTATAATTTGATGATTCTATACCATCTTCATCTATAACAATGCCACCTATTGCACCAGTAATTGCATTTAAAGCTCCTTCCTTTGTAACATAAAACTTTACTCTTGGTAAAGATGAGTCGTTAGGGTCAGTTTGGGTAAGAGCGGTACTGAAGACATCACTTGTGTTTTGTCCTATCCAAATATTACCATCTGTGTCTATATGAAAAGCTGCCATGTTATCCTATATGTATTGAACCTGCTGTAATGTTTAGTGTACCAGCTATAGTTGCTCCAGAAGCTACTAATGTACCATCTGAATCTACTCTAAAGTTAGCACTACCGAATACTGAATTCCCCATAAATAATTGTCCACTACTATTTACATTAAATGCATTGCTTCCAATATTTATTGTAGCACCAGTTATAGCACCTCTAAAAGTTCCTTCATTAAATTCTACAGTACCATCTGAGTTCAAACTAAAACCTGCTGAACCTGATGTATAATTACCTTTAATACTTGTGTTACCACCATCTAACTCTAAGTTACCTGCAGTTAGCTTTGAAGCTGATATTGTCCAACCACCTATATCTCCAGTAGTTGCAGTGATGTTTCCTCTTATTAAAGCGTCATTAATTTCTATAAATCCATCAGGATATCCAGTATCTTGTTTTCTAATTGTCCAACCTGTACTACCTGCTGAGTAATTATCAGACTCGATTATATTGCCTATCTTAGCGTTAATAATTGCAGCGTCACCAATCTTTGCAGTTGTAACTGCTAGGTTATCAATTTTTGCTTCTGTAATTGCAGCATCCGAAATAAATGCAGTATCAACTAAAGTACCAGCAGCTCCTTGTTGAGCTGATGGTTCAGATTCATTTCCTGCGTTATCAACAGCTGTAAATCTAAAAAAGTGAGAAGAACCATTCTCCATAGCTACTTCACCAACTACTGGAATGTTGTTCCTAATATTTGCAGCAGATGCAGGTATTTTTCCTTTAGGTTCCATACCTGTAATAGAAAAACCATCCTGTGTAGAAACATAAACATTTAAGTGATTTATATCGTTCTCTAATGTGAAATCTACTAAATCTCCAGTAATTGGATTACCTTGGTCATCTACTGCTCTAGCTAAACTATGTACTATTTGAACTCTTAAAGCACCAGGTGTTATTGTGTCAGCTGGTCCTGGTTTAGAAGGAGCAGTTCCATCAACAGCGGTAGTTATTGTGTCAGATACATAATCATTAGAATCACCATTGCTATTAACAGGAGCTATGCCTACTTCATAATTTGTTGCTATATCTAAACCTTCTATAGTAAATTCATTTAGACCCCAATTAACTGTAAGTTGAGTATATGGGTCTGTGCTAGCAGTTCTTCTATATCTAATTCTGTACATTGTTCCATTTTGTATAATTGTTCCATCAACATTTAAAGGTGTATCCCAAGTAGCTTTTATTATGGCTCTAGAAACACCTAAGGCATCTTCTAGAAATCCAGATACCAAAGATAGATTGCTAATACTTTGAGGT
>Ga0255766_10001422_pt1 | contig 21845 bp, 16 predicted proteins | sample 071ome_23_FD_179966 | JGI IMG/M metagenome (GOLD analysis project Ga0255766, IMG submission 179966) | Coastal salt marsh microbial communities from the Groves Creek Marsh, Skidaway Island, Georgia - 071403BT metaG (version 2) | ecosystem: Environmental > Aquatic > Marine > Intertidal zone >... | reverse complement strand
CTTCACTCGAACTATTTGTAGATAGAGAGGAATATATTAGAACTAAATTATCTCAGATTCAAAATGGCTTATTAGATAATCCATTAGCCGTGAACGATAATTTAAAGCTTTTATTTGAGGAAGCAAAACAGCAAAAACAAGATGGAAATATAGATGAAGAGTTGTTTAATGAATTAGTTGATTTAACAATAAGACATACAATTTCATTAGTAAGTAGTCAGGTATTAGATAGTTCAAAAATAGAAAGTCTTAATAATTATTTCAAAGACGTATTAGAAATTAAGTATCCAGATGGAAGATTTTATAGTGGTGAAACAAGCAAAAGAAGTAGCAATCAAAAACAAATGTATGATGTATTTGCTGAAATTTTTACATACCTCTGTGCTGAAAAATCAAGTTTTAAATTTACATTAAATTTAATAAATAAAACAATAAAAAATTATGACAACCTATCTATAGTTTTAAATTCAGCAATTCTCTTAATTGATAAAATGCTTTTAGATTGGCATAGATCTTTGATAAATCAAAACGTAAGAAGTATTGAAAATCTTGATCAGGTTATTAAAGTCTCTCAAAAATTAAGTAAAAAATTATTAAAAAATGATATCGAAAAGATTAAAGACTTTAACAATCAAACTTATAAAACTCTCGTAACTTGGGCTGAGTCTTCAGAGAATAATAAAGAATTTGAAATTTCCCTATACATTAATAAACATCTTAAAAAACATTCAAGTGTTGTCAGGTTATACAAAAAATCTCTTCAGCATAATAAAGCTGAAAGTTATATTAGCTCCTTAAGTCCAGAAGTTGCAAAGAAAGTAAGAAAAGAAGAAATGCTAATACTAAATAATATTGAAAAAGATTTAATGAAATACTTACAAAAAGAGAAGCTGTACTCAGAGGAAGTGAAGCATATAGAAGATATTTTAAATGCATATCGAAAAGCCAGTTAAGTAAAAATTATTCGATATATTATAAAATATATAATATAATTATCTAATGGAAAACCTTAAATCAAAACCAGTAAGCAACTTTAATTATTTTAGACCTTTTTTAACAGTCGATGGAGTCGTATTTTCAATGATTGAAAATGAACTTAATGTTTTACTTATTAAAAGAGCGGCAATAGATAGAAATGGGGTTAAAAGGCCTTTTTACGGATATTGGGCACTACCAGGTGGTTTCATGAAATCTGAAGAAACAACCAGTTCAGCTTTAGCACGTGAATTAAAAGAGGAGACTGGACTTGACTTAACTAAAAAAAATATTATTCCCTACCAACTAAATGTGTACTCTAACCCATATCGAGATAGGTATAATTTTGATGATAAACAAAATCCAGGAAAAAATAGCCAAGTAATTTCAAATGCATTTTTGACCATACTTCCAAGAAGTTATAATCCTATTTCAGGTACAGATACATCAGATGCTAAATTTTTTAAAGTGAAAGATGTTCTTAATAAAAAAATTGAAAAAAAAGTATTAGCTTTTGATCACAATCAAATGCTAGATGATGCTGTTGTTTTTTTACAAGATAAATTAACCTACTCAACCATTGCACTAGATTTCTGTGACAAGCATTTTACAATAGCTGATATACGCTATGTTTATCAATCTGTCTGGTCTTTAAGGGACAAAGATGTAACAGTTGAATTAGGAAATTTTCAAAATAAAATTCTGAAACAAAAAGATGAAAATGGAATCCCTATGATTGTGCAGCTGTCAGATAAAGAACAAAAATTGCGAAAACAGATTGGGAAGGGAGCACCTGCTAAATTATTTAAGAAAAATTCAAAATCTAAAAACTTTTCTTACACCATGCAACCTACAAAAAAAAGATAAATTAAATGGAAAATATTTTTATTTGCTCGCCCTCTTCTGAACATATGACAACAAGAAATCTACATTACTTTCTAGAGCAAAAAGGAGTTAATGTTTGGTCCAGTATTGTAGACGACATAAAACCTGGGGAAAATTATACAGAAGAGATTATTGCAAAAATAAAAAACTCAAGAGGCTCAATATTGCTAGTCTCACAAGAACTTTTAGAAAGCGAATTTATAACTAAAACTGAGTTACCCACTATCTTTAGTTTAAAAAATGTGAATAATGAATATTTTATTATTCCTGTTTTGCTGGAGCAAGACATTGATTTTTCGAATTATGAAGATATATCATTAAAAAACATTCAATATGCGAATTCTTCAACAAACTCCTTAAAAAACACAAATGCTGCTACTCATGATGTAATTTTCGACAATATATATTCTCAAATCACTGGATATAACCCAAAACTTAATCAAGAGACTAAAGATAATATTGAAAAAATAGATGAGATTATTAGAAAAAACAAAAATACAATTGATTCACTCCTTCTACCCAAGGCAGATAAGGATAGTTTTGCCAAAAAACTACCTAATTTAGATGACATAAATAATAACTATGAAATATTGATGGAAACAATTGAACATAGATATAGAGTTTTTGTTGATTTGGTAGATTATTTTGAAAATAAGATGACAGAACAACATGAAATTCTGAAACAAAAATTTAAAGACCAAGAGCTCAAAAATGAAGCGGCCAGACAAGGGAGAACAAAATCTGTATCTGCAAATCAAATTCTTTATGATGATATGAGAACTAGGCGTAATAATTTAAGATTACTAAATATCTTTGACCAAATAACACCATTGATGAAAAGAGTAACACAAGATATCAATAAAGCTTTAGAACTGATAAATATAGGAAGTTCTAATAAAGTTCTACTGAAAGATAGTGAAGCTACTTTAGAGGAATATTTAGCCTCTATAAAAGAATATACAACATATCTTGAAGTTCAAAAGAAAGTTGTTATTAAACCTATCGATGAACTTTGTTTTGGGAGAATGACATTTACAACAATCCATACAACACACGGTCTAAAAACAAAAGAGTGTAGTTATTGTGAACACAGACATTTAGACTTTAAGCACCATGAGATGGAATTGATGCATGAAAAAATTGTCGGCAGAAGAAAGAAATAAAATTTCTAGTTCCACATCTAACTTTTAAAATAAATTAAAAATATACTTGACATATTTATTATAAATAATATAATAAATATTATGAAGTTTGAAAATATAAGTGATAATCTTAAAGAAGCGAGACAGTTGGCACATGGGCTAAAACTTTTCCATTCACAGATGGAGGAACCATTTCCAATATTAAATAATATGTCTGAAAGGCTATCAGAAATCATTGATGATGTTTTTAAAGAGTTAGACAATAATAAGACACCTATCGCTGAAAAACTTCAAAAAAATATTGAAGATCAATTTTATGGTATTGAGATTTACGCAAATATGGAAGATTGGAAAATAAATTTAATTGAAAATTCTAATACAGCAATATTTGATGACAAGATTAGTGAAAAAGATGACGAATCATCTCAGGAGTCAGAGTAATGGCTGATGTTACTGCTCAATTCTTAATCTATAGAGGTCATGATACTAGTGACTTGAAGCACGTTGCTTCTGTTATGAAACAAAGCAATTTTAGAGACGGTCTTCAATTAATTGATCAAAATCCATTTAATAAAAATATTTTCATAGATCCAAAGAATGTAAAATCAATTATCAAATTTTTAGTACCACATAAACCTCTAAATAATATTGACTTAGTACCTTATGTATTATTGTTTTTTACTTCAAATCTTATCTTGACTAAAGAAGAATATCTTGAATTTGTGTCTTTAGTAAACAAATACAATTCTAAGAATTCCTGGAAGTCTGACTGGGCTTCTTTAGAAGACGAAACATTCCTTGAAGATACGAAACCTTTTATAGAGTTAATTGATTCTAGAATATCTCAGATTTCACACTTAGATGACACAGATAGTATCTACAGTGGTAAAAATTTACTTGTAACAACATTTTTTACTTCCCCAGTAGACAACGAACAATATTCAGTTATTTCATTAAACACAGGTATATTAAGTTATCACAATACAAAAAGACAGGGAGGATAAATTGACTAATTACAAACTAACCAAACAAGATTCTCAAGTTATTGAATTTATAAAAGATTCAATTTTACCAATAGCTAATGAGGTTACAAATTTTTATAGTCATTGGACTAAAGCTGACGAAGAAGAGCATTTACAAAAAGCATTTCTTTACGAATGCAGACAGAACAATATTAAAATTACAAGAGAGGTTGCAATTACGCAGTATTACAAAGATCTTGCTTTCACTGAAAAAAAACTAGACTTCTTTATTTTTCCCGAACAAGAAAATATGAACCTACCTTCCGGAGTATTTATTGAAACTAAAGCCAATTATCAAGACGATACTGGTCAAAGCAAATTAGATGGACGATATCAATTATTTAGATATTTATATTCCTCATCACATAATCCTGACGAAAACCTAAGTAATGCAGAATATGGTTTATTTTTAATATGGGGTCAAAACTACAACCATGATCAATTCAAAAATTTAGATACATTCTCTATTATTGAAAATAAAGTAGACGCTTACATTGAGCTATGGAAGTCAACAAATAAAGATAGAACAAAGTTTGCAAAAATTTACCAATCAAAAGTTGTCCCCATAAGTCTTAATAAACTCAAAAAAGACGATCTTTTGAATCTATGTATAGAAAATGGCATTAAAATTTCATCAAACGATAATATAGATGTCTTAATTTCAAAACTAAACGAAAAAAATATATACGAGTTGTAGAGTTTAAATATGGTAACAAATAAAATTTGGGTCAAAATAATAAACGAAACTGGATTAAAAAATCACAGTTTTTCAGATGGTCCATTTTATGTAAAACACAAAACAATTAAAGATATAGTTTCCGATATTGACGCACCAAATAATAGTAAAGAAATTCGAATTTTAGGTTATCAAGCAACAAGAGAGCAAAGACCTGAGTATTTTATTAAAAATAATTTGTTTTTATTACCCGCTAGTAATAGAGAATGGGTCGTTGTAGAAGGTGAAGGGTATATTGATATTCCTAAAATAAACGAAAATCCGATACAAATAAAAAGTAAATTAGATTTCAAAATGGAATCACTAGAAATTGGAACATCAGAAATGCAGTATTTAGATAGTGCTTTTGTTCATGGAATCACACAACATTTCTTAGAAGACGAGAGTATAGAATTAACTGTTAGGGGTAGAAAAAGAACTGCACCATTTAATTTTTCAGTCCACGGTGTAGAAGTAGAATGCAAAGGTGTTCAAACAGAAGTGGATGCTGGGTATGAAGGTAGAACATCTCTAACATTAGTAGAGGCCAAAAGTTCAAACATAAATAATGAAATAATTAGACAACTTTATTTTCCTTTTAGAAAATGGTCTATGGATATAAACAAAAATATTAGAAATGTATTCTTTCAGTTCGATAAAGATTCTAAAGTACTTTCTTACTGGGAATATGGATTTCAGGAACAATCTAAGTACGATTCAATATATCTAATAAAAGCTCAATCATATCAGCTTGTAGAGTGATTTCTTTAATTGCAGCTAATTAAAATATAATTACTTACGTTGTTTTTTTACCTCTTTTTGTGCCCACTGTATTCTTTTTTTAGATAACTCACAAAACTTTTTACTTTGCTCAATACCAGTTGAATTCCTACCTGACAACACAGCCGCAACGGATGTTGTACCACTACCTAAAAATGGATCTAGAATTGTTGCGCCTTCTTCCGTAGAGGCTCTAATGATCCTGTCTAATAAACCTATCGGTTTTTGAGTAGGATGCTTTCCCTCAGTTTTTTCAGATTTTTTAGGAGCTGTAAAAGTCCAGACATCTTTCATTTGCTTTCCTTCATTTTCTTCTTTCATCAATGAATAGTTATATATATGTTTTGACTTCTCATTTTTACGAGCCCACAAAAGAGTTTCTGTTGAGTGGGTAAAATATCTTCCAGCTAAATTTGGAGGTGGATTTGGTTTTTGCCAGGTAACATTATTGAGAATCTTCATTTCTAATTCTTGCATTGCAAACCCAACACTATATATGATATGCATTGTTCCACTAACCCATAAAGTTCCATGATCTTCAAGCAATTCTCTACAACGCCTTATCCACTCAATATTGAACTCATGATTTAGTTTTTGACCCTGTGATTTATCCCAGCCACCTTTGTCTACTTTGACCATTTTTCCTGACTGACAAGTAATTCCTCCATTGCTTAAAAAATAGGGAGGATCGGCAAAAATCATATCAAATTTTTTGTTTTCCTTAATTAATTTATCCATAGAACTCAGACAATCACCATGAATAATTCGAGCAGATACAGGTTTTCTAGCAGTATAAAAAATTTTTGGTTTAGGTATGTTTTTACTCATAACAAATTCAATTTCTTAATCATTAGTTTATTAACAAATCTACAAACAAACTGTTATTTAGTTTGAAATTAAAGTATGACTTTTAAAATTAATATAAAAATATTTGACATATTACTTATAAAAATTATAATAAATATATATGGGAAACTTTATAGATAAAAACTATGGGTCTTTTACAGGCAATTGGGTAAATTTTTTTTTAGATCTTGGAAAACAGATAACTGAGAAGTTCACTGGAAATAGTCGTATAATTTTATTAGTTCCTTCAGTTAAAGTAATACCTTTTTTAATTAGCTTAGGAGCCTGTAGACGTTTTCTTGATAGTGATATATCAACTGGGTTTTACCCAATACAAGAAATTTGGGATGAGCTACAGTCGACAGAGATAGATACAGAAATTCATGTTATAGATAAATCATATGGATTCGAAGTAGTAAAAGGAAGATTAACAGATCTCTCTAAGGAAACATTTACCATAGAAACCAGCAGTCAAGCCAATGCAATTAAAAGAGCATGGGTGTATAACGAAAAAATTACGCCAAATATAGATGTGTCAATTGTGCGAGGCAGCAAATATAAACTTCCAGAAAAAGTAAAGTTTGAAAAAGGGGATCCGAATCTTAAATTGCTGGGAAAGTTTTATGAAGGACTCGATCCTTTGGGTGTTCTAGGACTTCCAAATAACCTTATTCAAATTGCAGGTAATAAAAATTTACTTAACGAGGAAGCCAAAAAGGTTTTTTATTCTGAAGATGTAAAAGGATGCTTTGGAGATTTAGTCATAACAAAAGGCTCTTTGAATAAAGAGAGGGAGTTAACCTACATATGCTCAGCTAAAGAAGAAAATTTAAAGAATGAAGCCAATTTATCAATATTCGTTAATTCAAAATATACAAATATTCTTAACTTGATTGATTGGACTAACAACTTCCCACAAGTTTTTATAGTTCCCAGAACTGCTCCAAATGTCATTGAGATTGTCGAAGCGTTCAATGAAGAATTTTTTTCTAAGAGTGAGCAACTGCTATTTGATGGACTTAAAATTCCTGTAGCTTGTGATCTTATGGGTTATAAGGTTTAGTTATGTTAGACAATATTTGGGATTTAGATAATGTCAAATTTACTGGGGTGAAAGTAAAGTCTTTAAATCTTGAGACTATACACAGTGGTATTGAGCAGTTAAAAAAACAGCCAGAAGTAAATAGAGATGAGATATTTTGGGACGAAACTCTTCATTGTTTATACTCTATTAGATGGCAGTGGCTTAACATTGCGGCTCCATTTAATTCAGAATCAGAACTCTTAGATCAGAATATTCAACTATTTGAAAAAAAGGTCTTAGAAGCTAAAAAGTTCAATTTTCTTTCTTATGATTTAATGAATGATTTGTTGAACAAAATCATAAAAATTAGGTCTTCAGATAACTCTCCCTTAACAGATGAATTAATAAAAAATTTGAATAAGCATAAGAAAATATGCTTAATTTCCTCAACTTCGAACAATACATATTTAAAAAAAGTAGCAGAAATTTCTAGAAATTGGGATGTTAAAACAATAAACCAATATAGAAATGAAAATTACTATGATGAAGCATATATATTTGGTGAACTAAATCATGTTTTAGGAAGAGGAAAATACTCTGACGGATCAGACGAGTTTATATTTACTTCCCCACGAGCTAGAGCAAATTTTTGGGTTCATTATGAATGGACTAAATTGTCATGGGAAGTATCTATAAAGCTTGATGGATATAAAAGTAAAATTAATACTTTACTTGATGGAAGAGAATTGTTTATTGACAAACCAACAACTTCTTCAGATAAATTTGACTTTATGCCAAAAATTAATGATGAAAAATATAAAAAATTAATTGTAGAATCTCTACAAACCCATCAAGATAGTGAAGATCATGAGTCAAGCACAACACAAGCATATTGTTTTTTATTATCTGAAAAATTAAATGATAACAATTTAGCTGCTTTTGTTTCTTCTGATGGCACTCAGACCTCAATGGTAATATCAGATTTTGATGGTGATGGCAAATTAGATATTTGGAGATTTAAACCACAAGATATTAAGAAAGGTATGTATATATTAAGACGAACAGACTCTGCTAAAAGAGATGTTATAGAAGAACTTGCGGATCAGTCTCTTGGAGTAGAAGCTGTAAAACTTAGAAATTCTCAGAAAGAGTGGAAAAGACAATTAAGTCAAAAAGTTACTCAAACCGGGATAAAGGAATCAGTCAGAGAATTACAGAATATGGGATGTAAGCCGGCTAGTGTTTCAAACATTAAAAGGTGGATTTGGGAGTCTTCTATTAAAACAAGTAAAAAGTCTGACTTTTTCTTTCTTATGAAATTCTCAGATCAAGAAGACAAAGCAGAAGAATTTTGGATTGATATGAGAAAAATTAATGCTGCTCATAGTCAAGCAGGTAGAGATTTGATGGGTCTTCTAAAAAATAAGATTGAAGAAGTAGATGAAAATGAAATTATAGGTAAAACAAAATATGAATTTTCGCTCTCAGACAAAAAAAACCTTGGCACTATGTCTGCTTATCAAATTTCTGATAGGCTAGAAGAAGTTATTGAGGTACCAAGATCTTGGTGCTATTGGGGAGTTAGAGAGTTGTAAAATGGCTAGAATGATTCCACCAAAACCTATTAATCCCAATACTCCTTCAGGAGAAAAAACTGTATTTAAGCGCTTTAGAGATGATGATGCATTCGAGAACTGGTTTATATTTCACAGCTATCATCTAGAGGAACATGAACGAAAAAGGGAAAGTGAAGCAGATTTTATTGTATTTGTACCTAACAAAGGCATTGCTGTTGTTGAGATTAAGTCGCACAAAAAAATTAAATATGAAGAAGGCTTATGGTTTTTTGGTGAACAAGAAAAAGAAGAGCAAGATCCTTTTTTACAAGCACAGGAAGGAATGTATGCAGTAAAAAAGACAATTGAAAACCATCCAAGTGCACCTAAGAATATTTATAAAACACCTTTTGTCTATTTAGTTATTTTTCCAAATGCAAAGTTTCAACTTTCTACTTCAGAATATGATTCCTGGAGGCTTTGTGATGCAGATGACTTGAATAAAAGTAGTTTAAGTAAATTTATTTTAAAGGGCCTAAATAAACAAATTAATCAAGATAATGGAAGAACAATAGGAAACAAATTTGACAGAAGAACTATGGAAATCTCAACAAGTTTACTTAGACCAAAGATGCTGTCAGAAATTGAAACCCACCAAGAAAGAAATGAAAGGATTAATAAAGAAATATTTACACTGACTGCAGAACAAAAAAATGCAATAGACACAGGATTATTAAATAAAAGACTTTTAATTACTGGTCCTGCAGGAACGGGTAAAACTCTAATTGCAACTGAGTTAGTAGGAAAAAAATCAAAAGAAGGTGAAAAAGTTTTACTTCTTTGTTTCAATAAGCTTCTTGCTGAAAATTTAAAAAATAAATATTTAGATGAAAAATTTGACGTGTACAACTTTCACAGTTTTTTGTTAAAAAACTCTTCATTATCTGTGCCAGCTAATCCAGATGAAAATTTTTATGATAATGAGCTATTAAATAATTCTTATGAGTACGTGATACAGAACGAAGTATTATACGACTATATTGTCATAGATGAGTTTCAAGATCTGTCTTCAAAAGATATATTTATTTATTTAGATCGCATTCTTTTAGGAGGTCTTTCTGCTGGGAACTGGACATTTTTAGCTGATTTCGAGAAACAAGTATTGTTTCAAAGAGGTGGAGATCCTTACATAGAACTAAGTGATTTTTTAAGCCAAGATCCTCCTCAGAAACCATTAAGAGTAAATTGTAGAAACACACCTCAAGTTGTTGAGATGATAGAAGAATTTACAAAAATAGATCCCTATTATGAAACAAATAGAGATGATGTAGTTACTAAATCTTTGATTAAACCATATGAAAATTCAAGCGAACTCTTTGAAAATTTAAATAAATCAATAAATAACTTACTTCAAACATATGAAAATAAAGATATACTTTTGCTTAGTCCTACTCTGAATGGTGTAGTCAAGAAATTGCAAGAAACTAATATCAGCTTGTCTCCTTATACAAAAGACAATATTCAAACTAAATCAGGACCTTACTATTCAACAATAAAAGCCTTTAAAGGTTTAGAATTTAATGTTGTAATTCTTGTAGATTTTGATAGAGATAATTTTATTTCAGACAAGGATTTTACTGATCAACTTTATACGGGACTGTCAAGATCTCTGGAGGCAGTTCACTTGCATTACAGTTCAACTTCCGCCAATCTTATTTTTGGAGAGTAATTTTGGAAAATATCCACATAAAAAATAGGGATGAATTAATAAATTTTGTTAAGTGTGATCTCGTAGGGCCAATGAAAGATTACAAAGGTCTTGAATTTACACCTATAGATACCAATCAGAAAATAATATTTAAAGATAGGGATGACGCTAATAAACTCTTTTGCGACAATGACACAGGAGAAGAGATTTTACATATGTGGGATAGATCATTTAACCCATTAAAAACTTATTCTGCAGGAATTCTTTATCCTGTTGGAGCAACTATAGAGGCTGATAGTGAAAGTGATGAAATCGACGATGAATTAGAAGATGATGTAGGGAATTTAGAACTAGCTCTTTCTAAAAAAGATTTAGAAAAATTAGAAAAAAAATTAAAAAATCTTGATGACGATCAGCAAATTGATGTGAGTGCTGTTAATGAAAGAAAACCAAGCGCAATAGCTTTGAGTTTTAGATTTTCAATAAATAATAACACAGTTTTCAAAACCAAATTTTCTGGTGCTGTATACGAACCAATAATGACATATGAAGAAAATTCTGATAAAAAACTTAAGACCTTTTTCGTTAGACGACCTTTTGAAAAAGAAATAGTTATTGAACCTAAAAGAATTCTTGACATAGGAAAAGACTCTAAAGGTAAAAGGGGTGATAAGGTTGATAGAATGTATTTGCCTGAAAAAGAAGATGGTGAGTTTATTAGTCAGCATTATGGGATACATCTTAAATACTCATTTTTTATAAGAAAGTTTTATGGAGATTCATTAATTAATATAACTAAAAGTGAAGAACCGGAGTATATAGCAACAATAGTTTTTGAAAATATTTCACCTCATCAAAAAAAAGAAAGCCAAGTATCGCTTTTTCAAGCAAAAATCGAAGTTGATGTCAGAAATGAAATAAAATCCGCAATTAAAGAATACCCCTCTGAGAACAAATTAATGGCTTCAGAACTAATTGAAAATCAAATCAATTTTGAAAGTAAGTTATTTGAAATGCTTTATTCCAACAATAATACGTATGCAATAGGCCATGGCACAGCTGTTAATTGGAATGATGAAAAAGTAATCTACACAGAAACAATGCCCATAGTTAAGTTAAAAGATTTAACACCTGACATTATTAATAAAACAACAAACAAAAATTTTGATCTAAACATGTTAGAGCTTTCAGAACTTGATGACTATTCAAAAATAAAAGAGCTTCTAGAACAATACAAAAAATGGATTTCCCAGATAGACAAAAATAAAACCAATGTAAATGAACAATTTCATGACATTGCTGAACACAATATAAAAAAATGCACTGAAAGCCTCAGAAGAATGGAGGCCGGACTCGACCTAATTCAAAATGATAAAGACGTTAAGTTAGCTTTTCAATTAGCAAATAAATCTATGCACGATCAGCAAATGAGAACTTCTTCAAGGAGAAAAGTCACTGGATACTCTGGATCAGGTTATACATTTGAAGATAAAAAGGCAAACAACAATATTCCAAAATGGAGGCCATTTCAAATCGGATTTATTCTTCAAAATATCGAATCTATCGCAAACGAACAATCTAAATATAGAGAGAATGTTGACTTATTGTGGTTTCCAACAGGAGGTGGTAAGACTGAGGCATACTTAGGATTAACAGCCTTCACCCTATTTTTTAGGAGGATAAAAAATCCATTAGATTCTGGAACAGGAGTTATTACAAGATATACTTTAAGGCTTTTGACAGCACAACAGTTTGAAAGGTCTGCAAAATTAATATGTTCAATGGAAAATATTAGACGTTCGAATCAAAACTTAGGAGATACTCCTTTTTCAATAGGTATATGGGTTGGGTCAGATGTTACACCCAACAGAAGAACCAGTGGTACAAACAGTGCTAAACAAAATCTTCACGATTTAAAAAACAAAAGAGCAAAAAGCAAATTTATTTTGCAATCCTGTCCTTGGTGTGGGGCTGAAATTGGAAGACCTGCAGAAAATGTAATCGAAGATAGAAATATTGCGGGCATCAAAATAAGAAGAAGTCCAGAGGGTGTGATGTTGTTCTGCCCAGATTCAAGCTGCACATTCTCTGACAGTTTACCTGTACACGTAGTTGATGAAGACATTTATGACTTTACCCCTTCATTTTTAGTTGCAACTGTTGATAAATTTGCTTTGATGCCATGGAAAGGGTATAACGGTTTAAAAGCAAGGTCAATATTTGGTTTTGATGAAAAAGGGGACAGAGTCAATGATCCCCCAACGTTAATTATTCAAGATGAATTACATTTAATTTCAGACACACTCGGAACGACAGTTGGCTTTAATGAGATTTTCGTAGAATCATTTTGTACAAAAAATAATCAAATGTTAGAAGATACTTCAAGTAAAGAGGTAAGACCCAAAATAATCTGTTCTACTGCAACTATTAGAAACTCTTCTAGTCAGATATTAGGTTTGTATGGTCGTAAACAATCGTCTATATTTCCATCATCAGGCCTATCTATAGATGATTCATTTTTTTCTATAGTAGATGAAAACAGTGAAGGGAAAGCTTATGTTGGCATTTATACACCGGCACTAACCACACAGGCAACACAAACGAATATTTATTCAGCATTATATCAAGGACCTAAGTTTTTTAATAAACATGAAGAGATGGATCCTTGGTGGACAAACATTTGTTACTTTGGTTCAATGAGAGAACTTGGAACTTCTTGGGGTTTAATTAATGAAAATGTATCACGTAAGTTACAATTTTTACATCAAAAATATAATATAAGTAAAGACAAGATTGCATATCCACCACATATTGATTCAATTCAAGAACTTACCAGCAGACTAGCAAGTGCAGACGTTGTAAGTACAATGGAAAAGCTTTCAATAAGCTTACAGGGAAATGAAAAAGATAAATATATTGAGCGCTTTGTTTTAGCAACTAGCATTATAGAAGTTGGAATTGACATTCCTAGACTCTCTTTAATGACAATATTAAACCAGCCTAAAAATACATCTCAATATATACAAACATCCGGACGGGTAGGAAGGACTAAGGATAAACCTGGATTGATTTTTACAGTCTACAGTCCATTAAGACCTAGAGACAGATCTCATTATGAAAAATTTACTTCTTACCATCAAAGATTACACTCATTAGTGGAACCAACCTCAGTAACGCCCTTTTCAGATGCAGCAATATCAAAACTAATTAGTGGTGCATTTTTTATGTATCTGAGTGTTTACAAACCAATTGATTTTTTTGATGATAATCAATTTTCTGATTTCCCAGAAAAAGAGTTTGAAGAGTTTTCAAAAATATTAAGAAGAAGGAACGATCTCGTTATTGAGGATTTAGGATTAACAAACAATTTAGAATTTTATTTAAGTGGAATTAAACGTAAATGGGAATCTTTTAATCCTATAACTTACTCAGATGAAATGGCTAAGAGAACAGATGATGGAGCACCACTAATATTACAAGCTGGGGACTGGAGAGAGTCGATACATAGACAGTCATATTTGGTACCTACTTCTATGAGATCAGTTGATAAAACAGCAAGTGCGGAAATTATTTCACCAGTAGAAGAATTAGATGATGACTAAAATTCCGGAGATTAATGGCATATAGACAACACAGACAAGGCGACGACATTCGACTTTCTCAGATTATAGGAGCACATGGAGTTGGGGGTTTAAGAGTCCAAATGGGAGGTCTCTCAATGATTTGTGCTGGGCTAGATCATTGGTATGAGCCGTATACATCTACAAGGCCTATGTTAAATATTCCTTTTAGAAGAGAAGATGTAATGATTAAAGAGAAAAGACTTCAAAAATTTCTTGATGTTGACTACTTTAGGCAACCTCCTGAATACAGAGACAATCCAAGTGCAGAAAATGCGTATCTCCCTGTTCCTTATTTTAGATTTCCTAAGTTCAGTTATTGTTCTGACAACCAAAGAAAAGATGGATGTGGACGGATAACCAAACTATCGCAAAGTGACGGTACAGTTAAACCATTGTGTCAGCACTGCTCTACAAAATTAAACAAAAATAGTATTTTAAAACAAGTGAATATAGTAGTTGCCTGTAAAAACGGACATATAGATGAGTTTCCATGGTTCGAGTGGGCTCATGGCAGAGTAGAAGGCATAACATGTAACCCTAAAGATACTGTATATAGACAAAGGGCTGGAACAGGAGTTTCTGGTCAGATTGTAAAATGCTTAGAATGTGGAAAAAGCAGTGATATGGCATCTGGATTTTCTCGATTAAAATCTTTATACGGATCTTGTAAAGGAATGAAACCTTGGCATGGTAAGAATATTACAGAACCATGTGACAAGGAAGTTGAAGGTATATTTAGTAATCAAATTTCTGCATACAGCCCTAAAATACAATCTTCACTTTTTATCCCAATTGATGCACCAACAGAAATACAAGAAATTGATGCCGAAATGGATAACAATAGAGCAATTAAATTTGACTTAAACAATTTTGAGCAGGACTTTACATCAGCTGATGAGAGATCTGAAGTTGAAAAAAATATAGATAGATATTTAAGTAGAGATGATGGACGTATAAGAAAAGCACTATCTTCATATAGTGAAGAAAACATTAAAAAAGCATGGATGAGAAGAATTTATGGAAGCGATGAGTCAACCACAGAAGCACCTGAACCAGGATCAGACGAGGAATATAGGTATCAAGAATTCAAAGTTTTAAATAATCAAGTAAATAATAAATACATATCTACAGAAATTATTGATGTAGACAAATACAGTAAATATACCACTGAATTTATAGATAAAATTGTTTTAGTAAAGTCAATTTTAGAAACAAGAGTTTTGACTGGTTTTAACAGAATTAGTGGAGATCTTGATTTAAATACAGCAAAAAATTTATTATGGAAAGATTTTCCAGCCAAGGGAAATCGTTGGCTACCAGCAGTTCAAAGTTATGGAGAAGGCATCTTCATTAAATTTAACCAAAAACTAATTAGTAATCATGGAGACAAGAAAGAAGTAATAGACAGATTCTCAATATTAGAAAAATCACACGCAAATATTGAGAGCGGACTATTAGCCAATACTAAGATTTCTCCAGAACATTTATTCGTCCATACATTATCACATTTGCTAATAAATGAAATTTCATTTTATGCCGGATACAGTGCTGCATCAATGAGTGAGAGGCTATATGTTAGTACAGATGACGATAACAAAATGTTAGGTTTACTAATTTATACATCTCAGGGTGATTCCGAAGGCACCATGGGAGGCTTAGTAGAAGTTGGTAAGCCAGGTATTTTTGACGAAATTATTAAAAATTCTGTTTCAAACTCTGCATGGTGTTCAACAGATCCAGTGTGCAATGAAGTTATTCCGCAAGGACCCTTTAAATTAAATCTTGGTGCATGCTACTCATGTTGTTTGTTACCAGAAACTAGTTGTGAATTAATCAATTCTTTTTTAGATAGAGGCATTGTTAGTGGAACACAGTCAAATCCTAAAGTTGGATTGTTGTTTTCTCAATAATTAGGAATTCACAAAGAAAAGTTTTTTAGTAGATCTAGATACAGCTGTATACAACCACCTCGCATTGCTATATTTTCCCTTCCAATCACTATCAGACACTTGCAAAATAACAGATTCCCATTCTCCTCCCTGAGCAGCGTAGTTTGTTTTTGCATAACCATATTTGACTGCATAAGATTTGAATATTTTTAGCTCTTTACTGTCTTTTGTAACAAGCTTGTCTTTACCTACCTTTTCTAAGTCTGACATATATTGTGGAAATATTTTTTCATACTTTAATGTGGAATTTAAATATCCGTCCCAAACAACAATTTCTTTATTTTTTTTACTCAAAAATGGAATTTTTTGTTTAAACACATCTAATTGTCGATCTTGTAAGCGAAAAACAGGTCGTACGGTTAATTTCCAAAAATTTCCATAAGTTTCAATTCCGTGTTCTTTTATGTCAACAGTGTCTGCATCTAGAACAACAACGGATTCACCGGGGTAGACTTGATTGTCTAAATCTTGATCCTCGTCAAACTGTGATGATTCAACTATTAAGATGTCTCCTCTTAAAATTAAAGTATCTTCAATTTTTTTAGGATCCTCCTCAGGAAATAGATAAGGTCTTATTCCAAGATTTGTTTCTATTACTTGTTCATTGCTCCTGTGAAGAATTATCACTTGACTTAATTGGATTTTATCGTTAATTCTTTCTTTAATTTTTGGAAAAACTTCAGAGTATAGCTTTCCTAATTCAGGTCTTCTATTTTTTTGATCCTTGTACAAATTACAAGCTAAGAAAAAGTCTTCTTTAGAGACACCTTTTAGAGCTTGGTCATATCTTGCTTTAATTTTGTCAAAATTTGGTTCTTCATCATTTTGGAGAGTTTCTCGTATTTCTGTACCTAAAGAGACTTCTCTATTAAAAATATTTATAACTACATTCTCTTCTTTAATAGTTTCGACTACACCACTTTGATGATTTCTTTCAAGGAACTCAGTTATGACATCATCTTCTGGTTCAGTTCTTAGCCACTTCACACTTTCAATGTAGTCTTCTGGCAGGTTGTTTAATTTAAATCTGTGATCAAAAGATAAACTTAAGGTAAGCCCTGTACCCGTTACTTGCCTTTCTTTACAAAGTTGTTCTTTTAAGAAATTGCTATCTAGCCCATATGAACTGTATTCTTTTACACCAGTAGAGTGATGAAAGGGCAAAATTTGACCTTCATCACCAATAAATACAAACTTTAATTTATGAAAATTAATTTCTTTAAATTCTTTTAAGCTCTTTACTAAATTTTTAATTTGTAGAGATGTAAGCATATTTGCTTCATCAATAATGAGGTATTTTAAGTTTTTATATTTAGGTGACTGATGTTTTATTTGATTTGATACATTTTGAAATGTTTTTGCAAAAAAAATATTTCTTTGTCTAATATTTGCTACCGCAACATTTGAAGGAGCACAAACTACGACTTCATACTTATCTCTTAAAACTTCATTAAATGTTCTTCCAAGTCTACTTAAATAATCCTCTTTTGAAAAAATTTCAGATAGTAGAAAGTTAATAGTTTCAGTTTTACCTGTTCCAGCCATTCCTTCTATTATTAAAAACTTAACATTATCGTCATTAACGAACTCTTTAATTGTGTTTGAATCAGATTTAATAACTTCAAGCATTCTATTGATCTCTTCTATTTTTTTTGAATCATAAATTGTATAAAGTTTTTCTATTTCTTTTTCGGTCTTAGAAAAAAGATAACTAGGAAAATATAATTTATTATTAACGAGTAAATTTTTAAGATTTGAAATTCCTTCATTTCTCTTAACTTCTCTTTGTTTTTGTAGTTCAACCTCTTTAGCTGCTTGAATAGAATTTTTAATTGCGTCATATATTAGTTTTTCTAGATTTAACCATGAGTCAAATTTCTCATGATTAGAAAAGTTATCGTCAATTAAATTGTCATTACTTATAAGCTTTTTGAAATAGTGATTTTTTTTAATAATACTATTGGAATTTAATTCAATTCCGTATTGGTCGACAGCATCATTTAAACTTTTAAAATCCTCTATATTTATATTTTTTAAATATTTTTTATTTTCTTTAATAAACACTTCGAATCTCTTTAGTGAATCTAAAGTAGTTTTTTTAAAATTAAATAGTATGTTTGAATGTTTTTCAATTTTTGGATAATCAACTGTCCAAAACTGTTTAAATCCATTTATGGTTCTATTAAAAAGTAATTCGTAATTATTTAATTTTCCACTTGCTATATTTTCCTGAAGCAATCTTTGAATATGAATATTTAGTTCTTCAAAATTATTATTTTCAACTCGTTTTATTAGAGATAAAGCGGTATTTATTATGTCGCGAATATCTATTCCTTTTAAACTTCCTTGGTTGTGTTTTTTCTTTATTATTTTCAACTCAGCTTTTAGTTTGCTGGTTTCTATATGGATAATTTTTTTTATTATTGCATCAGATATTTCATCAATTGATTTGTAACTTCCTTTATCAGAATTGATAAGCTTAAACACAGTTATTGGTCCTATTTCATAGCTTTTAAAACCCGGTGGAATATTTATATGTTTACTATTTCCTTGTTTTATTTCCCAACTATGTGCCATAGCATTTACTCTTTATGTAACTATTTAATCCTTTTTAACGAAGGGGATTTCTCCAGTTAAATTATCTAAATTTTTTTGATATTCAGATTCTTTTTCACGAATAACAGCACCATTTGGATTGGTTATCATCCTATCAAACTGTGGAATATCGTGCTCTTTATACCAAGTTGGAGGCTTTCCTCTTCTTGGTTCTGCATCTTTAGGACCAGTTTTTGATTCTTTAATCCAACCCTCAACATTGGTTAGTTTCTCTCTAAAGTTTGCTGGATCTAACTCAACCTCCCAAATAATCTCATAAATATCTTGTATTTGACCCAATGTAAAGTGCTCTGGCAAAAAGCGCGTAGCCAAACCACTATATTCAAGAGATATGCGAAGTCTATTAGAAGCATCTAAAAGCATGTCATAGTGATCAAACGCCATATTTTCTGGAATATAGCGAGTTAAATAACGTCGTGGGATTTTAAACCAACGAATATCTTCACTTTCATCATCAAGCTGAAGATCCTCATTCTTCGTATAGATAGCTGTAAAAGCAGTAGTAATTACTCGTGTTTTCTCATCTGAGTTGTACTGCGTTGAACGTTTATCTCTTTTCGTTGAACTATAGGTTCTGAACTGACTTAAATACGATGGAGCAATACCAGTCTCTTTGATAAAGATTCTTCTCGCAGCTTCCTCTAAAGTTTCATCATTTTGGACAAAACCACCTGGAAGTGACCATTTATTTTTCTGTGGGTTGATACTTCTTTTTACTAAAAGAACATTCAACATTCTCTCATCCCAGTCAATCTTAAAGCAGACAACGTTTACCGCATTAAGAGAGATGGGATATCTCTCACTCTCACCCATAGCAATAAGTATAGAGAATCTATTTATTAGTGAAAAATACAAAAAAAACGAAATATTATTTGTCATAAGTACTATAAATATATATAATATTGGTGCAAATCACTAAAAAACAGGGTTGTGATGAAGAGAACACGGACAATATCCAGGCTGACAGTATGTTGGTCTGTGTTTAATGGAACATCGTGTCTCTGCATCGAGTGTTGGAGTTGTAAGAGGAAAATGCGTTATCACACAAAACAGATTGCTGAAGAAAAGGCGAAAAAAGCTCGGAGACGTACCCACTCATTGATTAAAGAGTATCATTGCAAATTTTGTGGTTTGTTTCATATAGGACATGTTGGGAGGAGATACTAATGAACAATATAAATGAGTGTAGATGTACAACAGTGCATAACTTACGACAACATCACGGTGTTGTTTGTACAACTTGTAATCCAAATAGAATAGAAAAACTTATCGTCCCTGGCACTGTAAAAGGATATAGAGTATGGAAATTTGATCAACAACATGGATTTAGAACCTCAAATGGAAGAAAAAGAGGCTGGAGTGATTTTAACAGTGTACTTCCACCAGGATTTGAAGATGAATTAGACCATATGAAGCCATGGTCTGGAGCTGCAACGTGTTTGTACAGTTCGCACAAATCACCAAATCCATACTGTAGTTGTGGTTACTACTCAATTAATATCTTTGGCAACAATAGCAGACAAGCTTTTGGGCATGATTCATCAATTATGATTGTGCAAGATATTCATAGATTATTTTCTACTATAGACAGACATGATGAAGAGACAACTCAGTCATTTTCAGAACTCTTGTTTTATAGTCCTGTTGCAAAAACTCTTGAAATAAATAGTTTTAACTTGTTAAGCGAAGTGGAGTTAACAGGAACAATTATTGAGTGTGAAAAAGGGTATCGTTCTGAATACGTCACACCAAAAAAGATGTTTTTACTACTCGATATCGACAAATTGTATGGATTAGTCAATTTTATTGGAAAAAAACTAGAGAAACATGAGCATGAGTCAATCCACGTTACGTACGAATGGGCAGTGTATATCAATAATTACTTAACAAATATGATGAAACTGTATGGTCTTGATTTTGAGTTGAGATTTAAATATAAACCAGACCAAGACAACGTATATGAAATGCTTACTGGAGATCAATCAAAAGGTTCTGATTATCTTCCATTTAAAGATCATCCATTTATTTATACAAAAGTAAAAGCCGCTTCTGAATATATGAAGAACTCCGATAAGTTTTTGCGTTATAAATACCCTGCTCTTGACATTATGTTGGAAAAATTAATTAAAGATACGAGCAGTGTTGCTTATTTTGACAGAAACAGAAATAGTTTAGCTGCGAGACATCGACGTATGCGATGGATAGGCTCTCCAATTACTCTCAGTAACTACATGAGACGAGAACATGTTGCAGATTTTTTTGAGCATTATGCAGGATATTTACTATCTTTCGCTCACTTTAATTGCATGTTGGGAGAGCAAAAAAATGACAGAGGAAACTTACTTTCATATCCAAACCTTACACAACAGTTTGGTTTTAGATATCACACTTATTTAGAAGATAGATATTCCGCTAAAGAAGTTATAGATGAACATTTCATTGCAAAAGAACACCCATCTTTATGGTTTAAAAATATTTATCCATATTTTGAACAATTTTTAGAAAAAATGGGTAGAAACTCTATGCCATCAATTCAAGAAGTGAATTTTGACGAGAGATAAAAGAGAAAGGTAAATAAATGGAAATAGGAAAACCACTACGAGTAATAGAAGCTGTACCGGTGCCAGAGACAGCACCTGTACCAGAGCCAGAAAAAGAAAAGGAGACAGTCTAAATATGGCGGTAGTCAGTTTGCTAGGAGATAGCATTATTGATAACAAAGTTTATGTCAAGGAAAATGAACTTAGTGTAAAAGAACATTTAGAGCACAACTCTAATCATTTATACACGCAGCTGGCAGTTGATGGTCACACAACTAAAGATGTTTTGCGATTTCAGCTAAATAGCCTCCCTAATCTTGCCACTCATCAAGTCATTTCGATGGGTGGCAATGATTTGCTAAACCATATCAGTTTTCTTAAATCAAAGGTGGAGTTAACACCTAAAGAAGTTATGGAACAAGCTGTTTGCAAACTGGCACCAATTAAGCATAGGTATCGATCCA
>Ga0255766_10001415_pt1 | contig 21896 bp, 15 predicted proteins | sample 071ome_23_FD_179966 | JGI IMG/M metagenome (GOLD analysis project Ga0255766, IMG submission 179966) | Coastal salt marsh microbial communities from the Groves Creek Marsh, Skidaway Island, Georgia - 071403BT metaG (version 2) | ecosystem: Environmental > Aquatic > Marine > Intertidal zone >... | reverse complement strand
TTATTCTTCAGCCGGGGCCGGCGCGTCGCCGCCGAGGCTCGGCAAAGACGGCAAAGAGATGGACGGCAAAGAGATGGACGGCAAGGAGAAGCCGCCAGAGGACTCCTTCTTCGCCGGCTTCGGCGCTTCCTCTCTGACCGGTCTCACAAACTTCGGCTTCGGCGCCGCCTTCTTTCTAGCGATCTCAACGTCGACCGCTCTTCTTTGCGGCGACTCGACGCCAAATTTTCGGTTTTGCGCGTACGCGGCGGCGTAGACGTCTTCGATGTCGTCCGCCAACGCCGCGCCGGAGGAGGAGATGGTCGCGATGGTCGCCGCCAACAACGCCGCGTTCTTCGCGGTGTTGTTCTTGGAAACAACCTTCGTGGATCTCTTCGTGGTCTGTAATAATAATAATCGGATCAAAAGAAATCACATATCGTCAGTGCTTCGTTCGTTTTTTTTTCTTCTTCTTCTTCTTCTTCGAAGGAAGGAAGGAGGTGTCTTCCAAATGAGCCAGAGAGGGGATAAGGGACCAAAAATTTTCCCAATCCAATCCAATCCAATCCAATCGGATATTTCTTTCTCTCTCCTGCGCGCTCGATTTTCTCCGCGCAAAGAAGAAACAGAATCTCGCACTTCTCTCTCTCTCTGCGTGTCTTTCGCGGCGAATTCAACGAATGCAGCGCCATCAAGAAGGCGGGTATGATTTTGAGACGTGGAAAAGGACGGATACGTTCGACGAGAACGGAGGAACGAGAGAGACATTTGATCCAAAAATTGCCACCTGTGACTTCATCGCGGGGAAAATTCTCTTCCCTAAACACGAGATCGCTCTCGGTCGAGAAAAGCGCGCGCGCTCTGGGGCAAAACAGAGCGAAGAGCGTCGTTAAAAAAAAAAGTTCATTGAGACGACGACGACGAGATGCAAGAACTAAAAACGCACCTTGTTGGCGGAGCAGACGACCGTGTTCGCGGTGGCAGAGATGGAAAACATTCTTTTTTTTATGTGTTTTGTGAGTGCTTTGTTTGGGGTAAAAGTGAGGATTCTTATCTGCTTTTGCTCTTTTTTCCGCGAGCTTTCGATGGATGTAACATATATATAATATATATATAATACGGCACTAAATACTCGTTAATACAACACGCACAATGAAAATATCAGACTATAGATGATAATATTTCGTCATTTCCGACTTCGAGAGGTTTTCGAAAGACGCGAAATGTTCTCTCTCTCGCTTACTTCTCGAGTCGAGTCGAGTCGAGAGTTTTCTCTCGTCGTCAGTTCAGCTTCTCGCCGTTTGATCCTCCTCGCGGCGTGGCACCGCCTCCGTATCCGCTACCGCTACCCGTAGTGCTACCGGTGCCGGTGCCGCCACTCGTGACTGGTAAAACGCCTTTCTCTTTGGGTAAGTCCGGAGGCATGAAATATAAAACTAACGAGCAACACGCGATGGTGATGCCCAAAAAGAGTTGCAAGCTCGGCTCTAATCCGAAGAAGGAAACGCTCAACAGTGCGGTCAACAACATCGCAGAACTGGTCGCGTAGACTTTAACGATCGTATCCGCGAATTTCTGCAACCACGAGACGAATAAACCGCTAAAAGAAAAGTTAATCACGATTAACCACGTGATGAAGGTAAATCCGTTGGTGCAATCGAGCAACCAGTTCCCTCCGCTGTTTTCGCCGAAGAAATCGTCCCAGGTTAATCTCAAACCGTTAAACACCACCCCAAACGCGTATAATTGCACGTTCTGCCAATACAAGTTGTCGTTATTCTTCTTCAACAAAAACTCGGTGTACACCCCAGCCGTAGCGCTCAAACACGCGCTCAAAATCCCCAACAAGTATCCCGCGATTGGCGCCGACAGCGTCTCGCCGCCGCATCCGGATATTTGACTCACCGTCGCCCCAACCGTTAACAACAACAAAGCGATCCACTGCGTCCGCGTCATCAACCTCCCCAACGCAAACCGAAACAGAATTCCCGTCGTCACGATTTTCAAATTGCCTAAAATCTGGTACGTCGCCGCGTCCACGTACGCCATCGTGTAAAACTGCACGTTGTTATGCATCACGTAGATGATCGACGGTATAGGAAACAACATTATCGACTTCATATCCGTCGTCATGATCGTCCCGTTCGGATCTCTCTGCTTCGCGCGTCTCAGCAACATCACCGATAGGATTAATTTCACCAGTTCCGAGAGTAACGGAACCACCGCCGAGTTGTACGGATATTTGCCGTCGACTTTCGACGCTTCCATGAGTAAGCCTTGGGAGCACGTGAAAATGGTCAGAGTGCACGCGACGGCGAGCTTTCTCATGCCGGTTATTTTCGCCATGACGATGAGTATTGACTTTTTGGTTTTGGCGGCTCTCTCTCTCGCTCTTCTTCTTCCTCCTTAAGGCTCGTTCTTATTCCTCTCTCTCTTTCTCTCTCTCTCCGGCTCTTTCTTCTCTGTCGCGCTTCGCGTTCCCCGTGAAGAAATCTCTTTTGAACACGTTTAGGGTTTGAGTCCTCCTAGAACCGCTCCTCTAAGCGCGCGCTGCCACTCTCCACAAAACAAAATGAGTCTTCGTTTCACCGCGCTCTCCCGCGACGACGGAAAAGGACTCGCTTCTTCTTCTTCCTCCTCCTCTTTACCCACTACTCGTTCCACTCGTTTCGTGGTACTCTTCGTCTGGTTTCTCTCGCTCTCCGCGTGGACCAGGCGAGAGATTTCCAAGTGGAACAAAAGCAACATCGACATCAACGGTTGCGCGAAGAATAACGACGACGACGACGACGACGTTTCTTCGCTTGGGTGCGACGAGAACAAAAATAAGCGAGACGGCGCGGTCATCAGCCACGAGCGATGCGTCGATGGGTTTGGATCGTTTTTAGACCATGATTTTAGGAGTAGTAATAATGATAATAATAATAATCAGTGCACCTGCGAGAGAGGCTACGGAGGTGCCAGGTGTCGAGACGCGGTGTGCGAGGACAAGACGTGCGCGCCGCACGGCGTGTGCCAATACGGGTACTGCCTGTGCGAAGACGGGTGGAAAGGCGCGGAGTGTGACGTACCCGTGTGCAACGAAGAGCACGCGAAGTGCAACGCGGAGCACGGGAAGTGCGCGAATCCAGACTTTTGCGCGTGCGACGAAGGATATTACGGACAGACGTGCGATAAACGATGCGAGCGAGGCGAGTTTAAATTTTTGGAGCAAAAGTGCGAGTGCGAGAGCGAAAAGTGGGTCGGGGAAGCGTGCGAATGGGCGACGTGCGAGAGCGAGTGTTCGTTTCACGGCGAGTGCGTGAAGCCGGACGTGTGCGAGTGTAAGTTTGGGTTTAGCGGGAGGAAGTGCGAGCGGGACGATTTGATAGAGGGAGGAGGAATGGACGGCGACGGCAACGACGACGACGCTGTGTTGTTTGATAGTAAAGATAGAGATGATTTGATGAATGCCGGGGAAACCGTGTCAGCTTTGACGTTATCAAAAGACGTCGTGGAAGATGAGAAAGGGTGGAGAAACGTGCAAAAGTGGACCTCTCACGTGAAGGATGAAAAAGGCGAACAGCCTTTGATTAAACGCTCGTTCATCTCAAAACTACCGTTACCGGAGGTGGACGAACTTGGAATGGATCGGAACGCAAACGGGGAGATGATGTTTAAAACGTGTGCGATTGTTGGATCTTCCGGGAGTATGCAAAGAACGAAACCAGGTGAGGTGCTCGACGCGCACATCGACCAAATATTCCGCATAGACTTGGCGCCGACTGGAGTAAAATATAAAGACGTCGCGGGTTTGCGCACGACGTTTCGCCTGCTCGACCGCGACGCCGTGGAGACTTTAATCGAAAGAAAGGACTTAGTCGACCCGAAAAATCCACGCTTGAGAAAGTTTAAGGATACGAAACTGTTGCTCTGGCGCGCGGAAAGTTACGAACTATTTCCGTTATTGAAGACCAAGTTCCCCGAAGACGATTGGGACATCGTGAGTCCCGATATCATCGCGCCGTTTATAGAAAAGTATAACGAGGTGAAGAAGAAGTTGCTATCGTCTCCTTACTCCTCGACTGCGGAAGAGCACCACTTACAGCGTCATCAAGCGCCGCCGTCCGCGTTGCTCGCGTTAGCGTTCGCCAAACGAACGTGTAAATACGTCCAAGTCTGGGGATTCGATTTCACGAGTTACAGTTATCGAGCGCAAACCGGAGAAAGTTTCAGCTACTTTTCGTCGCCAGCCTTCGAACCCGACGCGTACGAAAACGGCAAGAGAGACTTCGAGTACGCGCTTCTGAGAAATGTGGCGTTGTACGCGGAAGATGCGAGCGTCGAGTGGTGCGACGTTGAAAACGCGGAAAAATGTATCGCAAAGGCGAAAACATTTGAGCGAGAAGAAGAAGTGTCGTCCTCGACGACTGAAGCAGAAGGAGACGACGGCGATATGTAAAATATACTAGTTAATATACGTAGCCTAAAATTTAATAGTACATAGAGTTATATAGCAGCGCGATAGAAATCCTAACTCGTTCCTAACATCGTCTTCAACAACTCCCTTCCGCGTCGCTTCGCTACGTTCTTCTTATGCTTCTTCGAATTCAAATGATCGTTTCTTTGGTGGTCGGATTGCATAGTTTTCCCTTCACACACGTCGCACGTCCACGGAAACGTTATCGATGACGTCACCGCGTCCGTCTCCTCTTTCTCTTCCTCTTCTTTCTCTTTAGCTTCTGACTCGGTTTGCTCCGTTCGCCTTCTTTTATTCTTGTTCTCGTTCTCATTTTCACTCTCATCGTCTTCTTCGTCGTCGTCGCCGCCGCTTCTCCGCTTCGCCGTTTCGTCGCCTTTCGTTCCTCTTCTTTCCTCTTCTCGTTCCTTTTCTTTTCCCTTTTCCTTTTCTTCTTCTTCTTCTTCTCGCTTCCGTTTCCGCGCTAAAAACTTCGCCCGTAACTTCCGCCGGCTCAGTTGGTCTCTCGCGCTGTTCGAGATTCCAGTTCTCACGCTCGTCGCGCCATCGAGAGTACCGCCGCCGTACTTAAAACCGTTAGACTTAGCGCTCGTGCCTCGAGTGAGCTGTAAATCTCGCGAAGCTTTACTCGCGTGGCCGTCTTTGGGGCCAGGGGCAGGCATTTTTGAAGGCTCTCGTCTCTCGAAAGCGCGGGAAAAGTTTAGAAGGCGTGCGCGCGTGTCTTTGTTTTTGGCGTCTCTGAAGAAGAAGAAGAGTTCGTTACGCGCGCGCGTCGTTAGAGACTCACTCGGATGCGACTGACTCGGGTTCTTCTCGACGCGGTTTAGACTATACACAAACTAATCATCTTTTATGCGATTGACAACAACGAATCAATCGTCTTTACTCTTCGTCTTCTCCGCTGCGTTTGAAATACCCAGAACGCGTTCGGCGAGCGTCGGCGCTTTAGCGGGTAACATGTTTAAAACCTCGGTGAGTTTCGATATCACGTCGTCTCTCAAATCCACGTCTAACGCGACTTGACTGCCGTTCTTTTTATAGTACCTCGCCAATTCTCTCAAAACTTCCCCCGTGATCGCGCTCGTCTCTAAATCTCTCGTCTCTGCTCGTCCTTGCCACGTTTGAATGTAATCTTTCACCGCTTGCTTCGCCGGGTCCGCCGCGGCGAAGCGTTCCGAGACGGACGCCGACGGGTGGTCGCGTTCAAACTCAACCGACTTCAAAAGAAGTTCGCACGCTAACCGAAGCTTCTCCGTGTAGTCCTTCGGTAAAGTCGTCGCCAAATCCGAAGACGACGCCGCGAACGCCTTCTTCGCCGTCGTCGCGCCGCTCAAAGAAACCGTCGTCAGAGACGCCAACACCGCCAACGTGCTCGTCGATCGAAGAAAGAACGACCGTCTGTTAAACGAGGAGACTGAAACGCGAGAAGAAGAAGAAGACGAAGAACACGCATTTCTCTCCCGTCGCGTCGCGAATTCATCGTCGTCTCCCTCGTCCGCGTTATCCTCGACTTTCACGCGGCGTTCCATCGTCGTCGTCGACTTCTTCACCAAACCGCTTCTTCGTCGTCTCTGCGCATCATCTTTCATCCGCTTCTGGTTCGCCGCGAAGACCACCCACGCGGCAGCGGCGCGCTTTGAGGAAGAGAAGACATCGCCGCGAGAAAAATGTCTTCTTCTGGACGCGAAAGACTCGCTCGTGCTCGTCGTTCGTGCGATGGAAAAGGTCATCTTAAAGTCAAGATGTGTGTTTCACGCGACGCGTGTTTTACGAGAGCGTATCTCTCTCTTCGAAGACGACGAAACGAAAACCCTAAACATTAAACCCTAAACTTGATATTTTGAACTCAGATAACGCGAGAATAAATCAATCAACACGCGCTACAAAATCATCATCACCATGCAGACGCTCGCGAGTCATCAATTTTCCGCCGCGAACGTTGTCGCTGCTGCTACTACCGCGTCGACCGCACGTGAGCGAGCGCAGCGGCGAGAGCGCGGAAGAGGCGTCGCCGCGAGATCATTTTCGTCGTCGTCGTCGTCGCGCAGAGCGGGAGAAGAAGAAGAGGAAGCGGCGGGGAAAAAAGTAGTTGTCAAAAGTAGGAGTGATTCGAGAAGAGCGTTCATCGCGATGACGGTCGCCTCGACGACGCTTCTCTCGAGAACGTCGCCGTCACACGCGATTCAGTCTGAAATCGAGCTCACGGATTTGTCCTACGCGCCGACGGAGTGCCCGCCGAATCAGTATTTACCGAGCAAGAAAAGCGCGATGTGTGTTGAGTTTACAGCCACGGCAAAGGCAAAGAAGAAAGTCTCCGCGGCGAACGTGTTTGGTTTCATCGACGATTACGATGGGAATTCAGCGGCGACGAATAACGAGACGGGGACGTCGAGAGTTGTGCTGGCGCAGATCGACCGGCCGATTCCAGAAGGCACCAGCGAGGTGAAGTTTGTGGTGACGGTGTTCAAGGACTCGTATAATAAGGGGAAGTTCAAATTGAAGGGGTTCAAAGCGGTGGAAGCGAACGCGGCGATTAATAAAAGGTTTGTGCCGTTGGGGGATTGCGATTTAGATACCGCTGCGCCGGGGTGTCCGGATGATCCGTTCGCTTGAGCGCGCGTGCATTGCGCGTGGTTCTGGATGTTTGTAAGTATATTTCTTTCGCCGATGACTCTATTAAAAAATTTTCCTCTTTCGCTATACATTTTTATATATACGTTTTCGCTTCTTATTCATCGCTCTTTCGTGCATCGCCCTAAATATTCATACAGCGTGCTTATTTTATTAATATACGCGAATATAATAAATCTATCAAAATATGCCGCAGATAGACCACCAGGCCATACCAACGGTGCTCCAAATGAACGCGTGGACGCAACTGACGTATAAACCTTGCTTCCACAATTTCTCCAATCCAATCTTACCGGACCCGTAATAAACGGCGGCTTGACCACTCGCGTAATGCGTTAAGCCACCAAAAGTGTTCGTATTCATAGCTAATGAGATGGCGGCTAATTTAGGAGGTACGCCTCCAGCAATCATCATGGTCAAAAAGGCACCGTACAACGCGCCGACGTGCGCGGATTGAGATGCAAACATGTAGTGACTTAAAAAGTACGCCAAGTGCAATGCGACAAACGCGGAGGTGCCAACTAAGTTCCACGAGATGAGAAAGTCTCGAACGAATCCAGAGAGCCATTCGATGACGCCCAAATCGTTCAACTGTTGCGACATGCCAATCAAGATGGCAAACCAAATCAAGGTATCCCATGCGCCTTTTTGCTCTAAAGCGTCGTCCCAGGACAAAACGCCACTGATGAGCATCAAACATAAACCAGTCATGGCAGCCACGACCGCGGCGATTCCGAGAGGGGCACCAAATACCCATAAAAATACAGTCGTCCCCAAGGACAAGCACATGCGCTTTTCAATCTCGGTCAACGGACCCATGGCTTGTAACTTCTTTGCCGCTTCCATCGGTGCCTTCGGAGTCGCGTTCAGCAAAGGCGGATCTACGATGAAAACAATCAGCGGAGTGACCAACATGCATATCAATGCGGGAACAAAAGCAGCAACGGCCCATTCGTTGAACGGATTGACGAACGGAATACCCATCCCGATGGCAATTTGCATGCACAAGAAGTTCTGCGCCGCGCCGGACATTAAAAATGCCGAAGTGGCCCCGGTTCCTTGCAATTGTTGCCCGACCAAATACTCCTGCGTCCTCGGATCTAAAGACTTAATGACTGGAATGAAAACACCGGCCGCTCTGGCCGTTGTCGAAGGCATTGCGGGTGACAACAACGCCTCCGCTAATTGAAATCCATATGCTAACCTCAAACTCGATTGCCCGGCGACCGAGACGAACAGCAACGCCAATCGATCGCCGAAGCCAGTCTTGACAAACGCTCGCGCAAAAAACGCGGTGACTAAAATTAACCACACCACCTGATTCGATACCGAGGACAACGCTTGATCAAACGTCAACGTTTTCGTCAACAAACTGACCGTCATCGCTCCAAACGCCCACGCGCCAACCGGCAACGGCTTCAAAACTAACCCGGTAATAGTCGCCAAAAAGATTGCCAACAATTGCCACGCTTCCGAGGTCAAAACGTCGGGTTTCGGAAATCCATAAAAGACGGCAAAACCGACCGAAATGGCAAACAACGCCGTCTTTCGGTGAAAAGTAGCCAACTCGGGTGGTTTTACCCCAAAGTTTGGCTCTTCGTCGTCGTCCGCGTCGTCGTCGTAGTTCTTCTCCGACGGGACCAAAACGCCGCTCTCTTCTCCCGACTTCGTCGTCTCCCCTTCGCCCTCCCCGCTCTCGTCGCCCTCCCCTGCGAAAACGACGAGCGTCGATACTTTTCGTCTTTCTCTTCCTCGCATTCTAATGCTGGTGGTACTCTTACCGTTTGCATAACGATTCCTAATCGTATCCTTCTCTTTTCGTCCGTCGTCGTCGAAAAGCGCGCCTCTCGTCAGCACCCCTCTCGAAGAAGAAGAAGAAGAAGAGGAGGCGGAAATGGAAGTGGATGAGAAGTTGCGACGACGACGCCGAGAATAACTCGTCGTCGCGCGGCATAAACAACCATCGATGCTAACTTCGTTTCTTCCACGCGGTGTGCCGCTTTTTCTCCCACCAAAACCGTTTCGTCGCGTCAGAGGATGCGCGGCGCTAGAAGAACACGAAGACGCATCATCGCTCCGTCGTATTATCCGATTTCCGGCATCTTTTTTATCGGCTTTCTTCCCCAAACCCGACGACAACGACGACGAGACGAAACGCGCGTTATTCATAGTAGCGATCATCATCGCTTTTATATACGCGCACGCAGACCTCTCCCGCGCGGAGAAAAAAGGCTTCTTGGTTTGTGTGGTGCGTGTGTAAGTGTGTGTGTAAGTGTGTGTGTGTGCGCGCGCCGCCCTCGCGCGTGTGTGTTTAAAGTGGAGGTTGGTCTCAAACAAACAGCAGACGACGTGCGCGTTGTGCGCTCCTATGTCGTAGGTATAGGGACTCGTAAAATAATAAATGTTATTAGTTTTCTCTTCGTCACTCACTCAGGAGGTCAATTTTCTCGAGGAGAGAGAATACGTAAATGGATTGATTTTTCGCGACGAGATATGAAGCAGGATACGTATACGTATCAGATTTCAGATTTCAGCTTGCGGTGTGCGCGAAGTACTTCTTAATAAAGCGTTTTATAAAAAAGCACTATTATATTCTAATACCAAACGCGCGCGCGCGTGCGTGCGTTCATTTTATTCTGCGCGCGAATGTATGTACATACACTGGCTGCGCGAACGGCGCTTTCGCGTTTTATCGGCTCAAACTACTACCGACGAGAGTTTTGAAGTTTGCGCGTCACGAGCCCGGGCGGAGAGCGCGCCCGGGGAGGGACGAAAGCGCCGCTCGCTCCAGCGAGCGGTATTCTTATTCAAAGAAGGAAAAAAAAAGGAGATGAACCTTTTTTTTCCTTTTACGCGGAACCCCACGCGTTCGTGGCGGCTTTGACCACGTCTTCGGGTTCAGGGTGCGCGCCCGGTAACGCGTCGGCCCAGGCGTACGCGATGTCGTTGCCGCTCAAAACGAACGTTCCGCCCAATCGCAGGACGCCTTCCGGAGGACCGGTGAGTTTTTCGTTCGGATCGACTGGCGATAACGCGATCACGTTGGTGATGTACTTCCACCAATCTTGCAAGCTAAACCCGGGTGGTTTCATCTCCGGTTTGGTATTTTTATCCACGTCCGTCAAGTTGCCAAACCCAACCGCTTTGTACGCGTCGAACGTCTTCGAGTTGTCCGCGAAAACGCGATCCTTCGGTAAGTTTGGATTCAACTCCAGAAACTTCTGAAGCTTCTCCGCCGTCGGCGATACCGAAATAAACACGATATCGCCGCCTAATTTTTGTATGTCCGATCTTTTGTTCGCCATGGCGTTTGCAAAAGACCAACAGAACAGTCACCCGAGATGTCTCAAATACACCACCACGTCTTTATCTCCCGTCAAGGGAAGCTTTTGCATCTCGCCGGAGCTGTTCAAAAGCGTCAAGTTTCGCATCGCGGACGCGTTGATTTCTTTGCCGTTGATTCTCGCCACGCACGCTTTAATAATCGCGGACTCGTCGCCGTCGCCGTCGGCGCCAAAGTTCGCCTCGCACTCGACGAGTTCGCACTCGCCCGCTGACGTGTTCGTGTTTCCCGAAGATGCGGAGAAGAACGAACGGCGTCCGTTTCTTCTTAAAACGCGCGGCGATGATGGCGAAAAAACGACGGCGGCTCGGGCGAACGCCGCTCGAGCGCCAAAAGCAGCAGCCGCGGTCATCGTCGTCGTCGTCGTCGTCGTCGTTAAAGTAAGCGATGAAGTGGAGATGAATTGGAAATCGTATCTAAAGAAAAACGTCAGAGAGAAGAACCGAAAGAAGAGCGCGAACGAAGACGACGACGACGACAGAATAACAATGACGGACGTAGAGCGCGCGGCGGCGGCGCAGGGAAAATCTCCCTCCAAAAGAGGAGGAGGAGAAACCTTGCTCTTCTCGTGCCTCGTCGTTCTCGTCTCTCTTTTCGTCGTGGTCGACGACGCGAAGAAGTCTCTTCTCGCCATCAACAACGGTATTCCTTCTTCTTCTTTGTCTTCTTCATCGAAGACGACGACGAATAACAACAACAACAATCACAAGTACGCGTTCACGCCGACGAACGGGAAAATACGCTACTCTTGGGTCGCGAAAGGACACGCGTTGCCCTCCGAGAGAAGCGGCGCGAAGAGTGATGGTGCCGGTTCAAAGGAGGAGAGAGACGCAGACGAAGGATCCTCTTCCTCTTCTTCATTCTTTTCGTCGGAGTTTAAGTACATGCACATGGCGATGCCGACGATTTTACCGGACGGGTCGATCGCAGTCGGTGCGTTCGTTCGTTATTTTTGCTTCTCTCTCTCTATATGTGTGTCTTTTCGTTCGTTCTTTCGCGCGAGGGTTTATCATCATCATCGCGCGTTTGTTCGTTTGCGCGCGCGGCGCGGTCTGACGTGTATATCTTCTTCCTCTTTCCTCGCGCTCGGCGGGATAACGACAGCGTTTCAAGCGTCGCCGACGGAATACGAAGGATCTATCCGGCAGGCGTTGTACTGGGCGATATCGAAAGACGATGGTGAGACGTTTTCGAAACCAAAAATGATCGCGAAGGACGACCAGCTTCCGGTTTGGACGCCGGTGTTGAAAGTGAGCGGGAAGAGAGTGTTTTTGTTATACACGGTGAGTTCGAGAAAGTGTCGGTATTACGATCAATCGAGAAACGCGTTGCGGCACTCTCCGGGCGGGGACGTCATGTATAAAGTGAGCGACGATAACGGGAAGACGTGGTCGAGTGGGCAGATGATTTTATCCTACGGAAGCGAAGACGGGATGCCGAAAGTCATCGCGAATACGTTGGTGGAGTTAGAAGACGGGTCGTGGGTGTTACCGTTTTGGCGAGAACCCGGAAAGACGTGTCCGCAGATGAAGAGCGAAGTGAAAGACGCGAGTTTATTGAGAAAAGGCAGCGCGGGGGTCATGAGATCCGCAGACCAAGGTTTGACGTGGGAGGTGTTCGGGAATTTGACCGCGACGAAAGGAGAGTCGTGGTTGATTGAAAACACAGTCGTCGAGAGAAAGCATCCGAAGAAGAATAAGACGAAAAAAAAGAACAACGTATTGGTGCAACATTTTCGAACCAAAGCGGGCGTCGCGTTCGTCAGTCTTTCGAGAGACAACGGTAAAACATGGACCGAAGCCACCGAGACGACGTTGCCGAATCCAAATTCGAAAATGCATACCGTTCGAATCGACATCGAGGATGACCAGGACGACGACCGCTCCTCTTCGAAATCATTTTTCGTCGCCGCGTACAACCACCACCCGCGCACCCGAGACCCACTCGTCGTCGCCGTCAGCAAATCTACCGACGGCATCGACGCGTGGAAACCATTCGCAAAACTCGAACCCGGCGGCATGGGCGAAATAATCAAACCAGAGTTGGACAAGTCGCTTCTCAAACCTGGCGCGATGCAATACGCCTACCCGACCGTGCTCCACTCGAAAGACGGGAAATACGTATTCGTCGCGTATTCCGTCATGTACGGCGCGAGAGGTCAGTTGACGTGCTTTGGCATTCGAGTCGCGAGGATGGAGACGAAAGATGTCCCGAGACCGTAGTTTTTACCGTAGAAATAAATAATTAGCAGAGAGTTTGTGCGAGATGTTTAGACGCGCTTTAGTTTAAAAGTCGGATTGATGATGTATAGAAAAAAGTAGAGATATTAAACGTCACACTTCCACTGCTCTCGCATCGTCAACTCTATCGAACGATGACAACAGGCGTCGTCGTCGTTCGATGTTCGATGACGTCGATCCCCTCGTCGATACCACATCGTCGGGATTCTTCTTCTCGTCGTTGTCATCACCACCGTCGCACTTCCTCGTCGATGTTCTGTTCCACGTCTTCTTCTTCTTCGAACACCAACAAGAACAACTCGCGACTTTTCGGGAAACGAGACAAAAAGCGGAGAAGAGTCGTTAAACAGCCGGTGGCACGTTACGACGCACAAATCGGTTCAAAGAACGACGACGGCGACAAAAGCAAAGATCCAAACAATTCCGAGCTTTTGTTGGTGGCCGTGGCGGTCGGCGTGACGACTGGGCTGGCGGTTTCCGCGTTCAACTTGGCCGAAGGATTCGTGCACTCGTCGGTGTTTGATTTCACGTTTCGGACGTTTTTGGTTCCAGACGCGGCGGAGATGTCGTCGAACGGAGGGGGCGTCGACGGGGAAACTGCCGCGCAAGCTCGAGAGTTGTTGTTGAATAAGTTCCAAACGCTGAGCTTGAACAGCGGGAACGCGTCGTTTGTGAGTCATTCGTTGCAAGTGATCGCGCCTACTTTGGGCGGGTGCGTCGTTTCGCTGTTGAGGGAGACGGCGGGCGGGTTCCTCGGAGAAGAGAGCGTCGGCAACGCATCTCGAGCAGAGAGCGACAAGAGCGACAGTGCTAACGAAGAAGGATATAATAGTAATGATGATGATGATAGTAACACGACGAGTGCGGTGTTTGAAGACGTGAAGAAAACGGTGTTAAAGACAGTCGCCGCGGTGGTGACTTTAGGCACGGGCGCGAGTTTAGGACCGGAAGGACCGAGCGTTGAGATTGGCGCAGCGGTGAGTAGCGGCGTCGGGAGGGTGGCTAGTTTTTTCGAGTTGAAAGCGTTTGGCGATGAAAGAAAGAACAATAACGGCAACAGCAGCGGGAATAGTAATATTAATAATAGTGTCGGGGATGTTGGGTTGTTAGCGGCGGGCGCGGCCGCTGGATTGTCGGCGGGATTTGGCGCCCCGATAGCCGGGCTCTTCTTCGGGTTTGAAAGCGTGTTGGCTCGAAATTCGACATACACGTTTGGACAACAGCAGTTTAACAACGCGTCGACGACGGAGATGGTTATTGTCGCTGCTGTTTTAGCCGGAACGATGACGAATTTGTTGTTGGGCGAGTCTCCGAGTTTTGACGTGCCACCGTTTGAATTGTTAACTTTAGCAGAGTTGCCGTTGTATTTGCCGCTTGGACTGTTGTGCGGCGCGACGGCGATTGTTTTTCGAGGTGTCTCTAATCGCTCTACGGATTTAGCTGGATTTTTGAGCGATTCACACTCGAAGAGTGGATTTGGGATTCCAAGAAACGCGCAAGCGCCGTTAGGTGGGTTCGCCTTGGGCGTCTTTTCTATATTTTACCCCGAGGTATCCTACAACGGGTTCGATAACGTCAACGCGCTTTTAACGACGGATGTGTTAAACATTTACAAACCGGAGCTGTTGGTGCAGTTGATTGCGGCGAAACTTTTAGCAACGAGCATATGTCGATCTAGCGGGTTAGTCGGCGGCGTATACGCGCCATCTTTGTTCATGGGAGCTGCTTTAGGCGCATCTTATGGTGGGTTTCTTGCGCACATGGACACGATGTCTAACTTTATTGAAGTCGCCCCGCCACAAGCGTACGCGTTGGTTGGGATGGCTGGCGTGTTGGCATCTGTGTGTCGCGTGCCTTTGACGGCAATTTTGCTGTTATTTGAGTTGACCGGGAACGCGAAAATTATTTTGCCGCTCATGGGAACAGTTGGCGTGGCGAGCTGGGCCGTGAAATCTGCCGACGCGTGGTTTGACACGCAGCAAAGCGCCGGTTTAATTTTTGAAGAAACGTCCATGGATTCCGGCGATGGGTTGTTTGCGAACGCATCGTTCGATGAATTCAACGAGAATGAAGGTGGGAAAGTTTCAAAATCCTCAGCGTCGATTTACGATAGCTTTGCGCGAGTTGGTTTGGAAGAAACGGGAACGACGACTTCTGAGAGACCAGGCGTTTCTGCATCTGCAAAAGTTTTACAGGAAAGCGTTGCGTTGGTGGACGTTTCGAAAACATGTGCAAAAGTATACAAAGATGCCAAATTGAAAGAGGTCGCGAAAAAGATGACGGAAGAAAGACATTTAGGATCGTTATCGACTACTTCGCACGCTATCGTGTACGATGAATTCAACGAGGAACGCTCCACGTATAGATTTCCAATCGGCGTCATCACCGTTGTCGCGCTCGCAAACGTCGTCGACGGGGAAAAAGATGGGTATTTTGATGTCGAGATGAAAGCTAAAGATATCATGGAACCGATTGGCTGTACTCTGTCCGCAGAGGAAACGATGCAAACCAATATGAACAGATTCAAACAAGCCGAGTGCGAGTTCGGCGTGGTATTTAGCGAAGACGGCGACATAAAAGCACTTCTCGATTTGCGAGAATTCACGGTGTTCGAAAGCTCGAATCGCGTCGCAGATTTCGCGAACAAAAAATAGTTAGATGTAGATCAGATACCGGTATTTATTGGATTGTATTTTTATCGCGACGTGTACCATATTTCAAGTGCGAATTTGACTACAAACTAAACTTATCAAAACTTCGGCGGGAAACCGGCTACCGTGACCATTTCTACCTTTTCCGCACCCGATGTATCGTCCACGTACGAAACTCGCAATTTCATCGCCAACGATTTCTCGCCGTGCATGGAATTTTCGACGCGCATGATTTGCGTGAGTACCTCGCTTTCGCCGCTTCCCTTTAGCGCACTACCAGATGCGTGCTCTAAAGCAACAGTCATAGACTTCGGCACGGCTGATTGTAACGTTACGCTCGAAACAGGACTCGTAGAAGAAACTTTCGCAAGAATTATTGTTTTCTTGACGTCAGCAGAGTCTTTCGAGCATTCGAAGACTATTGTCAAGGGATGCGAGCTGTGCGCGGTAAACGTACAAGTCGCCGGTGTAGGAGTAGGAACAGAAGCAGGAGCAGGAGCAGGAGCAGAAGAAAGAGACTGTGAAACCGCCTGCGCAACAGAAGGTGGTGCATCCATGCTCAAACCACCGAACATATCGTCCAAAGGAGATGCCGAAGTATTCGCGGATGTGCTCGCGGGCATCGTGTTCGCTGGAGTTGTGGCGTCAAACGCGTCGAGCAGACCTGTCGCGGATGTTGGTGTCGCTGCCATTGCTCCCATCGATTGGGGATTTGCGTTGAATTGAGCAGGCGTGGCAGAAACGTCACCGAACAAGTCCGCGAGTGGATCGACACTTTGTGATGGTGTCGGTTTCGAAGCAGATGCCGGCGCCGAAGAAATGGAAACGTCGCCACCCCCCAACAAGTCCTCCAAAGAGACTTGCGGAGAGTGATGAATTTCCGGTTGTTTCGTTGCTGTTTTTTCAGTTGCAGGAAAAGGAAGTGACGACGAAACTGGTGCAGGAGTTGGCATCGGCTCGATATCGGCGAAGAGATCGTCTAACACATTCGCCGCAGCAACAGCCTTTGGAGCAGGCGAGGTCGAGGCTGCGGGAACATCACTCGTTTGTACTGCTTCGGATTCGCCGCCGAAATCGAGCAAATCCCCCAACGCGGCGCTTTCGCTCTTGTTCTTCTCGCTCTCGCTCGCCGAGGCTCGAGCAGCACTACTCGCTAATGATTTTCGTCGCTTTTTCTTCCCCAATTCGACGAACTTTGGCGCCTCTGGCGGCGGCACGCGCTCCATCGCCGTCGTCAACATCTCCGACCCGGCTTCGATGATGTGTGAATATTCACACGCTCTGGCTTGCAATTCTAAATCGACCGATGCTTGCAACGGCTTCATCACTTCGATTGCTTGCACGGATTGCGATTGATCTCTCGCGGATACTTTTGTTATCGCCGTCAACGCGTATTGTTTCGTAGTTTCACTCTCTTTCGCGTCTTTTAAGAAAACTTTTAACAAGGCGACGATATCTTGAATCGTTACCGTATTCTTCTCTTCGTTTTCCAACGTCGGCACGTGCGCTATGCAGTCAGCAAACTCGCCACATACCCAACACGTCGTCGATTTCAACTGCTGCGATGCGTTCTCTCCTAAATCAACGCACGCCTTGAACATGCTTCTACCAATCAAGGCTTGCAATTTTTCATCGCCTCGCGACACGACGCCGCAAAAAGTTCTTTGGTCGACATCGTCCATGAATTCACCCGCTTGACGAAACGTCTCCACGGTCATTTCGCATCGCCAACGGTCGTCTGGCGCGTTCTCTGCAATCAGAGTCGCAATGCGCTTCGTTAAATTGCGCTTGAACTCTTTGTCTGCAACTTTCAGATACTCTAAAAGTTCCGGCACTAACGTTCGAACGTTGCTCGTATTGACTAAATTGTACACCAAGTTTAACGCTGATTTCCGAATGCTCACGTCGGAATCCTTAACGCACTCGACTATAGTTTTCCGGTGTCTTTGTACCGCACCTTGGTCAATTTTAACAACAGACGACAGCGCAGTCAGCGCGACGTACTTTGCGTTATTTTCTTTACTCGCTAAAAATTTTCCGAGAATGTTCACCGCTAACACTCTCAATCCACCAACCGATTCTGTTTCTACGATGCATTCGACGCATTCCAGCAAAATTGAAGCGCCGGCTAAATTTTTGCTAGAGAATTCCGTGTTAGAAGCCACGTGCGCCAAGGTGTCGGACATTTCGTCCGACGTCTCGCTACATCCTCGACCTAATACTTTTAGGAGTTTTAAAATGTTCACCTGTAAAAAGGGATCCGAGTGACCCCCGACGTCGTGTTCGTTTTGTTGATTACCATTGTTTTGCGCGCTCGAGGAGCCGGACGCGCTCGTTTTCTTTTTCGTTTGTTGTGAATTTAACGATTTCAAAACCTTGCACAACGACCCAACTTTCTTTCTCAATCGTTCAACCGCTCTGTCCGCAGCGTCTTCGTCGAACTCGCCGTCAATCTCGTCCGCTTTCCTCACATCCTCGGTATCCTCGAAAACGTCTGAAGGTCCTTCACATAACCTGTACGCTAATGTTACCGCAGCTAACAACACTCCGTGATGTCTATCGTTCAACAACCTCTCGCACGGCTCTAAAAAACTCTCCGCTAACTCGGGCACTTTCTTCACCACTCGAATCGCGCACAGCGCCGCCTTCTTTCTCACGTAGCTATTCTTGGACAGCATCAACTTCCTCACCTCCTCGCTCACGTCTCGAGCCATCTCGCTGGTGCATATATTTCCCAACGCGCACAAACCTAACCCAACCACGTACACGTTCTTGCTCATCAAATCGCTCTTCACGCTGTTCGTCGTCAACATCGTCACCTCCGAGCGCTCGTCCATCAACACCATCAATCCTAAATATCCCAATCGTTTATTCGCAAAATCCGGCATCGCCGTGAGTTGCACGCACTCCATCTGCCCAAAATGCGTCGGATACCCGAGCATGTGCATGAACAGCAGCTTCGCCACGTTCCTGTGCCGAAACGGCCCGGAAAGTCTCGAGTCCGCGAAAGCGTCTCGTATGGCTGCGGACTCTTTCGCAATTATGCTCCTCTCTTCCGCTTGCGTCTTTGCATTCCTGACGAGCCTCACCAGCTCTCTCAACCGCACGCACTTGTACGCCAACGAATGTTTCCCGGAGTGGTTCCCAGTCGCGCTCCGTTCGACTTGTTCTCTCTTCGCTTGCGCCGTGGAGATGAGCTCCTTCACTTTCGAACTCGCTTTTATTTTCAGATTGTTCAGCGGGTCCGACGACATTTCGATTTTCTCTCTTTATTATGTATATGCTTTTCTATAATTATAAAGAGTTATGTTATTATTATCACGCGAGAAAGAGCGAGCGAAAAGAAGAAGGACGAAGAAGCCTCCTGCCTGCCTCTCCCCTCTCAACAAGAACGGACGATATTATCGAGAGAGACGAATAATCGCAGCAGCAAACCGCGACGACGGATGAATGTGTGTGGGTTGTTGGGAAAATCTTCTTTTTTGCTCTTTGTGAGAATTTAGGGTTAAACCCTAAACCCTAAATACAAAAAATGCCAAAACGACTCGAGAGAAAAAAAAACTCCAAAGCGCGAGAGCGAGAGATACGCGCCGAGAGACACACATGAAGGCCGTCGTCCTCGCCGGCACCTTCTTCGAGGAAGGAGACAACAACGCGTTATCTTTCGTCTCTTCCGACAAGAAAAAACCATCCTGCGAACACCTCGTCGCGTTTAAACCTTTACTCGTTTACGCGTTGGAAGCGGTGCAAAAGTGCGCGCTCATCGACGCGTGTCGCGTGGTGGTGACGGAGAGAGACGGCGGGCAGTTCGCGAGGGAGTGCGTGGAGAAGGTGCGCGCGTCGACGCGTGGCAACAGCAACAACGGGAATAACAACAACAACAACAACAACAATAAAGTTTCGCGGGTGGCGTTTGATGTCGTGGAAGTGAGCGCCGGCGCGGGAGGAATCGGGAAAGGAGACGCAGACGTGCTGAGAGAGGTTTTGAACGACGACGAAAAAACGACGGAGGACGGAGGAGGAGATGTGGTCATCATTTCTCACAAGACGGTGTTCGACGTCCCTTTGGAGGAGATAATCATGGCGCACAGACGCGCGGACGCGTCGGCGACGGTTTTGTTATCGGAAAGGAGAGTTTGGGACGTGATCGATACCAAGTACGGGAGGGCGCCGAAAGGCGCGAAGTACATCGGTTTGAGCGACGATTTAGACATCTCTTCTAGCAATTATAGTAGTGGTAGCGGCGTTAGTAATAAGTTAATCAAGAGGTTAGTGTTCTCCGCGAGCGAGAGCGAGAAGACTGTGAAGATCAATCGGTCGGCGCTAGATTCCGTCGGCAACGTCCAGGCGAGCGTGCGCTACAGAGACGTGCGAGTGTATTGTTTTCAAACCGAGGCGTTGGTGGAATGCTTGAAGAAATTATCATCTAATAGTGGTAGCGCGAAGAGCTTGTCTTTGAAGAACGACGTCGTTCCGGAGATGTGTAAAGCGCAGTTTTGGAGAATGGTTGCGAACAACAACGACGACGTCGGTAAAGAAAATGTCGTCGACGGCGACATTTTCAACGCGGCGAGCGAAAAGCCGGTCGTGGCGGTCATTTGTCGTCCGGAACAACCTCGAGATAATTTTGCGTGCGAAATCGAGCGCATTTCTCCGCACTTTCTCGAAATCAGCAAAGAGATTCTTTCTTCGGCGCAATCTTTAGTCGGCCGAGAACCTTCTCAGAGACACGAGAATTACGTCGCCTCCGACGTCGAACTTGGAGGTAAAGCCATAATCGGTGCGCAATGCGCGGTCCTCTCCGGCGTCTTCATCGGCGAAAAAACGCACGTCAAACGTTCCGTCATCTCCCACGACGCGCGCATAGGCGCCAACTCGAAAATCACAAACTCCGTCGTCTGTTCGTCGGCGATAATCGAAGAAAACTGTCAAATCGTAAACTGCGTCGTCGGTGAAAACGCCGTCGTCGGTAAGAACAGCACGTTGAAAGAGTGCGTGGTCGAGAGCGAGTGCGAGGTTGGCGAGGACGAAAACGTCAGAGAGGAAACGCTGAAGAACTCGTCGTCGTCGTCGCGCGCGGCGGCGTCTTGAAAATAATATTTTTATACGTGCCGTGAATAAACAATTTTGAAAAGTCGTTAGAATAAAAACAACCTTTCGGCGCCTAACAACGACGACGCTTTTTTTCTCCCTCTTTTTCTCTCGATGAAGTTTAGCGCAGACCCGATCTCGCGCGTGTTACACGATCGAGACGAAATCGCCTCGGCCGTGGAGAAGATCGCATCCACGCTCGACGCTAAATTCGGACCGACCGCGTACGAGAACGTGCTCTTCCTTCCGTGCATGACCGGCGCGATGTTTTTCGCGACGGACGTGATGCGACGCGTGTACGAGAAAGCGAATAAAAATGATAACGAGATGGTGGATTTGGAGCTCGGATCGTGCGTGGCGACGTCGTACGAAAACGTCGACGCGTCTGGAAAAGGCGGGGAGGAAGTCAAAGGCGTGGAGGTGAAAGGAGACGTCGCGGGTAAAATCGTCGTGGTCGTCGAAGACATCGTGGACACCGGGAACACGCTCGTGGCGCTGTGCGAGAAACTGTACGCGCTGGGCGCTAAGGACGTGCACTGCGCGACGCTGCTGAATAAACAGGCGAGAAGGAGAGCGGAGTGCACGAAAGCGTTCGAGACGTTACTGGCGCGAGGGAATGAGGAAGATCCGGAGGATGGATTGTACATCGGCATCGAGTGCGAGGACGAGTTCGTCGTCGGTTACGGATTAGATTACAACGGCGCGTACCGGTGCCTGCCGCATATCGGCGTTTTGACGGAGAAAGCGATACGGGGTGAGAGTTGAAACGTCGTTTTCGAAATGGGGTTTCCTGTTTAATGAAATTTAGAGTTGTATTAGATCTATTAGCATCTATCCTACGTGTACATATTTATCTATTCTCAATCTCCTCCTCGCAACAGCCTTCCCACGGCGTCTCTTTCGCGTTCGATCCCAACCACATCCAACGGTGAATTCGCCACGCAAACTATCTCTATCCGCAAACCAACGTCCTCGCTATTCTCGGTCGTTTTGTACAATCTGTCGTATCCTCGCAAAGCGCTCGTGAACGTTTCCAAATCTTTCCTCTTCACTCGCACCGCGCCGACGCCGGCGGTTTTGCTCTTCCTCTTTTCGTCTTCGTTCTCAAAATGCAGCACGTGTTTCTCGATGTTCCCGCCAATCGAGCCTCGCATGACGAGCAGCGCGTTCTCGATGATTTCTAAAAACGTTCCTCTCGTCATTTTCGGCACCGGAAGAGCGGCGGGTGCATCCGTCGTCGTCGTCTTCGATGTTATTGTTCTTCTTCCTCCTCCCTTTGGTAAAAGTTCGTTGTCGTCCTCGTCTCCGTTCGTTTTCGTTTTCTTCTCCAACTCTATTCTCACGAGCGCGTACGCGTCGTCTCGCTTTAAATCGATCGTTTTGTTTCGCGCGTACGTTCTTCTTCTCTCGTTCGCCTCGTCTTCTTTTCGAAGAGAGGAGGAAGGCGCGTCGTCGTTCGTCATGTGTTTCCGCACGCGACGCGTAAGAAGAGTGCCGCCAAA
>Ga0255766_10001402_pt1 | contig 21977 bp, 12 predicted proteins | sample 071ome_23_FD_179966 | JGI IMG/M metagenome (GOLD analysis project Ga0255766, IMG submission 179966) | Coastal salt marsh microbial communities from the Groves Creek Marsh, Skidaway Island, Georgia - 071403BT metaG (version 2) | ecosystem: Environmental > Aquatic > Marine > Intertidal zone >... | reverse complement strand
AGCGGTCTCTAATTTAGTTTCCGCCGCACCCGCAGCCTTAGATACTTTAGACGAACTAGCCGCAGCATTAGGTGACGATGCTAACTTCTCAACTACAATAACCAATTCACTGGCTCTAAAAGCTCCATTGGCAAGCCCAGATTTTACAGGTGACGTTACTTTTGATACTTCTACATTGGTTGTTGATTCAACTAACAATAGAGTTGGTATTGGTACAACAAGTCCAGACTTCAATCTCCATGTTGCTCATAGTGGCACTAACAATGGTTTAATATTAGAACACACCTCACAAGCAAATGGCTATTCATATCTTTTAAACGCAAGACAAAATGAAGGTTTAATTTTTCAAAGATGGGCTAATGGCTCATTCAGTGCTAATGTAATGACTATTAGTTATACAGGCAGGGTGGGTATTGGTAATAATAACCCATCAGACATACTTGATGTTACAGGCAACATAGTAGTCTCAGGCACAGTAGATGGCAGAGATATAGCATCAGATGGTTCTAAGTTAGATGGTATTGAATCAGGTGCTACTGCCGACCAAACAGCTTCAGAAATATTAACAGCTATTAAAACAGTAGATGGCTCTGGTTCTGGATTAGATGCTGACTTGTTAGATGGTATCTCTTCTGCATCTTACTTGAGAAGTGATGCTAACGATACTTATACTGGAACACTCTCTCTTGCTACAAATTCCTCAATTAGATTATCTAATCAGTCTGGTTATGGAATAGAAACAAGTGATGGTTTTCGTGTTATTGACAGTGTAGATGCTGTTTTAAGAATTGGTGACACAGGAAAACATACAACTATCAGACTTCATGGTGGTGGCAATGACGACTTTAGAGTATTTTATGGTGGTGCTGATTATGAAATTTGGCACGTTGGTAACGATGGTGCAGGTAGTGGCTTAGATGCTGACCTATTAGATGGTGTACAAGGTTCAAGCTATTTAAGATCAGATGCTTCAGATACCTTCACAACACTATCTGGTACACAGCTTAATTTAGGTTCACAAGTACAATTAAGAGAATCCACCGACAGACCAGATTTACTACAGATTACATCAAGCACATCTACATGGGCTGGATTACAGGTAAGAAATTCATCCAATGAAGGTAGATGGTCATTCATGACCGATGGTAGTATGGCAGGTATCTACGATGATGAAAATGGTAAATGGCACATCCAAATGGATGAGAATGGTGAGACTAGACTCTATTATGCTGGTGGGGAAAGAATCACAGCAACAAGTGTTGGTGCAGATGTTCTTGGTCAGTTGTATGTTGTAAGTACAACAGATGCCAAGTTTATCTTACAGGGAAGTAATGATCCATACATGGTCTTTAAAGAAGGAACAACCGATAGAGCACACATAGGTTGGGATTCAACAAATGATGCACTTTTCTTTACTAATATTCAGGACAATACAGCTGGTAGTGGTAATTTTATTTTCAAAAGTGGTGATACAGATGACCCAGTTTCAATAAGATTGGCTGCCAGTGACAATGATGTTTATGGTTATGTTTATGCTGACCATAGTAATCAAATAGGTTTTTTAGACCAAGATGGTCACTGGGCTTACAAACATGAAAATAGTGTAGACCATGAATGGCGAGTAAATAATACAGTAGAAATGACATTGAGTTCATCTCAACTAGCATTATCAAATAATAACATCACAGGTGTTACAGACCTATATATAGCCGACCAAATAATCCACACAGGCGATACCGATACTTATATGCAATTTGATGCAGATAACTCATGGAGAGTAGTGACTGGTGGTGGTCAAAGGTTAAGGGTTAATAATACTGACATCTTACTTGGTCGCAACTTAAATGCTAACAATTTACAGCTTTTAAATGTGGAAGACATTGGGTTAAATGACAGAATTTTCCATGATGGTGATTCCAATACCTATATTCAATTCCATGCTGCTGACCAGTGGCGAGTTGTGACTGGTAATGTAGAAAGACTTGAAGTAAACAATAGCCTTACAACCATTGCAACCCCACTTACTGTTCAGGGAGAAAACAATATATTTAGTAATGGTAATGCTGGAATTTATTTTACAAATGGTGGCACTTCTCCAACTTTTGCAAGTCATGGTGGGATAGCAAGATCGGCTGGAACAAATTTTCATGTTTCTGGCTCTACAGTAGGAGATTTATGTATTTCTGCTGAATCTGGCAAACATATTATGTTTGGTGATGCTAACACTCAAAATGCAAGATTAGAAGATAATGGAAACTTTATAGCAGCAGGATCAGTAACAGGTAGTTCAGATGAAAGGTTAAAAGATAATGTTCAAACAATACAAAATGCACTTGAAAAAACAATGGGTTTAAGGGGTGTAACCTTTACAAGAAATGATATTGTAGATAGCCCTGAAAAAATTGGAGTAATAGCTCAAGAAGTTGAACAGATATTACCACAAGTTGTTGTTACTGCTGAAGATGAAGATGGATATAAATCTGTTGCCTATGGAGAAATGGTAGCACTGCTTATAGAAGCAACCAAAGAACAACAAGCTTTAATTGAAACGCTTCAAACTAGAATTGAAACATTAGAAGGAAACTATGGCTAAAACAAAAGTAACAGGCGAATATTTAAAAGACTCAGTAGTACGTTTTACTGCTAAAGCTGGTGAGAACATCACCAAAGGTAACGCCGTTTATATATCAGGTATCTCTGGCGAGTTGCCTGTTGTTTCTTTAGCAGACGCAGATGACACTGCTAAGATGCCAGCCTTTGGTTTAGCCGAGGCTACTGTATCTACTAATGCTGAAGTAGAAGTAACCAGTTTTGGTACCCTAGCTAATTTAGATACTTCTTCTTATACACTAGGCGATATTTTATACGTTGACACCACAGCTGGTGCTTTAACAAACGATCCGGCAGGCTTGGAAGCCACCAAACTACAGAACATAGGTATTGTCCAAAGAGTTCATGCGTCCAATGGATCAATCAAGGTGGGCGGTGCCGGGAGAACAAATGCCGTACCAAACTTAGATGATGGCGATATATTTATAGGTGACTCAAACAACAAAGCCGTATCTTCAGCTTTATCAACAGAAATAGAAAGCTACCTAGATGGTGGCACATCGACCCCAACCTTTGCCTCTGCTACAGTATCAGGTGATCTAACAGTAGATACAGATACTTTATTTGTAGATGCTTCTGCTGATTCAGTGGGGATTAATACCACAAGCCCTTCATTCCAAAATGGTAATGCAGGTTTGCATATTGTAGATGCGACTTCTCCTGCTATTAGATTACAAGATTCAAACGCAGTTAATTCAGATTTTGAAATTTATTCACCAGATGGAGTTAATAACTTAAGAATTGCTAAAGGTGGTACAGACTTTATGTCTCTTGACAGTTCTGGAGTTGGTATTGGAACAACTGGTCCTGCATCAATACTTCATGCAATAGATGATTCAACAGCAGATAGTAAAGTATTAAGACTAGGTAATGGCTACACAACAGATGCTGCTAATGATGCAGCAGGTATTATGTTTGGTCTTTATCGTAGTTATTCTCCTGCTGTAAGTGACTCAGGATTTATAAAATCTGTAAAAGAACAAGCATGGGACGCTACAGACGATAGAGATGCTGCCCTAACTTTTGGTACTAGAGATGGTGCTTCAGAACCAACAGAACGCATGAGAATAGACTCATTAGGTAGGGTAGGTATTGGTACAGATAGTCCAACAGCCAAATTACATATTGGTGGCGATGATGCATATACAGCATTAACAATTAGAGATAATACTGCTTCAGCCGATATGTTTTCTATCACTTGTGCAGAATATGTGGGTTCTGCTCCATTTAATGTTAATAAATTTACAGCAGCTAATAGTTCTGAAATTGGTTTTGAAACTGGTGGCTCAGAACGCATGAGGATTGATGGTACTCATGGTGACTTAACACTTATAACCAGTCACTCTGGTGGAACTTACCCATTTAGAGTCGGTTATGGAAGTTATGCTAGTTTCACTCCAACAGTCGTAATTGATGATTCTAATAGATTAACAGTAGGTGCTTCTTCAGCACTAAGTCTTGGAGTTATTGGTTCTAAATTTAACGGCTCACTACAAAATGGTATCGTTGTTGAAACCACAAGAGATGCTACAGGCTCAACCTTTATAAGATTCAACGATAGCGATAGTGCAGCAATCGGTAGTATTTATCAAAATGGTGCTTCAACTGTTCTTTATGCAACTTCATCAGACTACAGGCTTAAAGAAAATGTTATTTACGATTGGACAGCATTGGATAGATTAAACCAATTAAAACCAGCTAGATTTAATTTTATTGCTGATGCCGATACAACAGTTGATGGTTTCTTAGCACATGAAGTACAAGACATAGTGCCAGAAGCTATTATGGGAATACATAATGAAATAGAAGTTTGGAAAGAAGGTGAAGAATTACCAGAAGGTGTTAATGTTGGTGATAATAAAACAGATGAAGATGGTAATACAATACCAGTTTATCAAGGCATTGACCAATCAAAACTTGTACCATTATTAGTTAAAGCTTTACAGGAAGCAGATGATAAAATTGATGCTTTAACAGCAAGAATAGAAACATTAGAAAATGCATAAGCTATTAAAAGGAGAAGAGTAACATGAAAGTACTAGACGTTCTCAGTGGACCTTTGTCCGAGATTCTTGATAAGTTTGTCGCTGATAAAGATCTTAAACAAAAACTCAGTCATGAGTTAGAAATATCTTTACACAGAGCAAACATTGCTCAACTCGAAGTTAACAAGACAGAAGCTGCACATAAATCTATTTTTGTTAGTGGCTGGAGACCATTTGTCGGCTGGTGCTGTGGAGTTTCCTTAGCTTATCATTTTCTTGTTGCACCATTTTTAGCTTTTATTTTAGGTTTTTATTATCCAGATGTTACTCTTCCTGAGTTCGATTTTAGTCAATTATCGACTATACTAATGGGTATGCTCGGTCTTGGAGGGTTAAGAACCTTTGAAAAGATGAAGGGCGTATCTAGAGAAAAATGAAATGGCTGGTTTTAAACTTACAACTTTTAGTGGACTTAATGAAAAGATCTCTCCAAGACTTCTTCCAGAAGATATGGCACAAAATGCAGAGAATGTATTTCTGGATTCGGGGAGAATAGAAAGCCTTAACACAGACTTAAACGACCCATCAGAATCAAGCAACACCCATCCAGCTTTACACATATCTTCAGCTACAAAAACAATATTTAAAGCTACAGCTAATAACTGGCTTACTTTTACAGAAGACGTTGACGTAATTAAAAGCCCAATAAAAGAAGATTCTTATGGCAGATTCTACTTTACTGGCTCAGGAAGTTTTCCAAAGTATGGAGGATTATCAACGATTATTAGTGGCTCAGGTCCATATCCTGCTAGTTCATTTCGTTTAGGTTTACCAACTCCAGCAGCAATTAGCACAATATCAGTAGATGATTCAACTGCAGACGAAGGTGCATCTGTCTCATCTAGAGCTTACATTTATACAGAAATAACAGCATATGGTGAAGAAGGACCGCCTTCTGAAGTTACATCAAACCAAATAGTTGATGCAGCTGATGGAGCTACTGTTACTTTAACTATCCCCGCAGCCACAAGCGGTAACTATAATATTTCAAAAAGAAGACTATACAGAACAGACGTAAATGGTGTATTTAGATTTGTAACAGACATTAGTGGGACATCATCAGGCAACTATTCAGAAAACGTCATAGACGCTCTGCTCGGGGAAGAAATAGAATCAACAGACAATCTAGCACCGCCAGATGACGTATCAGCAGATCACCCAGATGGACCAATGTTAGGTATAACAGTAATGCCTAATGGTATAACTGCTGGCTTTGCTGGTAACACATTATTATTTAGTGAAGCATTTTTACCACACTCATATCCATTAGCTAATCAACTAACAACCAAAGATGACATTGTTGGTATAGCTTCAATTGCTTCCGGTTTATTAGTTACCACTAAAGGCAAACCATTGTTAGCTTCAGGAACAGATCCTAGTGCTATGGCTATGGTTGAAATAGATGCCAACTTACCAAACGCTAATAAAAGATCTTTAGTAGATATGGGTGAGTATGCAATTTATTCTTCTCCCGATGGTCTGGTGTTAGCTTCCAATTCAGGTATTAATTTAGTTACTGAACAAATATTCACTAGAGATCAATGGCAAGAGTATTACCCAGAGAATGTAGAGGGTTATGAATACGAAGGCAAATACGTTGGTTTTACTTGGGATGGTTCTAACAATTCATCCAAGAAAGGTTTCTTATTTGATCCAAGAGGCGGTAAGAATGCCTTTGTTGATCTAGATTTTTATGCAACAGCAGGTTACAACGACAGAGAAAACGATGAGCTGTATTTAGTTATTGATGGTTTATTGAAAAAATTTACCAGAGGTGCATCAAAAAGATCTTACACATGGAAGTCAAAACAGTTTTATACCAATAGACCTATATCTCCGGGAGTAGCTAAGGTAGATGCCGATTCATACAACAGCTTAACATTTAAACTATATGCCGATGGTTCTTTAAAACATACTGAATCAGTTGCTAACTCAAATCCGTTTAGATTGCCGGGAGGATACAGAGCCAAAGAATTCGAAATCCAACTGGAGGGTACAGATACCATAAACGAAGTTTGTGTTTATGAAAGTCCACAGGAGATTGTCTAGTGGCAAAGAAACTACTAACAACCAATAAAATTAGAAAAGGAACTAAGGGCAGTTTTGCTGTCCCTAGAGACTTTAGTCCTGAAGCCAAAAGATACGCTCAATCAGTTAACGATACATTACAACAGCTAACAGGAGAGAAAGGTAGTTATCTTGATAAGGCTGTAACATTCCAAGACTTAATCAATGCTGGTATAGCAAGAGAGCTATACACATTAACCGGAGGTGGTGGAGTTATTGGACCCGGTACAGGCAGAGATGTTGATGGACCAACTGCCCCTACTGGAGTGGAAGCTGTAGGAGCATTTCAGTTCATAACTATTAGCTGGGATTATCCAAACTACGATGGTCATTCACATACTGAGATATGGGTTAATAATAGTAATGACTTTGCAACAAAAACATTTCTAGCACAAACAACGGCTTCAATTTTTTCTCATGAAGTAGGTAACGGAGCAACAAAATACTATTGGGTCAGACACGTTAACCGCAACGATGAGCTTGGGGCATTCCATAGTGAAACTCCAGTATCAGCAACCACAGCTCCTGATATTGCCCATCTAATGGGTTTGCTTGACGAACAATTACAAGACCTTCCCGGATACGCAACCTTAAACTCAGACCTTTCTGATATTACGCAGTCTATTCAAGATGAAGCAGCTGCAGCATCAAGAGTTATTAAATCTACTTCAGCACCAACAGTGAGAAGTGATGGATCATCTTTACAGCCGGGAGATATTTGGATTGACACTGATGACAACAATCAAATGTATGTTAGAAATGCTTCGAACAATGGTTGGAACAAAGCAAGAGATTCTTCTTTAATTAGTTTATACAACACTTTAAGTTCAACTGTATCAACCAACTCAACCAATATAGCAACGGCTCAAGGTGACATTATTACTTTAACTACAGACACCTCTGCTAATGCTTCAGCCATTACAAACTTACAAAGTTCATTAACTACAACTAACTCAAATGTAAGTGCAAACAGTTCTTCTATTTCTAGTTTAACTACACAGGTGCAAAGCAACGACAATGACATCACATCTATATCTGGCTCTTTAACTAGTTTAACTACTACTGTTAATACTATTAATGGAGACTATGCGACTGGTACAGCATTAAATGCTTTGACTTCAAGGGTTAGTACAGCTGAAGGTAGCATCACTTCGATTAATACTTCGTTAACTTCTTTGCAGTCTCAAATTACAGCAAACGATTTGGATATTACTGGTAATGCTACAGCAATAAGTGGATTAGATACTAGAGTTACTTCGGCTGAAGGCAATATAACTGCTCAAGCAAGTTCAATAACTCAGCTACAAACCGATGTAGGAGACAATGAAGCTTCAATAACAACACTGCAAACTACAACAGCCGATCTTGAAGGATATGCCGATGCTTCATATGTTCTTCAGGTAAACTCTAATGGACACATTGCTGGATTTTTAGTTTCATCTTCAACATCTCCAAGCGGTCAAACTACCAGTGATGTTGTTTTCCAAGCAGATAGATTTAGGGTTGTTGGCACTTCTGGTACTGGTGTTAGTACGCCATTTACTGTAGTTACCACACCTTTTACACAGAATGGTGAAACGGTCCCAGCAGGCACATATATAGAAACAGCTTACATACAAAATGGTGCTATCACTTCAGCTCAGATTGGAACTTTAGGTGTTGATAAACTTTTTGGTAGTTTTGCAGACTTAGCAACAGTTATGACTGGCTTCCTATCAGCAGACAGCATACAGCTCGATGGCGTAACCTTAGATACCGATGGTGCTGGTAATTTAGTTATTGCTAATGGCGGTATTTCAAACATTCACATAAATGACTTATCAGCAGATAAAATTACTGCAGGCACAATAAATTCAGACAGAATTAATACCGATACTCTAGCAGTCAAACATTTTGCCAATGTATCTTCTAATATAGAAAGCCACATAGTTTCTAGTCCGCCAGCTCCAACCTATGTACCTCTTCAAGTTTTTGGTAGTGTTTTTCATCAGCCCTCGTCTAACTTTACTACGATAGTTTCAACAGTGGGCACTTACTTACAAACGTCTATATCGGAAGTAAGGAATGGAGCCAAGTATCAAGCCATATGGTCAGGTGTTTATGGTGACTGTACCAATGGTGTTTTGGAATACAGTGTTGATAACTCAACTTGGGTGCAGGCAGCTGGGGGAATACAAAATGTGACCTTTGCAGCAGGAACATTTAGAACTTATGTTTTTGCTTACAATGGTACAATATCAGGATTAAGCTCAACTTCTGATACAGTTTATTGGCGAGTAAGATGGATAACTAAATTAAGAACTACATATCAATCACTATATGTATTTATAGACAACACACAATAAGATGACAGAGTACACAATATACAACACAACTACAGGAGAGATAGGCACCTGTGGTGCTACCAATGCATCTCTTGATAAGATTAATTTAGAAGAAGGACAATCAATCATTGAAGGTATTTACCAAGCAGAGAAATACAAAATCATTGATGGACAACCAGTTGAACAGTCTATTTCAGTATGGGATTCAGCTAGACATCAAAGAAATAACTTATTAGCTGAATGTGATTGGACCCAATTACCAGACTCACCATTGTCAGATGCTGCTAAACTTGAATGGCAAAATTACAGGCAAGCATTAAGAGATCTTCCAGAGACACATGAAGCGGTAAATTTAATTGATGAAGTTGTATTTCCAACCCCACCAAACCTTTGATACATAATATAAAAAGTGATATCTTACAAGAAAAATGTTAACCCGAGTTGATGTAAGAATTTACTGGGATTCCATAGCAGCGGGATTGCGGGAAATAGAAAACCAAGCAAAACCCGAATGGAGACCAGAAGATATATACACAGCTATAGTAAATGGGATAGCAGAGCTTTATGTAGATGTGGAGCAAGATCCTTGTGAAAGCTTCATAATTCTGCAAGAAAAGCCAAGTATTTTTAAACCAACTAAATCATTATTGATTTGGGTGGCGTATGATAAAAGAGGTAATGCTGCTAGTAAATATATGGATTATATAGAAGACATGGCTAGAGAAAGAAACTGCAACAAGATAGAGTTCTGGACACCTTGGTCAGGATTAGCAAAAGCATTATCTTATAAAGGGTATGAAACCAAACTATTAATAGTGGAGAAAGATTTATAATGTCAGGCGGCGGCGGATCAACAGAAATCAAAGATACAGCATCACAAAAGAAACTGGCTGAAATAGCAGCTAGAAGATTTAATCTATATCAACAGTATTACGTTCCATTAGAAAACCAATTCATTGCTGATGTTTATGGCATGATGGACCCATCAGCTTTCCAAAGCGTAGAGGGTTTAGTTAGTGCTGTAATGCAGCCAGAATTTCAAGCAGCAAGAAGAAATTTAGAACAACAAGCATTTGCTCAAGGCATGGATCCTACGAGTGGACAATATCAAGCCAGAGCATCTGAAATGCAACAAGCACAAGCTCAAGGCATGGGTAGAGGTGTAGCTCAAGGACTATCACAACAAGTAGATAGATACTATCAAGGAATGCAAAACATTGTTGCTATGGGACAAGGACAAGCTGGTCAGGCTATGGCAGGCTTAGGTGACATTGCTGATATAGCACAAAAACAAGCTTCAGCTCAAGCAGCAACTAGCTTTGGCAATTATTTAGGTAGACAACAATTATTAGGCACAGCTGTTGGCACGGGTATTGGGCTTGGCATGACGGGGAAAACTTAATGGCATTTCAACAGCAACAACCTTATCAAACATACGGCATAGGTCAGTACTATCAGCCACAAAATAATTTTTATGATATTCAAGATGGTCAGCAAGATCCAATGGGATATTCAAGTAGCAGTCTATATGTTAATCCTTATAGAACGGGCGATCAGTCTGCTCAAGAAACATTAGCTGATTTATATGAAGCTGAGTTTGAAGATTACCTCAGAAGATTCTTCCCGGTTGAGCAAGATCTTATTTATCAAATGACTGAAGGCTTTGGAGAGCTACAACAAGAAGAAATAGGCAGAGCACAGCAAGCAGTAGCAAGACAGTATGCCAATGTTAGAGGTCAAGAAATGCGAAGACAAGAAGGGTTTGGCTTAGGCTTAAGACCAGAAACACAAAGAGATTATCAAAGATCGCAGACTTCTGCATTAGTAGCAGCTAGAAATTTTGCCCGCATGAGATCTGAAGAAAGAAGAATGCAGGTATTAACAGGCGGTCTTGGTAGTGCAATGCGAGATAGATCATTAGGAGGACAAGGTGGCTAGCGGATTAGGCGGATTATTAAAAACAGGTCGTGTACAAAAAGAACAAGCTATGGGCGGACTGCTTGATGCAGCAAGGATAGAAGCTCAAAAAGAAATGGCAGAAGAACAACTCAAACAACAGAAGCAGATAGCACAATCACAAACAACAGGAACCTTAGCAGGTGCTGGTGCTGCAGCCGGATATATGGCAGCAGAAGGCGGTAAAATGGGTTCAGTTGCAGGACCATGGGGTGCAGTCATTGGTGCAGCAGTTGGATTTTTAGCGGGGAAATTATTCTCATGAGTTTTGCAAAAGGTTTCAACGACAGCTTAAGCCTTATGCTAAGTGTGGATAGGCTTAATTTGCTAAAAGAAGAGCAAGAGTTTCAAAAGCAGAGACAAGAAGAATTGTCTAAACCAGTAGCTGAAGTTGACCCTCAACTAGGCGGTGAATTTGCAGAAGGCACAACCGTAAGAGCCGCTAGCGATATAATGGCATTAAAAAGCCAACAAGCTCAAATAGAATCATCGGAAGCAATGGCAAAACTAAGAGGGCAACAGTCAGAGATGATTGATGTTGAATTAGAAGACTATGGTAAAAGGTTAAAAACTTCTGATGCAACAGCGGAAGCAAATCTAAAATCAATAGAGCTAACCAATGCAGGCAGAGAGATGGACAATGTTATTAAAAGGAAGGGCATAAAAAATCAACAGGATTATGATAATGCCAAGATTTCTTTAGATATATTTGAAGGTTTAAAGGCTCATGCATCTGATCCAGTATTTATGGCTTCAAAAGGCACAGCTGCCTATGATCTAGTTATAAATGGTTTTGCCGAACAAGCAAACTCTTTAAACAGAAAAGGTGCTGTAGATTTATTAAGTATGTTAGATAAAGACTATGCAAAAAATATGATAGCACTAGAACCTTTATTTAAAGCATTGCAATCTGAACAAGGATTAGAAAATGTTAGCCTTGGTGACTACAACACAGAATTAAATAAAATGCTTGATATAAGAAAAAATGAATTTATCGGCAGCACATTTAAAAAATCAGACGGGACCAAAGCAAAAATTACAGGATTAAATATAGACTTTAATTCTTTGGAACCAGTATCAGGTTCAGAAAGATCAGGTGGAAATGTTTTGGTTAAAGGAACATTTAAGCTTGATGATGGCACTGAAGTAATGTCATACATCCCTGATGCATCAAAAGCAGTTATAAATGAAACTTTAGAATCCACAGATGCTTTTTCAGTATCATTAAACGATTTAATGGACACAGCATCAGCCTCTAGAAATATAATACAAGAAGCATTAAATCCTAATAATATTGCAGTATTCCAAGTTGCCGCAGATGTTAATGAAAGAAAAAGAAACTTGTATGAAAGAGATCCTCAACAGCTAATAAACATCAACAACCGAGCAATTGATACATTTGGTGTTTTATCAAATAGATTTTCAGATCGATTAAATATGGATCAAACTTTAAATAATGAAATAAAATATATTGGCGGGAATGACCCAGCAGACGAAAGCGAATCAATTAGAAAGATATCTATGAAATATAACTTTACCAATGATGTTGATATATTGTCTACCTCTGAAGCTGAAGATCTTGGTATCGATGCTGAACCGGGTGTAACCTACTACAGATTTAAAAGAGATGAAAATAATGTACCAATTAAGTCTGTCAAGCAATCACTGTTTGATCAAAATGTCCCAAGTGTTGAAGAAATTACAAATGGTCTAAAAGCAGGAACTCCATTCGAAAAAACAATGGTAGAGACAAGAGTTCAACAAATATACAATATTGGTGGGATTCAAGTAAATAAAAACGATGCTGTAGAAAATGTACTGCCACAAATAAAAAAAGCGAATCCTCAAATACCTTCTGAGGATATTGATGCTTACATCGAAGCTGCAAGAGTATCAGCAAGAAGGAGGGGGCTAGGAGAACTATCAGATCAAGCAATACTAGATATATTATCTAAATATCCCTTACTGAGGTAACAATGTGGCAGAATCAAGATTTACACTCAATGATCCATTCTCACTCTTACCAGAAGAAGAGAAAGAAAAGCTAGCACAAGAAGCTTTAGGATTAGTAGAAAAAGAACCAGAGGTTGTTCAACCTAAACTTACTGAAGAAGAATTTGTTAATGATTTTGCAGAAGCCAATGAGGCAAGAGCTAGATACTATGCACCACAATCTTTTTTAGGACAAATAGCAACAGGTCTTGTTTCAGGTATTAAAAATATTCCATCTACTTTAAGTCAGTCTATTATAGATAATGAATTTAAAAGCATTGAACAAGAATTTCTTACAGAAACTGGAGAAATAGCACCGCCCAAACCCTTGGGCTTTGGTACAACTTTTGGTGAAGGAGCAGCTGGAAGATTATTTGTTCCGCAAGAAACCAAGTTTATTCAAGATTATCAGCAGGAGAAGAAAGACACCTTCAATGCTTTACCACAAGTAGAAAAAATAAATTACGTTAATAAGTATCTTAATGCTTTAGATGAAAATTTTGACGCATGGCAAGCACAACAAAAAATAATAGAAAAGAACACACAAGGTCTAGGTAAAACTGCAAGAGCTGTTTCAGGCGGTGTTACATCTTTTGGTATTCAAGCTTCTGGTCTTGCTTTAACTTTAGCAACAAAAAACCCAACCTTCATGTATGGAATGCTGCCAGTGTTTGGTTATATGGAAAGAGGCTCTTCCTATAGAGAAGCCAGAATGTCAGGACTATCTCACAGAGATGCTATGCGAGTATCTGGTATGAATGCTTTGTTCGAAGTTGGTACTGAATTAATACCCCTACCATTTGTTTCTAAAACAATGAAAAAATATTGGAAGGATAATGGCAGCACATTACAACAATTTGCCAGAGATGGAGCCACAACAGCATTGGTTAATATTGGTTCTGAAAATGCAAATACAATTTTACAAGAAACAAATAAAGCTATAGGCGGAGTTCAAACAGAGCTTGCGGTAGCTTGGGCAAACAAAGACAACCCAGAATACGATGGTCCAGAATGGTGGGAGGTCATGGCAGACAATGCTTATATGACAACTGTATCAGCATTAGTTAGTTCTGGTGGGATGGTGTCAGCACAAGGTGTGGCAGCATTTGGACCTGATATACAAAAAAATGTTCTAAATACTTTTGACAAAAACCCAGCAAGACAAATAGCTAGAGAACTAAATCTTATGGTAAATAGATCAGAAGCACAATTCAAAGCTCTGGATGATACCTATCAATATGTTTTTAAATCTGGTCTTCTAAGCCCCTCAAGATCAATTATGGCTCTAGAGACACCTGAAGAGGGACCAAAAGATTTTTACAATATGTCTCCTGAGCAATTCTTAACACCATCAAGGCAAGCATACTATCTTAGAAACCCTGAAATATTACCAGATGAATACTTTGCTGAAAGAATTTTGGCAAGAGATATTGTTTCAGAAGAACTTAATGAAGCTGAAAAAACATTAATCAGAGAGTATGCTTCAGAATTTGCAACTGAAGATTTTGATCCAATTGAATCTGTTGAGCAAGTTAGAAAAGTTATGAATATCATGCAAGAAGATAACATAATAGATCTTCCTAGTTTTGATCAAAGGGTCCAAGAAAGAATAGTTCAATACAACAATCAAATAGAAGCTGCAAAAGTAAAGGCAAATAATCAAAAACTTTCTGATGAGCAAAGAGAATCAGCAAACGAATTGCTTAATAAATTAGAAACAGACAGACAGACCTTGAATAATTACATAAACAAGAATGTTCCTAAAGCTCAACAGCCAAGCTTAGAAAGAAAAGAATATGATACAGATTATAACGGCAATCCTTATGTAGATAATGATCGCAGCTTGAGTGATCATTTGCCACACATTGAAGCAATACAAAAAAACCTTGAACTAGTAGAAGATCAAATAAAACAAGAATCAGATCCTAGAGATATTGAACGTGTGCAAAACGAAATACTTAGACCCTTACAATTTAATAGAGAAAATTTTAAATTTTCTTACTTTTCAACTTTTGAAGATGGCAAGCTTGTAGACATTTTGCCGGGACCTAGAGAACTAGAAGTGGGTCCGGGATTAACAGATGTGGGAGGGTCTCTTGAAGTAGGCGATACAAGAGATTTTACTGAACAAGAATCGGTTGCAGTTGCTGAAATTATAGACAACTTAATTAAACAAGGGATGCCAGAACAGGTATTTAAAATAATGCCATTTTTAGGGGTTGTAGGCACAGAAACAACTGAGACATCACCACTGGGCGAATATAGACCAGAATCAGGAATAGTTCTTGTAGGCAATCAAACAATTATTAATTCATCTATATTTCAAGAAAGGATTGATCCAACAGTTGACATTGAAAATCTTGAACAAAATGATAAGGATTTTATAAATGCTGCAAAAGCTGATTTACAGTTTACCCTTGCTCATGAAATTGCTCACAGCATAGATTACATAGCAAGCAAAAGAGGTGATATTGATAATCGCAGAAGCTTTGCAGCCACATCGCCACTCTTTGAAACAATAGATATAAATGCTGAGTTTTCAAAAATAGCTGAAGACAATGGTCTTGACCCTGAACTTTCTATATCAGAAGTAATGAGAAGGCTAGACATTGATAAAGTATTAATGCACAAATTCACAACCGGCGGACAAATATTTAAAGAACTATTTAATCTTTATTTAGTTTCAAGAACAGGACCGGCACAAAGTCCTTTAGGCGGTAAGATTTTATCTTATCCTTTTAATAGATATTTAGCAGATATTGATATGGGGAAAACCGGGAATCAAGAATTTGTTAAGTCAGAACTATTCGCACAAGCTTACGGTTTGTATTATACTAATCGTAGAACTCTTGGAAAATATGCACCAAGAACACTTAAATTAATTGAAGATATAAACAATGCAACCACTGATAACAAATTTGCAACAATTGGTCTCAGAATACGAGATGCGTTTCAATCAGATCGTTCCGATGCAGATTCTCAAATATACAGAAGAAGATCAGCTGGAAGAGATATTGCAGAACTCTTTGGACCAGAATCAACCTATCGCCGAGTGGAAAGAGTTGCTGAAAGACCAGAAGTCAGTGTTCCAGTTCCAGAACAAGACATTGCCGAAAGCAACTATGTCCCAATCGGACAACTCAAATTAACCGAAACAACTCAAACATTTGCTGGCTCTCCAAAGAACGAAGATGGTTCGTTTAGAAATACACAAAAAGATTTTAATAAATTAGCAAAAGATTTAGTTAAGCTAGCAGAAAATCCTTTATCACTATTAGAGCAGAGCAGAGACTGGTACAAGAATGTTAATGTTGAAATAGATAATCTAACGAGAGGCAATCCTAAACTTAAAGAAGATGTTCTTAGGATGCTTACAATCTATTCCTCTCAAACTCCAGTAGAAACTAACCTAGCATACACCTTAAGATCTTTAGTTTCTTTAGCTAAAAATGGAGATCCTTTGCCGGGATTCCAGCCTGAAGCAGGTGAGTATGCAGCTGCGGCTTTAGCTGCTCAAGACTTTGGTCAGAAACTTCCGGGAGTTGGATTTAAGTTACAAAGTTTTTATGAAAATTTAACTGGCAAAAATCCAAATGCAGTAACTATGGATACTTGGATGTTTAGATTATTGGGCTTCCAAGAAAATCAAAATGCATTAGCTAATCACAGATATGGTACAGCTGTTATTCAAGAAGCAACAAATCTCTACAATAAGAAACACAATGACAATCTTACTCCAATGGAAATGCAAGCTGTTCTTTGGACCTATGCAAGAAATAAAGACTTACAAGCTAAAGGTAAACCAGCAGAATATGTTGGTTATGAAACATTTATAGACAAAGCTAGTGCAACAGTCACAACAGAAGTTATTCCTACGCAAACGCTTCCAGAGTTTGCTTTCGGGGAAAAATTAAATCCTAAAGCCAAAGCCATAATGACTAGAGAATTGCTTGAAGCTATAACAACAGCTGAAGGCAAGAACATGATTATGGAGCTGTTCCCCGGGACAGGTCTCTACAAGTTCTCACATAGCTTTGGGGCTTATGATGGCAAGATCAATCCTAATATAGTAACTAGTTTGCTGTTAGAAAAAGTTCAGGGGGAACAACAGTTTAGCAATGTTGACCTATCTTATGCCGATGATTTCTTAAGAGCATGGGGTTATGTCTTTAGACAGGATGCTGTCCCTTATTTCGTTGCTAATGAAAGCATAACTGAGCAAGAGATTAATGATATGGCTAATGAAGCTGTTAACTCTGGTTCTGAAATTACTTTTGTAGACAAACAAACAGGTGCTCCAATAGATCTTAATGATGTTTTAAGGAAGCAATTAAACGAAGCTCTAAGAAAACAGGGTATCGATGGTTTTACTCAGTTAAGTGCTAATGAAATAGGTATTATAAACTTTAAATTTAATGGTCAGGTCGTTGAAAACTTTAATGAAAAAATAAATGCGGCTCTTGAGAGTGTTGGGTTAGAAGGTGCAAAAGCTGACATTCGACATAACATACGATACAATACACAGTACTTAACTAATAATTGGCAAGAAAACCCAGATGGAAATCAATATCTTAAAGGAAGACTCGAAAGCAAAAGCGTACAGCAGAGGCTTGTTCGTATCAGGGCAAAGGTTGATGCAATCTTCGACAGATACAGAGCAGGAGACTATGAAACAGGAGTCGATGGAGCCTTCCCAACCACAGGTCAAGGCGGACCAAGGCTAAGAAGAGAGCCTTCCCCACTACCAGAAGACCAGCAGCTTGCGATAGAGGAATCTCTAGACAACTTGCCACCATCTCCACCCCCACCACCGGGAGGACCTGACCCAGACGGTAACTTCTCACTAAGAGAAATGAGTTTTTTCCAAACAGAGATGGAAAAATTCAATATTACAGTTGCCAATAGATTTGGCAGACTATGGACCATAGAAGAAAATTTAATAGACCAGTTTGGTGAAAGAGATATTTTAAAAAGAATTGAAGAGCTTGGAATTGATCCTAATTCAAAAGACTGGCGAGTTACAACACAAACAGATATATTTTCTGGAAGAATAAAAGATTTACTAAGAGACATTAGAGAAGATTACTTTGAGCCTATGGTAGATTTCTTGCAGTCAAAAGGAATAAATGAAGCAGAATACAATCACTTTATTTACAATTTACACGCTCCAGAAAGAAACGCTTACTTACCTACTAAGTTTACCGAAGATCTAAATAAGGCTGAATTAGAGCTTGCAGCATTAGAAAAAAGCAGACTATCAACCAAACAAGAATTAGCCAACGCCAGAAGAAAAGTAACAACATTAAAAAATAAAATTAAAAAAGCCGAAAAAGGCTCAGGAATATCAACAGCTCAAGCTGTAGCTACATTGAAAAAATATGGAGTTATATTTGATTTACAAACCATGGAAGCCAGAGGCTCTCTAACAAAAGGTAAAAATCTATTAGAAGCTTTCAACAGATATCATAAGCCTATGATGGACTTCACTAGAAAGATAATGATTGATAGTGGTCTAGAAGCAGAGCAAGCTGTTAGAGAGTGGGATGCAAGATACAAATATTATGTACCGCTTCAAGGTTTTGCCGAAGACACCCTTATAGATCCTAAGACAGGAAGAGAGATAACAAGGAAGCAATCAAGAAGTGATTTAATTAATAGCCAAATGACTGTAGCAGGATCATTGATCAGAGAAGCCAAGGGTAGAGAGTCTATAGCAGCAGCACCTTTACAACAATCAGTTGTTCAAGCATCTTCAGCTGCTGTTCAGGCAGAAAAAAATAGAGTAATTAAATCATTAGCTGATCTTGCTAGAGCCTTCCCTAGCAAAATGTATAGTGTTTCAGAAGATGTTGGCGATCTTGTTGTTGATTCTAAGTGGGATGAAAGCAAAGGCTATTCAAGAGTTGGTTTCAGAGAAGATGGGCAACAAAAATATGTAGAAATCTATGACAGGTTACTAGCCAAAGGTTTTGATAATTTTGATACCAGTGTTTCTGGAAATTTTATGAAGCTTATGAGGTTTGGAACTAGATGGCTTTCTATGGTTAACACATCTCTTGACCCAACATTTATGATTAATAACTTCTTACGTGATGTTCAAACAGGTTGGTACAACTTATTAGCAGAGCAAGAAATTGAAGGCGGCAGGGCAAGGGGTCTTGAGATAGCTAAAAAATATTATACAAGTGTAAATATTCTTAATAATGCAAAAGAACTTATTAGATTTGAAAACAATAGAGCATTGAATTTACCTTTAGATTTAGCAAAAGAAATTAGAAATTTAGAAGCTTCAGAATTTACTGCAGAAAAAATCGATGAGCTACAAAGAAAATATTCTGCATATTCTTTTAGCATAAAGAATCAAGCCACTCCATCAAAAATAAAAATGCAAATGATGTTATCAATGTTTAAAAGATATGGTGGTGAAACTGGTTACATTGAATCAAGAACAGTTGACAAGCTAACAGATGAATTGCAAGACATGATGGATATGTATCAAGGTACATTTAAAGGTAATGTTAAAAAAGGCAGAGATACTATTTTTAAATTTATAGAAAGATACAACATGGGTATTGAGAACGCTGCTAGATTTACAGCATTTCAAGGCTATGTAGAATTAAATGGTGGATTGGAAAACGCAACGCCTGCTATATTTGAAAGAGCAGCTGCACTTTCCAAAAACTTAACAGTCAACTTTAACAGAATGGGCACTATGGGACCTACTGTTAATGCTATGTATATGTTCTTCAATGCATCCATACAGGGTACAGTCAACACATTTAGAGGAGTCAATCCACTTGATAAAAACTTCTATGCTTCAAGAAAAGGCAAAGCACTGGGCGGATTAATGGGGATAGCATCTTTGGCTGCTATGTACAATCTTCTTACTGCCGATGAAGATGATGATGGCAGAAATATGTATCACAAAATATCTGATTGGGAAAAACAAACAAAATTTATTTTCATGTTGCCGGGGGTTGATGTTGATGGTAAGGGAGAGTTGATAGTAGAACCTTGGGGTGCTGGCAGTAAATATCTTACTATCGACAGAAACGGAAAGAAAAAAGAAATTGGAGCAAGCATTCCGATGCCATATGGTTATGCTTTCTTTGCCAATGTTGCACGAATCGCTACAGAATTAATCCTTGCTAAAGACTTAGATAACTATGATTATGATGTATCAGATGCTGCTAAAGAATTTGCACACTCTGCATTGCACAACTTCTCACCACTTCCATATTCAACAGAAGGAGAATTCTTTGAAAGTATTGGTGTAACAGCACTGCCATCTGTATTTAAACCATTTGGAGAACTAGCTATTAATAGAGATCACTTTGGATCACCTATTTATTATGAGCCATTCTTTAATGACACAACACCTAAATCTTATAGAGAAAATAAAAAAATACCTGAGTTTATTAAAGGCTTGGTAAGAACAATAAATGATGTTTCTGGTGGTAATGAGTTTTATGCAGGTAAGTACGACATTGATCCAGCACCATTTATATATCTATTTGATCAAGGAGCTGGTGGATTAGGTCGAACCGTAAGAAGAACATACAACTTCGCTTTTAATCCAGACAGACCGCCTACAAATCAAATACCAGTATTCCGAAGAGTTACTACTACAACAAATGATAGAATGGATATGGAATACTTTTACGATAATGCAGCAGAAGTTCAGCGAGCAGAAAATGCTTACAGAGATCTTATGGAATCGCTTGATCCATCAGAGGACCCAGAAGAATTTTTAGATAGAATAAACTTTCCTTTAGAAAGTCTTGGTAATACTTTAAATGCTTATGCAACAAGAAGGTATGGCAACAATAGTTTATTAGCGGTCACAGAAAAAAGATTAAAAGAAGTAAGAGATCAACAGCAAGCTGCCCGAGAAGAGTATTATGAAAAGGATCGTAACAAATATCATGAAATTTATGATGAACTAGAAGAAGAAGAAATAGAAATTATGAAAGAATTCAATAAGGTCTATAGAGAGTCGGTTCAAAAAGGAAGATAAAAAAGCAGGACTAGTAAAACATACTAGGATGAGGGAGATATGAACAAAACATACTAGCCCCGCTAAGAAGGTTTTCAAACCTAAGATATCAAACTATTACTTGTCTCACAAGCATCGTTTAAATAATCATTAGATAGATGTGCGTACCTATTAACAATATTAAAATCAGACCACCCACCAAGATGTTGCAGGGTATGCAAGGAGGTGCCATTCTGCACATGGTGAGTAGCCCAAGTGTGTCTTATATCATGCCAACGAAAGCCCTCAAGCTTTGCTTTCTTTAAGGCAGTGTACCAGCCCGTATTTGACGCTCTACGCATTTTTCTACCACTATAGGTAAAAACATATGGACCTTGTCTTTCAATCGATTCTAGGAGCTCTCTGCACTTCTGATTAAGTGGTACACATAAACCCCTACCATTTTTAGTTTCTGTCCCGTCTATGGCAATCTGATCTTTCTTAATATCTTCCCACTTTAGATTAAAGCAGTTGGACATCCTCACCCCAGTAAGCAATGAGAACACAAAAGGTTTTTTTAAATGAAGTGGGAGAAATTTATGCAACCTCTTAATATCCTCTACTGTGAAATACTTAACTCTTTTAGAATCTTCTTTCACTCTTTTTACTACAGGCTTGGTGTCCAACCAACCTAGTTCTTCATAAGCAAATGTAAGTATTGCTCTGAAGTAATTTAAATAACGATTGACTGTACCGGGACTTTTCTTTATCCCCGATCTAGCCATTGCTATGTCTTCTCTGGTAATGTCCTGAACTAAACGACCTGAGAATAACGCATCAAAGTACCTCCTGTAGGTGAAATCATTCTTCCCCATTTTGTGTATGCAATAATATTCTCTGATAGCGTTATCCCAAGTCTTCATAAAACATCTCCATTGTGGCTCGTACTGCCTCTCAGGTGAGCCAAACCTTCAATGTAGGGAAAATTACGAATAAAACCCTCGGGCA
>Ga0255766_10001400_pt1 | contig 21998 bp, 24 predicted proteins | sample 071ome_23_FD_179966 | JGI IMG/M metagenome (GOLD analysis project Ga0255766, IMG submission 179966) | Coastal salt marsh microbial communities from the Groves Creek Marsh, Skidaway Island, Georgia - 071403BT metaG (version 2) | ecosystem: Environmental > Aquatic > Marine > Intertidal zone >... | reverse complement strand
CTGATGCAATCTTTATCGAAGAATTAATAGCAGCTGACTTTTATGACAAAGTATCTCAGGCATTTTGCGTTTACTTACCAGTCAAATCCGTTGGGGTAGTGGGTGATGAGAGACGCTATGCCGATGTAATCAGTATAAGAGCTGTTGAAACTGTTGATTTTATGACTGCCCATTGGGCAGATCTTCCTTATTCTTTCTTATCAAAAGTATCTTCAAGAATTGTGAACGAAATTGAAAGTATAAGCAGAGTTGTTTACGACATTTCAAATAAACCACCTGCCACTATTGAGTGGGAATAATTAAATAGTGAGTATTTAGTTTTTTTCATTAATCATTCAACACGCTTCCTGTTATCTTAAAAGATCAGATGGCTTTTCTATAAAGTTAATCTTAGAATCTAGACAAAAATCTTCCCAGTCATCAACTTCAGTCCACCCATAAACAAAAAGAAAATCAACTGAGAATTTCTGAGAAACTGTATAATCTTTTTTACTGTCACCTAAATATATTGCAGGCAGTTTGATTATCTCTTTATCTAAAAGTTCCTTAAAGATTATATCTTTTGATTTTGGGCTTCCATAAATACCCCCATCGAAATAATCTGTTAAGTCTCTCTGATCAAAAATGTTCCTAACTTCTCTTTCATCTCCACCAGTAATTATGAACCATTTAGATTCATAAAATTCTTCTCGTAAAAGATCAATAGAATCACAAATCTCAGATTTCATGAGATCATTTAGGATGATTTTAGAGTATTTTTGAATAAGATCATTTAAATTAATGTTTAATTCCGGTGCAATTTCTTCAAGATAGTAACGAAATTTTTTATACCTAGATATACCGCCATTTGATTTATGGTATCGCAAAAATTCTTTTGCATTTTTCTCTCCATATGGAAGAACAGTGTCATAGAATGCCTTAGATTTTATTTGATTTGAGTTAAGAATAACGCCATCACAGTCAAAAATCATCGACTTATAATCCATAAATATCCTTAAAACTTATAATGCAAATTCTTATAAATAATTGATGCCCAATCTGTACCCAAAGTCTTTGGATTCTTTGATACCTCATAAATATCATATATTTCAAAACCTGGTAATTGCTCCTCAATTAATTTAATTGACGACTTATTTTCATAAAAATCATAAAAAGATACTTCTACTAATACAGCATTAATCAAATTTATTGATTTAGAAAATCCCTTTAACGTTTTAATCTCATTTGCTTGAACATCTATTTTTAAAAGATCAATTTTAGATATCTGGTTTTCTTTGATAAATGTATCGCCTCTGAGAACATTGACTTTCACTACCTTATGCTGTTCTTTGCGATGATAGCCAAGCGATTGCTTGCTTTCTTTATTTATTTTATGCAAGGATGATAAATGAGTAATATCTTGTATATAAAAATCCTCGACACCATCAAAATCAGATAGGGCGCATTGCTCTAATAAATGATTATCCAAATCAAGTTGCCTAATTTTTTCTGCCATTTCAGGTATTGGCTCAAAGCTGTATTGCTTTGCTTTGGGAAACATTTGATTGAAAAATATTGCACTTTCTCCACTATGAGCACCTACGTCAAAAATAATCTTCCCTTCTCCACTCATGTTATTTATATTAAGAAGCTTGCAAAAATATAGTTCCTTAGAAAATTGCTTATAATATTCTTCATTTCTTTTACTAAATTCTCCGCACTCCATTTAAGTATCCTTTTTATTATTTTGAGCTTGTAATGAATTCCTCAACTTTTTTTATGTCGTCAGGTCTATCAACAGCAATACTAATTGATTTAGTTTCTACGAGTCTAACTGGCAACCCGAGATCCAAAAATCTTAAAATCTCAATGTCTTCTGCTTTTTCTAAATCACTTTTCTTGCCATATGCTTTAAAAGCTTTCAATTCATTTTTATTAAATGCATAGATGCATACAGCCTTGTAATAATCTTTAGGCTTTAAGTCTAAAGTTTTTGAGCCAGGAATTTTTTGCCGTGACATATAAACCATTTGCTTACTATTATTGAAAATAACTTTAGGTGTGTTTACATCCTCGGGATCTTCATTACTTAAAATTTTTGTGTATGCTTTGATTACCGAGTCAGGGTGTTTTACCTTTTCATTAATTACTTTCTTAATTTCATTTGGGTCAACTAATGGTTCATCGCCTTGAACATTTATATAGATGTCTGCATCTATTAATTCTGAAACTTCAGCAACTCGATCTGTCCCTGTAGGGTGATGATGTTGAGTCATGACAACATTAAAGCCTGCTTTTTCTACGACATCTTTTATTCGCTGATCATCTGTTGCTACGAAGACCAAACTTTTTTTCAGTGCCAGCGAGCATAACCTGCTGACCCTAACAATCATTGGTTCACCTATAATTTCTGCAAGTGGCTTTCCTGGGAATCTAGATGAATTATATCTAGCGGGAATTACAATTACTATTTTCATAAAAATTCTCCACTAATCAAGCGGTTGAATGTCTAAATCATAATTTGTTGGAGTTAAGCTCACTAATTGTGGCGAAGAATCTAAATTTTTAAATTTATCTAATATAGATTCCATTTCTTGAAATCTAGCGTCATCCGTATGATACCCATCGAAGCCGACAAGATTTATTTTATTTGCTCCAGCTCTATGACAAATTGATAATGCATAACCTGCTACAACTGAACTATTTAAAGTACAGGATTTTTCTTCTATTTTCATCGCACCTTCCTTGATATTTAACCCATAATCTAATAATTCAATATCACTTAAATACTTATTTATTAGTTTACCAAGGGTCTGTAATGGAATTATTAAAGGATGTGAAAGCTTATTATAGAAAGTTGCATCTAAAAACGCTCTTACCTCATGTGAGACAATAGTAGCATTGCCTAACTCTTGAGGTAAATACTTATTTAGGTTAGTAAATACGACTTTAAGGTTTTTTTGTTTAATTAATTTTAAAATCTTATTCTTATATTTTTTTACAGAAAGTCCTCCACCAACTAACAAAATTTCCTGATTTTCAAAATACCCTTTTGGATCCCAAGAACCTTGGGTTTTAATATTATTTTTATAGATAATTGAGGACAATCTTTCCCTGCTAAAACTGGAGGAATCTTCCATTCCTAGTGCTTCAAGTATTTTAAATTTTTGATACTCATCATATCTGTTATCTTCTGTTAATGTCTGAACAAATGTTGGGTGAATATTATTATTTGCTGCATATTGATATAGTATGTTGCTTCCCCAGCGATATTTTTTCTGTAAACTGGAAAAATCAGAAACAGTAGCTTGTAAAAGAGATAGATCAATATCTATGAGATCTCTATTTTGTAATTCCATGAGAAGGCTTTCAGTAGAAACATTTCCAGCACCTCTGCCCATTCCTGTTACAGTACAGTCACAAAAAGTAATGCCTTCATCAATAGCTTTTAAGGTATTTCCTAAAGCAAAACCTTTATTATTATGAGAATGGAAACCCAGAGCACCATTCCAGCCCTTCTTTAAGGACCGAACTATACTAGAGATTTCATCATTATCCATACTTCCAAATGAGTCTGCGAAGTATAGAATGTCAACTAAATTCCATTTTGATATTAATTTGGCTGTATCTACATATTCTTTTTTGCTTTTACTACCAGACTGCATTAGATTTAAACCTACGTCATAACCTAGTTCCTTAATGCATTTGATAATATGCTTAGATTCCAAAACATTGTTAAAATTTATTGCAATCCGAACTAAAGAAATTACTGACTCTTCGCTTGGGACGAAAGTTTTGTGAACTAGCTTCTTAGTTTCTCTCTCATTGGGTAGTAAAAATTCTTTTCCATTAATCATCACCGCATAATTTATTGAGATAGGTAAGTCTAGGGTATCAAGAAAATCATCCTTGGTTCTTCCAAATGGCCCAATAGAAGGATCAGAGCTATTGAATCTAAAGCCTAACTCCACATAGTCCATCTCACAAACTTCCATGGCTCTAATGTAATTTTCAACCATTTCAGGTTTAAATTTCCAATTATTGTAATAACCACCATCTCTTAGGGTGCAATCAAGGAGGTTAAATTCTTTTTTCATAATCTTTATAGGGGCAAAAAAATAGAAGCATTATAATATACAATGAATTTTACAGAGTGTAATCAATAAGGAGAACACTCAAAATAAATTTTATTGAATCAGCTTTAAGTGCAATTTCTTGCAAGTGAAATGTTGTAAGAAGAGTGAAACCATTTAAAAGTGTTTGTAAATATGAAATATGTTGAGTGTGAGTAGAAGTTAATATGAAAAAATTCTTGTCTTCAATAATAGAGTATCTAATTAATGTCATTGATTTATATCATCAAAACAGAATCAAAAGATTTTATAATTCTTTTAATCTTGATTTAGTTATAGATGTAGGCTCACATAAAGGAGAATTTATAAATTCTGTTTTAACAAAAAATATTCCAATCTATTCTTTTGAACCCAATCCTGCTGTAATGATTTTTTTGAAGGAAAATACCAAATTGTTTAATGTCATAAGTTATTTTGATTATGCAATTACAGATAAAGATGGAAATATTGAGTTTTTTGTAAATCATTTATCCTCAACTTCTTCTTTGTCTGCACCGAATGACAAAAGTTTTTGGATCAAATTTAAAAAGCTTATCCTAGGATCCAATGAATTGATTAAAGAGACAATTTCAGTTAAGGCAAAAAAACTTGATTCAATTTTGTTAGATGAAATTAAAAATTATCATAATGCTTTGCTTAAGATTGATGTAGAGGGCTCAGAAGGTAGAGCGCTATATGGTGCTAGAAAAATTATTGGTACAGGAAATATTAAATTCATCCAAATTGAACAAGCAACTTTTGATATATATAAAGACACAGACCATAACCCAAATAAGATATTAAATGAATTAGGATTTATCGCTGTCCAAAGATTTAGATTTCCTCTGTTAAATTTTTCTGACGTGATTTTTCAAAAAGTAAATTAATCTTGAAATATATTTTAGATAAAAGAGATTTGATATTTAGATTTTTTTAAATTCTGCCTATATCAAAAAGCAAATCTATAAACTCTCTCACTACTCCCTCGCCACCTCTTTTCTTTAGAATAAAAATATTATCAATTTGTTTTACTTTTGAATTTGCATCAGCAGGACATGCAGAAATACCCACAGCTTTTAGGAGTTCTATACAATTTATGTCATCTCCAATGTAGGCAATTTCTGAGAGTTCTATATTTGATTTAGCAGAAATTTCTTTTACATACTCTAATTTCCCAATCCCAAATTCTCCTATACTTAAATAGTCAACATTAAGTTTTTTTGCTCTATGCTTGGATATTATTGAATCTTCAGAACTTATTATTCCAGTTTTAATTCCCTCATTTTTTAGTAATTGAAATCCCATTCCATCTCTTGTATTAAATTTTCTAAGCTCAGTTCCATCTTCAGAATAATACATGCCACCATCAGTCAGCACTCCATCAAGATCGGTCAAGAATATTTTTATATTTCTTACCATGCTGTCCATCCTCCATCAATTATGAGCGTGGCACCAGTCATATAACTTGAGGCATCACTAGCAAGAAACAAAAATGGTCCATATAATTCTTCAATATTACACAGCCTTCCTATTGGAGAGATTATTTTCCAATTATCAACAAAATCATCTCTAGGATTCTGAATGATGCCATGGGGTATCAAAGTATTACATCTAATGCCATCCTTTGCATAGAATGTTGCAATATATCTACTAAAGTTTGGTATAAAACTTTTTGAAATAACATAATCTATAGGCTTAATCGACTTCTGATCATTTTTAAAATCATAAAGATTATGATTCGGGGAAACTAATGAATAGATACTTCCTAAGTTGATGATGTTGCCTTGTTTAGAATCACTCATATATTTGCAAACCTCTTTTGTTATCTGAATTAGTCCTAGTTGATTTATTTGAAGAGATTGAATTAATAGATTGATTGGGAAGTTTTTAAATTCTTTATTAAAATTATCTTTAACAGAATGATCAAACTTGGCATCAATAGCTGCAGCATTTATTAGTACATCAATTTTTTTAAATTGCTGATGTATTTTTCTAATTACTTTTATACATTCATCTTCGATGGAAATATCTAATTTAAAGAAAAATGCATTTACTGATAGGTCTTTTGAATCGTTCTTTAGGTCATTTATGATTTCTTCCTTTTTGGACATGTCTTTGTCTAGAAATACCACTTTAGCTCCATTATCCAGAAAAACTTTAGATATGTTTGAGCCTATTTGACCAGTACCACCCGTGACTAAAATAACCTTTTCACTAATATTAAAAATCTTATCTAATTTCATTGCATATATTTATGATTTCTGAAGAAGTGCTGATGTAAGCATTTGATTCTCTGTAAAGCATACCTTTTTTTTCACTTAAAGTATTGATGAAAAATTGTAATTGTTTTTCAAATAATTCATTTCTATTAAAATTCTTTAATGAATAATAATTAATTTTTCTTGTTTTATTATTAAAAATTTCCATTTTATTTTTATCGAAATCTATTTTTACCCATGCTTTCTGGAAAAGTATCTTTATGTATCTTTCTTTTTTAACTTGGTGGAAGCTCAATTTGGTATTAGAAGTAATACCATTCTTGAAAGTTATCAATATATCAGCGGCACCCTCAACATTAATTTTAAGATCGCTTTTAAAATTTCCATTTACAAAGAACTTTTTTATTCCCGAGTTAGCAAGAAAGATTGTTAAATCTAGGTCATGCGACAAAGTCAAGGCTGCACCTCCACCTAAACTTTTATTTGCAGCATAAGATTCTGAATAATTTTCCCAAGGGTGCCAGTCAGGAAGAAATTCTGACCAGAGAGATTCAATAGAAACTAGGTCACCAAATTTACCCTGCTGGATAAATTTCTCAATTTTTAATACATAAGGATGAAATCTCATCATATAACCCACATAAACAAGCAAGTTATTCTTTTTAGCAATTTCTTTTAATTTATGTAAATCTTTAAGGTTATTTGATAGAGGTTTTTCAACTAAAATGTGAATTCCATTCTTTAAACATTTTATCGCAGTCACAGCATGATGACTTGTTGGATTAGCTATAATTGCAAAACTAAAATTAATCTTTTTTATGCTTCTCCACGATTTGACAATATTAACATCTCTACTTTTGACTGTTCTCAAGGCGGAGCTTGATTTTCTTCTAAGAACGAAAATATTTTGGAAACCAAAAGACACCAAAATATTAATGTGCCTCTCTCCAATTGATCCTGCGCCAATTACCAACACAGGATGTTCTTTATTTATCTTCAAATATCTTAATGTTTTTTGTTTTAATTATTTCTTCAGCAAGTTTAAATGATCTAAGGTCATCAATATCTACAGCTATCTCTGGAGATATGATATAAGACATAATTCGTTCTCCTGACATGCTATGCATATTTTTTATAATCTCTGACCTTATTATGTCTAGTGTACCCACTTGCCAAAATACTTTAGGGAGCTTTTGCCTAGGCATATTATATGGCTCAAAAAATTCTTCGCTATCTAATAACTGTGTTAGCTGCTCATCCTTGCCAATCCTCCACATCTTATAAGGGGATAAAGGACTTTCCGTAACCACCCTTAGACTATCAAAATCAGAATCTACTAATTTTTTAATACATTCATCAATTAGCCCAGAAGGACGAATAGGGGATGTAGGCCGAAGCTGAACAACAAAATCAGGACTGTAACCTTCATTAACTTCAAGTTGCTTAAGACAATGTTCAAATACTTGCAGATCAGTTGCTTTATCATCTGCTAGATTATCAGGCCTTAAAAAGGGAACCTCTGCTCCATAATTAATCGCAATATCTGCATATTTTGAAGAATCTGTGCTTACAATGACGCGGGTAATAAGCTCTGAGCCAAGTGCAGCACCAACACTGTAAGTAAGAAGAGGGTGACTATTAAGTGGAAGTATATTTTTATCAATAAGACCTTTACTTCCGCTTCTAGCTGGAATTATAGCTAGAATCTCTTGATTCATTGTCTAAATTTAAGTTTGTCCCTTTGTATCTTCTCAATGTCAAGCACATCCTCTTTTTTGAGAGTTAAAGATTGGAATGTTTGATTTAGGTTACGAGTTAATTTTTGCATACCAGGAAATTCAAGTGATGCAGAGTGGTCCGTTCCTTTCCACGTTCTGTCTTTTGTAAAGTGTCTTTCTATGTAAGTTGCTCCAAGAGCATAAGCCGCAATATCTATACCAATTCCTAAATGATGACCTGAAAAGCCAACTTCTTTTACTCTATTGCTATATTTTTCTATCATTCTTACCAATTCAAGTAAACAAACATCCTCAAATGGGACAGGATATCCAGATGTGCATGCATAAATTATTAGCCTCGACTTTGCCTGATCTTTTTCTTCAAAAAAACTAACTATTTGCTCCTCTTCATCTTTGGTAGTCATTCCCATTGAGCAATGAATCTCTCCAGTATAGTCATCTCTAAGAACTTTGAGCATCTCAAAATGAAGATTGCAAGCAGAAGGAATCTTAATCATTCTTGGATTTAGTCTCACAATTTCGTTTGCAGAAGTTGTATCCCAAACGGATGTAGAATATTCAATGTCTATTGAATTGCAAAAACTCATCAGTTCTTTATGTTGATTAAAATCAAATTCTAAAAATTCTCTGTGCTCTCCATAAGTAGACCCGTAAGAGTTGATTGGATTTGGGTGAGGCTCATTGTATTGTGAATCTGTTAGGAGTTCTTTATTATTTCTTTTCTGAAACTTAGCAATATCAGCTCCAGCCTCTTTGGACATTTTTATCAACTCTTTAGCTATATCTATATCACCTTTGTGGTTGCATCCTATCTCAGAAATTACTTTAGGTTTTATATAATTTTTCATAATATATTCAATAAATAACTGTGATTATAACTAAAGTTTTTGCACTTTAAGCTTTATAGTTCAATTTTTTTGAAAAGAGACTTTTTTATACTTTAAAGAGTTTCTCTTCCCCCTTTTTGCATTTATGAAATGGTAATAAATCAGATTTCGAGAGTAATTCTATAACCAATAAAATATAAATTGAGATTACTTATATTATGATCCAGTATCATTGGACTCATGAATGGCAATTTGCTTTGACTCAAAAGTCATTGAATTGCATATCAAGCTTCACTAGAATAAATGACTATTTAAGCAGCAGTTCTTAAATTCAATAAGATATTATTTAAATGATTATATTTGATGTAAATTTTTATTGAGAGGGTTTTTATTTCAAAATAACATCTGATGAGTTTCAACATACATCGCATGTGCTAGATTATTATTTTGAATATTTATTAGAATTATGTGGTTAGGTCTAAACAAATGAATGAAGATAAAAAAGTAATAAGTGAATTTGGTGAAGAATGGAAAAAATTTAATTTTTCTAAGATAAACAAAGATGCATTAAATCAGAATTTTCAACAATATTTCAATATCTTTCCTTGGCATCTTATTAATAAAAAGTCTGAAGGCTTTGATATGGGCGCAGGATCTGGAAGGTGGGCTCAGTTTGTTGCCCCAAGAGTAGGAAAGCTTAATTGTGTAGAACCAAGTGAAGCACTAGATATTGCCAGACATAATCTCTCTAAATTCAGTAATGTTTTTTATTACCAAGAGACTACTGATTCATGCTCGCTTGATTCTTGCACTCAAGATTTTGGATATTGCCTAGGAGTTCTTCATCATATCCCTGATACACAAAGCGCGCTTAAAGATTGCTCTAGACTTTTAAAAGCTAAAGCCCCATTTTTACTATATTTATATTACAACTTTGAAAATAAACCATCATGGTTTAGATTTCTTTGGACGATTTCTAATTACATTAGAAAAATTATTTGCAAGTTACCCCTCGCTATAAAAAAAATAATTTGTGAGATCATAGCTTTAACTATATATTTTCCTTTCTCAAGATTAGCTTACTTGCTAGATCTAATGCATTTTAATGTTGAGAATGTGCCTTTGACAGATTATAAAGATAAGCCTTACTATCAATTAAGAAATGATGCACTTGATAGATTTGGTACCAGACTGGAGCAAAGATTTTCTAAGAGTGAAATAGTAACCATGCTTGAAAATGCTGGGTTTGAGAATATTAAATTTTCAGATAAAACACCATTCTGGTGTTGCATCTCATACAAAAAATAGCATTAATTTTTAATTCTAAAGGCAAAAAATTTGTAAAACAAAAATGTAATTATTGCTGGCAATGCAATCACAAATATATGCGCTAATGATTCTGAATATTTAAAACCTAGAGATAGAAGCTGAGCATTCAAGATATTAAAAATTGAAATTGCAACAGGAAAAAATCCAAAATTAATAATTAGGAATCTTATTCCTTGCAATTTAGGGGACAAATCAGAATGAGGGAAAACAAATCTTCTGTATAAAAAGAAAGCAGTAAACAATCCCGTAAAATATGCAATTATAAAACTCAAATTAGAATTTAAGAGAAAGACTTCATCAAGGATCAGCCTTGAAGACCAATTTACAAATGCGCTAATTCCTCCGCAAAATATGAATCTCAAAAATTGGGCAGAAAAATATAGAAGCAGAAAGCTCTTAAGTTTATATTTAATCAAGGTTTCAGCTCGAGATTATTTAGATACCACTCCAATGTTTTAGAAAGTCCATCTGAAAGATTTGAACTTGGATTAAAACCCAGTTTCTTTAATTTAGTAATATCAGGACACCTTCTAAGAGTGCTGCCATGCTGAAGTGAGCCTGGGCGAATAATAATATTTTTATTAAGTAGTGTACCAATCTGGTGAACTAAATCTGAAATTGAAATCTCTTTATCTGTACCAACATGATAAATATTAAGATTTTCTCCTTTATTAATTACCAGATTTAATCCTTTTATAAAATCATCAATATATATAAATGCTCGAGTTTCGTTACCGCTTCCCTGAATTTCGAAATCTATTGAGTCAGATATAAAATTATCAGAATCTTCTGCTAGCCGCACAATAAATTGAGGTATCACGTGCTCCCAACCCATATCAGGACCATAGACATTATGAGGTCTGAAAATCAACACTTTTTCAAAATATTTTGCATTATTTATTGCTAGGAGTTCGCTAATGAGTTTTCCTCCTCCATAAGAAAATCTGGGATTCAATGGATCTGGAACAATTAAACTTGCATCTTCCGGTGTAGGTATCAATTCTGGAGTTTGATATACCTCAGAACTTGATGCTAGGACAATTTCTTTAACACTATTTTCCTTGGCAGCATCAATGATGTTAATCATTCCTTTAACACCCACATCTAAAACAAGATCCGGATTTTCATAGAAAAACTTTGTTCCATTTACATAAGCTAAATGGCAAATTGAGTCGATTCCTTTGCAGGCATTAGAAACTTCACTTAGATTCCTAATATCACCTTGAACAAAATCTATCTTATTGATAAATGAATCTAGTCGTCTAAGATTGCCTCGAGAGTTGTTATCAAATACTCTCACAAAATTACCCGAGTCTACAAGTGATTTTGCAAGTGCGCTACCTATAAACCCTGAGCCTCCTGTGACTAAATATCGTTTCATTTTTGAACCTAATTAATATGATTCCAAATATCTACTATCTTATGATCTTTTTGAAATTTAAGTTTTTTATATGCTTTATGCGGAGCACCAATAATTATTACCTTGCAGCGGGAAAGGATTTCTTTGGCGGTTAAAAAAGTAGCATCTTCAAAATATTCATCAGAGCATAGGACTTTTGCTCCATGGGCCATCAAGACTTTTTTAAGCTTAAATGAAAGGGAGTCTCTAATGTCATCAACCTCAGCTTTAAATGCCATCCCGAGAATACCAACATTTTTGTTTTTGAGATCTTTGGGTTCGAGAAGATTTTTTATGATGTAATCCGGAAGACCTTCATTTATAAGCATTGCAGAGTGACCAAGCAAAAAGTTATTATTGTACATGCTGGAAAGCTGCATAGTATCTTTTAACAAGCATGGGCCAGCTGCAAAGCCAGCTCCAGGTAATTGAGCAGCCCTTTCATATCCTTCAACCATCGCGCCTCTTACATTGTCATACTCAATACCGTAATCATTACAAATCATATAAAACTGGTTTGCCATTGCAAACTGAACATACCTCCATGAATTTGAAAATAATTTTGCCATCTCAGCTTCCTGCACTGATGTTACAATAATTTTATTTGTTATCTTTTTAAACAAGGTTGAAGCTCTCTTGATTGACTCATTCGAATAGCCAGATATGATTTGAGGGAGCTTTTCTAACTCTTGTACTGCATAACCTTGAACAATTCTTTCAGGACAATAAGTTAACAGTTTATTTTTTTTAGGACCTAAAATTCTGTAAATTTGTTCACATGTTCTAGGAGCAACTGAGCTTCTGATAATAACTGACTGAGAGGCATCAATATATTTTTTGATTGACGAAATGAAATCCAAAAATTTTTGAGTTTTTGGATTCATAAATTCATCAATTGGAGTTCCGATTGCAATAATAATATTTTTTGCATTTGAGATTTCTTTATTATCAGTAGTAAATTGTAAATTCCCATTGTCGACTACTTTTTTTAAGATATTTTTTGAACCATGTTCAACAAACGGCATTTCTTTTTTATAAAAAACTTTGTGGGCAGTCTTTGGATTGATATCCAACAAATTCACCCTGAGACCTTTTAAGGCAAATACTATACCCAAAGGAAGGCCTACATGTCCCAGACCACCAATAATGCAAATATCAAATTTTTTTTTCATCAATTATTCAACTATAGTAGGAATTGGAAGCGGCACTATAAATTTTCCCTTGTAACCTAGTTCTTTCAGCTTTGGTATAAGTTCATCTGCTATGTGCCAGGAAAATAGCAAAGCATACTCGGGTTGCTTTTCATATAATATAGCTTCATCTAAAACTGGAATTAAAGTTCCAGGCATATATTTTCCTATTTTATAAGACCCTTTAATTTCCACTATGCAGTCTATGATGTCTTTGTCTAAGCCAACATAATTTATAAGAGTACTTGCTCTAGATGGAGCACTTATTCCAAAGATAGTTTGGCCCTTTATTTTAATATCTTGAATGAGCGACATTAGATTTATTTTTGATGAAACAACATCATTCTTAAATTTTTGCATTGCTTGCATTGTTAAGAAGGGTTTTTCTTCATCTAAAATATCTTGCACTGAAGAATCAATAGGGATACTGTTATTTTTAGAGGCATAAACTCTTATTGACCCGCCGTGAGTTGGGATCTTGCTAGCCTTAAACACAGTAAAACCATTTTTTTCTAGCAATAGTTTGAGACTTGTCAAAGAGTAGTATCTTAAATGTTCATGGTAAATAGTGTCATATTGTACTGTTTCTAATAAGGGAATTAAGTAATGGGATTCTGAAATAAAAATACCATCATCATGTAATAGCTTATTTATTAACTCAGTAATTAAGTTAGGGTTATCAATGTGAGCAAATACATTTGTTGCAGTAACAACGCTTGCATTTCCATGCTCTTGCAAAATACTTTCAACTACAGGATTAGAAAAATAATCTATTATGGTAGGTATTCCTTTCTGAATAGCCAGATTACCAATATCCTCAGGAGTCACTCCCAGCACTCTATGGTTATCTTTAAAATTTGATAATAGGTTTCCATCATTAGAACCAACATCAACTATTAAATCTTCTTTGCCTAAATTAATAGTTTCTATTGTTTCTTTATAGAGGTTTTGAAAATTTTCTCTCAATATCTTTGTTGTGCTACTTGTATAGGGGTAACTAGAAGGAAACAATATTTCACTATCAACAACCAAACCAAGTTGAGCAAGCTTAGATTCCTCACAATAAAGTAATTCACAAGGATAGCTTGGAATCTCGCATGGGTCAGATCCTATTTCAATATAGTGATTAACTGGAGGATGATATCCTAAAAAAATAACAGACTTTAAATCTTTGCTTCCTGTGATTTGACAAGTTCTTGAAATTTTTGATCCCATTTTAATAATCCAGTCCTATTTAGTGAGGATATTATAATGTTTTTTTTATACATTTGTGGGTAACCTTTCTTCTAAGCCAAGAGGTTGCTAAGCCATAAAAGTACCATTTAAGATACTTATCCAACCATTTAAATATTTTAAAATTACTTTTACCTTCAGCTCTCTCAAACCAGTTTGATGGAACCTCTCCTATAGACCATCCAAGCCTGTTGACTTTGACAAGAATTTCTAAAGAGTATGTAAATCCTTCAGTAGATTCTATATTGATGGTATCTAAAGATTTTCTTGAAAATAATCTAAAGCCATTACTTGCATCCTTGACTGGAATACTAGAAAGAAGATAGAGAGTTGAACTTGCCAATCTTACAAGTATGGATTTTATTAAGGGGCAGCCATTCATTGAGCCTCCTTTCATAAATCTGCTAGCAACCACCACATCATTTCCACTGAGAAATGATGCATACATTGCATCAATAATCTTATGATTCTCCAAATCATCAGCAGGATAGACTATTACGCAATCACCATTAGTCTCATTAAAACCCGCTTTTATTGCTTCACAGGGACCAGAACCAGGGTTTTTAATAAAATTTAAACTATTTGAAAATTCTGATTTTTTTAAAGCTTCATAAGTTGGGTCTGTAAAGCTATCAAAACATATATGTATTTTATGTGGAGTTTTGATAGCCTGATCAAGCAAGCTTATTGTTTTAATAGCTGACTTACCCTCATTGAATACTGGGATAAGAATATCAATCTTTTGATTATCCATTTTGAGTATTAAATTTAATAAGTTGCTCTATATTCATAGTTGCATCAACAGCAATCTCGTAATCTAAATTTTTAACAATGTCAGCCCTGATACATTTTTTTAAATCAGGCTTATATTTTTTATATCTATCATATTCACTCATGCCTTCACTACCTACATTTATAATTCCAACAAAACTACTATCTAATAAATCAAGCAACTTTTTAGCCAATAAATTTATTTCGATAGCCGAAGTTTTAATATCAGTTGCAGATTCATTGTGAATTATATTTTTAGGATCAAAGAACCTGGTTCTAACAATGCAATAATTATTTAAAGTACTTACAGCTTTTTCAGCAAAAAGTTTTGACCATCCATAGATATTATATGGTTGAGTAGGAGAGTGCTCTGAGTAGTTACCTTTCGTGGATTCATAAACTCCATCAGTTGAAATATGAAGCATTCTGATTTGATGCCCTGTCAATGACATATTTATTATTGCTTTTACAATATTAAGGGTTCCTATAGAGTTCACCTTAAATGCATTATCAGGATCTTTTTCGCATTCAGACATTCTTGCCATAGCTGCCGTGTGCACAACAAATCCAACTGAATTTTTTTTGAAGTATTCATCAACATCTTGTTCTTTTGTTATATCAAAATCTGCTTTACTAGGATGAAGCACTTCATAATTCTTTTTCAATTCTGGCAATAAAGCTTTGCCAAGTTTTCCACTTGAGCCAGTTAGCAAGCAGGTTTTATTTTTCATTTATAGATAATAATTCTTTAACTTGGTCTGAATAGAGGTGCCTCCCTGATTTTTCCCAAGACTCTGCTTGACTCAGATTAATGCTCCATTCAGCACTTCTATCAGGAAATGGCGGCAAGGATTCTTTGTAATGAGGCCATATTATTGGTTTATATTCTTTATCATCTTTCCATTTAGAGACTTCATCACTCCAATTAGGCCACTCAAGATCATTTTCGATTGAAAAGTCTGGAGAAAAACTTATCACTCTTGGGTAATATTCAAATACACCAATGATTATAGAAAAAGAAATAAGGAACTTTAAAAAAGTGTTTTTGTTTCTGAGCCAAACACCAAATAATAGAAATAGCAACATAAAAGAAGTTAAAAATGAGTATCTGAAACCACCATGTCCGCCCAATGAGAGAAGATTTATCAAGAAGCTAAGATAGAAGAACATGCTAAATACGAAGATCTTTTCATTCTTATCAATGCATCTAAAAAGGAGATAAGTAAAAAAAATAAATATTGAAAATATAGCAAGGTTTAAGATCGAAATAACCCAAATATTCTCAGAAATTATCTGGGCTAGAAAAGATATTTGGTCTGGCGCAAAAATGAAATTTAAGAAATCCAAGTTTATTGTTTCTAAGTTTAAACCCAATAATATATTTCTTAAAAACAGGGAACCAAAATATCCTATCATTGGAAAAAGAATATTTGGCCCAATCCAGTAATAAAATAACTCAAGTAAATTTAAATTTGCACCGAAGATGCCTCTATTAAGATTAGCAATTCCGGATCCGAGATTTTGTGAGAAATAATAGTAACTTATTTGAAATATCCCACAAAAAAATAGAATTAGGCAATAACTGAATAACTCTTTATTTCTTTTAAATAAAAATTTTAAAAAGAAGAATGGAGACATCATTAGGGTAATGGGACCTGTCAATGCAGCACAGAAAATTATTATGCAAAACAAAAAAGATCTTAAATTCGAGGAATCATTTTCATTTATCAATATTAAAAAAGATGCAATTGGAATAATAAAGCCAAGATTAGTTGAATTTAGCCAAACTTCTCCAGTAGAGCATGAGAAGATTATAAAGAATATAAGAATAATCTTTTTAAAGAAGGTATCCCAATACTTTGACGAAGTGAAAGCAATTATTGCTATCGGAATTAAAAGAATTATTAAACCGAAGAGTGTTTGAGACAACGCAATGTAAGAAGGATCAAAAAGAGAGGATATTAGTCCTGCAAGTCGTGAAAGTAATAAATAATAGGCAGGATATAGCATTGCATCAAAACCTTGGATTAAATTTTCAGCAGAAATGAAGGTCTCAATATAAAGAGATTCCTCTGCCCACAATCTTGGCTCTAGTATGAAATTTGGATATCTGATCAAGATAAAAAACACAGCACCAAAAATTAATACAAATCCTCTTGAAAAGTCTTTATTAGCTAAAAATGAGTTTGTCATGACCTAGAAAAAAATCTCTATAAAAAAACTGGATTTCCTTAATTTTAAAGAATAAATAGTTATATTATTATTGCGAATTTAATGCCCATCATTATAATTCATTAATTCAATTTTTAATGACAAATAAATATGAGCACTTCAGATAATAATAAAGTTTCTAAAGACGTATCGGTTTTTTTTGATGGATACGCACATGATTTTTCTAGTATCTATTTAGAGGATACAAAAAAAAGATCAGCTTTCAATAAGCTGATGGATAAGATGTATAGATTTGATATTCAAGATAGGTTTGATAGAACGCTCGCAGAATCATCAAAAGAATCAATTAAAAGTGTCTTAGATGTTGGGTGTGGACCCGGTCATTTCGTAATTAAATTCCTTGAACAAAATAAAAAAGTAACTGCTCTTGATATTGCCCCAAGCATGCTAGATATAACGAAAAAAAGAGTTGACAAGCTTTTTCCAGATTCAGATGTTCAATATATTCTTGATGACTATGCTAACTATGAATTTAGCGAGACATTTGATGCAGCTTGTGTAATGGGATTTTTTGACTATGTAGAAGATCCAGTTAAAGTTTTAAAAAAATTACTTAAAGATATTAACAAAGAGATCTACATATCTATTCCAGGAAATAAGGGTCTCTTAGCATTTCAAAGAAAGATTAGGTATAACCTCCGCAATTGTCCATTGTATCTCTACAAAGAAACTGATCTTACAAAATATCTTGAGCAAGCAGGTTGCATAGATTTTACAGAGATCCAACCAATGGAACGTGGTTACTATTTAGTTATAAGGAAGCCAAGCTGAGCCTAAAGCCTTTTTATTTTTCAGTAGATTTAGAAGACTTTACCTACAATCTTCTCAGAGTTCTTGGTCACGAGACCGAAACAAATTTCAATGCTTTAGATCTTAGCTATGAAGTCATTCGGTCTTTCTCTAAACAAAAACTTGATAATAAAAAAATTACATTTTTCACTACTGGCATTCTTGCAAAAGAATATCCAGAACTTGTACAAAGGATCCATAGTGACGGTCATGAAATAGCATGTCATTATCATTTTCATGACCTGATGTTTCTTGAGGACAACTCAACTATTGAAAATAATCTTGTGCTTGCAAAAGAGGCTATTTATAAAGCTTGTGGTGAGGAACCGAAAGGGTTCAGGGCTCCAGTATTTTCTATTCCAGAGCGACGTAAAGATATATTTAAAGTAATTGAAAGACACTTTGATTATGATTCAAGTTATGTTATTGATCTTTCTAAAAGGAATTTTGATGATTATAAGAATGAACCACCTTTCAATTTAACAAAGTTAAAAGAATTTCCAATTGTTCCTAAAAAAATTCCGCTTATTAACTTTAGTGTCAAATCTGGAGGCACTTTCCTGAGATTGTTTACTAAACGAAATATTCTAAGAGTTATGGAATTTAACTATCAGCTAGGATTTATACCTATGGTTTATCTCCATCCTTATGATTACCTTGTTAATAGAGAATTTTGGGTACCTTTTAAAAACTTTAAATCTGTGGGAACTCTTCCTGCATACATAAAATATTTTAGACAATCTCAATGGTTGATGCTTGGAAATAAGAAAGTTTTCTCAAAGCTAGACTATTTGCTCAAGCATTTTGATCATCAAGGCAGAATGGATTCTTTATTAAGCTCTTAAAGTAGCTCATGAAAAGATTTGCTTTTTATACCCCAAGTGGAGATACCCTAGTTAGGTTTAGATTAGAACTAATTAGAAGCCTAATCAAGCTTGATTATGAAGTGCATGTTTTAATTTCAGAATGCAAAGAAGAATTCTATGAAATTTTGGTTAGTGAAGGTGTAATAATTCACCAAACTAACTTAAAAAGAAAAAGTATTAATCTTTTCCAGACTTTTCAAAGCATTTTAGAAGCAAAAAAAATTTTAAGAGAAATTAACCCTACGCATGTTTTTTCATATCTTCATAAAGGTGTGGTTGTAGGCTCAATTGCTGCAAAAATGGCAGGCATAAGAAATATAATTTCCTTGATCACTGGAACTGGCCATGTATTTGATAATAAAACTTTCAAACAAAAAATTGCCAGATTCCTAGGTTTAAATGGCTTTAAATTAGGACTATATTTTTCTAATAAGGTTATTTTTCAAAATCCTGACAATTTAAATTTATTTCTAGATTTAAATTTAGTTACCGTTGGTAAAACTTCAATTGTCAATGGGTCAGGTGTAGATATGGAATTATTTGGACAAAGCCCATTACCTGACGAGCCTATTTTTATGTGTCTTTCTCGATTAATTTATTCAAAGGGCTTATTAGAATATGCTCAAGCTGCAAAGATCGTTAAAGAAGAGTTTCCAAATTCACGATTTTTGCTTTATGGAATTCCTGATAAGCACTATGATTCAATTCCTGAGGAAGAAATCATTAATACTTGGCAAGATAAGTTTGGAATTGAATATTTAGGCTATGCTCACTCTCCTCAGGATGCTTTGAAAGATTGCAGTGTTTATGTATTGCTATCTTACAATGAAGGCACACCTAGAAGTGTTTTAGAGGCATTATCTGTGGGAAGGGCAATTATTACGACCGATACATCGGGTTGTAGGGAAACAGTAATAGACGGTTCAAACGGATTTTTAGTAGAGGTTGGAAATCATAATGAGGCGGCTGAAGCAATGAAAAAGTTAATTGATCCAAGCCTTAGAATGAAAATGGCTTATGCATCAAAAGAGCTGTGTAAAATAAAATATGATGTTCATTTGGTTAATGCTCAGATCTTAAAAGAAATAGGTATCTTGTAGGTTATTTTGTGATGAGAGTCTCAGATGCTGTTAATTCAAGAAAATCTATAAGAGCCTTTCTAGATAGACCAATACAAACAAAGCTACTTATTGACATGCTTAAAATAGCTGCAAGATCGCCTTCAGGAGGAAATCTTCAACCATGGCATATATATCTATTAAATGGACAGAAGATGGCTGATTTCAAGGAGTTTATAAGAGAATGGAAGCAACCAGAGCAACCTAAATATGAAATCTATCCTCCCAATTTAAAAGAGCCATATAAAACTTCTAGATTTGAATTGGGAGAAGCTATGTATGAGCTCTTAGAGATTCCCCGAGATGATAAGGCTGCAAGATTTGCTCATTTAATGGAAAATTTTAATTTCTTTGGAGCGCCTGCAGCTTTATTTTGCTTTGTTGATGAAACCATGGGGCCTCCTCAATGGTCAGATTTAGGTATGTTCTTACAAACTTTCATGCTTCTCGCGCAAGAGCATGGCATTGATACATGCGCTCAAGAGGCATGGGCAGTGAAACCAGATAGTCTTAGAGACTTTTTTTCCGTTCCAGAAGAATTAAATATCTTTTGCGGAATGGCTATTGGTTATAGAGATACTCAAGCTAGAGTAAATGAATTGCACTCAAAAAGAAGATCCACAGATGAATGGCTAAAAATCTTTGAGTAAAGATACTAATTTAGACGTCCATCAAAAACAGATCTTTATGCAGGAGGCTCTTGATTTAGCCCATGAAGCTTTTCAAAGGGAAGAGGTTCCTATTGGAGCTATACTAGTTTTAAATAATGAAATAGTTGGTAGAGGATTTAATCAAACGATAGCTAAATCTAGTGTGCTTGCTCATGCAGAGTTGATTGCAATTGAAGACGCTTCAAAAAATATAGGCAACCATCGATTAGTTGACACCATTCTCTTTTCTACGATTGAGCCCTGTCATATGTGTGCTAAAGCAATCATTGATGCAAGGATTTCTCATATCATTTTTGGTGCCAGGGAGCCAAAGTCGGGTTCAATCGTCTCCATTGATAATTTTCTTGAAAGCACATTTCACAACCATAGTGTGAGCTTTGAAGAGGGCATTCTTAAAGATGAATGCATGGAAATTATGCAAAGATTTTTTAGAGCTAGGCGCAATTAAATTATTTCAGCCCAAATAGGGCAATGATCAGAAGGCTTTTCCATAGCTCTAGCATCATAATCAATGCCAACAGATTTTAAGGATTGATTAAGATTTTCACTTAATAAAATATGGTCTATCCTAAGGCCTCTTTTAGGATCATCATCAAACATTCTTGAGCGGTAATCAAACCATGAGTAAGTTATTGAATCTTCTGGATATACTTGTCTCCAACTATCGTAAAATCCTAGTTCAAGAATTTTATTCCACATCTCTCTTTCTTCTGGAAGAAAAGCGCATTTACCATCTCTAAGCCATCTTTTAGCATTTTGTTCTCCAATACCAACATCAATATCAGCAGGGGCAACGTTAAAGTCCCCCATAACAGCAATATTTTTAGTTTGCTTCATGAGTTCAGATATATGATCAAAAAGATCTTCATAGTATTTGACCTTTTTAGGAAATTTACTTTCATGACTTCTATTCTCGCCTTGAGGAAAATAGCCATTTAGAACAGTAATTTCATCTTTGCCAAAATTATAAGTAGCTTGAATAAATCTTTTCTGGTCTTCTTCGGTATCTTGCGCAAAGCCTTTAAAGACTTGTTGAGGCTTCTCTTTGCTCAAAAGTGCGACACCATAGTGGCCTTTTTGGCCCCAGTATTCAACGTGATAACCAAGTTCTTCGACCATTTCTAGAGGAAATTCGCTATCTTGCACTTTAGTCTCTTGGAGGCCTATCACATCTGGAGCAATAGTATCTCTAACATGCTCTAATTGATGCGGCCTTGCTCTAATACTATTAATATTGAAAGAACAAATCTTCATAACTAACCATAAATAGATTTAAGCTGTTGTGATTGAATAGCGTATTCAGCAGTAATTTTTGAAGCTTCATTTAGCAAGAGATCATTTTGGATATCAATTACTTCATCAAGATCTTTGCGGTACTCCAAAAGATCTTCATAACTATCAAATATTTCAAGCTCTAAGCTTTTTCTTCTGGCATTTTCTAGTCCCAAATACTTTGCTTCCCTGGCTTCTTTTTCTAGCTTTCTTTTTTCAATATTTAAGCTTAAAAATTTAATATCTTGTTCA